>Ga0187783_10000022_pt1 | contig 155009 bp, 133 predicted proteins | sample 1015_SJ02_MP02_2_FD_132471 | JGI IMG/M metagenome (GOLD analysis project Ga0187783, IMG submission 132471) | Tropical peat soil microbial communities from peatlands in Department of Meta, Colombia - 1015_SJ02_MP02_20_MG | ecosystem: Environmental > Terrestrial > Soil > Wetlands > Peat... | reverse complement strand
GGCGGAGGAGCCGAAATCGAAATCAGGACCCTTGGCCTGCGGGCAATTCACCTGCTTCGGCGCAGGAATATCGCAGTCGACGTTGTAAGCATCGCCGTTGGTGATCTGAGTGAACCAGACGAGCTTGCCCGTGTCCATATCGAAAGCCATGAATGAATCGGATGTGCTTGCTGGAGGATCGGAGTAGTCGTCGCCGGTGGTCGCGTAAACCATTCGACTCTTCAGATCCACGGTTGGTGATGACCAGATACCGGCGCCCGAAGGTCCCCAGAGCTGCACGCCGTTCCGATTTTTTCGAACTGGTTTGGGCTCCTCGGGAATCGTATAGCTTTTCCAATTCACTTTTCCCGTTTGGGCGTTCAGCGCCGAGACGCTGCCGCGGAACTTGCAACATTCGTCCTTTGCCTCTGCGCCCGCAACTTCTTCCAGCGAAGACACGCCGACGTAGAGGGTATCGCCCGCGAGCGTCGGCGTGCCCGTTATCTGCGCTGACGGATGATCGTCGAGACGCGTTTTCCAGACGAGTTTCCCCGTATTTGCATCGACCGCATACGCGTTTGCGTGCTGGTCTCCGAAGTAGATCGACCATCCGTTCGCCGATCTGCCAAGACTCATGCCGGTACGCACCGGAAAATCTGCTCGGAAGATCCAATAGATGCAGCCGCTCGCCGCATCGAGCGAATAGACGCGGTGGTTCGCGCTGCCGATGAAGATGCGCCCGCCGATTACGGCCGGTTGCGCGTAAGCCTGGGTCGCGGTGGGGAATCCGAACGCCCATTTCAATTTTAGTTTCGGGACGTCAGCGGCGGTGAGCTGGGCCATTGCCTCCGGCTGAAACCGACTCTGAGACAAATCGACGCCCCAGCCAAGCCATTGAGGCTGGCCTGGCTGAGGCTCGAATGCAGACGACGCAATCAGGCAATAGGATTTCTTTTCAGCGGCCTCGTTGCCACTGGAGATTTGCTGGGAGAGGAAACGGCTCAGCGCCTCGATTTGAGCGGGTGTTAGACTCGCGCCTTGTTGGTTCATGCTTCCCTGCGTTAGCGCGAAGCGAATATCCTCCTGTGACATTTGAGCCAGCACTTCAGGGGTAGGAGCGCGCTCAACACCACCGTCATGGCAACTGGCGCAGTGCTGGCGGTACAGTGCTGCTCCTTCGCTGTTCGCTCGCGTTTGTCGGGCGGCCGCAACGTTCGCGCAAACCAGTGCGAATCCAATGGCCGCAAATGCCAGCAATTTTCGGCCGACCATTCGACGCGACAATTCGCGCGGAGAGATTTTCATTCGGCGTTTACCGAGAAGCTGTTTCGACGAGCAGCTGCTTCACGCGTCATTTTGTCGCCGGCCCAGACTCATCGAGCAATTCCTTCAGATATTGTTGCCATACGGCGGCCCAGGTGTGCGTGCCGTGCCCATGGGTCTGTGAAGAATCCGTGAGAAGGACGAAGCGGCCTCGCTTCATGCGCTTGATGGCAGGCTGGGCAATGCCCAGGTCCGGCGGATTGATAAAATCGTCCGCTGAATTGATCCACATTACTGGTGCGATAATCGCTTCGAGATGAGGCGAGGGATCGTAATTTCGAGAAGCGCTGAACGCATACAGAGCGTCATTTGCGTCGAATTCGGCGGCGTAGCGTTTCCTGGCCGCCTCGAGGTACTGATCCGCGGCATCGCGTGTGGGATAGCTCTTCTGAAGCTGAAACGGTGCGCTGCCGGCAATTATCGACACATCTGCTTGAATCTCCGATGCGGCGCGCGGCTCTTGCGTGTATTCGCCGTCTTTCCAGTCAGGGTCGTTTTGGATTCCGTCGATCACCATTTTTCGCCACATGCGATTGCGTCCGGCGATTGCGACTGGGTAGCACGCAAGTGGCATGACAGCGTCCATGTAGTCCGGATAGGTCTCCGCCCAAACCCATGAGTGCATGCATCCCATCGAGGTGCCCATCACGAGACGCAAGTGATCGACGCCCAAGCCCTTCTGTACCAGCTCATGCTGAGCCGCGACCATGTCGTCGTAGTCGTAATGCGGGAAGTGCGCGTGCAATCCGTCGCTTGGTTTGCTTGATTTTCCGTGGCCGATGCCATCAGGAAGTATTATGAAGTAGCGATCGGCATCGAGAAGTTGTCCCGGCCCAAACAGCTCTCCCGCAAAGATCGGGTTGATCAGGTTCGCTCCACTGCCGCCGGTGCCGTGCATGATTAGAACGGCATTCGTAGTGTGGCCGTTCACATTGCGGCGCGGAGTGCCGAGCGTAGTGTAGTGCAGGCGCAGTTCCGCCAGCGTCTCGCCCGACTTGAAATGGAAATTTTTGACGACGTAGTCGCCTTCTTTGGGCGTGAGCCGAGCCAGGACTTTCTCTCCAGCACTTTCGCCGCCCTGTTGCGCGCATAGTTGTGTCGGTCTGCCCAGAAAAGCGACGCAACCCATCAGGACCAATAGCAAGGAGCGGAGCAACCAGCTGCGCCAGCACTGCATAACCCACCTCTGGCGCGGAACTTTAGCATGGCCGCACGCGGTTTACATGCGCGAGTGGTTAACCTATATTGGCCTTTCACGCTCTTCCCGTATCGCATTAGTCTGTTGCCGAGGGCCGAAACCGGACTGGGTTGCGCAATGGCGACGCAACGTCAATTTCTCGGAGTTACACCGCGGCGATGGCTGGAGTACCTGATCGCGATTCTTGTCGGTAACGCGATTTATTACTTCTCGCTAGTTCCTCATTTGCCAGAATCGCTGCGTCACCAGGGGTTCGCGATGGACTGGGGCGTCCTGGTGGATTTTGTGGTCTGCGTCTGCGTCTACGGATTGATCCGTATCGGGTCGAGTCTGTAACACTGGCCATCGGCCGTTTCCGGGTGGTCGAGCTAAGTGTCCGGGAAACAATAACTTTCGGGCGGGTTGCGTCCGGGCAGCGCCTGGCAGTTGAACCGAATCTAAAGTTTGTGAAGTTCTCGGGGCGATTTTCAAACGACTGAAGAGTGCTATATGGCAGCCCCAAAGGCTAACGAACGACCCGCTTGGCCGTCTATGGGAGTACGGGCCGGAGCCAAGCCCGAAGCCGGACCTGCCCGTGAAGGCGCTCAGGCTGGTCATCTGAAGGTTAGGGGAGCAGCTGGAAGCGAGCCCCAAACGTCCGCGCGGACGATGGATCATTCGATGGGCGAGACGATGAGCGCGACCGTCGCATTGGAAGCGGATGCACGCCAAGCCGCCGCAGCGCACGTTGCGGAAGAACACGAACTTGTGCGCCGCGCGCAAGCCGGCGACCGAAGCGCTTTTGAAGATTTGGTGCGGCGTCATGACCGGGAAGTGCTGCGCCTCGCGCTGCGTCTGGTCAATCGCGCTGAAGACGCGCGCGACATTTACCAGGAGAGCTTTCTCCGGAGTTACCGAAACTTGCACCGTTTCCGCTTCGAGTGCAGCTTCTACACTTGGCTGTATCGAATCGTGACCAATACGGCGCTCGACTATTTGCGGCGTCGAGCGAGCCGCCCCGAGGATCAGGCGCCAGCACCCCGTGAGCCTGAAGCCGAGAATCAAGACTTTTTCGATCGCCAGGCCGCATCGGGCCCGACATCGAGTCCGGAGAAGCGGCTGCTTGGCGAGGAACTTGGCAAGCATATTGAGGCGGCCATGAAAAAACTTTCCCCGCGCGAACGCATGGTATTCGAGATGAAACATTTTCAAGGCATGCGGCTACGCGCGATTGGGACCATGCTCGGGACCTCAGAAGAAACGGCGAAGAATTCTCTTTTCCGCGCGACGCGGAAGCTGCGCGCGAGCTTGGAGTCGGTGCGCTGAAGTGTTTCGTTTTTGCTTTAAACGATCAGATTGAAGACAGGGATGAATCCAAGTAACAAAACGAGAAGCCGAGCAGATCAGCCGTGCAGCGAGTGGGAGCCGCTGCTGATTCTTTCTGTGGCCAGCGAGCTTGAGCCGCCTGAGCAGGCTCGTCTGGATGAGCACGTCGCGAGCTGTGAAAACTGCTCAGCATCTCTCGTGCAAGAAAAAGATATGGCTCGTCTGATTGGGGAGCATGGCCCCGAGCCAGAGGCCGCTCTTCTCGCTTCGTGCCGGGCAAGCCTGGAAGATGCGCTCGATCGCGAAGAAGAACGCGGATGGTTGCGTCGTTTCATCAGCCCGTTCTTACCATCGAATTGGCTTTCGCCCAGTCCGGCGTGGAGCGCTGCAGTACTTCTGGTCATCGGATTCACAGTGGGGATACTAGGGCCAAGGCTGGTGATTCGCGCGGCGCGAGCACATGCACCTTCTCGATCGAGCGCTTCCTCGAATCGTCCTGCAGAATTACCGCCCGGAATGATCGAAGCGTCGGCGAACCAGGCGCCCTCGGCTCCCTCCGTGATCGATCTCCATCACGCCAATGTCGCCGGTATCAACGTACTACCATCCGGCGGTGATGCGCCTCCCGAGGTGGAGTTGCGTTTGAACGCACAGCAGCCCGCGATGGTTCGCGGCGCGGCGGATGACGACATGGTGAAAGGGATGCTGCTTGACGTAGTCCGCCACAATGATCCAGCGAATCTCGATGTGTGCCTCAGTGCACTGGACGTGCTGCATTCGTGCAATAACGATCCGGATGTTCAGGCCGCGCTTTGCCGCGTCGCCCGCACCAATCGTAATCCAACAGTGCGTCTCAGGGCACTTCAGGCGCTCGCAGGTTCGGAACCTCAGGGTGTTTTTCGGCAGACTCTCATTGATGCGCTTGACCGAGATCAAAACTCCGGCGTGCGCGTTGAAGCGATTAATGAGTTGCTAGGTTTAGCGGAAAGTGGTCGAGTGGCTCCCGACGACGAGATGCTCTCGGTTCTGCGCGACAGAATGCAGAACGATCCAGACAACTACATCCGTGCACAGAGCGCCGCGACAATCCGCAAGATTTCAGCTGCAGCCCACTAGTGCCCCTCATCCATTCCTTACAATCTCGATTTGAAACTTGGGAGTTTAACGCGAGGAGTTACTCGCGGATGATCTCCGCGTTGCTACTTGGGGCGACGATACGCATCAGCCGGTCGCCGTCGAGGTAAAGGTCCACCTCAAGGTCGGACGTTTTCACCTGCAGCTCTTCCATCTTTTTTCCGTTGACGTCCTGTTCCCCGAGTGAGTTCACAGTAACGCTTCCTGGCGTCAAAGCCTGCGGAACCAAAACTGAAAATGTCTGCTCCCCGCCTTTGGCGCGATCATAAAGATGGGCGAGAACCGCATACTGATAGTAGAGGTTGTTATCAAGCACTACGATCAGAGGAGTGTTGAACGTGAACTGCTGGGTGAATGGCCGCGAGCCTTCGATGTGGAGCTCGATCGTTGCGACCGGACCACTGAAAGCAACGCTGGCTCCCGCTTTCTTTGCGCCCTGTGTCGACCATTCGTAACGCACGGGGGTGCCGTCCGCTTGAAGCTGCAGAGTTCCGGTAATCTCCATTGCGCCTGAAGCCGTCTGGAGCTGTGACGTGCCGTGTGCGGCCCAGCCGCCGCCGGTCGGAGTGATCTCGAATTCCTCTTTGCCGAGTTCCTGACCGTTTACCATGATTCGAAATTTGCCCTTCTCGGCAACAAAGCTGGTGGACGCCGATGTGGCCGTCATTGCGATCGCTAGAAACAGAATTGCAGTTAGCGCGGAAGGACCCGCTGTCCTGAGGCGCGCAGCAGCCTTCCTCGGCGCGGCTAACCCGGTCACACTGCCACCTTCGGGAAAAAGCCGAGCGCGAGAATTTGCTCGACCACGCGTAAAGGCTCGATGCTGCTGTCGACAGAATAGTCGGCGGAGCGATATGACGGGAGACGTTCCTCATAAAGGCGGCGGAAGCTCGCTTCATCTCGGAATAACGGACGATCCGTGATTTGTGCGCAGCGAATCAAGAGCTGCTCGAGCGGGCATTGCAACCAGATGAGTATCGCGCCATTTTCGCGGAGCAGAGATAGATTTTGCGGTTGCGCGATTGTTCCACCCCCCAATGAAACAATACGGGGCTTCAGCGATACGCCGGTTTCTGCGACAAGCCGGGCGAGTTGCTCGAATTCGATCCGGCGGAACTCAGGCTCTCCCTTGCGTGAAAAGATCTCGGCAATCGGCAGACCGGTCGCTTCGATTATTCTGCGGTCGAGATCCACATTGGCCCAACCGAGTTGGCCGGCCAGCAGCCGCGCCGTGGTCGATTTGCCCGAGCCCATGAATCCAGTCAGGCAGACGAGTTTGCGAACGCGACCTTCGCTTGTCATCGTTTCGAAGAATTGCACCCTGAGGACAGCTACTCAATTCTCGCGCTTGAGGATGTTGATTGTACCATTGAAGGAGCTCAATTCGACCGAAGCGAGTCCGTTGTTGTAGCTCCCGAATAGCGCGTTCCCGAACCGAGGCAGGAAATGGTGATGAGAGGAAGGTGTCAGCTTCGCTTCATTGTGCACCTTGCCTTTCAGAGAAGTCGCGCTCAGGTTGAAGGAGTCACCTGGCGAGAAACGTACTTCGATGATGCCGCTGTAATTCTTCAGTTGATACGTCGCATTCGGAAGAAATTCACCGTTGAAGAGGATATCGCCCGTGGAGGTTTGGGCTCGGATCTGATAACTGCGCATATCGATCAAGCGCAAGTTTCCGCTGATGGAAGAGACCTCGAGCCGGCCCGCGCACCTTGTACATTGAAAAGACCCGCCAACGGTTTTTACCGTGAGGTACCCTGCCGCGTCCTCAAGATCAACCCCCGCCGCAATGGTTTCAACGCTCATGTCGCCGAGGACATTAGAGACATTGACGCCGCCTGAGTCATTGTGGATTTCAAGCTCAGCATCCTCGGGAACGCTGATTGTGTAATCGGCGCGAAGGTCGCCCGGGGCCACGCTGTCGGCGACCTGGCGGCTCATGATGTCGACGCGGTTTCCGCTCTGTTCAGCGTCCAGCGCCACGGCATTTGTGGCGCAGTCCGCCATCACCATGACTTCCGATCTGGTCCAGGCGCGAACGGTTACCAGTCCATTTGGATTGTGAATAGTTACAACCGGGTGCGCATCGACTTTGAAGTGCCGAGTGAATTTGTTGGCGGACGCAGTTGTGGCGCCTACGAGCAAGAGTCCGGGAATGACTAAAGCAGTAGTCTTCCAGTGAAACGGCACCACTGGGCTGGATTGGGTGCTCATCGGCCGTACTCTCCGCGGTCGCTTATCTGGGCGAGCAGATCCGCCTTTTGCTGATAGGCTTGATACAGATAGTCCCGAGCCAACTCGTTCTCGGGGTCGTCGTGAACGCTTTTTTCACACAAAGCGATGTAGTTGTCAACAATCGCCAAATTCTTGTGCAGGGAAGCTGTAACTACCGGATTGTAGTTTGCGAGAGTGGAGATCGTGTCTTGTTCAGCGAGATCTAGTTCGGTGGTGAGCGGCTTGATTGAAATCTGAGTGCCGTCGAGCCATCGGGCTTCGTCGGATTGTTTGCTGTTGGGAGCGATGAGGATTCCCGCAACGATGATCAAAGCCGCGAGGTAAGCGCCTGCCAGTGCCGGCCTAGATATCGGCCGTAGGAGATCCTCAAGCCAGGTTCCAACGCCTTCGATCCAGCTGTGCCGTCTGCCGTGGATCAATCCTTCTTGCTCGAGCTGCGCTCGCAGCGAAGTCCAAACATGCGCCGGAGGCTCAGAATCGATCTTGCCCCAAGCGCCGGCGGTCTGCTGAATAGCGTCGAGGTCGTCGATCACGCCACGACAGTTTTGGCAATCGCGGATGTGCGCTCGGGCTTCTGTTGAGCGCGCCCCCTCAAACCACAATTCGATTTGATTCAGGAATTCAGTACATCCCATGCTGGCCATGGTTCAATCCTCGCCGCCGGATGCATTACCCGCCGCGCGGCGTTGTTCGCGTGCTCTGGAGCGAACAGCCTCGTGCAGCAGATCGCGGAGACGCATACGCGCCTTATGAAGCTGCGATTTCGAATTGCCAATCGAACAGCCCATGATTTCCGCAATCTCGTTGTGCTCATATCCTTGGATGTCATGGAGCACGAAAACCGCCTTATACCCTGGCGGCAACTGCTCAACCGCTCTCTGAAGGTTCACGCGGTCAATCGAACCGCTCAGCCTGATATCCGGCTCGCCAAAATCGCGCCGGGGCGCGCCGGATTCCTCATCGGGTTCCGTGACCTGCTCGAGAGAGGTCTCCTTCCCCGATTTCTTCCGCAACTTCATCAGCACGACGTTCACCGCCAAGCGGTGCAGCCAGGTTGAAAACGCCGATTCGCCGCGAAATGTAGCGATCTTGCGGAAAAGTTGCAGGAATGATTCCTGCGTCAGATCCTCTGCCTCGGCCGTATTCCCCACCATTCGAAGACACAGCGAATAAACCCGGCGGCTGTGCAGGGCGTATAAACGCTCGAACGCCACCGCGTCGCCTTGCTGAGCAAGCCGGATAGCGTCTGCTTCCGGCAATTCCCCAGTTTCGGTTCGTCTCGTTCGGGCCACGCTACCCGTCGGGACGCATCCCTCACTGCGATGCGTCGGCCGCACTAGAAGTTGTACTTCGCAGCTTGATGTAGCAGCCATCCCGGAGTAACCCAGGCTGGCGAAAGAAATCGCGCTCCGCCTCGCTTCTCCGCGGGCAACTTCTGCAAATCTCGTCGATTCTCTTGAGAATTACACCACAGCTAGAGGGAGGTTCCAAATTCCATAGAGCACTGCTTTTTTTTGTATCTGCCTAGGCCGGCAAACTCAGCGTTTGCCACTAACGGACTTGCGGCGAATTGGCAAGACCAAGACCCTTAGGCCGGAGCACGGGAAAGATGCGCCTTCAATCCGACTTGCTGCGAGGTTGCGGGTGCGTCGAGATCGCTTGCAAGTCCCGGCAACTGATCAGATGGCAAGCTACGCAGAAAAGCCTTAAGCATCACCTCGGTTTCGCGGAGGCATGTATTGAAGTCATAGTGAAGGGATTCCAGCTTCTTCCAGCAGACTCCGGGCTCAACGGATAGGCCCTTTGCAACGTCTTGTGCCTCCTCCAGAAATTCGCGTTCGAGCTGAACGAGTGTTGTCGACAAAATGCGAAGCTTGCGGAAAAATCTGGACCGGCTCTGAAAAAGCAAGTGGTGGACAATTCCATTCCACGAGGCAGCACTCTGAGCCGTGTTCCCGCGGAAGAAGTTGACATTCAGCGGCTCGACAGCCGGAAGGTCGGCTATTTGGCGTCCGCGAGCAGAAGCCGCATTGCAGAAGGAAACGAGCGAAACGGCTAATCGCTCCAGGAGCGCTGCCGCAACTGAGACTTGTTGTCTGGCGCACACGAGTTCGCCGCGAGCGCGGAGCGTAAGCGCGTCATCCAGCGCCACGCTCATCATCGCGTAGCTGCACTCCCAACGGCGAACCACGGCCTCGAAGACCTTGCTCTTATCCCGTGGCAAAGCCGTGATCCAGTCTTCTGATACTCTACGTCGGCCCCCAGAGGACCGCACGCCACGCCTAGAGAACACCGCCGCCCCCGAGAAGATGGGGCTAGTATAGCACCCGAATCAAAATCCCGAATGCGAGGCTTTATTGACGGTTTCTGAGAGGCCCTTCTATACTGTCCGCGCGACTCGCCACGAACGTTCATCTTCCAAGTGAAAGGAACGCTGCCGTTGGAATTTGAGCCTCTCGATCAATTCGAACAACGCCGAAAGAAGCTGGGCGAAATAGAGTCTTTAGGCTATCCACCGTATCCCCGCAAATTCGACTGGACGCACACGGCTCGGGAGGTTGTAGAGCAGTTCGGGAAGCGCTCCGCGGAACAGCTTGTGGCCGAGCCCGTCAACGTTCGCGTTGCCGGACGAATTGTCGCGCTTCGGCCTCACGGGAAAGCTGCTTTTGCGCACATCGCGGGGGACGGCCAGCGCTTGCAGATTTATGTTCGACTCGATGCGGTGGGCGAGAAGACATTTCGGCTTTTCCAGCTCTTGGATCTAGGGGACATCATCGGTGTCGCGGGACATCTGTTTCGAACAAAAACGGACGAGCTCACCGTACGAGTCGAGCAACTCGAGCTTCTGACGAAGGCGCTATTGCCGCTACCGGAGAAGTGGCACGGACTCGCGGACGTGGAGCTACGCTATCGGCGTCGCTATCTTGACCTGATCGTGAATGAGGGCGCGCGAGAAATTTTCGTCAAACGCGCCCGGATTATCGGCGAGTTGCGGCGATTTTTCGATGAGCGCGGGTACGTAGAAGTAGAAACTCCGATGATGCATTCGATCCTGGGAGGCGCAACCGCCCGTCCTTTCGTAACGCACCACAACACACTGGACATGGATCTATATCTCCGGATCGCTCCGGAACTTTACCTGAAGCGATTGGTGGTGGGTGGGTTCGATCGCGTGTATGAGATCAACCGAAATTTCCGCAATGAAGGCATCGACGCAATTCATCAGCCCGAGTTCACGATGCTCGAGTTCTATCAAGCTTACAGCCAATCCACCGACCTGATGGATCTGACTGAAGAGCTTTTGCGAGGGCTCGTCGACAAAATTTGCGGGGCGAGAACTGTTCGATACGGTGAGGTTGAGATTGATTTCGGCAGATTCGAACGGCTGTCTATGCGCGATGCGATACGCAAATTCTGGCCTGAAGGGGCGGGCACCGCGCCAGCTATCAATGAGTTATCGGAGAAGAGCGGCCCCAGGAAAGCCGCCGAAAGCTACAACGCTTTTGCGGGCGCTCGTCAAATGGATACGATTCATCTCAGCGATCAGATTTCCGGCGGCGAAATAATTGGCGAATTGTTCGAGGCGATAGCCGAACAACATTTGGTTCAACCTACCCTTATCTATGACTTCCCGATTGAGATTTCGCCGCTCGCCAAGCCTCGCACAGACGATCCTTCGCTTGCGGACCGGTTCGAGCTGTTTATCGCGAAAATGGAAATCGCGAACGGCTTTTCGGAACTGAATGACCCGTTCGATCAGGAGCGCCGGTTTCAGGCTCAAGTGCAAAAGGGGGGAGCAGACGCGCCGAAAGAAGTCGACGTCGATTACATCCGCGCACTCAGCCACGGCCTACCTCCGACCGCCGGAGAAGGAATTGGAATCGACCGGTTGGTAATGTTGCTGACAGATTCGCACGCCATACGCGAAGTGATTTTCTTCCCGCTGTTGCGCTCTGCCGGCGCTGCGGACGGGCGAGCTGAAGCCGCTGCGTCCTCATCACACTCCACTGTCGAAAAGCCGAAATGACTTTCGAGTGGCTGGTGGCGTTGCGCTATCTGCGGTCGCCAAACCGGCCCGCGGTGCTGCGGCTCGTGACTGTGCTAGCCGTAATCGGCGTCGCGGCCGGAGTGATGACGCTCGTCATAGCCCTTTCGATGAACACCGGATTTCGAGAGGCTATTCGCGACCGGCTGCTCAGTGTTACAGCCCACGTGAACCTTAAGCCGATCAACCCCGATGATGGAATCCGAGATTACCGCGGACTCATCAAGCGCTTGAGTAGCACTGCCGGCGTGCGTTCGATTGAGCCGGCGATTTATGAAACCGTTCTCTTGTCGGCCGGAGGAAATCACTCTCAGGGCGTGGTTGTGAAGGGAGTCGACCCGGAACTGGAGCGCCGCGCGAGTGAAGCACTGCGCCGAATCGTGGCGGGCTCAGATAATTTTTCCCCCGATGCAAACGGCGCTCCGGCAATCGTGATCGGCTATCTTCTCGCCGATAATCTGAATATCTCTGCTGGCGATTATGTGACGCTAACCAGCCCGCAGGGGAATCTCACTCCTTTTGGGATGCTGCCCCGCTCCCGTCGATTTCATGTGACCGGAATCTTCAATTCGGGATTTTACGATTACGACTCGAACTGGACGTTCGTCACCCTCAACGCAGCGCAAAGCCTCGCGGGAATAGGAGACGTGATCAGCCTTCTCGAAGTACGCGTACAGAAACTGGACGAAGCGAACTCCGTGGCGAGCGCACTGCTCACACGTGCCGGAAAAGGGTTCACGACGACCACGTGGATGGACGAGAACCGCGCTCTCTTTCGGGCTCTAAGTCTGGAAAAGCTGGTGACGGCGCTTTTCATCGGCCTGATTACGTTTGTGGCTGGGCTGAACATTCTCGTGGTCCTCACGATGACGGTCACCGATCATGCTCGCGACGTTGCCGTTCTGATGGCGATGGGTGCTCGTCGCCGCCAGATTCGCCGGATCTTTATCCTTCAAGGGCTTGCCGTGAGTGTGATTGGAACGATCGGAGGACTGCTGGCCGGCTACGCATTAGCAGTGACTGCAAATCGATGGCAACTGATCCCCCTCAATCCGGAAGTCTATGCAATTCCCTACGTGCCGTTTCACGCAAACGGATTCGACGCCATCTGGATCGCAGCTGCGGCGTTAATAGTGAGCATTGGCGCGACGATTCTTCCGGCGCGTTCGGCCGCGGGAATCTTACCAGTCGAGATCCTTCGCTTCGAGTAGCCCGCGTCCGAAAAAATTCGCGGTAGGTATGAAAATAGACATCGCGAATCAAACGCAAAAGCATCTCACCATTTAGAACCGAAGAGTCCGCATTCCGGCAAAGCAAAGTTTGTTCTTGGCTATTCATATGCAAGGTCAGCGCCGAGCGCCATTACGCAATCGGTGTCTTGCCAGTGGTGTTCCCGCTAACTCGAGCGTTTACTTGGGTTGTTTTCAGGGGTTCGGTGGATTCGGTCCAGACGGCCGCGCGTGCTAAACTGAAATTGGCAGGCAGGCTGGACGGAATTTGACATTCGAGACGCGGCGCAAATGGAATCGACAGGGACATTTGTGAAACCGATTGGACACGCCGCATGGATCCGATGCGATTATGCGAATGGAAAGAAAGGACATATCCCCGAGTTAGTTGGCATCGGAATTGACGGAGAAATGACAAGGCGATGACTACCCCGGCCAATTCGGCAATTCTGGATACGGGTTCGGGGCTTGGGGCGCTTCCGACCTCTTTGACCGTCCTGCGTACTGAAAAGCTCACCAAGATTTTCCGCTCGGGCTCGATCGAAATCGCGCCGCTGAACCAGGTGGAATTTGCGGCAGAGCGCGGACAGATGATCGCCATCCTCGGCGCATCCGGCGCGGGCAAAAGCACGTTTCTGCATTTGCTGGCCGCGCTGGACACTCCAACGAGCGGTGAAGTATACTTCGCGCAGAGTTCGCTCAGTTCGCTTTCGGAGGAAGAACTGGCAGAGTATCGCAACGAGTCCGTCGGGTTCGTGTGGCAACGGCATCATCTGTTGCCCGACTTCAGCGCGGCGGAAAACGTTGCAATGCCGTTGCTCCTCAGAGGCGTGGCCATGGGGCCGGCGCTTCGAAAATCTCGGGATTGGCTGGGCGAAGTCGGGCTGGGCGATCGCGCTTTGCAAGCCGCTGGCGACCTCTCCGGGGGTGAGCAACAGCGCGTGGCCATCGCAAGGGCGCTCGTGAATGATCCGGTGCTTCTGCTGGCAGACGAACCCACGGGCGACCTGGACGAAGGTAATGCGGAAAGTATTTTCGAATTAATTGACCGTCTTCATAGGTCTCACCAATTAACCTCGATCCTTGCGACGCACAACCTGTCGTTGGCCCGGCGCGCAGACCGTGTACTTGTACTTGAACGGGGTCAGCTGTCGCCGAGCAAAGAAGCACCTACGAGCACCGCGATTCTCACGGCGCAACTCGCAAATGCAGTGGCCGAAACGCCAGGAGGGCGTGCTTAAACCGTGTTTGAACGTTACACAGAGAAGGCTCGCCGCGTAATCTTTTTCGCACGCTACGAAGCAAGCCAGTATGGAAGCCCGTACATCGAGACGGAGCATCTGCTTCTGGGCTTGCTGCGCGAAGACAAAGCGCTCGCGAATCGCTTCCTGCGTACGCACGGCTCAATTGAATCCATCCGCAAGGAAATCGAATCGCGTATTACCGTACGCGAGCGTATTTCCACATCCGTTGAAGTTCCCCTCAGCCAGGAGTGCAAGCGCATCCTGAACTACGCTGCTGAAGAAGCAGAACGGCTCGGCCACAAGCACGTCGGCACGGAACATCTGCTCCTGGGAGTCCTGCGGGAAGAAAAATCCTTTGGCGCCGAAATCCTGCAGGAACGGGGATTGCGGCTTTCCACCGTGCGTGAGGAATTAGCTCGAAGCACGGGAGAGAAGGTGCCTGTGAACCGGCCAAAAGAAGCTTCATTGCTCGCTGAATTCAGCCGCGACCTGACGCAGGCGGCCATGGAAGGCCAGCTCGATCCGCTGGTTGGGCGAGACCGCGAACTCGAGCGCGCCGTTCAGATACTTTGCCGCCGAACGAAAAACAATCCTGTGCTGATTGGAGAGCCAGGGGTGGGCAAGACCGCCATTGTGGAAGGACTGGCGCAGAGAATTGCAGACGGAGATGTTCCCCCCTTCCTGGCTGATAAGAGAATTCTTTCGCTCGACCTATCATTAATTGTCGCTGGCACAAAATATCGCGGTCAGTTTGAGGAACGGCTCAAGACCATCATGAAGGAACTGATGGAGAGCCAGAACGCGATTGTCTTTATCGATGAGCTGCACACCCTAGTGGGCGCGGGTTCTGCCGAAGGATCCCTTGACGCGGCGAATATCTTAAAGCCGGCGCTAAGCCGTGGCGAAATCCAGTGCATTGGCGCCACCACTCCCGCCGAATATCGCAAGTCTGTTGAGAAAGACCGTTCTTTGGAACGGCGTTTCCAGGCTGTGAAGGTTTCAGCTCCTGGAGAAGATGAAGCGATTCGCGTTCTGCAGGGTGTCCGCGATCGATACGAGAAGTTCCACGCCGTGAGCTACACGGATGAAGCGATTCGTTACGCCGTCTATCTTTCGAATCGCTACATTCCTGATCGTTTCCTTCCTGATAAGGCTATCGACCTCTTGGACGAGGCCGGTTCCCGCGTGAAATTGCGGCAAGCCATGCTCCCCGATGAAGTTTCAGAAGTGCAGAAGCGCGTCAAGTTCATCACGCACCGGATGGAAACGGCGATCGCGAATCACGAATTCGAGAAGGCCCGCTTCTATTCGGAAGAAGAGCGGAAAGAGAAAGAACATCTTCGCGCGCTTCGTGAGAAGCTCAAAATCGATGACTCCTCCACCGGCATTGTCACGCGGGAAGACATCGAAGAAGTTGTCGCTCGCTGGACCGGCATCGCGGTCACCTCGATCAAAGAAGACGAGCAGCAAAAACTGTTGCGCATCGAGGAAGAGCTGCATCGCCGCGTCATCAGCCAAGACAAAGCAATTACTGCATTGGCGCGGGCTATTCGCCGCAGTCGTGCGGGTCTGAAGGCACCCGGGCGCCCCGTTGGCTGCTTCCTCTTCCTTGGACCGACTGGCGTTGGCAAGACCGAAGTCGCCCGGCGACTGGCTGAGTTCCTATTCGGCAGCGAGAAATCGCTCATTCGGTTTGACATGTCCGAGTACATGGAGAAGCATTCCGTATCGAAATTGATTGGCGCACCTCCGGGATATGTCGGTTATGAAGAGGGCGGCCAGCTGACGGAGCGCGTTCGGCGGACACCTTATTCCGTGATCCTGTTAGACGAAATTGAAAAGGCTCATCCGGACGTTTACAACATTCTCTTGCAGGTCTTTGAGGACGGCCAGTTGACGGACGGTTTGGGAAATACAGTCGATTTCAGAAACACCATCATCATTTTGACCTCGAACCTTGGGGCCAGGCAGCTGCAAAAGCAATCCGGTCTCGGCTTCCAGTCCGCGGATGGATTCACGGTAGCTAAAACGCAAGATGACATGGTCATGACCGAGGTAAAACGCGTTTTCAATCCGGAGTTCTTGAACCGGCTGGATGAAGTGATCTTGTTCAATTCGCTTACGGATAACGACCTGCTGCTGATCATCGACTTGCTGGTGGGTCAGATCAACGAGACGCTGGTGCATCGCCAAGTGCAAATCGTGATTACCTCTGATGCGCGCCAGTGGATTCTCGAAAAGACCTGCAGCGATCGAAGCTATGGCGCGCGGCCGCTCCGGCGCGCATTGCAGAAGTACGTCGAAGATCCACTGTCGGAAGCTCTCATTCAGGGCGGTCTCCAGAGGCCGGCAACGCTGGAAGTCTTCCTCTCCGGCGAGAGCCTCTCATTCCGTCCCGTCGTGGAAGCAACCCCGGTGGCCCACTAAGGAATCCTACGCGCGAGCCGGAATAAAACCGATCCGGCGGGGGAGCAAAAAATATTGGGCGGGGAACGGCGGTCTTGACCAAAATCAAGGCTGCGAGCAGGAAAATATGTCCGCGCGCAATCGAAATTCTAGTCTTTGTGTGTTTGTTTCCCCTTGGAGCTGCGCATCCCGTTTGGGCTGAGTCAGTTCCTCAAAATAACGAACCGCAGTACGTCATCACTCGCATTGAATTTGACGGCAATCGTCGCATCCAGCGCGATACTTTGCTGGCGCGGATATTTTCGCGTCCAGGCGACCCCTACAACGTCGATGCGCTCCGCCGCGACTTTCAGGCGCTGTGGAACACGGAATTTTTCGAAAATATTCGCTTGGAAGTTCAAGACGACCCCAATCAGCCCAACGGCAAAATCATTATTTTCTACGTGCAAGAGCGCCCGATCATTCGACGGATTGAATATAAGGGGAATAAATCGATCACCGAATCGGATATCCTCGACGCCTACAAAGATAGAAAAGTCGGTCTATCGGTCGAGAGCCAGTTCGATCCGACCAAAATCAAGCGCGCCGAAGTCGTCATCAAGGAATTGCTCGCGGAACACGGCCGGCAGTTTGCAACCGTGAAGGCAACCTACGAACGAATTGCCGCCACCAATGCTGTCAAAGTTGTGTTCAACATCGACGAAGGTCCCAAAGTGAAAGTGGGCACGATTACGATCGTGGGAAATAAAGCATTTTCGGACCGAAAAATCATTCGATCCATGAAACATGATCGCCCCTACGCCATCCCGCTGGGCTTCAACTACATTCCCGTGATGAGCAAGACCTTCAACCGCGATCATCTCGATGAGGACATGGAAGTAGGAATCCGCGGCCTCTACCAGGATCATGGGTATTTCAAGGTCGATGTGAATGCCACGCGTATCAGGACAGTGCAGGTGAATCGCGGCGGCATTCCCGGGCCGTGGCCGGGCATTGGAGCCAAACACGGCAGACAGACTGATATCACTATCACGATTGAGGAAGGCGAACAGTATCGAATGGGCACGATTTCGTTCCGAAGCCAAGACCCGGATGTCGGTCTGGTCTTCCGGCCCGAGTACCTCGCGAGGGTCTTTCCACTGAAGCAAGGCGATATCTTCTCGGGTTCTAAGGTCCGCAAAGCGCTCGACACATATAAGAAGCTCTATGGCCAATACGGCTACATCGATTTCGTCGCCACACCTCTGACGGATACGGACGACAAGAAAAAGACCGTCAACTTGATCATGGAGTTTGATCAGCAAAAGCAATATTTCGTGCGTCGAATCGAATTCTCTGGCAACACGACAACCCGCGATAAAGTGATCCGCCGCGAGCTCCTGCTCGATGAAGGGCAGGTATTCAACAATCAGCTCTGGGAGCTTAGCATTTTGCGCTTGAACCAACTCGGCTACTTCGACACGATCAAACCCGAAAACGCCGAATTGAAGCGCAACGTTAAGGCCGGAACCGTGGACATCTTGTTAAAGGTGAAGGAAAAGGGCAAGCAATCGATCAGTTTCAATGGCGGCGTGAGTGGACTCTACGGCACGTTCATCGGCTTTTCTTATCAGACCAACAATTTCCTCGGCCTTGGCGAAACCCTGACGCTCTCAGCGTCGGTTGGAAATATCCAATCGAACGTGACGTTCGGCTTTACGCAGCCGTATCTTTTTGACAGGCCTATCTCGTCGGGCTTCACCGTTTTCTATTCCAAACTTGATTACAACACTGCACGCCAGGAAGGATTGCTCTTCGGCCAACAAGTGGCTATAGACCCTGCGCTTCAGGAAAACTACAACACCGATTCTCGCGGCTTTACGCTCTTTGCCAGCTATCCGCTACGAAAGCATTCGTTTACCCGAATCGGTGTCACCTACGGTTGGTCCACTACGAACATCACTCCGTTTAGTCAATCGGCAACGCTTCTATTCGAGCTGACTAAATTTACGAGTCTGGCAGGCCCCTCTGCCCTCAACGGAATTGAGCTCAGTCAGATTACCCCGACGATCACATACGACAGAAGAAACAGTCCCGTCTCTCCCACGAATGGCAAGTCCTTCTCTTACTCCACCAGCTTTGCCGGCGGACCGCTAGGCGGCAACGTCGACACGATCAGCAATACAGCGAATTTTCAGTATTACCACCCCACCTATCATAACCGGAACACCATTGCGCTGCGCTGGATGGGCGCGATGACCAGCGGCTACAACGGTCGCTCGGTCCCTCCGAACTACCGGTTTTACGTTGGCGGCGAGCAGGATGTCCGCGGCTACGATTTCTATACTATTTCGCCTTTTGTCTTCATTCCCGACTCGACAACAACCACCATCTCCTACGTGAACCCACACATCCTGAATCAGGAGGGTATTCCGACCGTTTCGACGGTACCTGTGAATGTCCTGGAGTTCGTCCCCACTAGACCCGGCGGCGATTTGCAGTCTGTCTTCAATACCGAGTACCACGTCCCGATCGTGAGCACCTACGCCACATTGAATTTCTTCAATGATGTTGGCGTGAACGGCATCATGAGGAAATCACAGCTGCAACTTGATCCTTCGGCGACGGCGGCTCTCCAGGAGCAATACCCAAATCCGGACTTCCCGAACTTGAGCATCTCGAGAAATCTTCAGATTAGCAACGGAACCAATTTCAGGCCCCACACTTCGGCAGGAATCGAATTGGATCTCCAGATTCCCGTCATCCAGGCTCCCTTTCGAATCTATTACGCGTACAATTACCTGCGCTTTGATCAGACCATCACTCCGCCGCTCGGAGCTTTTTACGTTCAACCAACCGTGAGACAGTCTCTGCAACAGCTAGGTGTTTACGATTCGCAGATCGTTCCCCAGCTCCAAAACTTCCTGAACCAGGTGCGTTCGACGCAGACGATTCCGCCGGGTTTGCTTGAGCCAAAGTCGACATTGCGTTTTACCGTGGGCCGGACGTTCTGATGATTACGAAGCGAGTGGAAGAACTTGTCGAATCGCGACCACATCACGGCAGTTGGAGTGAGCGCCTGAGAGCCTGCGCGCTTGGAATCCTCGCCCTGGTTGCGGCCTGGACTTCGGGCTGCGGCGGAAACTCGACGACTATTGGAGTCACGGTTCTCGGGCCCGGTAATACCACCACCGCTGCTACGGTTCTTGTGGCAGGCACTGCACAGTTTTCGGCGACCGTCTCGGGAAGTTCAACAACGACGGTTTACTGGCAGGTCTGCCTGCCTTCGACAACCAGTTCCACCATCACTCCCCCGCCGATCGCGGTGAAGCCGACCACTTGCACGCCGATTCCCGGTGTCACCGCCGCGCCCGGCACTACCGTTCTCACAGGGTACGGTACAATTACTCAAACCGGTCTTTATACGGCGCCCTCGACCATTCCTTCTCCGGATAACGCCGTCATTCTCGCTACAAGTACAATCAACACTAGAGCATTCGGCACACTCGCTTTCGCGGTTGATTCGGGGATCCGCGTCCAGGTACAGCCCGCGAGCGCAACCATCGGTCCGCTCGAAACGTTTCAATTTACTGCTACGGTTACGGGTTCCACGAATACCGGCGTTTCCTGGAGTCTAAGCAGCACGGCCAGTGTGGGAACTCCTCTTGGAACGATCAGCTCGGCTGGTCTCTACACCGCACCGGCCAATACTGGCGCCGTGACTGTCACAGCCCAGTCAGTCGCAGATTCAACCCAAAAAGCAACCGCCTCGGTCACAGTGACAGCAGCCGCCGCCCCGGGATTGACAAGTATCACCCCAACAACCGCGGCTCAAGGGTCCGCACAACAAGATGTCTACTTAAGCGGCGCGAATTTTCTGAGTACCGAAACAGTTGTTGTAACAGCACCGGGCCAATCTGCGACTCCGGTTACTACAATATTTTTGAACACCGGCCTGCTTCGCGCGACCATCCCCGCTGCTCAACTGGCGTTTCCAGGAATAGTGCAGATAGCCGTCCAGATGCAGAACGGTGATCTCAACACCCCCGGTCCCGCGAACCTGACGGTCTCGCCGGTGCGCCCTGCAATCGTTGCCTCTACACCCGACAGTGTTTCGCAGAATAATGCCAACGCGACCGTGAGTCTCACTGGAGGCTACTTTGCTGCCGGTACGACCTCGGCCACCTTTAACGGTCTCGGTACAGCCCAGGGAATTGTGACCAGCCTGAGCAACAGCCGCCAGCTGACGATTCAGATTCCGGGAGGCAATCTCTCGGTCCCCGGCCTGTATCCGATCTTTTTGCAAAATTCCGGCATTCTCGCGAATCAACCCTCTTTGGCTGCCGTGGACCTTGCCGTGGCGCCAAATCCGACTGCGATCCCCACGGCTCCCACTGCGACAATCGCAGTCGGAGGAGCTGGTTCCAACCCTTCCTCGATAGCGATTGACTATTCGCAAGGCATCGCCGTCGTCGTGAACACGGCGACCAACTCGGTTTCTCTGCTCAACGTAGCCACGAAGGCCGTGATCGGCGCCCCGATCCCGGTCGGCTCGAGCCCAACCGGTGTTGCAATCGACGATCTGCTGCCGCATCCGCTTGCGCTCGTCGTCAACAACACCGACCAAACGGTGACCACGATCGATTTGACGACGCAAGCCGTCGTCGGGACGCCTCTATCCGTGTCGCTCGCCACCAATTCGCCCGGTTCCCTCGCTCCATTGCCCTACGCAATCGGGATCAATCCCGTCACGCACCGCGCGTTGGTCGCTTATCAGTCGACGAATGAAGGGGCAATTCTGGATCTTGCCAACACGCAAGTCTGTGCTACTCCGCCGTGCCTCGTAACGACGATCGGAGGGAGCACGAGCACCTATAGCACAGGCGCGCATCCGGCAATTTCCGTAGACCCACAGCTGAACTGGGCTGTAGTGTCACCGGGTGGCGCAGGCAGCCTCGACATCGTCGACCTGGGCATTGGTCCGAGCGCGAATGATCCTCTTGGCCGCGCTCCCAACGTTGTTGGCAACCTACTGACTCCGGTCACGACGCAAGGCGTAGGCGTAAACCCCCAGACGCATCAGGCCCTACTCACAGATCCCAATTCAGGCACGATTTCCACATTCAGCCTCGTGAACAACACGATCAATTCCGTCGGGCTGCCCAGTAATGGCGGCCCAGTGGACCAGCTCGGATTCGTGGCCGCTGCGGCAAGTCCTCTTGGAGATGTCGGTATCGCCGTGAACTCCAGTTCGACTGCTATGGTCGTTGGTTTGGAAAGCGCGGTTGTCTTACAAACCGTGAATGGCCTCGGAGCTAATCCTGAGTCCGTGGCGATAGATCCGATCAGCAACCAGGCTCTCGTTGTGAATCAAATGGACGGTACGGTCTCATTCGTTTCGCTCGGACCTGCAATCGATCCGCTGCAGATCATCGAATCCAGTCCCGTCGTTACATACACCTCTGCGACGCCTCTGACGGTGACAGTGACGGGCGGAAATTTCCCAAGCACGGCGGTCGTGCGTCTCGATCAGGCTCCCCTTATCACGACGCCGGTACCCGGAACGTGCACCGCGACAGCGCCGATTACTTGTCGCCAGTTGGCTGCGACGGTGCCTGCAAGCATGTTGACAACGGCGAGGCGCTTTGCCCTGGACGTCGCGGCGGCTGGCGCAGTTTCGAACGTGATGGGCTTCACCGTGATTCAGGCTGTTCCAGTCGGGGCCTCTCCCTCTGGTGTGGCCGTGGATACCTATCGCGACATGGCTGTGGTGACCAATTCCGGGGACGGCACAGTTTCCTTAGTCGCGCTGACGCCGAATACTCCCACCGGTCAATTCGGAACGCCCGCCGGCTCTGTCGGAACGATTGGTTCACCAACGACCGTCGGTACGACACCGGCAGGCGTCGCGGTATCAGGCAGGCTCGGCTTAGCCGCAGTGGCGAACAGAGATAGCAATAACGTCTCGATCGTAGACGAAAAGCAGGTGAATGCTCCGGCCACGGTCAGCATTTGCGCGGGTTGCACGCTTCCCGTCGGGGCTGCCGTCGATGATGACACTGCAATCGCTGCGATAACCGACACCAATGGGAACACTGGCAACCCAGCGCAGACGGGAAATCTCAGCTTCATCAATATGGTTGCTTCTCCACCCGAGGAGACCGAGTCCGCGATCGTCGACCAGAATCCCGTTGCGGTTGCCATTCAGCCGGTGTTTAACCCGATTAATCCGAGCGTGGGATACGCGGCAGTGGCCACGGCGTCTCAGACGAGCAGCATTGAATTTCTATCGGTGCCCGACGCCGAGACGGAGGGGCGCGTCTCTACGGGTCTGGACAACCCTGGCGGCATTATTTTTGATTCTTTGAACCAGGTCTTTCTTACCGCGAACAGCTTGGAAAACGACGTGATCATCGTTAACCCAATGCAGATGGTCCCAACCGCTGTGACGGTAGGAATCGATCCGGTTTCCGTCGATTACAATTTCCAAACCAGCGCGCTGGTGACCGCCAATTCGGGAAGCCACTCGATCGCCGTGCTCGATTACCTGTGTCCGCCCACGGCTACCGCGCCTACGTGCCCCGGACCACAAGTTCGTGCCGTGCTCGGATTGGGCGGGACGCAAGTATCGACCCCGATCCTTGGCGCCAACGTGATTGCGATCGATCCGAAGTTGAACCTCGCAGTCTTGGTTGACCCAGACAACAACCGTGTCCTATTGGTTCCGATCCCCTACTGACGCATCGCCTCTAGAGGCCAACCCAAGTCTGTGACACCGCATCACACAGGTCTGACTGGCAAGTCAGTGTGTCTCGAAGTCTTTTCATGATTACCAGACTTAACTGATATGCGACGCGTGCACGTTCTATACGCACACGTAGGGTCGAATCCGATTGACCGTTTTCGCGGATGAAAGCTATAATCCCCGGTTTCGATTTCCCAAGATTTTTCCAAGTTTCTGAGTGAGGAGTTCGAATGAAGATGCGACTTGCGATTCCGGTTGCAGCGGCGCTCTTACTGACACCGGCAGTCTGGGCTCAATCGGCGAGCCCGAGCGGGGCGAATAAGGTTGGCGTGATCGATGTGCAGGCAGCCGTCGCCGGCACGGCTGAAGGAAAGCAGGCCCTGGCCGAATTGCAGTCGCAGTTCAGCCCCCGGCAGACGGAACTTGCGAATTTGCAAAAGCAAATCGAGGATGACCAGACACGTCTTCGGACCGGCCAGACCACATTAAGTGACGATGAGAAGGGTCGCCTGGCGCGGGAATATGACCTGCTCACACGGAGCTATCAGCGCAAGTCGCAGGACGCTCAGGATGATTTCAACGAAGCTCAACAAGAGCTGCTGAACCGAATCGGCCGCAAAATGATGGACGTTCTCGACAAGTATTCGAAGGACAACGGATATTCCGTTATCCTAGATACGTCGTCCCAGCAAACCCCGGTGCTTTACGCCGCCAACCAAGTGAACGTTACTCAAGATATCATTCGACTTTATGACCAGAGTTATCCGGTGAAGACGTCGGCGGGATCAACCACACCGTCGAAACCAAGCGTGCCGAGGGCCTCAACAGCTCCTAAACAATAAACAGTTCTTCGGCGGAGCGGACTCTCAGACGACCCTTCTCCGTGCAGCCGGTCGCAACAAAGTTTGTTTTCTTCCTTGCCGCTCTCATATCATGAAGAGTCGCATCTAGACGAATCGGCATTCTGAAAATTCTCTCGTGAGCAAGGAGGATTGCATGGCCTTATCGGTCGGAGCAGCTGCCCCGGAATTCACTCTAAAGGATCAAACTCAGAAAGACGTAAAGCTGTCCGATTTTCGAGGCAAGAAAAACGTTGTGATCGTTTTTTACCCTCTCGATTGGAGCCCGGTCTGCACCAACGAGCACGTTTGTTTCGTCAATGACCTCAAGCGCTTCGAGGATCTGGACGCTCAAGTTCTCGGCCTTAGCGTTGACAGCGTTTGGTCGCACAAGGCGTTCGCGGAAAAAATGGGCATCCACTATCCACTGCTCGCCGACTTTCAGCCGCGTGGCGCAGTTGCCGACAAATTCGGCGTCTATCTAGCGGACAAGGGAATCACCGGCCGCGCAATCGCCGTCATTGATCGCAACGGAAAACTGGCCTGGTTTAAGAACTACGACATCCCAACCGTGCCGGACATCAAGGAAGTTTCAGAGGCTCTGTCTAAGATTTAATAACCGCGCGCGATCTTCAAAATAAGACGCAATCGTGCTGAATCCCATGCTCGGCTCGCGTCGGGTGTTAATGGGAAGCTGAGTTCCGTTCAGCGTGCCCTTGGAAAGTTCGGATGTAGTCGACGAGTTGCCATCGCCCCTCGCTGCTGATTTTGTCCTCGAAAGGCGGCATGGGGTATCGACCCTTGCTGATTCGCCAGAAGACCTCCCCGTCTGTCTCACGATCCATTCTCTTTGCGTCGGTGAAGTCTCCGGGCGACACGGAAAGCTCCGCTGCCTTCGGCCCTTTGCCGTCGCCATTGGCTCCGTGGCATTTCTGGCAATGGTCGCCATAAAGCTGCCGGCCGGCGGCCATTGCACTCTCAGTAGCAGCTACGGGATTCCGCAGTGACCGTACGCGTTCGTAGACGATCCAGTTTCGGATGGAAAGCGCGCCGATAATTGCGATCAGGGAGAACGCGAGAAATATGGCGATGCGTCGCGCGGAGCGGGTGTTTCTTTCGCCGGGATTTCCCAATAGCAGCTCTCGTCAAAAATACCCAAAAAAAGGGAAGCACGTCACTCAGTGCGTCTGAATCGCGCGTATCACTGTAATCAGCACCAGCACTAGCATGATTACGACATAAATCCGCAGTCCCCAGAGCATCACGCGGATTCCGGGTGAAAACTTCCGTTTGCCGAAGTGCATGCGCTGCTTCGCCACAACCACTTGGTCGGCTTCCAATAGCGAAAGCGCCACGCGCGGGTCCTTCATATCGGGCGCGGTCGCGCTGCCCGGCAGGGAGTCGATGCCTGACGAATTTACGATCGCTGGTGACTCGTCTGACATAAGTTCCAGTTTGCTCCGATTGGGTTCACTCCACGAAAGAAAAATCTTCGCTCATGTGTTTAACCTATGCCGCCAAGCCATTTGGGAAAAACAGCCGCAATACCAAATGCGATGCCGGCACAGATCAATAGTGCTGTTACTGTAATTCCTGCCGCGTTCTCCCAAATTCCATTTACCGCCTCTCCCATTACCTCGCGGTCGTTCACAAGCAAGAGCAGAAATGCCAGCGCCGGTGGCATTGCGAGCACGGCGATCACGTTGACCGTCAGCACCACAAACTCCAACGGCGCGTGCGGAATCAGCACGATTGCGGCGGCTACGCACGCCGACCCCAGCAGCGTGGAGTAAAAGGGCCACGCATCGCGCATCGGCCGGTTCAAGCTATGCCCGGTCCGAAGCACTTCCCCAAATGCGTAGGCTGATGAGGTCGATATCGCAATCGCGGCCACGATTCCTGCTTCGAAGATTCCCAGCGCGAACAGTGCCGCGCCCACGTGTCCGATCCATGGCTCCAGCGCCTCCGCAAATTGCGCGGCCTCGAATTGGGCCGCATTGATTCCATGATGAAATAGAGGCGTCGTAGCCAGAAGTGCCGCAATCGCAAACGCAGCTGCCAATAACGCGCCCAACAGTGTGTCGAATCGTCCCGCCGTGATGTCGCGAGGTTGCATTCCCTTGTCCACGACCGCGCTCTGTTGAAAGAAAAGCATCCACGGCGTGACTGTCGCCCCCGTCACTGCCAGAATCAACAAAAGAATATCGAACGGTTGGCCCTTCGGAAGGGGAGTCCATGCAAGCAAAGCGTGACCAACGACGGGCCAATCAGGACGCGCAAGAATCGCAGCCGGCACAAACAACGCATTAAAAATTGCCAAACCTAGTGTGATCCGTTCCCAAGTCCAGTAACGCCCAGTCGTGATCGCCGCAAACACGACTGCGAGCCCAATCCCCAGTGCGATCACCGGCCGAACACCAAAAAAGCCGAGTCCCGCTCGAATACCTATGAACTCAGTCACCAGTGTCAGAAAGTTCCCCAGAACCAAGTCGCCCATCGAGAAAAATCCCCAGAATTTGCCGAACCTGTCAAAGATCAGCTCTGCATGGCCCCGATGAGTGACGGCCCCGAGCCGTACGGTCATTTCCTGCACCACAAATCCCATGGCGAAGGTTAGCAACACGAAGGGTATGAAAAATCCGACGCCGAACCGCGCCCCCGTTGCGGCATAGGAGAGCATGCTTGGCGCATCATTTTCCCCGAGAAACACAAGAACGCCGGGTCCTACCAGCAGCCACAAAACCGAGAGCCCACCAAATACTCTCCATTTTCCTTCTTTCGACCGCGCGAGCCGCACTCGCCAGCGGTCGCGCGCGCGGTCCAGATCTTCGTGAGTGAGAAGACCCGCATATTCGCCCGCAAAAGGGGAAGTAGCCGCCGAATTCGTGGTTGGTTGTGCGGATCCCGCTGGTTCGGAAGTGCCTATTTTCGTGGGTTCCATGAGTTAATCGAGTTAAACTTCCCGTATAAACTACGCTTAACTAAGACGCCCGTCAATCAATGGAACGAGGGACGTCACAAGACGCTTTCAGCCCATTGCCCTCGCGTTTCGCTTTAGGTTCTTGCCGTACAAGCCTCTGCTATAGTGAGGCGGTTCGCCAAGAGAGAATTGCAAGGAGATCCGATGCCGGAGCCGCAGAAGCAAGTGCAAATTAAGGCCGATGAAAAAGAATTGCTAGGCCAATACTCGAATTTGGCCGTGGTTCACCACAACGCCGAGGAATTCACGCTGAATTTTATTTACCTCTTTCCGAGCGTGCCGCAGGGCAAACTGGTGGCGAGCCTGATTCTGAGCCCAGCTCACGCAAAAAGGCTGCTTCGGGCGCTCCAAGAAAATGTCGCCAGATATGAAGCTCAGTTTGGCACGCTGCCGGAAGGACCCGGTCCAGCCACTGAGCCCAATGTGGGGTTTGTCCAGTAGACAAGCAAAGGAGTAGCCAGTGCGTCTCGAAATGGTAAGAGCTTAGAGGCAGGCCGCTACGTGTCGCAGGTCCAGTTTCGTATGGTGCCGGCCCTTCATCTTGTAGAGTTGCACGTCTGCAGCGCCCAGAAGATGCTCGATTGTAGTGCCATCGAGCGGATAAACAGCGCGACCCACACTTACGGTGATGCGCGGCTCTTCCATGTCTTCCGCCAGTTGCTTGCAAATTCTTGTTGCCGCTCGGTCCGCTTCCTTTGCGCCTGACTCAGGAAGCACCAGCGCGAATTCGTCTCCGCCGTACCGCGCCGCAGTGTCGATCGACCGGCTGCCGCTGCCCAGCACATTCCCCATTCGCTTGATCGCGCGCGTGCCGGTCAAGTGTCCGTACTGATCGTTGATTTTCTTCAGTCCATCCAAATCAAAGAGCAATACCGCGAAGCTTCGTCCGGTCCTCCGCGAACGCTGGATCTCGCTCTCGAGCACTTCGACCAATTGCCTATGATTCGCAAGTCCAGTTAGAGAATCTGACTCCGCCATGCGGCTTACCTGATCGAAAAGCTGGGCATTGTCCAATAGTGTGCCAGCCAGCACCACCACATAACTCAGCACGACCAGTAGGTGTCCCGCCGTATACGCCGCATCCAGTCCGCGTAGCGATTGGCTCAGCGTAACGTGCGCGATCACGTTGATCACGGCGGCGGCGTACAGTGCCCTGTCCAGCGACGCGACCGCTTGCCCCTTCCGCACCCGCATTCCGAATCCGATCGCCGCCGCAAGGTAAATCACTGCTGGCACAAAATCCCAGGCGCGCGGGATGAACGCGTGCGGGTGAGTCCGGGGCGAGCCAGGCAATGTGAAGTAAAGCACGCTGGTTAAATATGCCGACACTCCGACAATCAGGGTCGCCGCCGCAATTTCCTTCCCCGGTTCGCGCGCCACCGGCATCCGCTTCTCCACGATCAACGCGACAATTAGCAGAACACCCAGCAGCGTTCGACCGGCCAGCCACGCGAGCGAGACATAGTTCAAGCTCGCAGGGTGCACCAACGCGTTGCGATAGAACGCCATGCCTGAACCCGCCTCGATCAGCCCCGCCAGGACAAATCCGAAGGCAAGAATCAGCGAAATTCGGTCGCGCGTTCCGCGGAACCGCACCAGCGCATTCGCGGCAAACGTAAAAGCGATCAGGCTCCCGCCCATGTCGATGTAAGCATCGAGTAGCGGGTCAGCCGTGTAAGTGGAGTGACGCAGGAACCAGAGAGCGGCGACATACGCCGCGAGCACAATCATCCAGAGCAATGCCGCTCGGAACGAAAATGCGCTCGACCCCAGTTTGACTGTCCGTTTCACAATCCGCCCCAAAAACCCAGACTGCTCCCCAGGCAAATCAGTGCAACCCTAGTGCCACGTTTTGTCACAGGTTGGCGCGAGCTAACGGCTTGTCATGCAGAAGATTAGGGTCAGATCCAGCGGGGCCCGTTCGAGCCAAAGCCAGGATTGGTCAAACGCGTGGGGTAGAAACGTAACGATTCCGAACTGGGGCTTCCTAGGCCGGGAAACGGTCTACGGCTTTGGAGTTGGAGTCGGCGCGGGCGCCGCCGGTGGCAGATCGTAAGCCTGAATCGAACTCTTGAAATCGAGCCGTTTGTGGCTGCCATCGCAGAACGGCTTAGTCTCCGAATGTCCGCAGCGGCAAAGTCCGATCTTCGTCCGTCCGGCCAAGCCAAAGGCCTTGCCGTCTTGATCGTTGATCTCGAAATCGCCTTCGACTCGTATCGAGCCGTCGCTGCGAATTGTGATCGTTGTCCCAGCCATGAACCCTCCGTGAACTATTGCGACCAATGATGCCGGCGCTACCGGCCGATGGTGTTTCTCAGTACTTTGGAACACTCGGGTCGACTTCATCCGACCACGCGAGAATACCACCTTTGAGGTTCGATATTTTTTTGAAGCCGGCCTTGCGCAAAAATTCGACAGCTTCGGCCGACCGCTTGCCGCTGCGGCAGTGCGCCACAATTTCTTTCGAGCTGTCGAGCTCATGAACCCGGCGCGAGAGCTCGCCGAGCGGAATCAGGTGTCCATTCAAGTTGCAGATCTCGTATTCGTGCGGCTCACGTACATCAAGAATGTACAAATCGTCGCCACGATCCATGCGCTGCTTCAACTCCTTGGGAGTGATCTCGGGAATATTTGTCACGGTCGAAGGTGCCTCCTCGCCACGAATGCCGCAGAACTCGGCATAATCAATCAATTTTTTCAGAGTCGGATGCTCGCCGCACACCGGGCACTCCGGATTTTTGCGCAGCTTAAGCTCGCGAAATTTCATTGCAAGCGCATCGAACAGCAGCAAGCGCCCGATCAGTGGCTCGCCTTTGCCGATAATCAACTTCAGCGTTTCCGCTGCCTGAATCGTGCCGACGATACCTGGCAGCACGCCAAGAACGCCGCCTTCAGCGCATGAGGGCACGAGTCCCGGCGGAGGCGGTTCGGGGTAAAGGCACCGATAGCACGGCCCACCGGGCGCGCCGAAAATCGTGATCTGCCCTTCGAAGCGGAAGATTGAACCATAGACATTCGGTTTTCCGAGCAGGACTGACGCATCGTTCACGAGATAGCGCGTCGGAAAATTATCCGTGCCATCGACGATGATGTCGTAATCCTTCAAGATTTCCAGCGCATTATCACTGCCCAGATGTGTTTCGAAGGTGTCGATTTGAATATCCGGATTCACATCGTGCAGGCGGTTCGCGGCCGCCTGAATTTTTGGCTTGCCCACGTCGCTTGAGCCAAATAGCACCTGCCGCTGCAAATTCGTGGAGTCGACCACATCGAAATCGACAAGTCCAATCCGGCCCACCCCTGCCGCCGCAAGATACAAGCCAAGCGGCGCTCCGAGCCCGCCCGTACCGATGCACAGCACTTTGGCTTGCTTCAGCTTGAGCTGTCCTTCCATGCCGACTTCAGGCATGATCAAGTGCCGGCTATAGCGCAGCACTTCCTCTTTCGTCAGCTTTGCTTCTGGCTTTGGCTTTTCGTCGCCGGGTGCTCCGGGCGGAAGGTCAATTGTCGTAGCCATCACAAATTCTCCAATCACCTGCAAGATTGCGGAAAACTAGGGGTGCCGCCGGCGATCGAAGGCACGATGCTGATCGTGTCTCCCTCGCGCACCTTCGTTTGGTCCTTCTGCAGGTAGCGGATGTCTTCGTCATTGACGTAGACGTTGACGAAGCTGCGCAGCCGTCCGTCATCCGCAAATAAGTGCTTCTTGAGTTCCCCGAATTGATTCGTAAGGCCCGCCAATGCTTCGGCGACCGTCGACGCTTGTACCTGAACGCTCTCTTGCTTGCCGGCATAAGCTCGCAAAGGCGTCGGAATGATTACTTTCACTGCCATCTGCCGATCCTCCTCGTTTGATCCGTGCCTGCACTGGCGAGAACTTGCTGCCGGCGCTCGATAGCCTATTAGATGCTGGCCGGTTGCGACACGGTTTCGATCTCTTCCGAATCGTACGCGGAGCGGTCGTCTCGCAATCGCCACGACGTCATGTCGCGAGGCGCGCCTTTTTGCACACTGCTGATGATGTAGCTGTACCAAGGCCAAGCGTGCTCGCGATCGTACTCGCTTGGTCGCGCCGGAGCGTCCGGATGCGAATGATACCATCCGATCAGCTCGATCCGCTTCTCTCGCGCTGTCTTCTCGGCCAGTTGCACATCTTCCGCTGTAACCTCAAATCGATTGCGCGGTGAATCGTTGCGCCGATTTTCCAGCGGCATCAAGTCGACCACCTCGCGTGAATCCTCGCCATCTCGGCCAAGCAGTGCCCCACAACATTCATGAGGGTAGGTCTCCACACCATGCGCATGGATTCGACGTACTAACGACTCCTGGATCCTCAGCCGAATTTTGCTCAATCTTCACTCCAGAATCGCTCGCTCAAGTATTTTTCTCCGGAATCTGGAAAAACTGTCACGATCACCGCGCGTTCCTCACGTGGCAATCGCTTCGCTACCTGCATGCACGTCCACAGAGCGGCTCCCGAGCTGACGCCGACCAAAATCCCTTCCTCCCGCGCCAATCGCTTCGCGAGCTGCTGAGCATCTTCCGTAGGTGCAAAGATGTTCTCGTCAGCCAGGCTTGCATCATAAATCGGTGGCACAATCGCCGTGGCCATGTGCTTCAACCCTTCGAGGCCGTGAAAGCCGGAGTCAGGCTGCATGCTGATGCAGCGAATTTTTGGGTTGAGTTCTTTCAATCGCCTCGTCGTGCCGACAAAGGTTCCGCTTGTTCCGAGTCCCGCGACGAAGTGCGTAATCCTTCCCTGGGTCTGCTCCCAAATCTCCGGGCCAGTAGTCAGATAGTGGGCCTGCGGATTCGCAGGATTGCCATATTGGTCAGGATAGAAGTATTTGTCCGGCTCCGCTTCGAAAATTTGGCGCACGCGCCGTATCGCCCCATCCGTTCCCTCGTCTCCTGGGGTGAAGACAATCTCTACGCCATAGCCTTTTAGGATCTGCTTACGCTCGGGCGAAGCGCTGGTCGGCAGGCACAGCTTCACCCGATAGCCAAGGGCCGCCCCAATCATTGCGTAGGCAATTCCCGTATTGCCGCTCGTGGCATCCAGGATCACTTTCCCAGGGCGAAGGGCCCCGCGCCGTTCCCCGTCGCGAACCATTGAATACGCAGCGCGGTCCTTGACCGATCCCCCTGGATTGAACCATTCGGCCTTTGCCAGGAATTCAACGTTCGGAAACTCTCGCGTGGCCCGCTCGACCCGGATGAGCGGGGTATTCCCAATTCGGTCCACTAGCCGCTGCCCGAGCCGATTGCCCGTCTTCGGGGGATTTTCCGATACCGCTGGCTTATTCGCTGCCGCCATATGACTCAATTCGCCGGTACTATCACACCCTCGTATGCCACTAAATCGAATCAGTTTAGCAGATTCGGAACGTCGCCCCTACGGGATACTGAGCCACGTCTGAGCCCGTGTTTCTCCAACGCAGAGACACGATTGGATGCTCCTCACATGTGTTTGGAATTGTATTTTTGACTTTACAGGTGGCGTGCTGAGTTCTTATCCTGACCAACTATGTGGTACGTGAACAAGCTCTTCGACCAGCCCCAGATTGAGGCCCTTGCGGCCAAAGGATTTCTCGTACGCAGCTCGGGCGGCGTCGCCCGGATCGAGAAATACAGCTGCGGCGCAGAGCTCCGGAAAGCGCCGGACGGTCGCTATCAAATGACGGTGATCCCTTCGATCATGATACAGGGCCAGTTCACGCACCTCTGGGACGCGGGCTATCAGAAATTCCTCCTAACGCATGAGGGCCGCAAGTATCCAATACGTGTCGACCAGCTCAAGCAGTTGCGTCAGTTCAACGAAGAATTGCGCACCGCCCTGGCTGTTCCCACGTATTACAACGAAGCCCTTGGCTCGACCTGCCACTACAGCGTCTACGACCGCGTGAAGGGCCGTACCGGCGACATTCCCGACGAAACGGTCGGCGCCGTTCCCAAAGCTGACCACTGATCGATCGTTTTTCGATTTCCTGATTTGCCACTCTCCCGAGTCAAAAATCCGTGCGCTTCTCGAATCAAATGTCCGGGCTTCGCTTCGTCCAGCAGCGTTGACAATGTGACTCGCAACCGAATAGCATTTCCAACAGGGTTTAAACGAGTTTTCACGAGTTGCAGGCGAAGGAGGTCACCATGTCCACCGTATACCTTGAAGAGCTATCCGCAGTAGGCGCCGTGCGGTTTCCCGATATTCCCCTCTACCAGGGTTTTGGCGCGCCGCTGCGTCTCGAATCCGACCTCCGCGATTGCGAGGTGACCTACGGCGAAGTTCCCAAGGACCTGAACGGCACGCTTTATCGCTGCGGTCCCGACCGTCAGTATCCGCCGCTGCTTGGGGATGACATCTTCATCGATGGCGAGGGCATGGTGAACATGTTCCGCTTCGAAAATGGTCACGTTGATTACAAAAACCGCTACGTTCGCACCGCTCGCTTCCAGCTGCAGGCGGAGCATCGCCGCGGACTCTTTGGCCGCTACCGGAACCGCTACACGCACGACCCGCTCGTCGGGAATTGCAACCCCGGGACTGCGAATACCAATGTCGTCTGGCACGCTGGCAAGCTGCTAGCCCTCAAAGAAGATGACCTGCCCTACGAGCTGGATCCGGACACGCTCCAAACCCGCGGCCGTTATAACTACGACGGCGGCATCAAATCCCTCTGGCTGTCTGCCCATCCGCATATTGACCAGACAACGAATGAACTCCTGACCTTCGCGTATCAGGCCAAAGGCGACGGCACTACCGATGTCGTTTACTATGTGATCGGGCCCAGCGGCAAAGTGGTCCACGAGGTTTGGTTCAACGCGCCTTGGCCCGGCATGGTTCACGACTTTGCCATCTCCGACAACCACGTCATCTTCCCCTTCTTCCCCTTGCTCACGGATGTTGAGCTGCTGAAAAAAGGTGGCCCGTTCTACACGTGGCACCGCGACAAGGAAACCGTCGTCGCCCTCGTGCCGCGCTACGGCACCGCCGACAAGATTCGCTGGTTCCGCGGCCCCACGAGCTTCGCCGGTCACATGATGAGCGGCTCAACCGAAGGATCGAAAGTTAGCGTTGATATCTGCCTCTCGCGCGGCAATTCCTTCGCATTCTTCGGCAATCACGATGGCGCTCCCATCGATCCCACACAAGGCGCACCGCATCTCACGCGCTTGACGTTCGATGTCGCTGCCAACACCGAGGATTACAAGACCACTCAGTTGCAAGATGTCCTCTGCGAGATGCCGCGCACCGACGATCGGTACCAGGGCGCGGGCAGATACCGTAACGGCTATGTGATCTGCCGCGATCCCAAGAGCACCATGGCCGGTGGTGCCGGACTCGGCGCCGTCGGACACTTCGACCTGAAGACAGGCAACGCGCATATCTGGAGTCCAGGGGCAGATTCAGGCGTGCAGGAGCCGTGTTTCGCGCCCCGCCGTCCCGATTCGCCTGATGGCGATGGTTACCTGCTGGTGTTGGTCAACCGAAATGCCGAGAACCGCTGTGATCTGGCGATCCTCGACGCACAGAATGTCGACCGGGGCCCGGTCGCAATCGTGAAATTGCCCGTTCGCGTGCGCATGACCTTTCACGGCATGTGGGTGCCGCAGGAAGCACTGGAGAGCGGGCGTTATTCCGCCGTCCGCACGAGCTAGCCGCGTGGTGCGAACATTGCCTCCGCGTCCGGGCGCCCCGTGAATTCGCGAGGCAACGTCGAAGACTCGCGTTTTACTGAATATCAGGAGAATCGCCAAATGGCTGAAGTCCTCGCACTCGTGGATGACCTGTTCTTCCAAATGAAGCTGGCCGAGACCGCAAAACAGCTCGGCGTCGAATTCCGCGCCTGTTCCACTCCCGACGCGCTCACCTCAGAAATTGCGAAAAATAGCCCGCGGCTCGTGATTGTGGATCTCAATGCGCGCTCGAATCCGATCGAAGCGATCGAACACGTCGCATCGAGCAGCCCTGATGTTCCATTGATCGGTTTCCTCTCGCATGTGCAGGTCGATCTCGCCGAACGCGCACGCGCCGCCGGCTGCGCTGACGTGATGCCCCGCTCGAAGCTTACCCGCGATTTGGCAACCATCCTTGGCCGGGCGAAATCCCAGTCTCCATGAAGTGCTGGACTCGCTTAGCGGCGTTCGCAATAGGCGCCTCGATCTCACTTTCGATTGCCGTAGGCGCGTTCGCGCAGGATTCTAGCGAGTCCGATCCGGCTTCCGCGCTCGCTGCAGCCCTCACTGCCGCTTGTCGCGCAAAGGAAGAAGCCTTCGTTCAATATCTGACCGCGACCAACGCCGCGGCTTTCCGCGCCCTTCCTGCCGAGCAGCGCTTCGCGTTTATGAAACGCTTCTCGCTCGCCAACGAGGCCGGCGATCCTCTCCTGTCATCCGACGCACAAAACCGCGTCGTCTTGCGTTGCCAGGCGACCGAAGGCACCACGGAGTTTCGCTTCGGCTCCGCGCGCGTCAGCGAAAATCTTGCGTTCGTCCCTGTCACTGTCGTCGATAGCGAGCAAACGCAGTTCGGTCTCATTCGCGAGAACGGTTCGTGGCGACTGCTATCCCTCGGTTTGGTTCTGCTCGACATTCCGCAGCTTTCGCAAAAATGGGCGGAAGACGCGATCGCGGCACAGGAAGATTCCGCGATCAAGACGCTCCACACCCTTGCTGACGCGATCGCAACCTATCGCCGCGCCTACGGCAATCTTCCCGATTCGCTGGCGCAGCTGCGTCCGGCCCCTAAGGATCAAATCTCTCCGGACCAAGCTTCGCTTTTGGACGAACAACTCGCCTCAGGTAACCAAGGCGGGTACCGCTTCCGTTATCGCTTGATTCAGAGCACGCAGCCAGATGAGTCAACGTTTGAAATCTCCGCCTCGCCCGAAACCTATGGCAAGACCGGCCGCCGCTCCTTCCTCCTTGACTCCAGCGGCAGAATTCACGCCGCCGACAAGCACGGCGACATGGCCGTGTCCGAAGATCCTTTGCTTGACGCTCAAGCGACGCCATAATCCGCGCCACCGAGTTGTGCGCTCGACAGGACCCGCGCGCAGAAGATGCGTGCTAATGTCTGGGGAATCCTTCAAGCTCGATCAGATCGGCATCGTGATGCGGGGCGCACAAACTCTGACCCCTTTGCCCGATTGGTGCGGTTAGCCTCTCGAACTCGGCTGCGGTAGAATCTTCTCTCGCAACACCCACCATACCGATGGAGGTAAAAATGGCACTACGCGATGGACTTCTTCCGGAATTTGAGCATGAGATGGAGACGACACGAAAAACCCTAGAGCGCGTTCCAGAAGACAAGACTTCCTGGAAACCACACGACACATCCATGCCCATGGGGCGTCTCGCTGGCCACATCGCCGAAATGACCGGATTCGTCCCTGCCACCTTCCAGGGCGACTCATTCGATTTCGCTCCTCCCGGCGGCCAGCCGACGCAACCCACGGTCATGACTTCTCGCAAGCAGTTACTCGATCTTTTTGACAAGAACGTCGCCGCCGCGCGCGCGGCCATTTCCAAAGCGAGCGATGAAGAGCTGCTGAAAAGATGGACACTCCTCAGCGGCGGCAAGACGTTCTTCTCCATGCCGCGCATCGCCGTCTTGCGCAGCATGATTCTCAATCACATCATTCATCACCGCGGCCAGCTTTCTGTCTATCTTCGAATGAATAAGGTTCCGGTGCCTTCGATCTACGGCCCCTCGGGAGACGAAGGCAGCATGTAGCGTTTCCCTTGAACTGATCTCGCGAACGGCTCCGCTTTTACGTTGGCGCGCGGTTGCAGAAATGGAAAACCGCGCGCCGCCCGAGCTCACCTGGCTAGCATTGAAGCGCCGCAGCGCCCTGTGCTAGCATCCCCGCTTTCTCACCTTCCCTCTTACTGAGGGAAGGCTCCGCAGGGTCATCTGCGCGCTACCGCGAGGGGGCGGTCGTGACGTTGATCCGAAAGCAAAGCTCGAAAGCGGTCGTCGATTTATCTCTGCGCGAAATGCCTATCTCGGACGCAATCCCTTGCGCTCCGCGTCCCAGCAGATCGATTCCCGCTTTCGATTTTCAAATTTCCTTCTTTTCTCTCATCGAGGTGAATCATGAAATCCTACAACACTGATTGGATCCGCAACGTGGGCATTGTAGGCCACGGCGGCACGGGGAAGACCCAGCTCGTGTCGTCGTTGCTTTTCACCGCCGGCATGACGCCGCGTCTGGGTAAAGTCGCCGAAGGTTCCACGGTCACTGACTGGGACGAAGAGGAAATCGCCCGTAAGATCTCGATCAACACGGGTCTCGCCTACGCCGAATGGCAGGCGCCCGCCCAGACCGAAAAAATCAAAATCAATCTGCTCGATACCCCTGGTTACTCCACCTTCGTCAACGATACAAAAGCGTCGCTAATCGCCGCCGGCGCCTCGCTGATCGTGGTCGACGCTGCTGCGGGCGCTCAAGTCGTCACCGAAAAGGTCTGGGACTACGCCACCGAATACGATCAGCCCCGCGCGTTTGTCATCAACTGGATGGACCGCGAGCTTGCCAGCTTCGATCGCGCGCTCGAATCTTTGCAACAAGTCTTCGGCCGCGGCACCGTGCCGATCCAACTGCCCATCGGCGCCGAGAAGAGCTTCAAAGGCGTGGTCGACCTCATCACCATGAAGGCGTTCCTATACACGCCCGATGGTGACGGGAAAGCAAAAATCGAGGAAATTCCGTCCGATCTCGCGGATCAAGCGAAAGCCGCGCATGAAGCGTTAGTCGAAATGGTCGCCGAAGGCGACGACGAATTGATGCAGGAATTTTTCGACAAAGGGACGCTGCCCATTGAAGATTTGAAAAAAGGGCTGCACGACGCGGTCATTGCCAAGCGCATTTTCCCAGTGCTGCTCAGTTCCGCCCTTCACAATATCGGCAGCGACGCGGTCTTGAATTTTATCGCCGATATTTTTCCGTCCCCGGCCGTGCGTGGCACTGTCCCGCTGTTCAAGTCGCCCGGCGGCAAAGGCGACACCACTGAGCGCAAAGTCGCGGATTCGGAACCAGCAACGATCTTCGTCTTCAAGACGCTTGCTGACCCCTTCGCCGGCCGTGTCACCTATTTCAAAGTGATATCCGGAATCGTCAAAAATGACGCGAATCTTCAGAATTTCAATCGTGGCGCGCAGGAGCGCTTGCAGCACATCCAAGTGATGCAGGGAAAGACCGCAACGGCCATTCCCGAGTTGCACGCTGGCGATATCGGCGCCGTCACCAAGTTGAAAGACACGCTCACCGGCGACACTCTCGGCGACAAGAGCGCGTTTGCGTTCTATCCCACCGCGCGTATTCCCGAGCCCTCGATCACTTTTGCCATCGAGCCGAAAACCCGCGCGGATGAGGACCGCATCGGCCAAGCCATCCACCGGATTCTCGAAGAAGATTTGGCGCTCCGTTTCAGCCGTGACCCGCAAACGAAAGAATTCCTGCTTTCCGGCGCTGGACAGCAGCACATCGAAGTGGTCGTTGCCAAGCTGCGCAAGCGCTACCACGTGGAACTCACGCTCAAACCGCCCAAGGTTCCTTATCGCGAAACGATTCGTGGCAAGGCTGACGCCGAAGGCAAGCACAAGAAGCAGACCGGCGGCCACGGCCAATTCGGAGTCTGCCGGATCAAGATGGAGCCGCTGCCTCGCGGCACGGGAATCGAATTCATCGATGATATTTTCGGCGGAGCGATCCCCAAGAACTGGATTCCATCCGTCGAAAAAGGCGTGCGCGATTCAGCCGAACGCGGATTCTTGGCCGGCTTCCCCGTGGTCGATTTTCGCGTCAGCCTCTACGACGGCAAATATCACGATGTAGATTCAAGCGACATGGCCTTCAAAATCGCCGGCTCGCTCGCCTTCAAGGAAGCGATGAAACAGGCCCGACCGGCCTTGCTCGAGCCCCTCATGCACGTCGAGGTCTACGCACCCGAGCAGTACTCTGGCGACATCATGGGCCACCTCAGTGGTCGCCGTGGAAAAATCAGCGGCAGCGAAACGCGCGGCGGGTCGGTAATCGTCAAAGCGCAGGTACCGCTCTCCGAAATGCTGAGCTACGCGAACGAGCTCACTTCCATGACGCAAGGTCGCGGCAGTTATTCGATGGAATTTTCGCACTACGACTTCGTGCCGCAGGAAATTGCCGAGAAAGTGATTGCGGCCCACAAGCCGCATCACGGCGAAGAGGAGGAAGCAGCCACGGCTTAGTCAAGCCCTTGCCAAGTCGCGGCTCCGCTCGACGACCTAGTTGCCGCCTTGCGCGTCGCTTCGCTGGAGCATGTTGTTCTTGGCGAGCGCATCCCCGTTGTGCTGATCCTTCCCTCTAGGAGTCGTTATGGATTGGATGGTTTGCGCCGCTGGCGCCGATGCGCGGCAGCCGAATCCATAACACGGCGCTCCCATCCTTAAATAGGCGCATCCGGAGAGGCTGAACACGAGAATCGGTACCGCTGCGAGCAGGCTGGTTTTATTTTTCATCTATCGCCTTTCGTGTGCGTGCCACGCACCGTTCGCGAATGCTTTATCCTGATGTAGACACGAGATGACCGCGATTCTCCCTGATATCCTCCGGGAGGAGCAATCGAATGAAAATCGAAACCATCGCAAATGCTCGCCGAAGGAGCCGCGCAGGAATCGCGAGAATTGTGAACGCAAAAATCCGGCGTGGTTGCAGTGTTTCGCCAGCGACCAAAATGGCGCTTGCGATTCTCGCTTGAATTCTTCAAGCTGCTGCGACGTGAAAAAAGCCCACCAAAATAAGAAGCGTCTCGGCGATTCCACGCTCGCAATCCATGCCGGCGAAGACAAGTTCGGCATCGGCACGGCCGTTGGGACTTCGATCGCCCGAACCTCCACTTTTACCTTCGAGAGCACCGAAGAGATGAAGCGTTGGGCGGAGGGAAAAAGCTCGGCGTACATCTACACGCGATACGGGAATCCCACTCAAACAGTCGCCGAAGCAAAAATTGCTGCACTCGAGGATGCCGAAGCAGCGGTCGTCGCTGCTACCGGCTCAGCAGCCATTTCCTCGTCACTCCTTGCACTTTTGCGCGCAGGCGACGAACTGCTCGCCACGCGCCAGCTCTACGGCGGAAGCTATACGCTTTTGCGCGACGTCCTGCCGCGCCAGGGCATCACGGTGCGCTTCGTCGAATCCGATCTCGCCGGAATAGAAAAGCTCGTCAGCCCTCGCACCAAGGTCCTCTACGTCGAGACGCCGACGAACCCCACGATCCGGCTCGTTGATTTGAGAAAAGCCGCCGCGTTCGCTCAAGAATGGGGACTTGTCTCGCTTGTCGACAACACATTTGCCACGCCTTTTCTGGTCAAGCCCTTACAACTGGGCTTCAACATCGTCTTGCACAGCGCGACCAAATACTTGGCCGGCCATTCGGATGTGCTCGGCGGCGCTGCGGCGGGCAGTGCGACGCTGATCAAAGAAATCCGCCGGAAAACTGTCCAGTTGGGCGGCACGATCGATCCCGAAGCTGCATTTCTGATGATTCGCGGCTTGAAAACGCTTGGCATTCGCATGGAGCGGCAGTGCAAGAACGCGATGATCGTCGCCAAATATCTTGCCCGCCACCCCAAAATCTCTCTCGTGCACTACCCGGGGCTTCCGTCACATCCCGACTATCAACTCGCCAAGCGCCAAATGCGCGACTTCGGCGCCATGCTCGCGTTCGTACCTAAAGGAGGCCTCGCCGCCGCCCGCCGCTTCTGCGACCGAGTGCGCGTATTTCTGCTCGCCAGCAGCTTGGGAGGGGTCGAATCCCTTGTCATCCTTCCCCTCTTTACCTCCCACTACAATATGTCTCCCGCGGAGCTCCGCGCCTCCGGAGTCGACCCTGGTACGGTCCGCGTCTCGGTCGGTCTTGAGGACCCGGAGGATCTAATCGACGACCTCCGTCAGGCCCTCAGTTAACTCCGGATACAAATCGTGTTTGCATCCCAGGCACTGGCGCGCGGTCAGCTCCGATGCTATAAGCCTGCCTCTCTGGTTCGAAGCGGTACTCGTGTTCCGAGCGTGTACACAAAATCAGACTAGTACCTGTTGTCGTGATTCGATCAACGCCTGTACGTTCGATCCATTGACCCGGCACGTAAGTAGCTCTTACTATTTCCGTTACGGCCTTTGCCAAACAGGCGCTGGGATCGAGCCGCCTGTAACAGTCGGCGAGGCATCAAAGTTGCAGTACTAGGGCCCGGAGGGCCACCGTGCTGAAACGCAATCTGAAATCGCGAAACACAATCTGGCTCACACTGGGTGCTGCCAGCCTTTTGGTCGCTGGATGCCAAGATAGCGTCAAGCAGGTTCGCGTTCAGCCTCCCGCCGCCACTCCCCTGCCGGTCGCTGCGAAAGCCGACATTCAATCGCTTCCGCTTCAGCCCCGCTCCGCGAATCTCGTGTCGCTCAGCGACAATCGCCCAGCCATCGATACTCTGATCGATCAGGTACAAGCAAACGTCGATGCCGGCCAGAAGGCTTTCGCCGCCGGTCAGAGTGATCAGGCCCAAACCAGTTTCGACAACGCCATCGACTTAATGCTCCACAGCGGTTTTCAGCCCGGCGCCGATCCACAACTCAAGAAACTGTACGATCAGGTGGGCGACCTGATTCAAGCGGACGACCTGAACGCCCCCGATGAAATGGACCAGGCTGACCAGGAAGAAGCTGAAACGCCTGCTCAGCCGGCTCCGATTGATGAAATCGCCGACCTTACGCTGCCCGCCGGCGACCCGCGCCTGGCTCTGAAGGCCCAACAGGAGCTAATCAGCGTCCACCACGATCTTCCGCTCACGGTGAACGAGTCCGTACTGCAATATCTCAGCTACTTCACGACGCCGCATGGCCGCCTCATCGTCGAGCACGGTCTTGAGCGCGCAGGCCGGTACCAAGACATGATTCGCCGCGTGCTCAAGGAAGAAGGCGTTCCCCAAGATCTCATCTATCTTGCGCAAGCCGAAAGCGCCTTCCTGCCCGAAGCGGTCTCTCGCGCCGGAGCACGCGGCATTTGGCAGTTCATGCCCTTCCGTGGCGAAGAATATGATCTCTCGCGTAGCTATTGGGTTGACGAACGCAGCGATCCCGAGAAAGCCACCCGCGCCGCCGCGCACCACATGCGCGACCTCTATGCCATGTTCGGCGATTGGTACCTCGTGATGGCCGCCTACAATTCGGGTCCCCTTAATGTGCAGCGAGCAGTCGAGCGTACGGGCTACGCCGATTTCTGGCAGCTGCAGAAAATGGGTGCGCTCCCGAAGCAAACTCAAAATTACGTGCCCATCATTATCGCGCTCGCTTTAGTTGCTAAGGCGCCGGCACTCTATGGAGTCCACGTCGATCCTCAGAAGCCGGACCAGGTCGAAACTATCAAGCTCGATCATCCGATCGACCTGCATTTGGTCTCGGACGCATCCGGCACGGAACTCGATGAAATCCGCTCGCTCAATCCGGCGCTCCTGCGCACCGTCACACCGAATGTCTCGACCTTCGAACTGAAGCTTCCCGCCGGCATGGCCACCAAGTTTCAGGAAAATATCCAACAGGTACCCGAAGAGAAGTGGACCAGCTGGCGCCTCCACACCACCGAAGACGGCGAAAGTCTTTCGGAAATCTCTCGCCAGTACCATGTCACGCTCTCTGCGCTCGAAACCGCCAACCACCTCGATTCACACGCAACGGTTCCAAGCGGTTTCCTGCTCACCGTCCCGGCTCCGCCTCCGCCGTCGCATCTTCTGGTTCACTACCGCGTGCAGCGTGGGGATACCCTCGCGGGAATCGCAGATCGCTTCGACGTAACTGTCGCCCAGCTCAAACGCTGGAATCACATCTACGGCAGCCACGTCCCCCGCGGGACCCGGCTGCGCATTTATGCGGGCGCCACACCGGATACCGATCCGGTCGAAAAGCGCTCGTCGCAGACCCATGACAGTGGTGCGAGCTTCGAGAATGTTTCCGCGAAAAAAGATGGCCAGCAACACCGCGTAAAGGCCGGCGAAACTCTTTATTCGATTGCGCGCAGCTACCAGACCACAGTCGCCGCTCTCCGTGAATCGAATCCGTTCCTCGCCGACCGTTCGCTCCAGGCTGGCGATGTTCTCACGATCGGCCGCTAGGGCTTCTGTCCGTTAAGTCCTAATTTTACAGCTAGTTAAAGACTCCATTAGATCCACCCGGGCCGCTTCGCCTCCCGCGTCAGTAGGAATACGTATTTTCCTCGGCTTGTTTTTCGGTCCATTGCGCCTTGACAAACCTTCGAGACTCCGCTTATATGCGCGAGAGTCATACTCGTCAGCAGATAAGGCCCCTACGGAGGATGGAATGTTCTACGCAAAGATGAACGACGACGAAGACGACGAACTGCCCAGCTTCGAGGAAGACGAAGAAGCCCAGGAGCAGCCGCAGGAGGTCGTGGAAGTCGACGAGGTCGAAATCGAGGCGGAGCCGGAAGAAGAGGAAACGGAAGCCCCCGAGAAACCCGCTGCGCGAAAACCTGCCCGCAAAGCGAAGCCGGCAAGGAAGTCCGCGAAAAAAGCGAAAAGCAAATCCAAGTCCAAGGCGAAAAAGAAGCCCGCCAAGAAATCGACGAAATCTAAGAAGAAATCCGCAAAGCGCAAGAAGCGCTGAGCACTCGCTTTTCCGTTCATTATCCTTGGGCCGCGTGAAGCCTGATCTCGCGCGGCCCGAATTTTTTCGCAGCGGTTTTGTCGTTCGCCCTCTCTCGGTTCTTGTCGCGATAGACCTGCCCATGTCTGGTTGTCGAGGATGGTCTCTGAACGACTCCCGGCTTCGGCCCACCTTGTTGCGCTGTGAAACAGTGTGGTTGCGCCACCCTGCGCGCGCTGCGGCGCGAAACATTCACCTTGCAGTGAACGTTACCGTATCGCTACGATACGCCGTCGATGCCGCTCGCTTTGGAACAGATCCGCCGCATGCGCGGAGGAGCGCAATCGCACCTCATGCGCTGCGCGGACGACGGCTACTACATCGTAAAGTTTCAGAACAACCCACAAGGCACAAGAATCCTGGCGAACGAATTGCTCGGTACCCGCTTGGCAGCCCGGCTGGGTCTGCCGACTCCTGTGGCTGCTGTCATCGAAGTGCGCGCGGATTTGATCGAACACACTGAGGACCTTGTGATCCAGCTCGGCCGCGGGCGCGAACTCTGCCGCAGCGGCCTGCAATTTGGTTCGCGCTATCCGGGCGCGCCCGCCGAAAACGCCGTCTACGACTTCCTTCCTGACGAGCAGTTGCGCGCTGTCATAAATATCGCTGATTTTTGCGGCATGCTCGTTTTCGACAAATGGACGTGCAACACCAACGGTCGCCAGGCGATCTTTTTTCGTTCGAAGAATGAGACCTGCCATAGCGCGCTGATGATCGATCAGGGTTTTTGTTTCAATGCGGTCGAGTGGAATTTTCCGGATGCGCCGCTGCGCGGGCTGTATGCCCGCCACCGCGTCTACGAATCGGTCCGCGGCATGGAATCATTCGAGCCGTGGCTTTCGCGCATCGAAAGGAATATAGATCACGCTTTTTTCGACGAAGTAATCGCGGAAATTCCGCCCGAATGGTACGGCTTTGAATCGGAGGCGCTCGAGCGCATGATCGAACATCTTCTGCGCCGCCGCAAGCTCGTGCCCGAACTGATTATCTCGTCCTGGAAATGCTCGGCCCAACCTTTTCCAAATTGGAAGTGAACCATGCCTGACGAAAACAAAGAACACAACGCAAACTTTCGTTATCGCGTTTTGCGCTACGTCCCCAATCTCGTGCGCGACGAGTGGCTAAATATCGGCATTCTCCTGGAAGAGATCTCTCCCGCCACTGCTCTTGCATCCCCGCGCCGCGCGATCCGCGTAATCGAATCCGATACGGATTTCGCACGCATTCGCCGCATCCACCCGGCCGCCGACGAAAACCTGGTGCGCTCACTTCCCGGAGAATTCGATTCGCGGCTCCGTGGCTCAGCGGCGGAAGTCGCTGCGTATCTTGAGAAGCTCGACCAGAACCTTTCGAACATTTTTCAGCTTGGCCCTCCGAAGGCTGTGCTGGGGTCGAATTTCGACGCTGAGCTCGACCGCCTTTTCCACGATCAAGTCGCGGCTCCTAGGTCAGCGCGCGGCGGAATCCTCGAGAACACCCGACGCTGGATCCGCACCCGCGTGAACGACATCCTGCGCCGCCATCGCTTGCTCGACCGCATGGAGCACAGCGTGCGCGTCGACGAATTCACGCAGCCGGGCGATCCCATGCGCATCGACTACGCCTACCGTTACAACGGCACGCGCGGCTACATCCAGACTGTGCCGCTCGCCGGCCATCCCTCGCAGGCGAAAGTTCTCGCGTACACAGCCGAAGCGATTCGCAAGCGCCAGGCCGATTCGCGCTTCACCGCCATCACCGATGTCGAGCCGGTTGAAGCGAATCCGCGCCATCAATTTGTGGTGCGCCTGCTGCAAGATCAGGAGATCATGGTCTTGCCAGTCGCTCGCGCCGACCGCTTCTTCTCAGAATTGCGCTCGCGGCTCCAATAGCGCTACTCAGTAAGAGCGCAGAACCCAGGACGCGATCACCAGGCGCTGAATCTCGCTGGTGCCTTCATAAATTTCGGTGATGCGCGCATCGCGATACGCGCGCTCGACCGGGTACTCACGGCTGTATCCATTGCCACCGTGAATCTGGATCGCTTTGTGCGCCACGCGCGTGGACATCTCGCTGGCGTAGAGCTTCGCGATCGCCGCCTCCATTGAAAAGCGTGCGCCCGAATCCTGTTTCCAAGCCGCGCGCCGCGCCAGCAACCGGGCCGCCTCGATTTCAGTCGCCATATCCGCGAGCATGAACTGGATCGCCTCGAAATCTGAAATCGGATGTCCGAACGCTTGCCTTTCCTGCGCATATGTGAGCGCCGCGTCAAACGCGCCCTGCGCGATCCCCAGCGCTTGCGATGCGATTCCGACGCGCCCTCCGTCAAGCGTCATCAGCGCGATCTTGTAGCCCTGTCCTTCTTCTCCCAAACGATTTTCAACCGGCACTTCGCAATCCGCAAACGAGAGCGGGCAGCAAGCAGTCGCGTGTATCCCCATCTTCTGCTCTTCTTTTCCGACCGTGAACCCCGGAGTTCCTTTTTCGATCAGCAATGCCGTGATTCCTTTGTCGCCCTTCTCCGGCTGCGTGTTGACGTACACAAGCGCGGCGTCCGCCACGCCGCCGTTCGTGATCCACGCCTTCGTTCCATTCACCACGTACCGGTCGCCCTGGCGCACGGCTTTTGTTGCAAGCGCCGCGGCATTCGATCCTGCCTGGGGCTCAGTCAGTGCATAGCAGCCAATCTTTTCTCCGCGTGCGAACGGCACGAGGAATTTTCGTTTTTGCTCTTCGCTGCCGAAATGCTCGATCGATGCGCAGAAAAGCGAGTTCTGCACTGAGAGGATCACGCTTGTTGACGCGCACACACGCGCGATCTCCTCCATCACGATCGAATAGCAGATGTGGTCCATCCCCGAGCCGCCATACTCCTCGGAAACGCATATCCCCGTTAGTCCCAGCTCCGCCGCCTTGCGGAAATTCTCGTGCGGAAACCGGCCGGTCTCATCGAGTTCCTTTGCAAGCGGCTTCACTTCCGCCTGCGCGAACTCCCGCACGGTGCGCTGTAGCAGCTTCTGTTCCGCGCTCAGTTCCAGGTTCACGGTCACTCCATTTTTCGGTTGGTCAGCTCCGCTTTCTTCTCGCCATTCTATCCCCAAGGTTGCTCGCGCGAATCACCGTGTGCGCGACCGGTTCGACCGCCGGCGATGATTGCACATCAGCCGAATCCTGAGGGAAAATCACAGTGTTTTCGCGCATGGAGAAAGGCTCAGGTGGCCCGGATGGATCAAGCTGTCGTCGAGATGCTCGCCGAATACGAAAAGCGCGCTGCGGCCGAACGGCCGCTTATCGAAAAGCTGCCTCCACACGAGGGGCCATTCCGCGATCCGTTCCTGCTTTCGGTCGGGCCGGCCACGGGGCGCCTCCTCAATTTGCTCGTGCGGCAGCTGAAGCCAAAAACGGTCCTGGAAATCGGCACGTCTTACGGCTATTCGACGATCTGGCTCGCCGAGGCCGCCAGCGCCATCGCCGCCAAGGTAATCACTCTCGAGCTGAACCCGATGAAGTCCCGGGACGCGAGCGAAGCATTGGCGAAGATCGGCCTCGCCAACGTCGTTGACTTTCGCGTGGGCGATGCCCTCGAACTGATCGCGGCCCTCCCGGGTCCTTTCGATTTTATCCTCCTGGACCTGTGGAAGGACCTCTACGTCCCTTGCTTCGACCTCTTCTACCCCAAACTCAGTCCGGGCGCTATGATCGTCGCTGACAACATGATTCATCCCCCATTTGACCGTGAGCCTGCCGCTCGATACCAAAGGCACGCCCGAGCCAAGCCGCACATGGAGTCGCTTCTGTTGCCGATCGGAAGCGGTCTCGAGCTGAGCCGCTTCGCGCCGGACGAAAGCTAGTACCCCCATCCGCGCATTTTCCGGGCGTTTTTACGCCAAACGCCGCACCACTGCCCCAAAATGGCGCAGACCACGGGGTCTAGTACTTTTCGCCTTTCCGAGGACTACTCGCTCGGTACGTCTGACCGATTGGGCTCGTCGCTCCTTCCTCGTAACGTATCTTCATGACAAGCATCACCCACGAACTCATGATTCTCGACAGCATCGAGACGACCGCCTTCTGCACCGAGTGCCTCCAGGACTACCTGTCCTGCGCCCTCACCCAGATCGGCTCGTCGAGGCACTATCTGTGCTTCGCATGCTACGAGAAGGCCCGCCAGCGCGCCGCCGCTGCCCGGTCGAAGTCGCTGACCAAGAACACCGGGACCGGGTTCTCTAGCGCTCGCTAGGCAGCCCAGCAATCCGCGCTGCTCGCCCGTCCCCACCAACACGTCCTCGCACGCCGTCACGCCCTAAAATCAGGACAAAGGCCGCCCAGCTCGATCTGTTTTGAGTCAAATGTCATGTGTACGAGCCCCCTGTTTATGACAGAGTAGAACGTACGTCCATGCTGTGTTTTCAATGAGATGCGCAAGATTCTACTCGTCACCATGTCAGAGTAGAAATGCGCAGTGCGTGGTTGTTCGATGCCCCTTCGTGCGTTGCACCCCGGTCCCATTACGACATGTGTCGTAAGTCTCTGTCGATCGGGCACGCGCGTGTCTCCTCTCGAATTGATAGACCGGCCCCAGGCCAGCTTCGCCTGTAGCGGGGCGAGCCGAGGCGAGCCTTGCCGAGTGCTGCGCATGCCCGGCGGCAGTGGCGATTTGAGTTGCGCCGCCATGGCGCTGACCGGTTCCGCCATCGAACCCGGCTTCCTGTCCACCTTCGATTTGCGCATGATCACAGATTTTCATTCGACAACTCATCTTAGGCTAGCAAACGCGGGAGTGAAAAATACTGACCGAACGTACAGGAGAAGAACAAGGCACAGTACCCCCTGTCCGAATTTTGCAGAAAGGCGCGGTCTCCATCTGAGAAGTGAAGTGACGGCTAAGGCTGCACAGCTAAGCCGGGCGCTACGAGACGGGGTTGTGTTAAGCGATGGCGGCGCGGAAGAGCTCGATCATTTCGGCGTAGGCGCGCTCGGCTTGCGGTTTGTTGTAGACGGGGCTGTCGGGCACGGTCCAGCCGTGGTGCGCGCCCTGGTAAGTCTCGCTCTCGAATTTTCCGCCCCACGCCGCCAGGGCCTTGTCCAATTCTTCGATGGCTTCCTTCGGCATGTACGGGTCGTCTTGCGCGTGCCCGAAATAGAGCCGCCCCTTCACTTTTGGCAAGACGGTGTGCGGGCTGTTCGGTGCGTCGGTGACCAGCGCGCCGCCGTGGAATGAGACCGCACCGCCGATTTTGTCCGGTCGCGCCGCAGCCGCCCGCAATGCCATCGCGCCCGTGTAGCAATGCCCGACGGCTCCGAACATTCCGCCACTCACGGAGGGCTGCTTTTGAAGGAACTCGATATAGGCCGGTATGTCTTTCACCATGGCATCCGGAGGAAGTGAGGCGCTCAGTTCGCCGAGCCGCTTCATGGTGCGCTCTTCGCCCATCTTGAATGGAAAATCCCACAGAGGGGATCTCCCCGCGCGATAAAAAACATTCGGCAAGAGCACCACGTATCCCTCAGCTGAAAGTCTCTTCGCCATCAGTTGGTGTGCGGGACGCACGCCCCCAATGTCCGGCAGATGCAGCACTGCCGGGTGTTTTCCGCCGCCATCCGGTTCGTACAAAAATCCGTCGGCCACGCCGTCCGGCATCCGTATTTCAACCGCTCTCTCGCCCATTCATCCCTCTCCGCTCGTGTTTTGGTCAACGCTCAAATGTCACCGAAAGGCCCCGTATCTTATCAGCATTCTCGAATTCACAGCAGATTTGGTGAGCCTTTCCCCAAGACGAAAATGGTGAATCCGCTAAACACGTTGGGTCGCACGAGACTTACAAGACTTGGTTGTCTGGCATGACTCGGGATGCGTTTGGCAAAGTTTCCGCAGCAGCCTGGGTCGATGCTCTAAGTGGTAGGAGAACGACTCGGAAATCCGAAATGTCTTCATCCAAGAGGCTCGAATAAATGACAAACATCCCAATCACCGCGTCGATTACGGCCTGCACGGTTAGATTTATGAGAGCGAAACTCGACGCTTCCAACACCGATGCAAACATCCCAAGTATCCATCCCAAGGGAAAAGAAACCACCGCAACGGCAATGACTCGGTATATAACTGCGCGCCAGCAGTAAGCCCACCAGACACGCAGGGTGCGTCGAACCGTCGGTCTCAACTCCGTAGATTCTCCGACTCGGTTTGAAAGCAATCCGATTCGAAAGTGGCGAAAGTTTTTCCGTAATACGTAGGTCATCGCGAAAAATGCCAAGACGTAATAGAAGACGAAACTATCGAATCGCTCAACCAGCACCAACTCACGGATAGAATTGTTCGACAACGCCGCGCCGCGCGCGAGGAGACGGATCGTGAGATTGGTGGCTCGGGTGCCGGGGTTTCGGCGTGTGGAGCTTCGAACATGGAAGGGGGGCCGTGCATTTCGATGGCGGAATTCTGTCGAATAGTACCTGCTTAGTTAACTGGTTCGATCGAGAACCCCCTAGGCGACCACTCCCGATCGGGAAACGTCAGATCTGCTCGGGATAACGGGGCTGTGGTAGAATCCGGCCTCCAAGACGGCTCCATCGAAAACTAGAGAGGACACGCCCATGCGCCTTCGAAATCTACTTGTGATTTCCGCAGTTCTCTGCGCGCCCGCTGCGTTCGGCCAGGCGCCGAAATCGGCGCACGCAGACATCGTCAACAATCTCGGGCAAAAAATCGGCACGGCGAAATTGACCGCCACGAAGGCGGGCGGAGTCAAAATCGCGGTCAAGGTCCAAGACCTTGCGCCGGGCGAGCACGGCTTTCACATCCATGCTGTGGGCAAATGCGACACTCCCGATTTCAAGACCGCCGGTCCTCACTTCAATCCCACGGAAGCTCACCATGGAGTGAACAACGCCCAGACTCCGCACCCGCACGCAGGCGATTTGCCGAATCTCGTGGTTGATGCGAACGGCAAGGGCAGCCTCACCACTGTGGATGCGAACGTCACGCTCGGCGACGGGCCCAATTCACTCTTCCACGACGGCGGCACGTCGTTCATCATCCACGAAAAAGCCGACGATCTGATGACCGATCCGTCGGGCAACTCCGGCAACCGCATCGCCTGCGGCATCGTTCAGAAGTAGTACGATCGCGGAAACGGAAAACCGACAGATCGAATCCTGGGAATGCGGTAAAATGCTGTGTTCCGCCAGGAGAAGCCGCCCAGGATGAGTCCCGCAGCCCACAATTCCTTTTCGACACGCTCGCCGCTACGCGTTGGCGGCAATTCTTATGAAATTTATCGCTTGGACGCGCTCGCGTCCGCGAAAATCGGCAACGTTTCGCGGCTGCCATTTTCGCTGAAGGTGCTGCTGGAAAATCTGCTGCGCCACGAGGATGGCCGGTTCGTGCATGCCGACGACATTCGCGCCCTGGCCTCCTGGGACCCCTCAAGTGCGGCCGGCGCCTCCGAAAAAGAAGTTTCCTTCATGCCAGCGCGGGTCCTGTTGCAGGATTTCACGGGCGTTCCCGCCGTGGTCGATCTCGCCGCCATGCGCGACGCCATCCGCAATCTCGGCGGCCATCCCAAGAAAATCAATCCACTGCTTCCCGCCGAACTCGTCATAGACCATTCCGTCCAGGTGGATAAATTTGCGGCGGCCAACGCTTTTGCGTTCAACGCCGAGCTTGAAATGCAACGCAACGTGGAACGCTATGCTTTCCTTCGCTGGGGTCAGAAAGGCTTTCAGAATTTCAAAGTTGTTCCGCCGGACACTGGGATCTGCCACCAGGTGAATCTCGAATATTTGGCGCGCGTCGTCTTCGCCGAAAAAAAAGACGGCGCTTGGATCGCATTCCCCGATTCGCTCGTGGGCACGGATTCGCATACGACCATGGTCAACGGGCTGGGCGTGTTTGGGTGGGGCGTGGGCGGCATCGAAGCCGAAGCGGCCATGCTCGGCCAGCCGCTTTCGATGCTGATCCCGCCGGTGGTTGGTTTCAAATTGCATGGCCGGCTGCCCGAAGGCGCGACGGCGACCGACCTCGTGCTCACGGTCACGCACATGCTGCGCAAAAAAGGCGTGGTCGGAAAATTCGTCGAATTCTATGGCGACGGTCTTTCCAGCCTCACGCTGCCCGATCGCGCGACGATTGCAAACATGGCGCCCGAATACGGGGCCACGATGGGCTTCTTCCCGGTGGATTCGGAGACGCTCGCATATCTGCGCTTCACCGCACGCACCGAGGACCAGGTGAAGCTCGTGGAGGCTTACACAAAAGAGCAAGGAATCTTCCGCACCGATCAAAGCCCCGATCCTGTCTTTTCCGATCGCCTGGAACTCGATCTTGCTACGGTGGTGCCCACGATCGCCGGCCCGAAGCGGCCGCAAGATTCCGTTCCCCTGGCGCAGGCCAAGACAGTTTTTGAGAAATCTTTCGCTGAACCTCTGCGGCACGTGGCCGTTCAGAACAATGGCGACCGATTCGAATTGGCGGACGGCTCCGTAGTGATCGCGGCGATCACAAGCTGCACCAACACTTCGAATCCTTCCTTGATGCTCGGCGCGGGCTTGCTGGCGAAAAAAGCGGTGGAGCGCGGCCTCACGTCGAAGCCGTGGGTGAAGACGAGCTTCGCGCCCGGCTCGAAAGTCGTGACCGATTACGTGGAGAAAGCCGGCCTCTGGCCTTATCTCGAGGCGCTGGGCTTTCATCTCGTGGGCTACGGCTGCACCACGTGCATCGGAAACAGCGGGCCACTGCCCGAATCGATCGGTAAAGCGATCAAGGACAACAATCTGGTCGCGGTGTCCGTGCTGAGCGGCAATCGAAATTTCGAAGGCCGTATCAATGCCCTGTGCCGTGCGAATTATCTGGCGTCGCCGCCGCTGGTGGTTGCGTATGCGCTGGCGGGTCGCATGGACCTCGATATCGTCAACGAACCGATCAGCAAAGACAAAGATGGCGATCCGGTCTACCTGCGCGACATCTGGCCGAAGCCGCAAGAGGTTGAAGCGGCCATGCGCAGCGCCGTCTCGAGCGAGCAATTCCGCAAAGAATACGCAGACGTTTTCACCGGCGACCAGCAGTGGCGCGCCCTACCCATTCCAGAAGGCGATCTCTACGCGTGGGATGAAAAATCGACTTATATCAAGAATCCGCCGTACTTCGAGGGCATGCCGGTCAAGCCCGCGGCACTTTCCGATCTGAGCGGGCTTCGGGCGCTGGCGGTGCTCGGCGACAGCATCACGACGGATCACATCTCACCGGCCGGTTCGATTCCGCCCGATAGCCCGGCGGGGAAATATCTGATCGCTCGCGGCGTTCAGCCGAAGGACTTCAACTCGTACGGGGCGCGTCGGGGCAATCATGAGGTGATGATGCGCGGCACGTTCGCGAATATTCGGCTGCGCAATCAGCTGGCGCCGGGCACAGAAGGCGGCTGGACGGTTCATCAGCCTGGCGACGAAAACATGACGATCTACGACGCGGCGATGAAATACAAAGAGGAAGGCGTGCCGCTGCTGGTGATCGCTGGAAAAGAGTATGGGTCGGGCTCGTCGCGCGACTGGGCCGCGAAGGGCACGATTCTGCTGGGCGTCAAGGTCGTGCTGGCGGAAAGCTTCGAGCGCATTCATCGTAGCAACCTCGTCGGGATGGGCGTTCTGCCGCTCGAGTTCTTGCCCGGCGAAAATCTAAAGTCGCTTGGCCTCACAGGGCTCGAGATATTCGACTTCGAGGGTCTCGCTCAGAATTTCGAGCCGCGAAAGAAGATCAAGGTTCGCGCGCGCGATGCCAACGGAAAAGAAAAGACATTCACCGCCGTCGCCCGGGTCGACACTCCATTCGAAGTCGCCTATTACCGGCACGGCGGCATCCTTCCCTACGTCATTCGGCAGATGCTGTAGCCGGCGTCCTGTCGCAAAATTCGGATTTTGCATACATTGCGGCGCTAAATCCCCGCTCGTGGTGTCCGCGATGGAACCACTCACTGCAATTTCCTTGACGGAGTTCTTGAAAATCGGCAACATCCCGTGGCGTCCTAGGCGAATTTAATCTTCTAGCAACTGCGTTTTTAGGGACCCATAAGGCATGTTTAACCTCTTCACCGGGCACGGGGACCGGCGTGCAGGTCTGCCGCGACATTCTTGTGCCGCCTTGGGATCAGCGTGCGCAAGCCGTTAATTCTGCTCCTTTGCACGGGGTTGATCGCCGCGTTCGCGCTGCCGCTGTTCCGCGCCAAAGCTCAGGTCAGCAACATCGCACCTCGAATCACGCAGGTGATCGACGAAGCGAATCTGACTGTCCTTCATGGCAACACGCATCCTTACGCGCGCGCCGCTTTCGACCGCGGCGTTGCGCCGCCCGGCCTGCCTGCGCAACGCATGCTGCTGGTTTTGAAGCGTAGCGCGCAGCAGGAAGCCGCGCTGGATGCGCTTCTTGAGCAGCAACAGAACAGCGCTGGATCGAATTACCATCAATGGCTGACGCCGCAACAGTTCGGGCAGCAATACGGGCCAGCCGATCAGGATATTCAGACGATCACGTCATGGCTCCAGTCGCATGGATTTCAGGTGAGTGGAGCTTCGAACGGGCGAACTGTAATTGAATTTTCGGGCGTCGCGTCGGAGGTACAAGAGGCGTTCCACACTTCAATCCATCGCTACGCCGTGAACGGCCAGGAATATTGGGCGAACAGCAGCGATCCACAGATTCCGACCGCCTTAACGCCAGTGGTGGCCGGCATCAACACCCTCTACAACTTTCCGCGCCATGCGATGCACGAAGTTGTGGGAGTTTTTTCGCGGAACAAGAACACGGGAACGGTCGTGCCGGCCGGCGGGCAGTTTACGTTTCCGAATGGATGCAGCCTGACTTCGCCGCCAATTTGCAATTTTGCGGTTGCGCCGGCCGATTTCGCCAAGATCTACGATGTGCCCAATCTCGAGCTTAGCCCGGCGCCCGTGACCCAATACAACGGCGACGGCGTCGCGATCGCGGTGGTAGGCGAAAGCGACATCAGTGCGACAGATGTTGCCGATTTCCGGACGCTCTTCGGGCTGCCTGCGCCCAAGCTCAACATCATCCCAAGCGGGCCCGATCCTGGCGTCGTTTCCGGCGCGGAAACGGAAGCCGACCTTGATGTGGAGTGGTCCGGCGCCGTCGCGCCGAACGCGACAATCGATTACGTGGTGGCGCAATCGACGGAGGTAAGCCTGGGCGCCGACCTCGCGGCGCAATATGCGGTCGACAACAATTTGGCTCCCGTGCTGAGCGAGAGCTTCGGAATCTGCGAACTGTTCATGGGCACCGCTGACAACACTTTTTATGACCAGCTTTGGCAGCAGGCCGCTGCCGAGGGCATCACCGTGGCTGTCGCAGCCGGAGACGGAGGCTCGGCCGCCTGCGACTTCAATTTGCAAACGAAAGGTGGCGCGCAGTACGGGCTTTCCGTGAGCGGCTTCGCCTCGACTCCATACAACGTTGCGGTCGGCGGAACCGATTTCAACGATGTGAGCAATCCGGGACTTTTCTGGAACACAACTCCGAGCGATACGCCGACGGTTGCTTCCGCGAAGGGCTACGTTCCGGAAATGAGCTGGAACGACTCGTGCACGAATCAAGAGATCTTCAGTTTTTTCGGCACCACCAGCGCGGAGCAAGATTGCAACAACAGTACGGTGCAGAGCGACGGGCTGCTCAACATCCTCGGCGGCAGCGGCGGGATGAGCGGTTGCACAACGCCGGATGGCCAGACTGTGGCGAGCTGCTCGGGCGGATGGCCCAGGCCGCCATGGCAAAATTCGTTGGCCTTGAGCGGGACCACGCGGATGCTCCCGGACGTCTCTTTGTTTGCGAGCAACGGTTTCAATGGCAGCTTTTATCTGATTTGCGAGCAGGACGTGAATCCTGGCGCAACTTCCTGCGATCCAAACGCGACGGCGTCGGATTACCTGGGAGTGGGAGGCACGTCGGCATCGACGCCTGCGTTCGCGGCCATCATGGCGCTCGTGAACCAAGCGACGGGGTCGCGCCAAGGCAATGCGAACTACATTCTGTATCCGCTCGCAGCGCAATCAGGCGCGACATGCACATCGGCTGGAAGCCCCGCAAGCACTTGCGTGTTTTACGATGTGCCGAGCGGATCCACGAATGCGATGCCGTGCGTGAAAGGCAGCCCGAACTGCGTGACGAATGTGTCGACGGACAGCATCGGTGTTCTCTCGGGATATTCGACGGCGGCTGGGTACGACCTCGCGACGGGCCTCGGCTCCGTCAATGCCGCGAATTTGATTTCGAAGTGGATGACCTTTGCGCTAACGCTCAAACCTTCGACAACAACATTGTCCCTAAACTCTGGGAACCCGGTGACGATCACGCATGGCCAGGGCGTCGGGGTCGGGATCCAAGTGATGGGCATATCGAGCGCGCCCACGGGTAACGTCGCGTTGATGGCGAACACGGCGCCGCCGAGCGCGCCTGCGGAAGTTACTCAACAGAGTGTGCAGGCGTTCGCGCTCACAACCGGCACTCCTACGGCTGACACCTCATCCGCTTCGGGCACGACATATGCGCTTCCAGGAGGCAGTTATACGGTCTTTGCAACGTATCCCGGGGATGGCACGTTTTCCGCGAGCAAGTCCGGCGATTTGAACGTGACGGTGAATCCGGAAACGAGCAACACTTCGGTGCAGATCCTCACCACCAATCCGGCTGGACAGGTTGTTCCCTTCACATCGGGCCCTTATGGAAGCGTCGTGGTCTTGCGTGGCAATGTTGCGGGGCAATCCGGAAAAGGTTTCGCGACCGGCTCGATCAATTTCACGGACGCGATCACGACTCCGTCAACGAACATCGCCGGTGATCCGTACGCGCTGAACAGTCAAGGCTATGCCGAGACCATGCCGTCCTACGCGTTTACGCCAGGCTCACACTCGATCAAGGCCGCCTACGGTGGAGATTCCAGCTTCAATGCGAGCACGTCTACCGCGGCGCCGTTTACGATCGTGCCGGCAACGACAATCATTTCGGGAACGGCCGTGCCGCAGACCATCATTGGTCAAAGCGCGACATTGACGGCCAGCATCCAGGCTTCCACGGCTGGACCAATTGCCCCGACTGGCACGGTCACTTTCTTGATGGGAGCCACCGCGGTTGCAACGGCGAGCGTTTCGGGAATGGTGAACGGGACGACGCATCAAGCAACCGCGTCAGCAACTGCGACGACAACAAGCCTGCCGCACGGCCAGGACAGCATAACGGCTCAATACAGCGGCGACAGCAACTATGCCGCGTCCACGTCTGCTCCGTTCATGGTGACTGTTCTCTACCCGACGAGTGTTACCACTTCTGCTTCCTCTACATCGGTCTTGCAGGGCCAATCTATTACTTTCAAGGCGCAGGTCGCGACAACACAGAGTGGCGGCCCGCCGTTCACAGGCACGGTGTCATTTGGTGGTTTCTTGTCTAGCACTCCGATATCCGTTTCAGCGAGCGGGCAGGCGCAATTCACCGCCACCGTTTCGGGTCCGACTGGCGGTGCTGTCTCGGCCAGCTACTCGGGGGATGCGAATTATGCCGGCAGCAGCGGAAATTCAGTGGCGATCGGTGTCACCCCCGCGTTCACCATTACGGCGAATCCGACGTCCCTCAACATTTCGGCACCAGGGCAATCGGGGAAAACGATCCTCACGTTTTCCGCAAATGGCGGATTCAGCGGCAGCGCCATGCTCAGTTCGTCGTCTTGCTCCAATCTGTTGCCAGAAACGAACTGCAGCTTCAATCCGGCGATGATTTCGGTTACTTCCGGAAGTCCGAACGCAACGACGACGCTCACGATTAGCACAGTGGCTCCGTCGACGATGTCGCCGTCATCCGACAAACACATCGGGCCTGGTCTGTGGAGAACACTCAGTGTGGTGCTCGGGTTATTGTTATGGATCGCTTTCGCGCCGTTTGGTTCGGCAAGGAGAAAATACAGTTTCGCAAGCGTTTTTGCGTTTGGGCTCTTGGCCGTTTTTCTTGTTGCCGGCTGTGGTGGAGGCGGAAGTAGCTCCGGCGGAAACTCGAATCCGGGAACTCCCATTGGAGTTTCGAATCCGACCGTCACGGTTACGATGAACGGAGTCACGGAGACGCTCAATCTGTCGCTGCAGGTGCAGTGAAATCGAGGGGCTTTGATTCGAAGCCGAAGGGCTAAGCGACCTTGCTCGGTGCATTCCGGAGTTCCTTCGCAGCAGCTTCCGCCAGTTCCTGCCATTCCGCGATGCTGTCGGCAATTCCCAGTTCGTTGACGTAGTCTTCGGCGATGAATTGATACGGTCTTGGTTTGCCGGGCATCGGATTCACAGGATGTTCGTGGGCCAGCGAATTCGCGACGTGAACGATGCCGACTGCGTCGAGCGCATCGTGCGGGATCCTCATCGGGTGGTGGTGGTGCGCGACGGCCTCAACGATCGGCGAGGGCAGGCCCCAAAGCCCCAACAGGTAGGCGCCCACCTCGGCATGCGAAACGCCTATCAGATTCTGTTCAACGGCATAAAGCGGGAGCCGGTCCGTCTGGACACCCTCCAGCACGCGCTCAAAATGCTTTTGTGAACGCGTGGCCAACACCAGCTTTCCGACATCGTGCAGCAAGGCTGCGATCACGGCGGCGCTGCGAACGTGCGGCAGTGCGGGGATCCGGCCTGCTATCTTGGCAGTGAGCTGCGAATGGATATGCAGCTCCTCGAAGGAAAACCTTCAAACGAGCAGGTCTTCTCGAAAACGGAGAATACCTCGGCCGAGAGCACGAGATTCTGCAGCATTTGCATGCCGAGGAAGCTGACGGCGGTGTGCAACGTGGTGATCTCGCGGGGCAGGCCGAAAAAAGCGGAATTCACGAGCTGAAGAATCTTCGCGGAAATCGAGACGTCTTGCTCAACGATCTTCACGATATTGGGGAGCGGGACATTCGGGTTGCTCAGTGCGCGAGACAGCTCCATGTACGTGCGCGGCAGAACCGGCAGGTCCTGAACTGATCCGACAAGTCCGGCAAGCAGCTTATTCCCCAAGAGATCCGAGAGGCTGGTGGCGCGTTCGATAGAAACTCGCAAAGTCGCAACATCGCACGGCTTCGCCAGGAACTGATGGGCGACAGGCACGGCTCTCAACGCTTCTTCCATTTCGGAGCGATCGGCGAGTATGATCCGCACCACACTGGGAAATCGGTCGCACACCGCCTTCAGGAGTGCGGCACCGTCCATTTTGGGCATTCGCAGATCGGAGACGATCACATCCAAGGGAGTCGACTCAAGAACGGCAAGCGCTGCTGCTCCGTCGGGCGCGAAGCCGAGCTCCCAACTGTTTTTTTGAGCTGCGAGCGTGCGCTCGAGATTCTTGAGGACGGGCGCTTCATCGTCCACGAACAAAACTTTTTTTCTCAGGTGCTCCTCTGACATCGCTCTATCACCTCGACAGCGGTGGAAAGGGTTATGTCCGCTCGGTTTCGCCGCACGCCCTGCGCGTTAGACGCAGCTCGTTGGAAGAGGAGTTGAAACGTACATACTGCGGAACAAATTGAGAGGAATTTTTGCGAGCCTTCAGATTCCCGACGCGCCAGGCTGCCGGCGCTTCGAAGAATTCGTCCCAGAAGCAATTATAAAACCGAGAGCTGCATAGGCGCATTGGACGTGCCCCAAGAGTCAGGTGCGTAGGGGCGCGCCATTTGAGACATCCAGTGATACTGTAGCACTCGCAATTCTGAACCAGCCTAAATGCACACAATGCCAGCTTGGCTCGGCCCGATGATGCCGACGGGCATGCAACTGACGGCAATGCTGATCGTGGTGTGCTTTTCGGCTGGACTTAACGTGTATGCAACCATTGCGATGCTGGGGCTGTTGGGACGCGCCCAATTGTTGGCGCTCCCGCCGTCGTTGCATGCGCTCGAAAGCTGGTACGTAATCGCCATTTGCGGAGTGTTGTTCCTGATCGAATTTTTCGGCGATAAACTGCCCGTTTTCGATCTGCTGTGGAACGCGATGCACACGTTCGTGCGCATACCTGTCGCGGCGTTGCTGGCTTACGCGGCAACGGCGCAGTTGCCAGAGTGGCAGAGGCTTGTTGCCGTTTTCCTTGGATCCGTCGTTGCGCTCGCCGCTCATGGCGGCAAGACGGCGGCGCGCGCGGCGGTGACGCCATCGCCCGAGCCTTTTTCCAATGTCGCGCTGAGCGCGGGCGAAGACGCGTTTGTCATTTTTCTGATGTGGTTCGCGACGAAACACGTTTATGCCGCAGCCGCGATCGTGCTGGTGATGCTCGCGATTATCGCGCTGATGATTCGATTCGTAATCCGCGCGCTGCAGAATCTATTCCGCGATAGCGAGGGCGCGTTGGTGAGAGATACCGGTTCTCGCGCGGCATGAAAAACGATTAGCGAGAAACCGGCGCGATAGCCGCGACTCCGTTTTTTTTGCAGCGCCGCTACTTCTTTTTTCCGAAAAGACCGCCGAGGGCCTTCGTTGCCGCGCTGGCGGCACTGCCCGCATCACCTGCTCCGGATTTTCCTGTGTTGCCAAGCCCGCTGGCCATGGAGCCGAGATCCGGCAGGAAAATCGGATGCGACGTGGTGCCTTCCACTTTGAAAGGCAGGCCACCGCCGGATTTCGATTGCGCTCCGCCGCCCATGAATGAACCGAGAGCGGAAGTAGCAGCTCCGAGGGGAGACGCCACCGCGAGTTTGGCCAACATTTTGGCGTTGAGTTTGCCGTCGGCGCCGACGGTTCCGTTGCCGGTAACGGTCCCGATCGAAGGCACGATCACAATCAAATTACTGGCTTGAATTCCCGATGGATCCATATGCAGATCGGAGCTGAGTTTCTGAATGTCCGTGTCCGAGCTGCTTCCTCCTCCGCCGCCAGGAAGAAACTTCGAGAACGCCGAAAGGGCCCCGAGCTTCTGCTTCAAACTAAATCCGGCCAGTTTGCCGTTCGTTAGATTGACCGGGCCGGTGATCACCAGCTTGTCCACAGGGCCATTGATCGTCAGATTGAGGTCGAGCGAGCCGGCCTGGAGAGATGAGCCGGACGGGAGTGTGACACCGACGGCGGGCAGGGCTCCTTCGAGGTCAGGCACAGGCATGTTCTGACCGGTCAACTTCATGTCATGCAGCACTGCGCTCGGCCCTTTGGTGTCGAAGCCTCCCGCCAGGTGGGCGAGCGCGTTTCCTACGTGCACGTCGCCTTGTTTCAGGCTGCCGGTTTCACCTTTCAAATCGTAGACGGCGGCGTAGTCCACATTCACCGGGACACTCGAAGACGAGCCCGTCGCGACGACTCGCATTTTGGCCGCTTTGACTTTGCCGTTCGAGGTCGCCTGCTGACCATCGGAGGCGACATCGCCAGTGAAGTCGAGCACGCCCGCTAATCCGGAGGAGGCGTCGACGAAACCGGTGGAAGCGAGATCGAGATTCGATACGTTGATCGTCGCCGTCATCGGGGTCAGTGACGCATCGGTGGGATTGACGGGCCCAGCCTTGCCGTCAATTTTGATCGAGCCGCCGCCGGGCGTGTTGGCAGTGAGAGTGAACGGGAATTGCGACGTGTAGGAGAGATCGGTGGCAGTGAGGTCGACGTTCTGATACGTCTGCGTTTTGGCGCCAGGCGTCAGGGAGCCGACCTTGATGGTGCCGTTCGAAATTTTCAATGAGGCGACAGACAAACCCTGCGCGCTCGAAGATGACGAGGATAATGGCGCAGTTGAGGACGATGCAGACGACGAAGATGGCGGAGTGGAAGACGAGGCCGGCGACGACGGCGCAGCGGGCGTTGCGCTGGCGGTCGAGGACTTGCTGCCGAGGCTCGAGTAGTTCCAGGTTCCGTTCGTCCCTCGAATCAACGAAACTTGCGGGTCGATGACGGTGAAAGAACGCACTTGTAGTTTCTTCGAGAAAATCAGCGGCCCGAGATCAACGCCGGCGGTGAGCTGCTTGGCCTGCAGGAAGGGCGACTGGCTGAAGGCGGGATCGTCGGCGATCGAGACGTTGTCCACTGTGACGCCGCCGGAGAAAATCGCCAGCGAAATGTTGCCGATTTCAACCTTGCGGCCGAGCGCGGAGGTCAAGTCATTTTCAAGCGTCGGTTTGAACTGGTTGGCGTTGATGAAAAGCGGCAGCGCGATGACGATGAGGATCAGCACGACGACAACAATCCCGATGACAATAAGAGCTTTTTTCATGACGAACCTCCGGAGGATATTTCGAGGGAACCGCTGTTACACGCCAGCCGTGGGTATCATACGCCCGCGTCGTGCGAGCGATGCAAGCGTTTTTTCGCGAGCCGCGAGGAAAGCCTCGCGGCGGCAGGTCGAATTCACCGCGACGTATCGACGCCTAAGGCTGCGACAACAGGTCCGCTTTGCCGGTAGCAACATCGACGGGAAATGAGACGTGCTCCAGCACGATCAACCATTTTCCGTTGAGCTTGCGGTAGACGTCGGTGACGCGAACGACTACCTGCGTTTTGGTGCCGTCTTTTGCGGTGAGGGTTGCGCTCTGGATGTTGTGACCGTACGCCACCGGGCCCACGACCGTGATACTCATGTTTGAAATCGAATTGGAAACGGGCCCAGGATACGTCGAGAATAGCGTCTCAAAATCGCGTTTGAAGGCATCCCAGCTCGGGTATTCGCGGGGCGGAATGGCGTCGAACACGAAGAGCGCTTTGCCGGGTGCGTAGCAGGACATGATTTCGTTGATGTTGCGCGTGTTGAACCCGTCGTTGTAACGATCCTCGAGCGCCAGGATGTCTTTCCTATCCGCGGCATCGGAGGCGGGCGCGGCGGCCTTCATGGCCTGTGCGCGCAGAATGTGGCTGGCGCCAGACACCGAGAGAAGAGCTAATAGGGCAGCAGTGAAACGAAGAGGGCTCGTCATGATTTGAATGCTCCTGGATTTGTTTCGAGATCTGTTTCGACTAAGGATGCGGCGCGAGCCTACATCCGCCGCGAAGACAGTGTCAAGGGTCCGGGTGACAATTTGACCGCGAAATCTACGCCGTTTTTGATGCGGACTCCTCAGGTCAATGAGATTATCTGCTACCTTCGGGCGACGCAGACTTTGGAAAGAATCTAAATCATGACGGAATGGGATGCGGCAAGATACGCGCGGCGATCGAGCCTGCAGGAGGCGATGGCTGACGAGGTGCTAGGCTTGCTCGTTTTAGCAGGCAAGGAGCGAGTGCTGGATATCGGCTGCGGCGACGGGCGAATCACGGCCGAGATTGCGAGCAGCTTGTCAAAGGGATCTGTGCTGGGCATCGATCCATCGCATCACATGATTTCCTTCGCGACGAGCCATTTCGATGGAGCCACGCATCCGAACCTGCGATTTGAAGTGGCGGATGCGCGCGATTTGCGTTTCAACAACGAGTTCGACCTGGTGGTCTCGTTCAATGCGCTGCATTGGATACCGGAGCAGGACAGGGCGCTGCAGTCGATCCGCCGCGCGATGAAGAGGAATGGCACAGCGCGACTGCGCTTGGTCCCGAAAGGGGATCGCAAGAGCCTCGAACACGTGCTCGAAGAAACTCGGCTTTCGCCGTGTTGGAGCCGTTATTACGGCGATTTTCGCGTTCCCTATCTGCATCTGACGCCTGAGGAGTACACGTCAGCCGCCGAACAGAGCGGATTGCGCGTCCAAAGCATTCACATGGCCTCCAAGGCGTGGGATTTCAAGACTCGCGACGCATTTTTCGCATTCGGTTCCGTGACCTTCGTCGAATGGACACGGCGTTTGCCGGAACCGGAGCGGCCTGCGTTCATCAATGATGCGCTCGACCGCTATCGGATTGTGGCGTGCGACAGGCCAGGCGAGGAGAATACGTTCAAGTTCCACCAAATGGATGTGACGCTTTCGATGGCTTAAGGCGTGTATCCACTGATGGCTGACTGGAAGTCAGTGGAAAAGAGTCGCTAAGCCCGGTTTCCGGCGGCTGCCTTGCGCACCGCGGCGACGCCCTTCCAATCTTCCAGATCCTGGTCCGGTTTTTCCTTGCGATATTTCGCGTAGAACGCGACGCACTCCGGATCTTCGAGAATGTCCACCTGCACACCTTTCTGCCGCAGCATGTCCTCGTTACCCGATGAGTTCGTAACGTCGCCGACGACGAGGCGCTTGAACTGGCGCATGTAGATCAGGGCCGCGCAGATGTCGCAGGGACTCAGCGAGGTGAACATCGTGCTACGGCTGAAATCCTGGCGCCCCGCATCGCGGGCGGCGGATGTTTCGCCGTGATTGTAGGGATGATTCTCCTGGACGAGCGTGTTGTGGCCCTTGCCGATGATGCGGCGCGTTTCATTGTCGATGATTACGCCGCCGATGGGCGAGCCGCCTTCGCCGTATCCCTTTTTAGCGAGCAAAAACGCGATGCGCATAAAATCTTTGTCGCTTAGCTTCTTGAAAAATGCGTCCTCGACGATCGCCGAAAGACTCTTTGTCGGAAGATGCGCGATCGCGTTCAGGACTTCGTCAGTCACGGGAGTATCTTGCGTAATGAAAGCCTTCATCGTGGCTCCTCATAAATTCAACATTGCGCGCTCGTCGGGCAGCCGGATCAGTTTTCGCGCGCGATCGGTTTCGTGCGCGAACTGAATGCGAACCAGAGAAGAACGGCAGCCAGGTACGCGAGATAGATGTAAGGCAGCTTTCCGTACGGCCCCTCGGGCACAGGATACAGATTCGCTATTAAGGCCAGCACCATCGCTGTGAACGCGAGCCAGGGAATCGTTTTGGTCGCGGCGTTGACAATCCCGTGGTGATCTCGCAGATAACGCGGCAGCGCGAAACAGACGAGCCCATAGGTAACAATGAAACCGTATGTCGCGAGCGCACCCATCCAGCCGTAGACGTCGAGCCCGCTTGCGCCGCGCGCAGCAAGAATCGCCACGGGAAGAAACGTGGCCAGTCCCGTGACCACGATCGCGCCAGTCGGCGTCTCGTTCCGCGTGTGGGTGTTGCGCAATGAGCCGTGCGTCAGCCCGTTGTGCGACATCAGCAGCAGCACGCGGGCCGCAGCCGTGATGCAGGCGAGCAGCCCGGCAAACATACTTACGAGTGCGCCGGCGTCGATGAGCAGACCCAGCAGAGGCCTGCCGCCCACGCGAGCCAGAACATGCAAAGGCGGGTCAGTAGTAGTCGCGAGATCCTGCCCCGCCATTCGAAATCCGAGGACTTCCGTGTACGCGCACACTGCGAAAAACAAGCCGCCGAGCAGTGAGCTCTGGAGCACCGCACGGGGAATCGTTTTCAGTGGGTCGCGCGCCTCCGCTCCCAGCGTGGTGGCGCTTTCGAATCCGACAAAACTGAAAAGCGCGAGCACGAGCCCGAGGCGCAGTCCGCTGCCGGTCATGCCGCGCAGATGAATCTGCTCCATATCTGGATGAATTCCGTGGCGAATCTGCACAAGCGCAACGACGATGATGATGAGAGTCACCGAAACGGCTTCGATCCAGAGCATCAGACGCGCGGAAATTTTCACGTCGCGCCAGGTGATCCACACGGAAACGGCGGTGGCCAAAATCGAGAGCAGGATGGCGGACGCGGTGTGCCCGGTGGCGCTGCGCAGCACTACATTCGCGTAGTAATAGAAGCCGGCCAGAACGCTCGCGCCGGTGCCGACATAGGCGAGCACCAGGCTCCATGCGGCCGTCGCGCCCAGCCAAGGCGGCAGGATCATCGACGCATATGAATACAGCGAGCCTGGGGAAGATGAATAGCGCGCGAAACGCCCGACGCACCACGCGACCAGCAGCACGGCGCCTGTGGCAAGCACGTAGGCGAGCCAAGTGCCGTTGCCGGCAAGCGCGCAAACCAGCGGAATTGTCGCAACGGGAGTAGCGGTAGGTGCAATCGTGGAGATCGATTGCGCGAGAGTCTCCATCGGCGAGAGAGCCTCACGCCGCAGCCCGTAGCTTCCCGCTTGCGCGTGCTTGCTCGGCGCCTCTGCGACAGAGGATGAAGCCACGACTGGGCCAGGCCCCGCCGATGTGTCCATGCCGTACGATACAGGCGTCGCCTTACATGGGCAAGGCAGGATTTCGCCAAGCGGCCCGCCGCGAGCCTCGGCTCGGTTGACCGACTCTGTTGCGGTTTGGCTGCGAAGCGTATAATGGGGTCTGCCCCGCTGGGACTTCGCTGACTCTCGCAATTCGGGAGGCACGGCAATGGCAATCTTCAATTTCTTCAAAAAGCTTTTGGCGGTGACTGCGAGCCTGGGTCTCGCGGTGATGGTGAGCCCGGCTCTCGCCGGCCGCGGCGGCCATGGTGGCGGCGGATCGCATGGCGGAGGCGGTGGCTTCCACGGCGGAGGTGGTGGCTTTCATGGTGGCGGTTCGTTTCGCGGGGGCGGTGGGTACCGCGGCGGGTCAATGGGACGAGGTAGTTTCGGCGGAGGTTCTCGCGGTTTCAGCGGTGCGCGAGGCTTCGGCGGCGCCTACCGCGGAGCAGGAGGATTCGGATCGCGCGGGTACGGAAGCGCTGCGCGCGGTTTTAATGGCGGCGGGCGCTCGTACGGCGGCGCGTATCGAGGCGCCGGCCCGGGCTCCGTCGGATCGCGAGGCTTTGGCGGATCTTCCCGCGGGTTTGGCGGCAGCCGTTCGGGCGCGCCGAACGCGATCGCGGATGGGAATTGGCACTCGTTTGGCGGCAATCGCGGCGGGATGGCGGGCGCGAGCAGTCGCTCGTTTACCGGCGCGCGCAACTCAATTGCGGATGGAAATTGGCATTCGTTCGGATCGACTGCAAATGGATCCCGATCCTTTGGCTCGACGGGTACAGCAACACGCGGCTCGATGGGCACAGCCTATGGAAATCGCGGCTACGGCGGATATGGCCGGTATGGCTACGGCCACCGCGGAGGCTGGGGCTGGGGCGGTGGATGGGGTTGGGGCTGGGGACCTTCCTGGGGCTTCGGCTGGGGTTGGGGCTGGCCGTGGGGTTGGGGCTGGGGTTGGCCGGGCTACGCGTGGAATTGGCCGGCCTACTACCCATATCCCTATTGGGGACCGTATGCGTACGGCTATCCAACGGGCGGCTACTACGACTACGGGCCCCCGTATGCGGCGCCCGATGATTCGAACGATTCCGGTCCGTACGGGCCAGACACCAGCAATACTGGCGGCAATGGCTCGTCCGCATCTTCGGTCGCTTCGTCGCTATTCACCCTATTGCCGGAGGCCGCAGCTCACCTGATGTAGCGGCTTTCGGCTAGCAGTCGGAAGCGTTCTGTCGGTTAGCCCGTGCGTCGGCGGAACAATGACTTTGACAATCCGCTTGGCGTCCCTAGACTAACTTCAATGGTAGTCCGCCTTAAGCCCGAAACTGAATCGCGTCTCAGGGATCTTTGCGCCACGACTGGACGCACGCCCGAGGACGTTGTCGAAGAAGCAATGAGCGGCTACCTCGCGGAGTTGGCGCAGACGCGCAGCACCCTTGACGACCGCTACGACGACATCAAGAGCGGCCGCGTGGAACCAATCGATGGCCAGGAGGCATTCGACCGCATTCGCCGCAAAAGCGACGACCGTCGAGGCGAATGAACGGTTTTGTTCTCTACTCGTCGTAGAGTAGGGCGTTTAAGTTTTTTCTGCGGGTTAGCGAACGTCATTGTTCTACCGGGCGAGCCGAACGAGCCTAGGGGACGGGTGTTTAGAGTCGAGGATTGGCAAAGTTCACCGCCACGAAGCACGGCGACCTCGCCAACAAGATTGCCCGTTACTGGCAGAAACAGACCGAACAGGAGATCGAGGCGAAGTCGTGGTTCATGGCGGCTTTGGCACTCGGCAGCGCACTTGAAGCGATGCTGTACGCCTACTTCATCATCTGGAGCGGCGACGAGGGCAACGATCCAACAAAGGATCAGAAGGTTCCCGACTGCTTGGCTCTCTGCGATCTCATCGAGGCGGCGAAGCAGGTCGATCTGCTGAGTCCAGTCAAGTTTAAGGACAAGTTCGGGGAGCACGCCGTCGAGAACGTGATCACAGAGATTCAGAGAATGCGCAACAACATCCACGCTGGCGTGGCGCTTAGGAACAACTTCGACCCGGCCGAGTTCACCAAGAAAGAGTACATGCGCTTGCAGGAAATCTTCTACGCGGTGAGTCACAACTGGGAACGGAAGCTGTAACCTGCAAACCCAGCGTTCAGGCTGGTCGTGTTCAAACACGGCGAGCTGCCGCCGATCCCAGCGCAGCCATCCGCTCATGAAAATGCGATCTTCGAAAGGGCAAGAATCAAGATTGGCTGGGAGGCCTGGACTCGAACCAGGATAATCAGATCCAGAGTCTGATGTACTGCCAATTGTACGACCTCCCAGCGGAGGCAATAAAAAAGGGCCGTTGGCACGACCCTGCACTACTTTAACGGCGCGAACGCGCCTTCGTCAACGGTGCGAGCACAGCTCGCTGGGGCACATGATTCGGGCGAATCTTTCTACAAATGGTCTGCGAGATTGCATTGAGCGCGACGTCGGCTCTGCGAATAGGAAAGTGTCTACGGAAGCGCTGCCATTCAGACAATCGACGGTGAGCCAAGGAAGGGAGTCTTGAACGCACGAGCTGCTGGCTCAATTCGACTCAGTGAGTGATTCATCAGAAACGTGGGGGGGGGGGTACATCACTGAGTTCCAGCTCCTCGGGCTTATCGCCTAGCGCAAAAAGAGCCGCCTGCAACTCGTCTATCTTGTGGCTAAACTCCGACACCTCTTCGGGCGTGAGGCGAAGACTCGGCAAGAAACGGCGAACGATATCATAACCCTTGCGAGCATTCTTCCAGTGACGCTCTCTGGCTTCATGCTTTTGCGCGCGAAGCGCAAGACGAGCGAACAGGGTGGAAGTATCGAGTTCGATCCTGACGAAGTCTACTTGAGGGCGGAGTTGACCGCGAGTTGGACTGGCGAAATCCGAATTGCTTTTTCGGCCTTGCATGTTCGACTTTGCTCGCTGCTCAGGAGATTGGGTGATTCAAGGCCCCAAGAAAACAAAATATCGCAAATCATACCGACCTGCAAGTGCTACTGCCGCGTGGGAGCCGTAGCCCCGCGCGACCCTTTAATGGCGAGAATATGAATTCGTCAACATCAACGAGCGCAGCGCAGATCGTGCTTCGTACACGGCAAATCTACGAGTGGCGGGCAGGGAGCGGGACGAGGCGCTTGTCGCGCACATGGAATTGCTGGTCGCGCCAGTGTATCCGCTGAGGGAAGAGGCTGGCGAGCCAGACGAGAAACGCGAAAGCGTCGCGCAGCGGCAGCAAGCGCAATTTTCGCCGCACGAGTTCGTCATTCATGCCGCGCACGCCAACCGCGATGGCGATTTCATATCGCAGCAAGCAGTAGCACGCCACAAACGCAAAAATCAGCGGCCACGACCGCGCGACCAGCATCCCCGCGATCGCCCACGCCAATCCTTGTGTGAAGAGCAGCCCGAAATGTCCCCACGGCCGCGAATAGCGAATACTGAGATTCCAGCGAACCTGGTGGCGAAAGGCGCCGGCGAGCGATTCGCGTGGATAAACAATGTCGACGGGCGTGCGGCTTAGCTCGACGCGATAGCCGCGCGCGGCAATGCGATTGCCGAGCTCATAGTCGTCGCAGAAATAATCGACGAGCGATTCGAAACCGCCGATTTCGGCGAGATGCTTTTTGGTCGTGACCATCACGGCGCCCAGCATGAAATCGAGTTCGCCGAGAGACTGCGCAACGAGAACGCCCGGGGCGAAATCTGTGCTGTTACCGAGCGCTTCGAGATCGGCCGCGAACGAGCCGTCGGTGAGCCCGCGATACAGGCAGGTGACGCCGCCCACCCTGGCATCACGAAACGGCGCGACCACTTCGCGGAGGAAACTCGGCCCGACGCGCACGTCGCTATCGCTGACTAGGATCACGTCGTAGCGCGCTTCGCGCGTCATGCGGCAGAGCTTGTTGACCTTGTCGCTCGCGCCGAGCGGCTCGGAACCAACCAGCAGGCGAACCTGCCGCTCGGGGAAATCGCGAATGATCTGCTCGATTGTGGGAATTGCCGAGTCACTATCGTCTGAGACGCAGAATAGGATTTCGAGCTCGGGATAGTCTTGCCGGCAGAAGCTCGCGTAATTCTCGTAGGTTTCGCGGTCAAGGCCGCGAATCGGCTTCAGGATGCTGACTCCGGGCGCGAAGACCGGTTCCGAACTGGCAGCCGGGGAAGGCGACTGCGGATTGCGAGCACGAAAAAACCGGCCGGCCGCGACGATCGCGGCGACATAGTAGGCAAACGGCACAAAGGCCAGCACCAACAACAGGTCGCGAGCCAGCATCCAGCCGTTCATCGCGATTATCCTCTTGCCACGACTCCGGGAATCGGGCGCTATCCCTTGCCGATCGCAACCAGCGCGACTCCCAGGCAAACCAGCAGCACGCCGAGCCAGCGCTGGCGCGTCACCGTCTCGCCGAGGAAAAGCTTACCCCCCAGCGTGCCGACGACATAGCTGAGGGCCGTTGCGGGAAAGACGAAGCTGGCTTTGGCGACGGACAGAATCGCGAGCAGGGAAAAGAACGCGAGCGTCATGCCGGCCAGGCCCACCCAGAACCAGGAAAGCTTCATCGCGCGGCCGATCGAAATGGCGATCGCGTGCGGACGAAAATCCTTCACCTCGCCGACAAGCTTCATGGCGTGTGACATGCACATCTCGCCGGTTGTCCCGACGAAAATAATCAGGAGGTAGAGGATGAAGGCTTGCACGGCGGCTAATGTCCCGTGGTCTTCGGGTGCGTATTGCCAACGATGAAGACGCCCAGGCAAATCAGCGCGACGCCCGCCCAGCGAATGGCGGTGATCGACTCGCGCAGCACGAAATAGGCAAGCAGGGCGATGATCAGGCTCGAGATCGAAGAAGCCGGCAGCACGTAGCTGTAATCAGCCCAGGAGAGAACGACGAGGTAGGCCACAAAAAACGCGAGCAGGAGCCCGATGCCCAGCCAGACGGTCGGCGACGTGAACGCACTGACGAAAAAATGGAAGAGCTTCGAAGGCCTCCAGCTTGGCATGGGACCAATCTGCGCCATGCCTTTGCGCAGCATAATGTCGCCCAATGGGGCGACCGTGATCATTATCACGATCAGAATTACGGTTTTGACATGCAGGTGATGCGACGGCGTCATGCGCCTTGCGACTCACCCACTCCCGCAGAGGTGCTGATCGCAGGCACGGTGACGAGCGCCTTCTTGTCCACGCCGTGCTTGGCAACTTTGCGGCGGTCGGCGCGGAGCTTGAGGAAATCGACAGCCTCGTGATAGAGGCGTTTGCGTTCATTACCGTCCCAAAGTGCGTCGCGGACGATGCGCCACACCACCTTGGGCCGGAAATAGTAGCTGTCATAAAACCGGTTGACCGCCTCGACCATGTATTCCTTCGAGAGGTGCGGGTACTCGAGATGCGGCAATTGGTGGCCGCCTTCGTCAGTGATCGCTTCGCCGGCCAGGAAACCTTCGCGAGTACCCCGGTCGTAGAGTTCAGTGCCGGGATAGGCGTGGGCCATGGAGACCTGGATGGTCTCGCAATCGAGTTCCTTGGCGAACTGGATCGTTTTTTCGATCGTTTCCTTCGTTTCGCCCGGCAAACCGATGATGAAGTCGCCGTGAACGTGAATTCCCACTTTCTTGCAGTTCTTGACGAAATTGCGGCCCATCTCGAGGGTTTGGCCCTTCTTGATGTTTTTCAGGATTTGGGCGTCGCCTGACTCAAACCCGACGATGAGCAGGCGGCAGCCCGCGTCAGCCATGCCCTTCAGCGTCTCGTAGTCGCTATGGACGCGCGCGGTGCAGGACCAGCGGAAGCCTACCGGCTTGAACTCCTTGCACAGGGCGAGCACACGATCTTTGCGAATGTTGAATGTGTCGTCGTCGAAGAAGAATTCCTTAGCCTGCGGGAACATCTTGTGCGCCTGTTTGAATTCGCGGGCGACGTTTTCCACCGACCGGGTCCGCCAGGCGTGGCCGGAAAGCGTCTGCGGCCACAGGCAGAACGTACAAAGCGCCGGACAACCACGAGCCGTGTAGAAGGAAACGAACGGGTGCAAGAGGAACGGTACGTTGTAGTTCTCGATGGTCAGATTGTCTTTGTAAACGTCCGTGGCGAACGGCAGCGCGTCGAGCTCTTCCGTCTGCAAGGGTGGGCGCGACGGGTTGTGGATGACCTTGCCGTCCTTGATGTAGCTCGCGCTCTGGATTTCGGAAAGCGGCTTCCCCTGCGCGTACTCGACCACGGCATGATCAAACTCGCCGCGGACGACAAAATCGATGTCGGAGCTGGCGCGAAGGCTCTCGTCCGGCTTGATCTGGACGTGGGGGCCGACAAAAGCGATCTTGATGTCGGGCCGTTGCTCCTTGATTGCCCGTGCCATGCGCAGGTCGCTGTGGAAACCGACGGTTGAAGTGAACAGGACCAGGAATTCATAGTCCTTCGCGGTTTTGATAACTTCTGCCGGCGAGATATGGTGGGGGGGACCATCCAGCAGGCGGCTGCCAGGCAGCATTCCGGCGGCGTACGAAAGCCAGACCGGATACCAGTACGACTCGATTTCCCGAGTCGCCGGCCACCGGGAGCCTGCGCCACCGTCAAATTTCTCGAAGCTCGGCGGGTTGAGAAACAGGGTTTTCATTACCGACGGCATTTCAGCACCACCCCCAGAAATAAACGGTCGAACTAAGAACCCAGACTAATCTGTTCATTCTACTTGAATTCGGTCAGGTCCCAAAGGTTTCTCTGGGCGCGTTTATCATTGAAGCACTTTCGCCAGCTGGCCCGTCACCTGGAGGAGAGCAAGCTGCGCACGTTCCCTGGCGAAGTCGGCGTCCAGAAAGGCTACCCACTTGTCAGATTCATCCAGCCGAGCCTGCTCCATCTCCGCCAAGGTGGCGCGGCCTTGGTCAAATCGGGCCTGTACATCCTGCAGGCTTTCCTGCGCCAGCTGGAGATCAAGCCGGGCAACCTCCCGGCTGGCGTCCAGTTCGCGCACGGCCTGCGACTTCTGCCGCACGTCGGCGCGTACCTCCTGTCGCTTGTTGCCAACCACTAGCTGAGATTCATCCAGCTGCGCCTTGGCGAGAGCCACATTGGCCGAGGTCTTTGCCGCAAATACGGGAACTGTGATCTGGACGCCGACGTTGAAGTTGTTTCGCTGGAATGCGCGATAGAATTCGCTGTAATTGTTGAACTTGCTCAGCACGCTGTATTCGCCTACCGCATCGATCGTCGGCCAGTAGCTCCAGCGGGCGCCCTTCAGGATGTGTTCGCGGGCTGCCCGCTCGTTCTCGGCCTCGATGACCGTCGTATCATTCTGGAGCGCCAAGCTTTCCATTGCCGTTTCCTGCTGATCCGTTGCAAAGGACGGCTCTTCGGTATCCAGTTCGATGGTCTGATTTTCGGGGATGCCGGTCAAACTCCTGAGCTGCAGCTCAAGGGTTTCGCCGCTATCCTCGAGCGTGACGATTCTTTCCTGAATGCGGGCCAGCCTCAATTGGCTTCGAGTGATCTCGATGGGAAGCTCCTGATTGGCCTGCACGCGTTCACGTGTGACCTCGAGAATCTTATCGCCGCTTACCTGCTCGTTCCGCATCAGGTCAAGCGAATGGCGCGCCTTGGCCAGATCCAAATAGGCGGTGGCAGTGCGAAAGATGATGTCATCGCGCGTCCGGTCCATTTCGATTTTCTGGTTCTTGGCGCGCTCTTCGGCGGCGTGCTGCTGGCCCTTAAGCCAGGGATTGAAGATCGATTGCGTGTAGTCCATCTCCAGGAGAGCCGGAGCGTTGCCGCCGGGCAATGCGGGAAAGCCATAGGTGTACGCAGCGCCCGAGCCCGTGTAGAGATTCGGGAGAAAAGAGGCGCGAGCCGTTCTCACCTCAGCCGTTGCCACGTTGTACTGGACCCGCGAGAGCTTGAGATCGGGACTATTTTGCAAAGCGAGTGCGATGGCCTCGCGCAGCGTCAGCTTTTGTGTTTCCTGAGCCCCCGCAGGTAGCACCGCGGCTGCCGCAACCACGCACACGCTTGCCACCGCGAGCACCATTCGTTTGTTCAGTGACAGCCGCACCGAGATCCGTCCCAGGTTAATGACTACTCGTAACGAAGCGATTCCGTCGGATGCAACTTCGACGCCCGGTTCGCGGGAAGATACCCGAAGATCAAACCCGTCGAGCAGGATACTACGAAGGCCAGCACCACCGAGACCCACGATACGGGAATGTTAACGTCGCCGACGTCGGGGAAAAATCCGATCAGGAAATTCAGCAAGGTTGGAATCAAGACGGCAATCAGGATGCCCACGATCGCGCCGCCCCCGCTGATCACCAGCGCCTCGATGAGAAATTGATACAGAATCGCGTGCCGGCGCGCGCCGATCGCCATGCGGACCCCGATTTCGCGCGTACGCTCGGTCACGGTGACCAGCATGATGTTCATGATTCCGATGCCGCTGATCGTGAGCGCGATCAGCGCGATCAAGATCAGGAAAGCTGTGAGTGCCGTAGCGACACTCCGCGCTACCTCGAGGATCGCCGTCAGATTCTGCACGTGATAATGGGAGCCGGAGCGATGCCGCGCGGCAATGATCTGAGCGACCTGAGAGGTCACCTCGGGAACGTCCTCTGGCTGGTCGGCGCGAATGTAGAGCGTACTGAAATAGGCGTTCCCTGTGTAGTATTGCAGCAGAGGGAATGGAACGAGCACAGATTCCCGCGTAATTTCCGTCTCTCCGAATGTGGCGACGCGCTCCTGGAACACACCGATTACGATGAAGCTTAGCTCTCCGACGCGGACGTTTTTACCGATGGGATCGTCGAATGAGAACATGCGCGCGGCGAGTTGTTGAGTGAGCAGGCAGACCTTGCTGCGCGACTGCGCATCGTCGCTGTCGAAATAACGTCCGCGAGTCACTTCGAGATTACGAATCTGGCGGAACTCTTCGGTGACGCCAACCAAATTAACATCGCGCTGCTGGCCGTTCACATCGACGCTAAGTGGCACCGAATTCGCGCCGGCCGCCTGAGCTACCATTTGCGGAAGCGCCTGCTTGATGGCGGCGAGGTCGTCCGGATTGAGCTGATCGGTAAGATTGAACGAACCTGGCTCGCCCGTGTTCACCAGGTTCGCATAGACCAGGTTTGCGCCAACGCCTTCGATCTGACCGATGATGTACCTTTTCCCCGCCATTGCCACCGTAACGACCAGGACGATGCATCCCGTGCCGATAATGACGCCAAGCATGGCCAGACCTGCGCGCACCTTATGTGCTCGCAGGGCTTGCAGCGCGAGCGCCCAGGTCTCGCCCCAGCAAACCGAAGTTCTTTGCGCAATCGCCATGAAGCCGCCGCCTACGATTCTATGATGCGATTGGAACGAATTCTTGCCTGCGCGCGATCCTGACGCGGGGACGTCTAGTGAGGGCCTTGTTCAAGCTTCTGGAGGCGCTGGCTGGCTTCTTTCAGCTTTGGATTCAACTGCAGCGCCGCGCGATATTGCTCGGCTGCAGGCCCCGGCTTATTTTGCATTTCGTAAAGCTTGCCGAGCCAGAGCCGCGCCGATGCATGCGAGGGCCAGTCGCTTCGATCCGGCGTGGCGGCGATGTAAGCCTTGAGGTTCTGCTCTGCCCCGCCGAGATCGGTATTTGCCAGCGCGTCGGCAACGCCACGGTAGTAGGAAAGACGCGGCTGGCTCGGATTCAACTGGGCTGCCCCCTGAATGGTCGATTGAAGTTCCGGCGCCTTCCCTTGTGAGATGTAAAAATCCGCCACCTCGAAATATGCATCCGGGTCTTTCGGATTCGCGCTGAGAGCCTTGCGATATTCGGCTTCAGCAAGGTCGGGCTTCTTCAGCACGTTTCGATCGTACGCCGCGCGAGCCAGCGCGCCTTGGACTGGGTCGAGCGCCGCAATCGCGTTTACCTGATCGAGTGCCTCATCTTTGTTGCCGCCAACGATCCACGGCGCATCCGTGCAGTACTGCTGGAGATCCCGCCGTGCGCCAATGTTTGAAGGATCGAGCGTAACGGCTTGCTGGAACTCCTTTTTTACCTTCTTGGCGAGAGCGAAGCTACGGTCGCGATCCGCTTTGTCGCCGTATGCGCGGCCGAGCCATTGATGGTAGAGCGAATTTTGGGGATCGAGCGAGACCGATTTCTCGGCGTTGGCGACAGCATTATCCTGATCATGCATTTCGTAATAAACCCGCCCGAGCCAATAGTAAATCTCCGCGTTCGAAGGATTCTGTCCGGCGGCCGCTCGAAGCGCCTCGATCGCCGCAGAATAGTTCCCGGAATCGAACTGCTGCTGTGCTGTGTGAACCGCTGCGGGGCTATCCGAGTGTGATGCTGGGCGCGGCATTCGCGCAGCTGACGCGCTCGGAGCAGAGCCGATCGCCAAGAACGCGGCTGCGAGCAAAAAAATGTTCAGGCGAGCGCGAGCAGATCGGCATGCGTCTTTCATTCCGCCTCCGTGGGCCTGACTTTCATTCCATCCCGAAGCGTCCCGTTTTCAGGGAGCGCCACGCGATCGTCAGCCGTCAGACCGGAAAGCACTTCATACATGGATGCGTTGGCGATTCCCACTGAGATGTTCCGGCGATGGACCGTGTCGTCACTGACAACGAAAACGTAGTGCTCGCCGCCATTTTCGTGGACGGCGCCGCGCGGAACCACCAGCGCATCAGGGCGCTCCGTCACCAGGATGCGAACCTGCACGTTTACGTTCGGAAGCAGCTCCAGATTATTGTTATCGACCGAACAAAGCACTTCTCCGACGCTGCGCATCCCTCGCGCAACCACCTGCTTGGGAATCTGTTCGGTGCGTCCCGTCCAGGTGCGGTTCGGCCTTGCGTCCCAGGTAACTTCTACATTCTGGTTCGGCTCAAGCGCGCCGAGATCGGGCTCGTCGACGAATGCACGCACCCGGACGTGCCGCAGGTCTGCCATTTCGGCCAAAACATCGCCGACTTTTACATAGTCGCCGGTTCGTACCGGCAACGAATAGAGAGTGCCGTTCGCACTCGCGATGACAGTGGCCGACCGGACCTTATTTTCCAGCGATTTCACCTGGTCTTGCGCTTGATTCACTCGCAGAGTGTCGCTTTCGATGTTCACTGAGGCGCTCTGCTGGAGCGCCTCTTTTCTCTTTCTCAGCGCTTCGAGATTCGCCTGGGCTTTCGCGAGGTTGGCCTGATTCTGCGCCAGCTCTTCCTGCGTTGCTGCATGCGCGGTAACCAGATTTTGCAGCGCCTTTTGCGTGCGCTCGAGGTTTTCGACCTGCACTTTGGCTGCCTGCAAATCGCCGTTCAGTAGCGCCACTTGATCGGGCGGGCCGCCAGCGTTTGCGTTTCGCAAATCGGTTTGGGCGGTAATGAGGTCGGCCTTGGCTTGTGCCAGCTGCGAGCGAATGTCGTTGGAGTCGAGTGTCAAGATCACTTGCCCTTGACGCACTGGCTGGCCTTCCGTCGCTGCGATCTTGCTGATGAAAGTAGCGAATTGGGCGCGTGCGATATCGGGCGAGATCGGCTCGACTTTGCCGTTGCTTGTTACGGTTTGGCTCAAGTTCTCCCGCGAGATCTGCACCACCGGCACGGCGGGCGCTCGCTTGTGCGTGGACAGGATCGCGATCGCAATCACCGCTAACACGATAACGAGCAAAACGATGTTTCTTCGTCGCTTGTTGTCCGCCATGACCGGCCACAGCGAGGCTCGCGGGCCGCCCCCAAGTCCCAAAAATTGTAGCAGACGCGTTCACTGCACGCCTAAGCAAACGCCGCCAGGTAGCGCAAAGCGCACAGCTTAGGTGACCGGCGCGCAGAAGGAGGGAATCGAGCCGACGGCAGGCCTTTCGATGGAACTACTGCACCCGCTGAATGTAGCGCCCTTCGGAAGTATCGACTTTGACTTTGTCGCCATTGCCGACAAACGGGGGAACGTTTATGACGAGACCTGTCTCAAGTTTCGCCGGCTTCATGACTGCGCTTGCGGTTGCCTTCTGAATACTCGGCTCGGTCTCGACCACCGTAAGGTCGACGGTATCCGGCAGCAACACGCCGATGGGTTTGTTGTCGTAGTATTCGATTTTCACGGGCATGTTCGGCACGAGATAGTCTTTCGAGTCGCCGACCACGTCGTTCTGAAGCGCGAGCTGCTCGTAATTTTCCGTGTTCATGAAATGGTGGCCGTCGCCGTCGCTGTAGAGATACTCGAATTCGATCTCGTCCACGACCGCTTTTTCGACGAACTCCTCGGCTCGGAACCTGTGGTCGATCATTGCGCCGTTGCGCAGGTTACGCATCTTTGTTTGCATCGAGCCACGTTTGTTGCCCGGTGTGCGGTGATCGACTTCGTAGACGACGTGTAGGTCGCCCTCGTGCTTGATAATCATCCCCGGACGCAGTTGGGTTGCCTTTACCATGAAAGCTCCTGAATTCTATCTGGAGGTTTTCCCCGCGGAAAGCCTTGGGCCGGCGGCTCGCATTCGGACGCCGGTACCGCGCGAAGCAAGGGCTCATTATAGCGGCGCGCGTCGGGAACGGTCAACGCACGTCGACAACACTCCGATTCGCAATTCGATTTTCGCGCGCGAAAACTCAGCGCCGGCGCGCCTAGAAATCCTCCTCTTCGCTCCGCCTCAGGAGTGTTGTTCTCAGCCGGATACGGAAACCCCGCGCTCGCGTTTCCGCGAGAATGTCGCGGCGCGTGTCGGGCGGCAGTCCCTCCGGCCCGAACACCCCCGCGGAGTCGCGCGGGAAATGCTTCACGAAGATTGCTGCAAGATGTGCCGTCGCATATGAGATGGGCGTCGCGACCAATCCGCGCTGCCGAATCGTGTAGAGAGTGGGGAAACTCACGTCCCAGCGCAGGAGCTGGGGCTGCTCGTCCTTGAGTCCCTGCGCAAGTACCGCAGCTGCAAACCGGGCATTTTCGAGAATTCCCCGCCGAATCAAACGAGCCACTTGCCGCGGAGTCGGCGTATGAGGAAACCTCTTTCGAACGATTCCCGCCGAACGGTTGAGGCGTCCCTGGCGATACCAACGGCGCAGTCGCTCGAAGTCATTCCCGCCGATCTTCGCATCGACGTCTCGAAGCTTAACGACATAGGGAATCATGCAGACTTCGTCTTGGGCAGCGAGATAGACCGGGGTCTCACCGATTGGCGGCGGAAAACGAAACAGCTCGCGCCCGTCGAATCGCTTCGCCAGTTCAAAGTGGCCATTGTTGTAGACGCGTGGCCGCGAAATCGCTTCGTCATATGCCACGTCGGGCGACCAGGTTGAGATCGGATCCTTACTTTCCGTGCTCTCGAACAGCCGAATCTGAACGGATTCCACCGAATCAAGGATTTCGGTCGCGCGCATCGCCAGCACGTTCGTCAGCCCGGGCGCAGCTCCGGCGCAGACTAGGGCTACGCGATTCTTCGCGACAAACTGCTTATTGAACCGAAACTGCTCCGGGCGAAACGGATGAGCGGTGAGATGCGAATTTAGATCGACATAATGGGCGCGCAGGCGCAGCGCCGCCCTCATAATGATGTTGTTGAATACGGCGGGCAGCGCGTTGAAGATCAGATTGGCGCCGCGCGCGGCCCGCACGATGGACCACAGATTCCGCGCGTTTGTCTCAACAATTTCGATTTCGCTTTTTTTACCAAGAAATCGTCGGGCGCGCTCGACATCCCGATCGCCACACCAAACGGTATGGCCTTGGCGTGCCAGCAAATGTGCCAGCAGGGAGCCGGTCCCTCCCGCTCCCAGAACGAAGATCCGCATGGGCAGGCAACTCTATCACATCCGCTATTGGCGCAAGCTACGACCGCTTCATTGGCACCAATCGTGCTCCATGCGAGGTCAGCGTGGTGACCCGCGGTGTTCATTCCTACACCTTGGTAAGAAATGCGGCGTGACGATCCGTCTCAAATCGCATGGCTCCTGATAAATTTTTAACAAATTTGTCTGTGGTCTGATTGACAACGCGCAAATTCGGCGCGTATCATTCCTGCGGTACGAGCGATGGCGCTCGCATCCCCTTCATTGCTCTAGCCCCCTTGCAGGGTGCAATTGCCAGGCGAACCTGGGCAGGCGGGACGCGAACCCGTACGGAGGCCGTTTTTCTCATGTCACCCGAACACGATCCCAACCTGCATCCCTCCACAAGTGAAACCGGCCCAGACCAGCAGGCAGCCAAGTCCGCAGAAGCCACCGGACAAGGTGCGAAGCCCTCATTCTCGGGTTCCGACACGCAAGCTTCACGAAGCGGTGCCGCGGCAGCCGTAGCGCGCGCGCCCGAAGCTGCCCAAACTGTCGAGAGCTCGGCTCCGCTCGCTGCCAAAAAGGGTAGTAGCGACGTAACGCCTCAAGCCGAAACCACCGCACACGGTCCCAGCGTTGGCACGGCAGCCTCGGATGGCGCATCGGCGACCGCCATCGAATCCGAGTTAGCCGAAGGGGAAGGCCTCGAGACCGCTGAGACCATGAATCAGCTGATCGATCAGTTTTCGGTGCCCGGACTGGCGGCCGAGGGCGAGATTTTCGACGGGCACGTGCTGGCAGTAACGGACGCCGGCGTCGTAGTAGACGTCGGGGGAAAATTCGAGGGATTGGTTCCTGCCCAGGAATTCCTCGATTCGGGCGCAACGATTCAATTCGGTCCGGGCCAGACCATCGAGGTTGAGCGCCTGCACGAACAACGGGACGGTTACGTGCTGCTCTCGCACATGCGGGCGCACCGCCGGCGCGTTTGGGAAAACATAGAGAAGTCTTACCGGGATCATACGAACCTAAACGGTAAAGTTCTCGAGCGCATCAAGGGCGGTTTGGTCGTGGACATCGGCATGCGGGCTTTTCTACCCGCCTCTCAGATCGAACTGCGGCCCGTTCACGATCTCGAAGCGTTAAAAGATCAAGACATTGAAGTCCGCGTTCTGAAGCTGAATCGCAAGCGCGGCAATGTGGTCGTCAGCCGCCGCGCGATTCTCGAAGAAGACCAAAAATCCAAACGCGATGCCCTGGCCGCCACGCTTACCGAAGGTGGAGTGGTTACGGGGCGCGTGAAGAACGTGACGGACTACGGTGTTTTCGTCGACCTAGGCGGAATGGACGGGCTCCTGCACGTAAGTGATCTCGTTTGGGGCCGCGTTCCGCACCCTTCGACAGTCGTCAAGGCCGGTGATGAAATTCAGGTTCAGATACTGAAATTTGATCGAGAAAAGCAGCGCATTTCGCTTGGGCGCAAGCAACTGCTGCCTGATCCTTGGGCGACAGTACCGGAGCGCCTCCCGGTGGGAACGCGCGTGCGCGGGAAAGTGGTAGGGGTTACCGACTACGGCGCTTTCGTCCAGATCGAACCGGGAGTCGAAGGGCTCGTGCACGTCAGCGAAATGAGCTGGTCGAAGCACGTCAAGCATCCGTCGAAGATTGTGAAGGTGGGCGACGACGTCGAAGTCGTGGTGCTTGAAGTGAAAACCGATCAGCGGCGGATTTCGCTTGGTCTGAAACAGACCTTGCCCGATCCCTGGGAAGCGGCAGCGGAAAAGTATCCGGTCGGCACCATTGTGAAAGGTCGTGTCCGCAATCTCGCCGATTTCGGCGCGTTTGTTGAAATCGAAGATGGCATGGAAGGCTTGATTCACATCAGCGATGTAAGTTGGACCGATCGCATCAAGCACCCCGGCGAAAAATTCAAGAAGGGTGACACCGTTGAGGCCAAAGTTCTGAAGGTCGACTCTCAGAATCGGCGCCTCTCGCTTGGAATCAAACAGGTGAACGACATTTGGGCGAATTGGTTCGGCGCGCACACGATCGGTGAAGTCATACGTGGCAAGGTTGCTCGAACCACGGATTTTGGAGCGTTCGTTGAGCTGGCGGACGGGATTGAGGGCCTCTGCCACGTGTCCGAAATCGAAGAGCGGCGCCCGAAAGGGGAGCGAGACCGCTCCAAGCTGCCGCGCGACGCTCGCGTTACCGCCGTGCTTACAGCCGGGCAGGAGTACGACTTCAAGGTCCTGCGGCTCGAGCCCGAACAGCGCAAAATCAGCCTTAGCTACCGAGCCGCGCAGAAACAAGCGGAGCGGCAGGAGGCGGAGACCTTCCGGTCTTCCAGGTCGTCTCCTACAGCCACCATCGGAGACGCCATTCTGGCAAAACGGCAGTCATCATAGGGCCCTCGGCTGATAGCTGTTGCCGTCCGAAAAAGGGTTTACCCGGCGGTAAATCAATGATATGCAAGAAGAGTGCGGTGCGCGCCTCCAGCTAGACCGCCCCACGCAACCAAGCAGGCACAAATCGAAAGTCGACAGGAGGCTCTCAGCCGATGGCCGAGATTGCCGGAGATAACCAAAACAAAGATCACAACACCATGACGAAGGCGGACCTCGTTGAAGAGGTCACCCGGGTGACAGAATTGCCTCGCAAGGAGTCCGAAGCGGTCGTCGAGACCATTTTTGACAGCATCATCACCGCTCTGCAGGCTGACGACAAGATCGAGATTCGCGGCTTCGGAAGTTTCCGCACCCGCCAGCGCCGCGGCCGCACCGGAAGAAACCCGAAGACCGGCGCCAAAGTGGAAGTCCCGCCGAAAAAAATCCCCTACTTCAAGCCAAGCAAGGAACTGAAGGACCACGTCAATAATCCAAGCGGCAGCGAGGGTCACGCTCAAGCCGGCATGCAGGACTAGCCGGGATGGATTATCTCTGGACGCCGTGGCGCTACCGCTACATGGCCGATGCGTCGAAGGACGATCGGTGTATTTTCTGCGACGCCCTGGAGCGGAATGAGGACCCAAGCACGTTGATCGTCCTGCGCGGCGAAAAATGCTTTGTCATCCTGAATCGTTACCCCTACACGAGCGGTCACTCGATGATCGTGCCGTACGCGCACGTAGCCGATCTCGCGGCGGCTGATCCGGATGTGCTTGCCGAAATGATGCGGCTCGCCCAACGCATCGAGACCGCGCTCGCGAAGATGTATCGGCCGCAGGGTTTCAATATCGGCATGAATCTCGGGCGCGCGGCCGGGGCAGGCATCACCGGGCATCTCCATTTGCACATTTTGCCGCGCTGGGCCGGTGACGCAAATTTCATGACCGTCGTCGGCGAGACTCGCGTGGAACCGGAAGAGCTTTCCACCACCTACGAACGAATGCGCCAGGCTCTCGGCATCGGCAAATGACGATGCAGCGCAATAAATCCGCGCGCGAGCGCGAATCGAGCCTGATTGTTTCACCCTATCATCGGCATGATCCCAAGAGCCAGCCGCCATACTTGTACCTGCCATATGTGCCGACGCTCTTGCGCGCGCCGCGCAAACCGCTGATCGTACTGCCGCACACGCTGTCCGAGGTCACTGGACCGCTTTTCGGGGACAGCGAAATCACGGAAACCGATAACGACCTCACACGCCAGAATTCCGGCGAGCCGCTTGGCGAGCGGATCACCGTTTCAGGGCGCGTCATCGACGACAATGGACGGCCGGTGCCGCACACGCTGATCGAAATTTGGCAATGCAACGCCGCAGGTCGCTATCGCCATCGTGTCGATCAGCACGCCGCGCCACTCGATCCGAATTTCACCGGTGCCGGTCGCACGCTCGCGGACGCGCAGGGCCGCTACAAGTTCACCACAATCAAGCCGGGACCGTACCCCTGGAATAATCACCCGAACGCGTGGCGTCCCGCACACATCCATTTTTCGCTGTTCGGAACCGCGTTTGCGAGCCGTCTCGTAACGCAAATGTACTTTCCCGGCGACCCGCTTTTTCCCTTTGATCCCATCCTCAACTCGATTCCAGACGAAAAAGCGCGCCAGCGCCTCATTTCAAAATTCCAAATGGACCTGACCAAGCCGGATTGGTCGCTGGGATTCCATTTCGATATCGTCCTGCGCGGACCGGCGGAGACGCCCTTTGAAAACAGGCGCTAAAAAGAGGGCGCGGAAAGCCGATTTGACGCCGCTGCCTTCGCAAACCGTCGGGCCTTACTTTCAAATTGCGATGACCGGCCCGCGAATGATTTCTCAGATTGCCGGCCCAAAGGCGAAGGGCGAACGATTGAAGCTCGTTTGCACTGTGTTCGACGGCCAAGGTGTTCCCGTTCCGGACGGAGTCATCGAAATCTGGCAGGCAAACGCCGAAGGTAAATACAACCACCCGAGCGACAAACAGAAAAAACCGATCGATCCCGGTTTTCTAGGCTTCGGACGCCAAAGCACCGATGACGACGGCATGTGCACGTTCGAAACGATCCGCCCCGGCTGCGTCCCTGGCTGGAAGGGCCGGCAACAGGCTCCACATCTGGAAGTTTCCGTAATGGCGCGTGGGGTACTCAAGCGCCTCGCGACGCGAATCTATTTCGCGGACGATCCGGCGAACGACGCAGATCCCGCGCTCGCCTTGGTTCCGTCCGCTCGCCGCAGCACACTGATCGCGCAACCAATTTCCGGCGAACCCGGCGCGTGGCGGCACGACATTCATCTGAGCGGCGAGATGGAAACCGTCTTTTTCGACGTGTAAGCGAGCGCCAGTTTGTAGCCGTCAGCGCTCGCGCGGCTTTCGCAATCTTCAAAGACTTGCCATAATCCTGCCTTTCGCGCCGGTACGCGCTAAGCTCGCCCGGCGAGAGGAGACCTTATGCCGGCGCGGTTGGTCGAAAGCCTTGCCACCACCGACGCGCTGGCCGATCTTTTCTCCGATTCTTCCCTTCTGCAGGCCATGCTCGATTTTGAGGTCGCGCTCGCTCGAGCCGAGGCGCGTAAAGGCATCATCCCGAAATCTGCGGCTGCCGCGATTCGGGCAGTTGCGCAAGCGAAAAACTTCGACGCCGTTAAACTCGCTCGCGAAACTCTGCGAGCGGGAACCCCAGGCATACCCGTCGCGAAAGCGCTGACTGCGAAAGTCCGCGCCTCGAGCGCAGACGCCTCGCGCTACGTTCATTGGGGCGCAACTAGCGAAGACGTTGCCGACACTGGTCTCATTCTTGTTCTGAAACGTGCCCAAGCGATTTTTGCCGCCGATCTTGCGCGCCTCGAAAAAGCGCTGCAGCGATTGTCCGAGCAGAATTCGGACGCAGTGATGCTGGGCCGCACGCTTTTGCAACCCGCGCCTCCCGTGACATTCGGACTGAAAGCGGCAGGTTGGCTGGCCGCGATTCGCCGTAGCCGCGCGCGTCTGGATTCGGCTTTCGGCGAGGTGCTCGTGCTGCAATTCGGAGGCGCAAGCGGCACGCTGGCCGCGCTCGGCGACAAAGGCCTCGATGTCGCGCGCGTGATCGCTGACGAATTGGGTCTCGCGCTCCCGGATGCTCCCTGGCACCCCAACCGCGACCGTCTTGCTGCGCTCATCGTCGCCTGCGGCGTGCTGACCGGCTGTCTCGGCAAGATGGCGCGTGATATCAGCTTGCTGATGCAGGGTGAAGTGGAGGAAGTGTCCGAGCCGGGCGGCGACGGCCGCGGCGGCTCATCAACCATGCCGCAGAAACGCAACCCCATCGCGTCCGCGCTCACGTTGGCAGCCGCTCATCGCGTGCCGGGACTCATCTCTGCGTTTCTATCCGCCATGGTCCAAGAACACGAGCGTGCCGTGGGCGGCTGGCAATCGGAATGGGCGACGGTTGCGGAAGTAATCCAGTCGACGGGCCTAGCAATCGCCTCGATGGCAGAATCAGCCGAAGGGCTAACCGTTGACAAAGTTCGCATGCGGGAAAATATCGAAGCGACGCGCGGAGCGATATTCGCGGAACGCGCGATTCTGCTTCTGCGCGCCAAGCTGGGCCGCGACGCGGCGGACGAAATTCTGAAGGAAGCGCTCCAGCGCAGTGAACACGAGAAACGCGACCTGTCGCAGATGCTTGCAGAAATCCCAGAAGCGGTGCACGCCCTCGGGAAAAACACCATTCGCGATCTGCAAAATCCCGAAGACTATCTTGGTGTTGCCGAGAGGCTTCGCAACCGTCTTCTAGCCAGCGCCGGAAACCGCGCGATACGAAAACGAAAGGGCTAGCCACCATGCCGTTCGTCACCATCGACAACACGCGCCTCTTCTATCGGCTCGAGGGCAACGACGGCAAACCTGTGCTTGTGCTGTCCAGTTCCATCGGGGCCGATAGCGGCATGTGGGAGCCGCAGATGCCCGATTTGTTGCGTTATTTCCAGGTCTTGCGCTACGATACGCGCGGACTGGGCGCTTCCGATGCTCCGCCGGCCGAATATTCCATCGAGCAGCTCGCGCGCGACGTTCTCGGGATCGCCGACGCGCTGCGAATCCAGAAATTCGCCTTCTGCGGACTTTCTCTCGGTGGAATGATCGGCCAATGGCTTGGTGCGAATGCAGGCGACCGTTTGACAGGGCTCGTGCTCGCGAACACGTCGCCGTGCGTCGGACCCAAATCAAATTGGGACGATCGGCGGCGCGCCGTACTCGAAAAAGGAATGTCCGCGATCGTCGACATGGCCATGCAGCGATTTTTTTCGCCTGAAACTCTGGCGAATGATCCTTACGCCAGCTCGGTTCGCACCGTCTTTCTCGGCGCGAATCCTGTTGGATACGCGGGTTGCTGCTCGGCAATTCGCGACATGGACCACACGAGCCTGCTCGCAAGAATTCGCGTCCCCACGCTCATCATCGTGGGCGACCGTGACGTCTCAACGCCCTGGGAAGGGCACGGCGAAATTCTGGCGCGCGAAGTTCCAGGAGCGCGCGTGGTACGCCTGCCCACCGCGCATCTTTCGAATGTGGAGCGGCCTCGCTCTTTCACGGAAGCACTCTTCGATTTTCTGCTGCGCGGCTCGCCGCGAAGCGGCACAACGGCCGATACAACCGATCCGATCGAGCTCGGATTTGCCACTCGCCGCGCGGTGCTGGGCGAGGCCTACGTTGACCGCACGATCCTTGCTACCACGGATTTCAATCGCGAATTTCAGGGCCTGATCACGCGCTACGCCTGGGGAACGATCTGGTCGCGTCCGGGATTTGACTTCCGCACGCGCCGCCTGCTCGCAATGGCGATGCTCGGCTCGCTGGGGCGCTGGGACGAATTTCGCGCCCACGTGCGTGCCGCGCTCGATCACGGGATGGAGCCCTGCGACTTGAAGGAACTGTTGTTGCAGGCCGCGGTTTATGCAGGCGCACCGGTCGCGAACACAGGATTCAAGATCGCCAGCGAAGAAATCGATCGAGCAAACTCGCCTGAAGAACCGGGCGATTCCGAGCCGCCATTCACCCAACGGAAGTAGCCCAAAACCCTGGAGCGGGCCGTTCTGAGCGCCGTTGTTACGGCGCGAAGAATCTCTCTTTTTTGGTGGTGGCTTCTTACTTGTTCTTGCTTGGCTTCAAACGGTGTGTCGAATCCTGCTCGAGGCTTCAGCCATAATTGGGTGGGTTCACGGACTGATCCATTCCCATCGTTTTCTCGCCGCCCGGCCGCACGTTGACGGCCATCAGAGATGGCGATTGCGACGCGAAAGCGGTTTTCAGAGCTGGTTCCAAATCTTCCGGCCGATCAACTCCGCGCGCGTCCATGCCATATCCCTGCGCTAGTTTCACGGCATCAATTCCTGGAATATCGATGCCGGGCACGTTGTCGCCCACCTTCGTGAATTCGCGGAATCCCTTCAGCGCCGAATAATTTCCGTTGCAGATCACGATGAACACCACCGGCGCCTTGTATTGCACCGCGGACCACAGCGCCTGCACGGAATATTGCAGCGAGCCATCGCCCACGGGGCAGACCACGCGTCTATCGGGACGGGCAATCTGTAGTCCGACCGCAGCCGGCGCGCCGAACCCGAGAATCCCGCTGCGCACCGAATAGAACGACCCTGGCTGATCGAGCCTGATGTAGCGATCGAGATCGCCCTTCGACGAAGGGCACTCCTCGGAAATGATGGCGCCCTGCGGAAGAACCTTGCTCAGCGCACTAAACAAATATCCGGTTGTCATCGGGTGCTCGGGCCTTGGTTCCGGGGGCGCAGAAGCATGCCCGCTGCACGCTGAGGCGGTCGCAGTCTTCGGTTGCACGCGTTCGCAAATGTACCGCGCGGCCACCGCCACATTGCCCACGATGCTCGAGCCGGCAAGCGCCGCAGCCGCATCCTGCGGTGAATTCGTGATTTGAAAAAGTCGCGTTCCGGGCTTGATCGGATCGCCGGGCACGAACGCGTAGTACAAGAAAACCGGAGCGCCAAGCACGGCCACGGTGTCGTACGCGGCCAATTGGTCCGCCAGCGGCTTTTCCGCAGGCAGCAAGCCGCCGCGAAACAGCCTATGATTGCGTGGAAACGCCCACCTTGGCGCAATCGGCTCCGCGTAGACATCTGCGTTCAACCGCTCGGCTAGTGCGATCGTGTCGTTCCACGCGCCGTCCTCTTCGATTTGCGAGCCTGCGACCAGCGCCAGCTTGCGGCTCGAATCGATCGCTCGAACAACTTCGTCCAGCGCCGCTGTCTCCGGCGAAACCGACTTGCTCACGTCGCGCGCGGCCACCGCTTCGCACGGCTTGTTCCAGTCATCCATGGGAATTGAAATGAACACCGGCCCGCGCGGCGGCTGCATCGCCAGGTAATACCCGCGCGCAATCGCGGCCGGAACATCTTCCGGCCGCAGCGGCTCGTACGCCCATTTCACGTAAGGCTTCACCACTTCAACCGCGCGGCTGACGAGAAACGGCTCAGCCAAAATCTGACGCCGGTCCTGCTGCCCGGTCGTAACGACAAGTGGTGCGTGCAAATAGTAAGCGTCGATCAGCGCCGATAAGCCGTTGCCTGCGCTCGCGATCGAATGCAAGTTCACAAACGCAGCCTCATTCGTGGCCAGCGCATGACCAAGTCCGATGCCCGCAGCCGCGCGTTCGTGCAACCCGAGAAAATATTGGAACCCGGTCGGCATGTCCTTCAGGAATGGCAGCTCGCTCGACCCCGGATTCCCGAAGATGCGCGTCATCCCGAGTTCGCGCAGAACACTGTAAGTAACTTCCCGCACAGTCTTCACTGCACATCCTCCCCGAACCCATTATCCGCCTCCCGTTCGCATAATCGACGTGGGATGGCGCGAATTGGCGCGTAACTTTTGCCCCGTCAACATCGTTATAAGAAGGGGCAGATTCAATTGCTCCGCCGGCGGCATACGTCGTATCCTGTTGCGCCGCGCAAAACAGCGGGGCATCCCAGGGAACAACTCGCAATGACCGAAATGATCGTAGTGCAGGACCTTGTCAAGAACTATGGTGATTTCTGCGCGGTGAATCATATTTCGTTCACCGTCTCCGAGGGAACCATTTTCGGTTTTCTCGGCCCCAATGGCGCCGGCAAGACCACCACCATCAAGATGCTGACCACCGTCCTCGAACCGACCAGCGGCAAGCTGCGCGTCAACGGCCACGATCCCGTGCACCAGCAGAAGCTCGTTCGCCGCTCGTTCGGCATTGTCTTCCAGGATCCCAGCCTCGATGACGAACTGACGGCCGACGAGAATATGGACCTGCACGGCGCACTCTACGGCGTGCCGCGCGGCGAGCGCGGCAAGCGTTCAAAAGCGCTGCTCGAGCTTGTCGGCCTCTGGGACCGCCACAAAGATTTCGTCAAGCAATATTCCGGCGGCATGAAGCGCCGGCTGGAAGTGGCCCGCGCGCTTCTCCATCAGCCGCGCATCCTGTTTCTCGATGAACCGACGATCGGCCTCGATCCCCAGACCCGCAACCATATCTGGGGCTACATCAATCAGCTCAGCAAAGAACACAACGTTACCGTCTTTTTCACCACGCACTACATGGAAGAGGCAGATCGCGTTGCCTCCGACGTTGCGGTGATCGACCATGGCAAGATCGTCGCGCAGGGAACGCCCGCGTCGCTGAAAGAGCGAACTGGCAGCCCGACTTTGGAAGACGCGTTCATCGCGCTGACCGGACACGCGATCCGTGAAGAGGAAGCCACTGCCACAGACCGCATGAGAATCATGGGTCGAGCCTGGCGAGGGAGTGGACGCCGATGAGAGCCATCTACATCCTGTGTTTGCGGCAATTGAAGCGTTACGTTCGCTCGCCCGCGCGAATCGTCGGCTCGCTCGGCCAGCCTATCGTGTTCTTGCTCGCGCTAGGCTTCGGGCTCGGTGCAACTTTCAAGCGAGCCGGCGCAGGAAACTATTTCAACTTCGTCACGCCCGGAATCATCGCCATGGGCATCATGTTTACCGCGGTTTTTTCCGGCATTGAAATTATCTGGGACCGGCAGTTCGGGTTCTTGAAGGAAACTCTGGTTGCTCCGGTATCGCGGCTGCAGATCGTGCTGGGACGCGTTCTTGGCGGCGCGATCGTCGCGATGTGTCAAGGCGCCGCGGTGTTTATCGTTTGCCTTATCTTCGGATTTCGCTTCGACAGCTGGGCGCTGCTGCCGGTTGCCATCGTCTTCATGTTCCTGATTTCCCTGCTGTTCACATCCATAGGCACGGCGATCGGTTCGGTGCTTCAAGACATGCAGGGCTTTCCGCTGGTGATGAATTTTCTTGTGATGCCGCTGTTCTTTTTCTCGGACGCGCTCTTCCCAATGAACGGCTTGCCGAAAGTCCTCGAAGGCGCGCTCCGCCTGAATCCGGTCACCTACGGTGTCGATGGTTTGCGCGGCGCGCTCGGCACTACGTTTGCCTTCAACGTCGCCACGGACTTGGCTGTGCTGGTGGTCCTCAGCTCGCTGCTGCTCTCACTCGGCAGCTATCTTTTCTCGAAAATCCAACTGTAGAGTCAGCGGCTCCGGCGATTCCGTTGTCTGCGCGCGCTGGCCCGCCTGCCGAACAATCGCGGGTCGTAATGCAGCGGCTCTGGTTTGCGGACCCTGACTCGCGCGAAGCCGGGATGCGCCGGATTGATGACGCAGTTGTTCTCCTCGGGCGCGAGCACAGACGGTATCAACATCAGGCAATGTTCGCCCTTTCGCGCGAAGTCATCCCCAACGCGCGCTAGACCCGCCGGCGCCGGAGACTCACGCCAGTTTGCCGGCAGATCGGACGCTCGCACCCGCTCGCGCGAAAGATCGTCTGGAACTTCCGCAATTGCGAGCACCAAGTCCTCAGGGGAATCTTCCTGATCCACGTGGACGAAATATTCAAGCATCGCGAGTGACTGATGCTCGGACGCATAGCTGAGTCGGACTCCTGGGCTCGACCATCGCCCGCCGTAGCGGAAAGCACCTTCACCATCAAACGGGGCATCGGCGTACGCCGCTCGCAGCACCCGATAGAATCGGCTCAACTAACTCCGCCGTACGCGATTCTGCCCAGTATGTTTTCCACTTGCCGTGCGCCGAGTTCGGTATCGATCGCCGCAATCGGCGCGACGCCGCCTAAGGCGCGGTTGGGACGCTTGAGCCAATCTCTCGCGCGCTCGCCGCCTCCCAGGGAATCATCCGCAATCGCAACGATGCGAGCCAGCCGGTAGAGTCGATCGGATTCATAGCGCGCAAGCCGGCCGCTGCGACGACGCCGCTGCAAGCTGCGCGTGGAAAGGTCGAGCGCGCTGGCGAGTTCTTTCAGAGTCAACCCGGAAGATTGCATCAATTCCGAGACGACCGTGGGCGGGAATCCGCGGCGGATCGCATCCCGCATTTCGCGATCGCTCGTAAGCTCTCTGCCGAGCGCGCCCTTACCTCCAAGTTGTCTGAAAACAGCCTTTAGTTCACTTACCATTTGTCGCCAATTATAGCGCCATTTGGCGCACCTAACCAGGCCGGGCTTGCTGCCTTGATTACCTAAGTCTCATGTCTCTCTGCGGATTTCGGGCCTTGTTTCAGCCTTGCGCGAGACTGGTTAGGGCGAGGCGCTCATCCTTGCCGGGGTCATTCACGACTTTGCATTCATCGTTGAAGATCATCGTGGCGCGCTCGCTCGTCGTGTAGGCAGGCCACTTCGGGATTCCAGCGTGGCTGGGATTTCCAGTGCGGGCGAAGGCGGTCCATGCGCCGCTCACCTGATCGGCCAGCGGTTGCAGGTCCGCGCCAGTGCCGATGATACCGTTCTGCGTGTGCACGTTGTCGAACACAAATGCCAGCTCCACCGCATGAGGCGATTTCAGCTTCCCGCCGAGCGCCGGCGTCTCCCACGCGAAGATGTACATGTATGCAGGCGTGTTCTGCGCGACTTTGCGCTCCGCCTGCGTGATCGCGTTCAACCGCATCATGCGGTCCGTAGCGATGGCGAAGTAGATATCGCTCGGCGTCGCATCCGGCCGGTCCTTCTTGTACACCGCGATCAGCTCATCCACTTTTGAGCCGTCCGTGAGATGCAGAAACGTTTTCAGCCGCGCCCGCATATCGGCATCGGTCAAGGAAAAGAGGCTCGGATCGCCGAGCCCAAGCAGCAACGTCGATTCCGTCCCGTTCGTCCCGATGATCATTGGCACGTTCGCGGACTGCGCCGGCGCATCCGGATCGAACGGATTCCGCGGCAGTGAACGCCCATCCACCACTGGTCCGAGGCGAATTGCATTCGGCCCCGTCATCGTATGCAGGGCCGCAAGCATCTGGTCCATTGGAATTTTCTGCAGGTCGTCCAGGCGATCGGGCGTCACATTCACCGCAGTCAGAAATTTCCGCGCCGCGGCGTCCGCATCCTGGCGAGAACTCACGCGCAGCGTCGACCCGCTCTCGACGATCGCCTTGTGGAACAACCCCTTCGCGGGCGGCATCGCCATCAGCGTACTCACTTTTCCGCCGCCACCCGATTCGCCGAAGATCGTCACGTTGCCCGGGTCGCCCCCAAAATGCGCGATGTTGTCGCGCACCCATTCGAGCGCCAGCACGATATCGAGCATGCCTGCATTGCCTGAATCCGCGTACTTTTCGCCACCAATCTCGCCGAGATAGAGATAACCGAACACGTTCAGCCGGTGATTCAGCGCCACCAGGACTACGTCGTGTTTGGCCACCAGATTCGTTCCGTCATATACGGGCACACCGCTCGATCCAGCCGTATAACCGCCGCCATGCAGCCACACCATCACCGGCTTTTTGCTTGATGCCCGCAGGCTCGTCGTCCAGACATTCAGGACTAGGCAGTCTTCGCTCATCGTGCCGGGACCAATCAGATCGCCCATGGCCTTGCGAATGTCCGAGCCGCCGGCCGCGCTGATTTTGTCCTGTGGCGCTGGCGATCGGATCTCCAGTGCATCGATCACGCCGGTCCATGGTTGCGGCGCCACGGGCGGCATGAAGCGCATCGCGCCCGCCGTCGAAGCGCCATAGTGAACCCCTTTGAAGCACGCCACGCCATTCGACGAAGCCCCGCGAATCTTGCCCAGCTTTGTCTCCACCACCGGGCTGGCCGCCAGTTCACTGCCCCACGTCACTCGCGGAAACAACGCGCGCACGCCACCACCCAGCGCGGCGCCGCACCCAACTAGCGAAGTCTTCAGCAGTTCACGTCGACGCATGGCTCGATTCCCCCTGCACCTGACCGCTCACCACAGCCTGCAACCTAGACCGTTTGCTCGATCGGCTCCGGCACCGCATCCATCGTTCCGCGCGGCTTCGGCATGGCCGCGAACGCGATCGAAAGAATTCCAATCGCGGCCAGCACGCAGTTCAATTCGATCGCCGGCGTGTAGCTGCCATAACGATCGAAGATCGCGCCTCCAACGGCCCCTGCGGGCGCCGCGATCGTCGAGATCAGCAACGTCAGCGTTCCGTACAGTTTCGGAAAGGCTTTCGGCCCGTAGTAATGGCCGGTGATTGTTCCCGCGCAGGTAAACGTCCATCCGTATGCGAGCCCGTAGAGGATGGATGCGAGATAGGCGAGCATCACCGTATCCGCACGCAGCACGATCGCAAAATACGAACCGATGAAGTAGATGGCCAGACCCAGCGCGAATGCCAGCCGCGACTCAATGTAATCCATCAAAATTCCGCCGAGCCAGCGCCCGCCCAGCGTTGCGAACGTGAACAATCCCATCGCCAATTCCGCATTCGCCGCGCTGATTCCCGCGCCCCGCAAGCGCAAAATCCAGTGCGCCACAAAAAGGAAAAACGGAAAAGTCGTCGTGATTCCCGCGATGGCGATCAGCCAGTAGGCGGATGTTCGATACGCCTGTGCCGCGGTCCACGGATATTTTGTCGCGAGTGCATCGGTCCGCGAAGCTTGACCCTGCGCGTCTTCTGCAATCCCATCCACGAATTGCCCCATCGACTCGGGGCTTTCCCGCACAAACGCGAAAGCGAGGATTCCCGCGATCACCACCGCGCCCGCCACGATGAACCACCCGGTCCGCCAATTGCCTCCGGCCGCTCGCAGCATCTTCCCGAGAAAAGGGGAGACCAGCAGCCCGGCAAAACCGGACGCAGAAAGTGCAATCCCCATTGCGCGACCGCGATAACGTCGAAACCAGCGCGTCACCGCGGTCGCCGCCGGTACGAGCGTCGCAAAGCTGATGCCAGTGCCGTTGATCACCCCGAAAGCCAGCAAATACTGCCAAGTCGAATGCGCAACCAGCGCCATGAAGAGCGCGCCGACGCAGATCATCGCTGAGCCGGCCACGAATGTCGCGCGCAAACCGAATTTCACGATCGACATCGCTACAAATAGCGCCGCGAATCCCACGAACAGGTTCAGCAGCGTGAATCCCCAGCCCAGAACGGTGCGCGTCATGTGAATTTCGCGGAGCATGTAGCTGTTGATCACCGAACCGCCGTAATACGGAAAGCCCATGTTGATGAAGTCGAGACAAAACAGCACTGCCGCAAGATACCAGCCGTAAAATTTTGGCTTATCGGGCACTCGAGTTCTCCTCCCGCGTTTTTCGGAACCTACGCAGCTTCCGCCACCGGAACTCTCTTGCTCCGGGGGTGCGGCATCGTGGCGAACGCCATTGCGAGAATTCCGATCAACGTCATTACCACATTCAACTCAAACGCGCGTGTGTAGCTGCCGTAGACATCGAAAATCTTTCCCCCAATGATACCTGCCGGCGAAGCGCCGCCCGAGGTGAGCAGTATCATCATTCCCGCCAGTTTGGGAAATGCCGCCGGGCCATAGAAATGCGCCACGCACGTCGTCATGCAGGTGAACGTCCAGCCGATCGCGAGACCGTACAAAACCGCGGCGGCATAAGCCGGCATTAGCGAAGCGGGACTCGCACGCAGCGCCTCGAATGAGCCGATCAAATAGCAGCAGAGCCCAATAATGAAGGCGTACCGAGCCGCGATCGTATCCACCAGCCAGCCGCCGATCAGCCGTCCCGCGATGCAGGAAATCGTGAACAAGCCCATCGCGAACGCCGCGTCCGCCGAGCTGATCCCGACGCCCTGCAAGTGCAGCACCCAGTGCGCCGTGAAGAAAAAGAAGGGAAATTGCGACGCCAGTCCGCCGATCACCACCAGCCAATACGCTCGCGTCCTGTACGCTTCGCCCGCCGTCCATACGTGGTCTGTAACCAGCTTGTTGGCGCCACCTGCTGCCGCGGCTTGGTCGCGCGTTTCTTGCTTTGGAATCCCGTCCATCGCCTGCCCCAGATCTTCCGGCCGCTCCTTCACGAACAGAATCGTGATGATTCCCGCGAGCACAGCCCCGGCCGTAATGATCTCCCATCCCATGCGCCAGTTTCCGCCGTTGGCGCGCAGCAATTTGTCGATGAGTGGCGCCATGAAAAATCCGGAAATGCCCGATCCGCTCAGCGCAATGCCGATCGCTCGGCCGCGGTAACGCTCGAACCATCGCGTCGCCGCGGTCGACGCTGGAATGATGTCGCCGAAACAGACGCCAAGTCCGTTGATCACGCCGAAAGCAACCAGGAAATGCCATGGCTTCGTCGCAAAGAAGGCGAGAATGCCGGATCCGATGAAAACCAGGCCGCATCCGATCACGTACGTCGCGCGAATTCCAATTTTCACGATCGACATCCCGACCAGCACTGCGGGCAAGCCCACAAAGAGATTCAGCAGCGTAAATCCCAGCCCCAGCGTGCTGCGGCTCATCGGAATCTGCCGCAGCATGTAGCTGTTGATCACTGCGCCCACGTACACCGGAAATCCCAGGTTCAAGAAATCGAGCGAAAACAGCGCGCCGACCAGCTTCCACCCGTAAAATTTCCGCTGCGATTGATCCGGCATTTTGAGACTCCGCGCTAGTTCTTACGTGCGCAAATGCAACCTGTGCCCGCACGTTTCCGATGAGATTCGCCTTTGGCTTCCACAGCCGGGTCGCCATCCCGGCAGACGCCTGCATTCTAGTTTGATCTTCCGGGTTTGCAAGATGAATATAAAATGGCGCAGGTTCGCGGGACTGGCTGCACAGGCGCTTTCAGCGCTCACGACAACCGCGTAAACTCGATCTGATTCCAAACAATGGCCAAGCTCTGATGCGCACACAAGTCGGAATTGTCGGCGGCGGACCTGCAGGACTGCTGCTTTCGCACCTGCTCCATCTCCAGGGCGTTGAATCCGTCGTCGTCGAAGCGCAGAGCCGCCAATATGTCGAAGATCGCGTACGCGCCGGCGTGCTCGAACAGGGCACCGCCGATTTGATGAGAGAAACCGGCGTCGGCGCGCGGCTCGACCGCGAAGGACTCATTCACTACGGCATCGAGCTGCGCTTTGGCGGGCAAGGCCATCGCCTCGATTTCAAGGATCTCGCCAACGGCCGCGCCATTTACGTCTACCCGCAGAACAAGGTCGTCGGCGACCTTTACGACGCGCGCCTCGCCGCCGGCGGCAAGATCTTCTTCGAAGCTCATGATGTCAGCGTGCACGATTTCGGCGACCCGGCCTCGAGGACGCAGCCGATCATCCGACTTCGCGCGAACGGCCAGCCCCAGGAAATCACCTGCGATTTCATCGCCGGATGCGACGGATTCCACGGCGTCTGCCGTCCCTCGATTCCCTCGGGTGCGCTGAAGGTTTTCGATCGAGTCTACCCGTTCGGCTGGCTTGGAATTCTGGCCCAGGCGCCGCCCTCATCGGAGGAGTTGATCTACGCGTATCACGAGCGCGGTTTCGCGCTCCTGAGCATGAGATCGCCCGAACTGAGCCGCCTATATATCCAATGCGCGCCAGACGAAGACATTCACGAATGGCCTGACGAGCGCATCTGGCAGGAACTCCACGCGCGCCTCTCGACGGCCGATGGCAAATGGAAGCTCACGGAAGGACCGATCATTCAGAAGGGCGTTACCGGCATGCGCAGCTTCGTCGTTGAGCCGATGCAGTATGGAAAGCTGTTTCTTGCGGGTGACGCCGCGCACATCGTCCCGCCCACCGGCGCGAAAGGCCTCAACCTTGCCGCTGCGGACGTCTACGTCCTTGCGCGCGCGTTAGCGGACTTTTACAAGTCGGGGAAAAAAGAAGCTCTCGAGAACTACTCGGCAAAATGCCTGCGGCGAGTCTGGAAGGCGCAGCGCTTCTCTTGGTGGATGACTTCGATGCTCCACCTGTTCAACACCGACAACGCCTTCGATCAGCATCGCCAGCTTGCCGAGTTGGACTACGTCACCAGTTCCCGCGCAGCCGGACAGTCGCTCGCGGAAAACTACGTCGGCCTGCCGCTGGAATAGTCGTCCATGCGCCGGCGAGCATTGGCGCAGTTTGCCTTACACCGCGGCTATTGCGTGACTGTCTTCACCGCGTCGCCTACTTTGAAGTCCGTGCCCGAAACCGGCGCGCATACGGCTGAAATATCGTCCACATCCGTCACGCGCACCACGCCGATCGGGCTGGTCATGCGGCGAATCACCTGGCCCGTCGCAGGATCCTTGATCTCGCGCGTCACGCGCTCGACGCTCAGCTGATCGCCCACTTTCACGCCCGCCTTCGCGCCCACGTTCAGCACGATCTGTCCGCCATCCACCGACGCAACTAGTCCCTGCACGGAAATCGTGCGCACATCGAATTTCGTGTTGTCCGCAATCAATCCCGTGCTGAGCTGTTCGGTGGCCGCCTTCACCGCTTCGCCGATAATCGTCTGCTGGAAATCACTCGAGCCAAAATCGGCTTTGCCCCCACCAAACCCGTTCCAGTTGCCTCCGCCGCCCAACAGCGACGTGCTCGATCGCGACGATTCGCCATGTCCCTCCGCCACGCCCAGAATTTCCGCCGTGTCGATGTTCACGATGCGCGCGTCAACTGTCACGATCGCCTTGCTCTTCTTGTGGCCGACTCCGCCGATGCCGAATCCGCCCCAATTACCGCCGCCTCCGCCGAGATTCGTCTTCTTCGTCTCGTCTCCGAATTCCGTGATGCTGCCAACGATGATCGCGTCCACGCCTAGCAGCTTCCCGAGCTTCGCCGCTGAGGCCGGATTCGCCCGGTCGCTATTCGAGAAATTCTGCTCGGCCAGAATCTTGTCCATTTGCTGCCGCTCGATCACCGAATACGTGCCATCCGTCACCAGGTATTTCACCAGCAGGTCGCTGATCCCGCGGCCAATGTCGACGTTCGTGCCAAAGATCGCCGCCGAATTCGTCTGCACCGTCGCGTAGTCGAAGTCGAAAATCGCCACGCGCTTCTTGCGGCCCTGCACCGCTGGAGCGGCCGCCGGTGCTGCACCCGCCTGCGCGCCGTGAGCTACCCTGGCAGGTGGCTCCGCCTTACCTGAGACAGGGAAAACGAGCGTGAGCGCCAAAATGGCCCAGAAAAGTTTGTTCATATCGTCTCCGCGGGGTATTTCCCTAGAAGGATAGCAAGCGCGCCATTTGCATTGCCGCAAACTTGCCGCAGGCGTGCTTTGCCCGTCAACACAGACCTAATACGGTCGGCCCAGCGCGCCTCACAGGGCTTGCCAGTCGCCCCGTCGTCTACTCGCTGGACTGGATTGCGGTTTCCTTTCCGATATGAAAGAGTGGAAGCGAAGACTACGGCCCCCGGAAACGAGGCCAGGAGATTCAAGACAGATGGCAAAGAAAGCTTCAGCCAAAAAGAAAAAAGGAACAAAGAAGGCCAAGTCCGCGCGTGCCGGCAAGTTGGCAAGCGCTCGCAAACAATCGAAATCGAAGAAGCTCCTCGCTCGCACCAGGCCCGCAGCCGCCAAAAAGTCCAGCGCCAAACGCCCTCGCTCGACCAAGCGGCGCATCGAGCCTGAAAGCTTCGCCCCCTACGAGCCGCGTACTTCCCCAAGAGGCAGAGGCGCCGGCACATTCGCGGCTGGCCAGTCCGGCGACATTCAGGCGCTGCCGCGAGAGGAAGACGTCGATTCCGAAAGCGTCGAGGAGCTCGCCGAGGAAGGTCAGGATTTCGAAGCCGAGGCGATCAGCGGCGTCGAAGGCGCACCCGATCCCGACGAGGGCGAAGTCCACACGCACGAAGTTCCCGAAGACGACGTCCCGCCCGAATATCGAGAGCCGCAATAGAAAGTAGGACGGCGTTTTCCCGCTAGCCCAATCCTGCGCGACCCGTGTGTATAATGCTGCCCGCAAGACGCGCCGCGCGCCCGCCTCGCGCAACGCTCGCCGCGTTCAAATCGACATACCTTGATGGCCGCCGCCGATCGCACAGACCGCCCAGCGAACCAGCGCCGTTCGACCCCCTGGTACAAGAATCTTTGGCTCCACGTCCTCATCGGAATGCTCGCGGGTGTCGTCCTCGGCTACGTCGCTCCGAATCTCGGCGCGCGCATGCAGCCGCTCGGTGACGCCTTCATCAAAGCCATCCACATGCTCATCGGGCCCGTCATTTTCTGCACCGTCGTCCACGGCATAGCGCGCATGGTCGATCGGGCCCGTGTTGGTCGCGTCGCCCTCAAAGCCATCGTCTATTTCGAAGTCCTCACCACGATCGCGCTCATCATCGGCCTGCTCGCGGTAAATATCTGGCAGCCCGGCCGCGGCATGAATGTCAATCTCTCTCGCGTCGACGCCTCCATCGCCCAGCCCTACCTCACTCACGCGCACAGCGAGAATGTCACGCAATATCTGATGGACATCATCCCCGCCACCTTCATGGGCGCTTTCACCGAAGGCAATGTGCTCCAAGTTTTGCTCATCTCCGTGCTTTGCGGCTTTGCCCTCACGCAAATTCGCCACCGCGGCAAGCCTATCGTCGACTTCATCGAGGCCGCCACGAAAATGCTCTTCGCGGTCGTGGGAATCGTGATGTGGGCCGCGCCCATCGGTGCGTTCGGCGCGATCGCCTTCACGGTCGGCAAATTCGGAGCAGGCTCGCTCGTCTCGCTTGGTAAACTTCTCGGCGGCTTCTACGTCACCTGCCTGATCTTCATCTTCGGTGTGCTGTGGCCGATCGCGCGCTGGAGCGGCTTCAGCCTCTTCCAGTTGATTCGCTACATCCGTGAAGAACTTTTGATCGTTTTCGCCACCACATCCTCTGAAACCGTCCTCCCGCAGCTCATGACCAAGCTCGAAGATCTCGGTTGCGAAGAAGGCGTCGTCGGCCTCGTCATTCCCACCGGCTACTCCTTCAATCTCGACGGCACCTGCCTCTATCTCGCCACCGCCTCTGTCTTCCTCGCGCAAGCCACCAACACGCACCTGAGCCTCTGGCAACAGCTCGCGCTTCTCGTGGTCATGCTCTTGTCGTCGAAAGGAGCGGCAGGTGTCGCCGGCGCCGCGTTCGTTGTGCTCGCCGCAACCATCGCCTCTACTGGCACGATACCGGTCGCCAGCGTCGCGCTCGTCCTGGGAATTCACCGCTTGATGTCGGAGGGATTGACGCCGACCAACGTCATCGGCAATGCCGTCGCCACGATCGTCGTGTCTAAATGGGAGCACGCGCTCGATAAACAGCGCCTCGCTGCTGCTCTTGAAGGAAAACGGGAAGGAAGATTGGAGGCGGCGGCAACTCCCGTGTAGCGATTCGCCCGCCGCCCCGCAATCCGTCTAGTTACGCTGCGGCGTTGCTCCAGCCTCTGCTCGCAACTTGCGCAATTCGGAATGGATTCGGATCACTGCCATCCACATGCCCAGCGGGTGCGCACCCGCCTCAACCAATGGATGCACCTGGCCATCGCGGAATTTCTCGATGTCGTCATCCTGCAACGTCTCGAGAACCTTCCCCTCCTCCATGCTCATGCCGTATTCCTTGGCCACCGACGGCCAATCCTTGATGATTCGCAGCCGCAGATCGTGCTTGAACCGGCTGTCGTAGAGCACTTTGTTCAGCTTGTACGAGGCCGGCGACGGATGTTTGTAGAACTCAAACCCGCCCTTGAACTCGTACTTCTTCGTTGCCTCGGCGCCTTCCTTGGATTGCCCGATCCCCTTGAATGGCAGGAAACGCATCACCGCGTGCCCGTGATGCCAGGTCGGTTGGTACGTGATCAACTCGCCCGGCAGATTCCCGATCGCGCCGAACATGATCATCCACGAAAGCATTTCGGTGTTGCCCACTTCGTCGAGCTGCTCGTTCGTAAGATTGATAAGCGCCTGCTCGTTTCCCTTTTCCATCTGCGCGATGGCCCAGTGGTCGAAGTCGAAATCCGGCTTCGGATATTTCCACGTGCCCGGGAAATGCGACATTCCGCCGCTCGCCACGATCGCCACTTTCTCCGGCCGCTGCGCGATAACCTTTCCGATCGCCTTGCCTAACTCCGCGCAGCGCTGTGCCGTCGGCAACGGCGGAAGATACGCGTTCACGAATATCGGCACCACCGGAATCGGCCGCTTCTCGATCACCCACTCGTACACCGCCGCGAACGCATGCCCCAGCACTGCGTCCTGCGAATAGCCCAGATCGAAGCCTGCCTTCATCAATTTGTCGAGCAGGTCTTCGGTCAGCGCCTCATGAATTTTCAGCTCGTACTTTCGGCCCGCAAATTCCGCGTGCGAATACTCGCCCGACAGAATCGCGAACGTCGGAACCGAACTCAGGAAGAACGTCTCCAGGTGGTCGCTGCCGATCACGATCACTGCGTCCGGCTTCGCTTCCTCAAGGTCCTTGCCGATCAGCCGCATCGCGGCAATGTCGGCGTCAAGCTGTTTGGGGTCTTCGCTGGGCGGCCGGTCGAAAAGCTGCGGCGCATGCACAGTCCCCATCGCTGCTACGATTTTGCCCATGTGAATTCACCTCGCCTGTTTTCTAGCGCCCACCATTATAGCGCCCCTCGCCCGCAATTTCCTTCCCTTGAGTCCTTTGCCGAGGCGTCACTCCGGAGCTCTACCCGGTCCGCTTCCCCAATCATCTACTCGCGAAGAATCACATTTAGCAACGATCGCCTCACTTTCAGTTCGCCGTTATATTCGATGAAGCCCAGTCTCCTGAACTTGTTCATGAAGTAATTCACACGCGGCCGCGTTGTGCCGATCATCTCGGCCAGCATCTGCTGCGAAACTTTCGGTATGCGCGTTTCGTGATCCTGCGAGTGCCCGTAACGAGCCAGCCTCAACAACGCCCGCGCCAACCGTTTCTCCGTTGAATTGAACAGCTGATCGATCAAGTCTTCTTCGATCCGCACCGTCCTCGCCAGCAGGTACGCGATGAAGCCATCCGAAAGCGCGTGCTGCGTGTGAAAGGCCCGCAGAATCTCCTCCTTGCTGATCACCAGGATCGTTGTTGGCTCCATCGCCGTTGCCGTCGCGATGCACACCGGCTGTTCGGAAAGGCACCATTCGCCGAAGAAATCGCCCGAGCCCAGAATCCCGACCACCGCCTCTTGCCCTGACTGCGACACCACGGTGCGCTTCACTCGCCCCTTGCGGATATAAAGCACGTCCTTCGCCGAATCGCCTTGGCAAAAAATGATTTCCTTTGCTCGGTAGTTCTTGAACTCTCGCTTGATCGCGAGTTCGTCGAAAAAAGACTCGACGTCAAAGCCGGGCTTCTTGCCTCGCGCCATCGTACGAATCACCTGTCAGTTGATTGGTTTCTGGTGCCGCTTTTTGATGAAAACGTAACTCGCGGAGTGGTCTTGTCCACGGCGCCTCCCAAAGCATAACTGATTCCCGGTTCAGCTTGGCTGATGCCTGTGGTACGCACAGTTGCATATCTCACAAAGTGTCTATTTTTAGACAGATTTCCTGCCCCCCGATAGCCAAAGATAGTTGCGTTCAGTGCCGCCTTGGTTTGAATGATGCCGTACAAAGCCATATTCCTGGCCACGTGTTTGGCAACTGAGTTGACCTTGCCGATCTGGGCCGCTCAGGAACGTGCGCCCGATGCATTCGAGCTTCGCACCGTGCAAGGTGCCGTCCTTGACGCTCCAGATACCGCGAACGCCCCTACGGTCGTCTACCTCTACGACAATCGCACCCAATCTGTCCGGACGTACTTTGCCGACGGGTCCAACCACTATCGCTTTTCCGGGCTTTATCCGCTGGATGACTACCAGATTTACGCCAGACGTGGCGCCCTGACTTCGCGAATCTACTCCATATCGAGCCATGACGGTCGCACAGACTTCGTCGTCAATCTTAGGATTCGCAGCGGCACTGGCAACCAGTCGAACGTCGTTGCAAAACGGGAACCCATCACGGAGGAAAGAACAAGATGAGACGTGCTGCTGCAATGGCTTGTTTCCTGTTGTTAGTGTTCGCTTGTGCTGGTTCTGTCCGGGGTGCTACCGCCGATAAGACCCAAAACCTCCAGAATTGTTTGGAAGGGTTTGGCCCCTGCGATCATTCGCTCCTCACGCCCGAGCAGGCCAAGCAAATCTCTACCATTCAGCACGATCAGAATCTCTATTGGTGTTTCAGCGGCGACGGCGACTGCAACCATTCGTCGCTCACGCCCGCCGAAGCCACCGAAGTAGCCGCTGCCCAGCGCCGCCAGAATCTCCTGAACTGTGAAATCGGCCTCGCGATTTGCGATGCGTCTTCAGTTAAGGGCCCTGGCGCGCAAGTCGTAGCTGAGATTCACAAACAGCAAAACCTCCTGAACTGCGAGATCGGCTCGGACCCTTGCGATCGATCCTCACTCACTCCCGCGCAGCTCGCGGAAGTAACCCAAATCAATCAGCAGCGCAACCTTTTGTCCTGCGAGACAGGTCAAGGCGCTTGCGACAACACGCGCCTAAGCGCATCCGAGAAAACTCAGGTTAAGCAGCTGCAGACTCGCCGCAATCTTCTGGCCTGCAAAACCGATGAAGGCTATTGCGACCAATCCCTGCTCAGCCCCGCAGCCGCGAAGCAGGTCGCGGAAGCTCAGCGGGAACGCGCGGCGCTCGGCTGCGCGGCTGGTGAACCGTCTTGCGATCTGTCGCTGTTGAACACCGAGCAGCCTCAGCCGGCAGTCAAGAAGCCTTCCTCGTTATGAAAATTGGGTACGCAGCGCAAATCAACTCTCTCGTCATTTATTTCCGGCCTTCTATTTTCGAATAACCATATTTCGCGATTCATAACCTACGAGGAGGACGTAATGAAAGGAAAGACCCTTGTTGTTCTATTTGCGGCAATGCTGGCCGGCAGTGTTGCACTTGCCGCTCGAACCAGCGCAGCGAATACAACAAAATCGAATGCAGCAACAACTGAGGCGACGACTCAGTCGGCGACCCACCACCAGACCGGAAAAGTTTCATCCATGACGAGCTCCAACTTGGTCTTGAACCATGAACATTTCGGCAAAGCCGAAAAAACCGACTTCGTCCTGAACTCCGCCACCAAGCAGGAAGGAAAAATCGGAAACGGAGATCGCGTCACCGTTTACTACCACGACCAGAACGGCAAGAAAATCGCCACGGAAGTGAAAGCCGTCGGTTCGAAATCGCAAACCACAAAATCCTAGCGCGACAATTTTCCCCTTGCTCGCAGGCGATCCGGCCTCTGGATGCGCCGCATTTGGTAAGCGGAGCCCAGATTTCCCGCTGCGGCGCGCTCCCAATCTTCTCTGCGCCGCAGCGGCCGGCTCGCCCCGGCTTGTGTCGCGCTCCAATGCCCAAGGACGCCCATGCACGCAGTCCCTTGGCTTCACCGTAGGTCCGTTTTTGAAAATATTAGGGAGAGCTTTTTTTCAATGCCAAGTCATCTTAATAGGTGTAGGGGGTTGTTGGAACAAACTGAAGTTGAAGTTGCTGATCTTTACTCCATGGCGTGCGACTCATTCGAACAGGCCAAAATCGCGGAAGCGCTCAGCTTCATAAGCTTGGCGCTGACTGCTATCAGGCAAACTTCCGAGAGTGTCGTGAAGCTTCCCGAAGGGAGCACTTCGACAGCTGGCAATTGCGTTCCAAGAGCATGGGCTTCTACTCGATCACCGGCCCCGCTCGGCGCATTTTCACACTGCAAATCACCCGTCAAATCTTCTACAGAGTAACGTAGGCTCCTCCACTAACGATGTTCAGGATTCGCCGCGCTGACCCGGCGGCCCGGCGAATCCTCGTTGTTTCCCGGCCGAATTGGACACCAACAATGTCGGACGTATGCCAGGTTTGCGGACGCGTCAGGATCTTGTGAGGGGGCGCGCACGAATAGCGTCATTCATCTCTGAGTTGTTGCGCCTCGGGAGGTCGGATGCTATGGGTGTCGCTCCCCAGGGTCAGCTTTCGAGCGAACTTCCGCGATGCGCGCGATGTTTGCCCGCATGTCGGCGATTCGTTTTCGGCCCTTTGCCGAGCCTTCGATCACTTTCTCGATGCTTTGTAGAAATTCGGGGAGACCCATCTTTTCGCGAAACTCCTTCAGGTATGGCTGAATTTTCGAATACTGGAAATACATCTCCTGGCACGTGTCGTATACAAGTGGCTCGCTCAATGCGCTGTGGAGCACAAATGCCGCCACCATGTCCCAGTAGCCATACACTTGCAGGATGTAGCCGCTTTCTTTCCCTCCCTTGCTCGCGAAGGCCACGAAATCATCCGCCGATTGCGGCATGAAAGGTCCGCCGACATAACTGCGTGCCTCCCGCATTACGTTTTCACGCCGCAGTTCGTACAGCCTCATTATGATTTCCGCTTCCCTGAATCCGGCTTTCTGCCGCTTCATCGCTCCTCCTGGATCTGGTTTTCGAATTCCGGTTCCTAATCGCTCCTGTACAATACCCGCCAACACAAACACATGGCTCGCCACGTCGACTTCTTCGACAGCACTTACGGCAACTTCGAAGCGCAAGCCCTCGCGCGCATCCGCTAAAAAACATTCGGCGAGGACTTCGGCCAGAACAGCTGGACCACGGCTGACGAGTACCGCCGCTGGGCCGGCTGGCTCGCGCTCGACCGCGACTCGCAGGTCCTCGAGGTGGCGAGCGGCTCAGGCGGCCCGGCCATCTTCCTTGCTCGGCTTTGCGGTTGCCGCGTCACTGGTGTGGACATCAACGCCCACGGGGTCGAGGTCGCCACCCATCGCGCGCAAGTCGAAGGTCTCGGCGGCCGCGTGGCTTTCCAGCAAGCGGATGGCGATGCCGTGCTGCCGTTTCCCGATCGAACATTCGACGCAATTGTCTGCATCGATTCCGCCAATCATTTCCCTCATCGCCTGCAGGACTGGCATCGCGTCCTGAAACCCGGCGGCGTCGCGCTTTTCACCGATCCAGTCGTCATCACGGGGCTCGTCTCCAACGAAGAACTGGCCACGCGCAGTTCGATAGGATATTTCCTGTTTTCTATGCCCGCGGTCAACGAGCGCCTGATCGAGCAAGCCGGCCTCGAACTCGCACGCAACGAAGACGCCACGGAAAACGCCGCCCTCGTCTCAAAGCGCTGGCATGATGCCAGAGCGGAAGATCGCGACGCGCTGATCCGGATCGAAGGCGAAGACCGCTTTGCCGGCCTGCAAAAGTTCTTTTGGGTCGTGTACCAGCTCACATCCGAGCGCCGCGTCTCGCGCTTCGTCTACTTCGCCCGCAAGCCCGCGCTGCCGGCGTGAGGAACAGGAAAATCTGCCCATCTCGACCTTCATTTTTCGAATCTCGATTTTCCAATTTCGAAATCTCGAATGTCTCTACCTGTCCTTTCGGGCAGTCCTATAACTTTGCGTCCCGATCTGTCCTGGTCGAGAATTTTCTGTACTTCTTCTGTACCTCTGCAAAGCTCCGCTCGTGCTAGCGTCTGAAATGATGCTCGCAAGAAAATCGAAAACGAACCGGAAAAAGGCCGAATTCCGCGACAGTTCGAAAAGAGATTTGCCGGGATCGCAGCGCGTCTCCGTTCAGCAGGCCTCACGTGGCTGTCCCGGTGCGCTTTCGCGTCACGTCCTGGCCGGGGCATCCAGGACATTGGATCGGGCAATCGCTTTGCTCGTCTTGCCGCGGACTCCTGTGCCTCCGGGCCTCTGGCCAAAGACCCTCGATTCATCGTGCTGTTCACACTATTCGTGCGCGTCCAGATCGTACATGCTGCCGATTAAAACCGCTGTAAGTGCATGAAAACAAAACGCTTTGTGTACACGCAGATCGGACATAAATTGCAGCGGCAGGCGATCAATGAAAATCGGGAAGCTTCGGATGAAACCTGGCGGAGAGGGGGGGATTCGAACCCCCGGTACACGTTTTAGCGCGTACAACGGTTTAGCAAACCGCCGCCTTAAGCCTCTCGGCCACCTCTCCAGCGGGACGATGCGCTCGCGCCATTGTATCCCAGACTCCGAGCCTGCAACAGTGCGCCCTCGCTCGGTCCAACCCAAGATGGAAACGCCCAGCGGCATCGCGGTACACTCGGCGTCGTCCGCGAATGGAACAGGCAATTCGCATCAGGCCAGCGGCTCTCGCGTTTCGTTTGTCGGCGGCTATCACTCTCTTACTTGGCGTGTGTCTGAACACCGCTCACGCGCAAGACAACTACGAAATCCAGGTCTACGCCTCGGAGACCATGGCGCCGCGCACTCTCCTGGTCGAGCTGCACAGCAACTTTACAGTCGACGGCAGCACGACGACGCAGTTCGGGATGCTCCCGACTCAGCATCAGCAGCACGAAACGATCGAGCTCACGGAAGGCATCAACGACTGGTCCGAGGTTGGCTTTTACATCTTCACAGCCGAACAAAGCGGCCACGGCATTCAGTGGGTCGGGGACCACATACGTCCTCGCGTTCGCATTCCTCCCCGTTGGCACTGGCCCGTTGGAGTCAGTCTATCGAGCGAGTTCGGATACGCGCGCCCCGCATACTCCAATCCGACCTGGTCCTGGCAGTTCATGCCCATTGTCGACCAGAATATCGGCCGCTGGTATTGGTCGGTGAACGGAACGATGGTCTGGAACGTCCATGAGATTCCCGCGCCTGCGGACTCCACTACCGAAGAAAAACAATTTTATTATCGCAACGTCGCTCCTCGAGGGCTCACCTTCGGTCCCGCTGCCACGCTGACGTACGCGCCGTCGAAGTATTTCAACTTTGGCGTGGAATACTATTCGTACTACGGCCAGTGGGGAAATTTCGTCGCGCTGCACTACCAGCAGCAACAAGTTTTTCCGGTCGTGAACCTCTTTGTTTCGCCGAAATGGGAAGTCAATTTCGGCGCGGGCTGGGGCGCCACCGCGGGAACCGATCATTTGATTGTGAAATGCATCGTCGGACGCTATTTTGACTGGTCGCATCGCCGGGCCGGAAGCTCGGACAGCACGCAGTAGGCCCCGCCGAAGCAATCTTGAATCGATGAACCGTCGCAATTTCATGGCTCAGGCAAGCGCGGCCTTTGCTGGCACGGCGCTTGGATCTTGCCTGCCGGCTTGGGCGCAAACTCCTCCCGACGTGAAGCTCGAAATCGCACCGCTCGCGCTCGAGATCGCCCCGCGAAAAATCATCCATACGTTCGCCTATAACGGCCGTGTTCCAGGCCCGCTGATTCGCTGGCCTGAAGGCAAGCGCATCACTATCGATGTCCTCAACCGAACCGATTTCCCCGAGATCGTCCATTCACACGGGCTCTGGATTCCCTCGGAAATGGACGGCGCGTCCGAAGAGGGCTCGCCGATGATCGCGCCCGGCTCGCAGCTCCGCTACGCCTTCACGCCGCGCCCCGCCGGATTCCGTTGGTATCACACGCACGTCTTTGCCGGACACGACCTGAAGCGCGCCACGTACTCCGGCGAGTTTGGCTGCTTCTACATCGAGCCTAAAAACGATCCCGGTGCGTACGACCAGGAAATCTTCCTCACGCTGCACGACTGGAACGCGTACATGGGAGGCAGCGGCGACTCGTCCATGGAAGCCGCCTATGAGTTCGGCACGATCAACGAACGCATGCTCGGCTTCAGCGACCCTTTGACCGTTCGCGAGGGCCAGCGCGTGCTTCTTCACATCCTGAACGCCAGTGCCAGCATGATCCATTGGCTGGCGTTTTCGGGACATGAGCTGACGGTGATCGCGATGGACGGCAATTCGGTCCCGAAGCCCGGCCCGATGCGGGCAATCCGCCTCGCGCCCGCGGAACGGGTCGACGCTGTCGTCACGATGAACCGCCCGGGCGCCTGGATCCTCGGCGAAACGCGCGAATCGTTTCGGAAGGCCGGCATGGGCATCGTGATCGAGTACGCCAATCAACACGGAAAACCGGTTTGGATCGAGCCCCCGGAAACGATCTGGGACTACAAACTGTTCGCTAATTCTCAACCCCCGGCGCATCAGCCGGACAAGGTGATTCCGCTTCGCTTCGAATCGAAATTTCACGGAGCCGGCGCGTTCGATTCCTGGACTATCAACGGAAAATCCTTTCCAGATACAGACTCTGTCCCGCTGCAACGCGGGCAGCGCTATCGGCTGCAGATGATCAACCGCAGCTCAGACGATCATCCGCTGCACCTGCACCGGCACACGTTTGAAGTCACGAAAATCGGTGATGCGCCACTTTCCGGGCTGAACAAGGACGTAGTTGTGGTTTCCGCAAATACGACGGTGGAGGTGGATTTTACGGCAGACAATCCGGGCGCGACTCTTTTTCATTGCCACAACCAGACGCACATGGACTTTGGATTCATGACGCTGTTCCGCTATGCGTGAGCGGCGTCCGCGCGAATGTGAAACATCAAAATTCGCGCCTACAGAAATAACTTCGAATGGCTACAACGGCACTGTCGGCACAACCCCTACATACACCTGATGGACACTTTCCCTCTTCAACGGCAATGTGGCACTACTCGGGGGAAGCGCGATCTCGCGTTCCTGCGGGCAAACAAAAGAGGGAGCTTAGAAATGAAGAAGCAATCACCGATACTTTTAACCGCGCTGCTGCTCGTCGCCCTTTTGGCTGTTGGGACACGGGTTTGGGCCGCGAAGTTTGCTTTGACAGCGTCTAGCAAAGTGCCTTCCGCTTCAGGGCAAGTGAACACCGATACCGATTCCAACGGAAACACCAAGGTCGATGTAAAAGTTCAGAACCTGGCCCGGCCAGGAAATCTCACGCCACCGGCTACTGCATACACCGTATGGTTTGATCAGGAGGGCTCGGCGCCGCTGAACGAAGGCGAACTGAGAGTCGGCAAGGATCTAAAAGGGGAACTGAAAGCGACTACGCCGTGGAAGAACTTCGACGTGTTCATCACGGCGGAGAGCGATCCCCACGTCAAGACACCCTCAGGCGACAGGATACTCAGCACGAAAGTCCAGACCTCGTAGTTGCGGTCGCGCGCGCCGGTACTCGCTTGCGGGCGCCGGCGTTCCGCGGATTATTGTCGGCCTATGGTGTAATTCGCGAACCGAACTAAGCGACTGCGTATTGAAGCGAGATGACGCCCGTCTTATAGACGTGGTTTCCGGTCAATCGAAGCCTCTTTCGGTCCGCCGGCGCTGGAAGGAATGGAATGCCGCCGCCGAGCAGTATGGGTACGATCGAAACTTCGACCGTATCGACAAAACCCGTTTGAAGGAGACTTTGAAAGAGCGAGCCGCCGCCAAAAAGCCAAATGTCTTTGCCTTCGTTCTCCCGCAGCGATTGCAAAGTTTCTCCGGGTCTCTCCGAAACGATCGTCACGTCGGGGTAGTCTGCCTGCTGCAATGTTCGGGAAAATACAAAAATCTTCATTCCCGGCATGGCAGCTCTTCCGGCTTGCACCATGAACTCGAAAGTTCGACGCCCGATCAGGAACGTATCGAACTGGGCGAATATCCCGGCGAAATCGACTTCGGGATCGGAGATGATCCAATCGAACTCGCCCTTGGGACCTGCGATGTAGCCGTCCAGGCTCATCGCAACGATGTAGCGGATTTTTCGCATCAGGCTGCCTCCCGTTTTCAATTTCCAGGCGATTTTGGAAGGTCCACGACTAAAGCAGCGGCCCAAAGCTACGGCTAACTCGCTTTCAACAGCCTTTCGAATTGCGTTTCGTCGATGATGGGGATTTTCAGCGATTGCGCCTTGTCGTATTTCGAGCCGGGATCCGCGCCGACGACAACGTAATTGGTCTTCTTGCTCACCGACGAGCCTGCTTTGCCGCCGTGCTCCGCCACCAGCGCCTCGGCCTCCTCACGCGAGCGATTCTTCAGCGTGCCGGTGAAGACGAAGGTCATGCCGGCGAAGCGTGCGTCCTTGGGGGCGCGTCGCTCGTCTTTCATATTGACGCCGACTTCGCGTAAATGCTCGATCACTTTGCGATTGGCCGATTGTGCAAAGAACTGATGCACGCCTTCAGCGATCTTCGGCCCGACTTCCTGCACTTCGAGCAATTGTTCTTGAGTCGCGTGCATCAGTTTGTCCATTGACCCGAAGTGCTGCGCGAGCAATTGCGCGGTGCGCTCTCCTACGAACGGAATTCCGATCGCATAGATTAGCCTCGCGAGGCCGTTCTTCTTGCTGGCTTCGATTTCGGCGAGCAGATTAGCCGCGGATTTTTCTCCCATACGCTCGAGATTCGCGAGCGTTTTCAGATCGAGCTTGTAGAGGTCGGCAAAATCTTTCACGAGCCGCAATTCGATCAGCTTCACGACGATTTTCTCGCCGAGACCGTCGATATTCATCGCATGGCGGCCGGCATAGTGCAGGAACGACTCGCGCTGGCGCGCCGGGCAGGAGACATTCACGCAGCGGTAGGCCACTTCGCCTTCGGCGCGGTAGACCCGCGTGCCGCACACGGGGCACTTATCGGGCATTTGGAATTCTTTTTCTTCCTGGCCATGTTTTACGACCTTGAGGACGTGCGGGATCACCTCGCCGGCGCGCTCGACGAGCACGGTGTCGCCCGCGTGCACGCCAAGCCGCTGCACTTCATCCATATTGTGCAGGGTCGATTTCGTGACCCTGACACCACCAATCTGTACCGGCTCAAAGACCGCGAATGGCGTCAGCACACCGGTGCGGCCCACGCTGACCGCAATTTCCCTGACAACCGTCGTTTCCTGATGCGCAGGATATTTGTAGGCGATGGCCCACCGAGGAGCTTTGGAAGTGAAGCCCAATTCGTTTTGAAGCGAAATCTCGTCGACTTTGATGACGATGCCGTCGATTTCATACGGTAGCTTCTCGCGCTTCGACTCCCATTTTTGAAGGTAGCGCTCGACCTCCTGAATCGACCGGCAAAGTTGCCAATCTTCGCTGGCTCTGAAGTGCAGCATCGATAGCGTCTCGAAAACCTCGGAAAGGCGTTTCTTGGCCGTGCGACCTTCGACCAGCATCCCGTACGCGAAAAAATCGAGCTTGCGCGATGCGCTGATCTTTGGATCGAGGACACGAACCGCGCCCGCGGCTGCATTTCGAGGATTCGCAAAAATTCGCCCGCCGAGCTCCGTCTGCTGCCCGTTGAGCGCTTCGAACGATTTGCGAGTCATGATCACTTCGCCGCGAACCTCGAAATCTCCGGGCATCTCGGCTTTTTTCAGCAGCGCGGGATTGATCGTCAGCGGAATCGAGCGGATCGTCTTTACGTTGGGCGTGACATCTTCACCGGTCGTGCCGTCGCCTCGGGTGACCCCCCGGACAAGCGATCCGTTCTCGTACAGAAGCGACATGCTGAGCCCGTCAAATTTATGTTCCGCCACATAGTCGATCGTTTTTTTTCCGGTGGTTTCGCGGACGCGGCGATCGAAATCCTCGAGCGCTTCAACCGAAAAGATATTGTCGAGGCTCACCATCGGCACGCGATGCCGAACCTTCTGGAATCCCTCCCGCGGCGCGCCACCGACCCGCTGCGTGGGCGAATCGGGAGTGAGCAGCTCCGGATGCTGATCCTCGAGCTGTTTCAACTGATTCATGAGGCGATCGAAGGCGGCGTCCGAAATTTCGGGATTATCTGAAACGTAGTAGAGATGTTCGTGGCGGCGAATTTCGTCGCGCAGGCGCTCGATCTCTTTGGCGGCGTCGCGGTTTTTCGGCATACGAAACGTCCTTGGAGGGATGCAGTCGCTTCAAAGTCTAGTAGTATACAATGCGATTTTGCGATGAACACTTCGGACGCATAGATGCCCGCCGACATCAAAGACGCGCTATTGATTTACAACCCGACCAGCGGGCGGAGACGCCATCGACGTTTTATCGAGGTGGAAGAAGCTGCCCGCGTGCTCAAGCAACAGGGCATCGCCACGGAGCTTGCGCCTACAACGGGCCGCGCCAGCGCGACGGATATCAGCCGCCAGGCTGTCGCTCAGAATCGCGGGATGGTAATTGCGTGCGGCGGCGATGGGACAATCAACGAAATCGTGAACGGGCTGGCGGGCAGCCGCGTGCCGATGGCGTTGCTGCCGGCAGGCACGGCAAATATTCTCGCGAAGGAACTCGATATTCCTTGGGACATTCCGCAGGCGGCGCGATTGATCGCGCGCGGCACGATTCGCCGCATCGCGCTCGGAATGGCTTCGCCCATGAACGGCAACCATTCGGATCATCTGCCTGCTTCCGGGCGCTACTTTCTTTCGGTTGGCGGTGCGGGTCCGGACGGAGCGATCGTGAATTGCGTGGACGAAGATTTGAAAAAGCGCACGGGCGAGCTGGCGTACTGGGCGGAAGGGCTGCGCCAGTTTTTCCAATACAGCTTCCCGGAGATGAGAATTCGATCGCAGGACGGTGAACGCTGCGCAACACTGGTCGTCGCGGGCAGGACGGCGCACTACGGCGGTCCTTTCAAAATCACGACTGGCGCAAATCTGTACGAGGATTCGTTTGAATTCGTCACGCACTCGAAGCGCAGCCGCTTGAGCTATCTAGCTTGCCTTCCCGCGCTCTGGTTGGGAAAACTGCGCAGCATTCCCGGGATCGCGGCTTGGAAGTGCTCGGAGGTAGTTTGCGAGCCGGCCGGCAAAGAACCTGTCTACGCGCAGGTTGACGGTGAACCGATCGGGCCCCTTCCGATACGTTTCCGGATCGTGCCGGACGCGCTTTCTATCGTCGTTCCGTCGTCGAACTAGTTTCCGGCAGCAGCTTGGGCGATTCCGCGGTTCGGGTTTCCTTCAAAGGCATGGAGCCATTCACCCACGCGTTTACATCGCTCGCGATCGCGCGAGCGGGACGACCGCGTCTGCCGCGTTTTGGGACGATCATGCTGGTGGTCGCCGGGCTGGCGCCCGACCTCGATTATGCGAGCTATTTCGGCGGCGCGGGCGCGTTTATGCGCTTTCACCGGACGGCGCTGCATTCGATCGCGGGCCTGGTTGTGTCGTCCTGTGTTCTGGCTGCGGCGTTTTGTGTTGCCGACCGAAAGCTTCCGCCGAAAAGATTGCCGGTGACTTCAGCTGCGCCATTGCAGTTTCATGCCGCGCTGATCGTGTGCCTCGCCGGAGCGATCGGACACTTGTTGCTCGATCTGGCCAGCGGGGTGGGCGTGCAACTGCTTTGGCCGTTTCACGAGCATTGGTCGGCATGGAACCTGGTGACGGATTTCAGCCCGTGGATTCTGCTGTTTCTAGTTGTCGGTCTGTTGCTGCCCTTGCTGTTTCAGCTTGTGAACGAAGAGGTCGGCGAGCGCCGGAAAAAAAGAGGAGTGGGCCGAGCGGCGATCGTCACGCTGGCGGTTTCGGCGGCTTATCTCTTGGCGTGCGGCCATTTCCGCGGCCAGGCGGTCGATATGCTGCTTTCGCACGAATATCATGGGCGTTCGCCGCTTTCGGCGGGCGCGTTTCCGATGACGTCCACTCCGTTTGACTGGCGCGGCGTGGTGGTGACGGACGATACGCTCGAAGAAGTCGACGTGCCGCTCGGGGCGGGCGACAAGTTCGATCCCGACGGCAGCCTCACACGCTATAAGCCGCCGGAATCGCCTGCGCTCAGTTTGGGGGAGGAAAATGCGCTGACCACGAGGTATCTGAAATATGCGCGTTTTCCGCTGGCCAGCGTGGAGCGCGTCGAGGACGACTACCGTTTTGAGGTGCACGATCTGCAATTCGCTCCAGATGATACGGGTCCGTCGAACATTTTTGTACGCATCGATTTCACGAGCGGACTTCAAATCCGGCACAAGGGTCTATTTTTCGCGTCTTCCCCGAATCCCTGAGACATCGCGCGAGTTGCCAACTCAACTGCTGGCGGGCTCACCTCTGAAAATCAGGCGGCTGATGACGTAGAGAATGGCGAGAATTCCACAGACGGAAAGAACGAACCCAACCTTGTGAGTTGTGAGAAACGGAAGCACTGCGCCGCCGTAGCGAATGGCGAGCGCACCTTCGATAAAGTAACGAAGCGTGCGGCCGCAGAGCAGCGCCAGAACGAAAGTCCTGAGCGGGACCTGAAACACTCCCTCGGCGAGAACGAAAATTTTGAACGGAAATGGCGGCGGCAGCATTCCCGGGATGAACACGCTCAGGAAAGCGTTGCGAAGGACCCACGATTTAACTTTATGTGAGCCTTTGCCTCCGCGCCGGTGATACCAAGCCTCGCCGCCCTTTCTTGCGAGCAGATACAGCCAGATGCAACCCGCAAGCGAACCAAGCGCCGCCATCGCGCAGTAATACGGCATGCGCACTGGATTTTTCATGGCGAAGTCCATCACCAGCGCGTCGGTGACAAAGGGAAACGTCAGCACCGAAGAATCGAGAAATGCGACGAGAAAGACGCCGCCCGGGCCCATAACCGCCACGATGTGCTGCAGCCAGTGGGGGAGCTTGATCTTGTTCATCGGTTGGGGACGCCGATATCGATTGTCATTGGCGGTTTCCGTTTATTCGACGGGCCATTCGCGGGAGATCACATCTCGCTTTCGATGAATTCGAGCCGATTGCCCCAGGGATCGTTTACGTCGAAACGTTCCGCGCCGGGAAGATTATCGTCGTCAATGACGGGAATACCCCGTTGCTTCAGGATTGCTCGCAATTCGTGAAGATTGGCAACAGCAAATGCAGGGTGTGCTTTTTGGGCGGCGCGAAAGTCCTTTTCGACGCCGACGTGCAGCTGATCTCGGCCGCATTGAAACCAGCACCCGCCGCGAGCGCGCAGACTTTCGGGCTTGACGATCTCCTGCATGCCGAGAACGGATCCGTAAAAGTCACGCGCCGCTTGTTCGCAGCCAGCAGGCGCGGCAACCTGTACGTGATCGATCGAGCGGATGCGAAAGTTCACAGCAACCAGAGTATCAAATCGGCACGCGTGAGATGAATCGAGTACGCAAACGCACGAATCCGAATTGCTCAATCGCGGACGCTCGACTAGAATTTTGTTGTTGAGCGATTCCTTGAACAATTCTTCTTCCTCGCAAACGTCTCCGTTGCTCGCGGGCCTGAACGAGCGCCAGCGCGAAGCCGTGACCGCGACCGATGGCCCCTTGCTGGTTCTCGCGGGCGCTGGGACCGGCAAAACGCGCGTCATAACGTATCGCGTCGCGTATCTGATCGAGCGCGGTGTGCCGGCGGGCGGGATTCTTGCGGTGACCTTCACGAACAAAGCGGCGGACGTGATGAAGGAGCGCATCGGCGACCTGCTGCGCGCGAGCGGCCGCGACGCATCGGACGTGTGGGTTTCGACGTTTCATTCGTTTTGCGCGCGATTGCTGCGGCGCGAGGCGCGCCATCTGGGCCTTCCGCGCGACTTCGCGATTTACGACGACGACGATCAAACTTCGGCAGTGAAGCGCGCTCTTTTGCAGCTGGATTATTCGGCCGACGATTACCCGCCGCGCAGCGTCCGCGCACAGATCAGTCACGCGAAAAATCACAACATCACCGCGGAGCAGATGGAATCCGAGGCTGCGGACGCGCGCGACCGCGATCGGCAGAAGGTCGCAAAACTTTTTCACGCTTACAACGAAATTCTGCGCAAGGCTGCGGCGCTGGATTTTGACGACTTGCTGCTGCGAACAGTGGAGCTGCTTCGCGCGAACCGCGATGTGCGCGCATTCTGGAGCGGGCGTTTCCAATACCTGATGGTGGACGAATTTCAGGACACGAACAGCACGCAGGAAGAGCTGGTGCGGCTGCTCGCGGGCGAGCGCAAGAATGTTTGCGTCGTCGGGGACGAGGATCAGTCGATTTATGGCTGGCGGGGCGCGCGCGCGGGGAATCTGAAGCGATTCACGGAAGATTTTCCGGAAGCGAAAATCATTCGTCTCGAGGAAAACTACCGCTCGACGCAGACGATCCTGGATGCAGCCGGCGCGGTGGTGAAAAATAATCCCGACCGGCTCGGCAAGACGCTGCAAGCGACGGTAGGCGCCGGCGAGCGGTTGAAATTCTATGAAGCGCAGGATTCGATAGCGGAGGCAGAGTTCATCGGCGGCGAAATTTCATCGATCGTGCGAAACGACTCCGATGCGCACGTGGCGGTGCTGTATCGCACGGGCGCGCAATCGCGATCGTTCGAAGAAGTTTTGCGGCGGCTGGCGATCCGGCACCGGGTGCTGGGCGGATTCAGCTTCTACGAGCGGGCCGAGGTGCGCAACGCGCTCGCGTACGTACGGCTGCTGTTTCACTCCGAGGATGATGTTGCGCTGCTGCGTGTCTTGAATGTTCCCCCGCGCGGCATTGGGGCCGCGACTGTATCCGCGCTTGAGACGCGGGCGCGCGAAACAGGGAAGTCGATTTGGGAGACGATCAGCGAGGGCGAAATCGCGGTCGGCAAGAAAATGGGCGCGCTGAGAACTTTTCGCGACATGATCGAGGCGCTCCGCGAGGAATGCAAGGACCTGGCACCTTCGCATCTGATCGAGCGTGTGCTCGACCGCACAGGCTATCTAGATTGGGTGGAACAGCGGGACAATATCGAGCACACGTCGCGCGCCGACGACCTCCGGGAGCTCTCGAACGCGATGGCCGAAGCGACCGAGCAGGGGCAAACGCTTGAAGAATTGCTCGATCATGCCGCACTGACAAGCGATTCGGACGATTACGATGAAGCAGTCCCCGTTTCGCTGATGACGCTGCACAGCGCCAAGGGGCTCGAATTCGACAACGTGTTTCTGGCCGGGTTGGAGGAAGGCGTTCTGCCGCACAGCCGTTCCTTCGACATTCCGGGCGGACCGGAGGAAGAGCGGCGGCTGTTTTATGTCGGCATGACGCGAGCGAAGCGTTCGCTTATGCTGTCGCGCGCGATTTATCGGCGCACGTATGGGGAGGATCGCTTGCGCGCCTCGATTCCGTCGCGGTTCATCGCGGAAATTCCAGGCGATTTGATCGAGGCGAATCCGGGATCGCTTTCCGAGCCGGGCGAAACGCGTCGTTATGAACCCGACCCTGAATTCTCGCAGCGGTCTACTTATGGGCGATCCCGTTATCCGTATTCGCAGCCGAGCTATCCGCGGCCGGCTTCGGCAAATTCTTCAAATGCGCGTTCATCCTATGGCCGGGCGCCTTCCAGCCGCTCATCATTTGAGCCGCCGCCGCGTTCGGCGACGACCAACAGTTTGGTTGGCACTCGCGTGCGCCATTCGAAGTACGGCCTCGGCACGATCATCGAGGTGGAGGGCGAAGGCGACGACCGCAAGCTGACCGTCAGTTTCCAGGATTATGGCCCGAAGAAGCTGGTCGAGCGCTACGCGAATCTGCAGTTGGCTTAACTCGCCGTTTAGCAGCTTGCTTTCGCGGCCAGACCGGCAGGTGGCGTCGAGATACACGCGAGATCTCAAGTTTCTATACAATTCCGCTACGTCCCATATACGATATCGCGCATAAGGAGAAGCACCGGATGCGCATTCAAATCGCACTTGTATTCTGCCTGCTGGCGCCTGCAATCCACGCGGCTCAAAATCAGGTCCCAGCCGCAGACCAGCCCGCGACAGATGTCGACGTCGAGCGGTATTTCGAAGTGGCTCACGTTCGCGACACCACGCAAAGAACGTTGGCCGCTGCGACCGAGCAGATGCAGCAGATTGTTCACAATCAGGTGCTAGACACACCTGGCTTACCTGCGGGCGCGGAGCAGAAGATAGAGAAGCACCTGGATTTGATGAACAAAAACATGGCCAGCGTCCAGGACGAAATGCTCAAAGTCATGATGGCGGTTTACGAGAAGCATTACACGAAGGGCGACATCGACGCGATGATTGCGTTCTATTCCTCACCGACGGGACAAAAAATGATCCAGGAGCAACCCGCAATCACGGCCGAATCTCTCCAAGCGTCTTCCGGCATTATCAAGAAGCTGATGGACGAGGCCAGACAACAGATCAGCGACGATATCGACGAAATGCGTCAGAACTCTCCGCCCCCGGCCATGATCGGAAGGAAGGAATGAGACACGCATCAAGGATAGTCCGGATGTGAAAGCGACCGCTTCCCGCAGCCGAAGCACAGAAGATCACACGGACGGCAGCCGGATTTTCTTCGGATAGCCTCGCGTACCACGGAAGATGGGTTGCGCGAAGGGTGGGTGCAAGGTAGAGTTTTCGCGAGTCGCAACGGACGGTGGCGATTGGACCCTCAGCTCTTCCGCACCAAGAGCATCGACCAACTCATTTCAGACGCTGATACACCGGAAAAGCGGCTCAAGAAGTCACTCGGCTGGCTTAGCCTGACAGCGCTCGGCATTGGCGCCATTATCGGCAGCGGCATTTTTGTGCTCACGGGCACGGCGGCCGCGGGCGAATCCGTCGAATTCCCCTCAATTTTGAAGGCGCCTCTGCTTTCCGTTCTGATGTATGGCCGGCATGCGGTGGGATTGACTGGCCGGCCGGGTGCCGGACCAGCGATTGCGCTCTCTTTCTTCATGGTTGCGGTGATCTGCGGGCTCGCGGGACTTTGCTACGCGGAGCTTGCGTCGATGATTCCCATTGCGGGCAGCGCATACACGTACACATACGCTACGCTTGGCGAACTGATCGCGTGGATCATCGGCTGGGACTTGATCCTTGAGTACGCAGTTTCCAACATGGCCGTTGCGGTGGGTTTTTCGGCCTACATCAACAGTTTGCTGGAATCGTTTCACATCCACGTTCCCGGCGCGCTTGCGTCACCGGCCTATTCTCCGGACACAGGTTGGACGCCACATTTCAATATCATGGGCTTCCTGATCGTGATGCTGCTGACGGTGCTGCTCGTCATCGGCATTCGCGAGTCGACGGGGGCAAATAATCTGATGGTCGGGATCAAACTTCTCGCCATCATTGTCTTTTGTATCGCCGCGAGCAAATACATCCAGCCAGTGAACTGGAAGCCGTTCGCGCCGAATGGATTTCAGGGAGTGCTGACGGGCGGCGCGATCGTGTTTTTCACGTACATCGGATTCGATTCTGTGTCGACCGCGGCCGAGGAGTGCAAGGACCCGAAGCGCGACCTGCCCATCGGGATCCTCGTGTCGCTTTTCGTCTGCGCGTTTTTCTATGTGGCGGTCGCGTTGGTGCTGACGGGCATTCAACACTGGAGCAAGCTGAATAGTGCGGCGCCTGTGGCGGAGGCGCTCGAAGCAATCGGTCTGAACGGCGTTAACCGGTGGGTCAGCGCCGGCGCACTCATGGGGATGATCTCGTCGATCCTGGTTTTTCAGCTGGGGCAGGCGCGCGTTTGGTTCGCGATGTCGCGCGACGGCCTGCTTCCCGCGGCCTTTTCGCGCGTCCACCGAAGATTTCGGACACCGGATTTCGCCACGTGGATCGCAGGTATAGTCGTAGCGATTCCCGCGGGGATTTTCGACATCGGCACGCTCGCGGACCTGACGAATATCGGCACGTTGTTTGCGTTTATTCTTGTCTCGATCGCCGTTCTAGTTTTGCGCAAGCGGCAGCCGAACCGCGCCCGTGGATTTCGCGTTCCTGCAACGCCGTGGATACCGATTGCGTCGGTGCTCTCCTGTTTTCTGCTGATGGCGAGCCTAACTGTCGAAAATTGGATCCGTTTCTTCGTGTGGCTGGCGATCGGACTGGTGATCTACCGCTTCTACGGACGCAAGCACAGCGCTCTGGCGACCGCAAACCTCCAGACAGGCCCTCAAGCGAGTCTTCACTAATGGCGACGGTACGTCGATGCTTGTGCGCGTTCGTTTTGTTTGCGGTCGTGCTGCTAGTTGCGCTGGTTCCGTCGTTCGGCTGGGGGGAGAGCGCGCAGCGCCTGATTGTCAACAAAGCCGTTGATACGCTGCCGGATGAAATGCTGCCGTTCTTCCAGGCGAACCGGCCGTTCCTGGTTCAGCACGTCACCGACCCCGATGAGGCCGCCTCCAAAACTCCCACCGTTGAACGAGACAATTTCATAGCACTCGATCACTATGGCCCATTTCCGTATGTGGCACTGCCGCGGACTTATTCCGACGCTGTCGCCAAATACGGCCGCAGGACTTTGAATAATTACGGGGTGCTTCCGTGGCAGATCGGAGTTTCCAGCGTGAAGCTCACGGAGGCGTTTCGCAACCACGATTGGGAGCAGGTCAGGATTTCGGCCGCGATTTTGGCGCATTACGTGGCGGCGGCGCACGACCCATTTCGAACGACTATCAACTCTGATGGAAAGTTGTCGGGTCAGCCGGGAGTCAACGAGCGCTTCGGCACACGCCTCGCCGATCACTACGAGCAGTTCTTTTTTGTAAAGCCGAACGAAGCCGCATTCATTCGCGAACCGACCGACCACGCATTCGAAATGGCGCTGAGCGCGCATTCGTGGCTCGAAAATATTCTGCTCGCCGATGCACGCGCACACGCGGGGCTCTCTGGCTATAAGGATGAATATTACGATCGGTTCTATGCTCAGGCGGGTGCGGTGCTCGTTCGACAGCTTTCAGACGCCGCCACCGATGTGGGATCGTACTGGATGACGGCGTGGGTGAATGCGGGCCGTCCGCAACTTCCGTCAAAATGATATCGTCGAGCGGCGGACGGAACCTCTCAGAATGACATCTACGGTTGGTTCGACAATCCTCGACCCTCTGCCAAAGGCGGAACTGCACCTGCACCTCGAAGGGTCGATTCGCCCCGAGACCGCAATCGAATTGGCGGCGCGCCACGGAACCAGTCTCACCAAGGAGGAGGTCGCCGCTCGATATCGCTATGCGGATTTCGCCGGCTTCATCGAAACATTCAAGTGGGTTACGTCATTTCTGCGCAATCCCGACGACTACGCACTCATCACCAAGCGCCTGTGTGAAGAGCTGGTGCGGCAAAATGTCGTCTACGCCGAAGTCACGATTTCCGCAGGCGTGATGCTGCGGCGTATGCAAAATGTGGAAGCGAATTTTGCGGCCGTACGCGAAACATCACAGATTGTTTCGTTCAGTCGCCTTCGAACTGCCTGGATTTTCGACGCGACGCGGCAATTTGGGCCCGAGGCGGCAACGGAAGCAGCGCGTTGGGCCGCGAAGATGAGCCGTTCCGGTGTGGTGGCGTTTGGAATGGGCGGAGACGAACTCGCTTTTCCAGCAGTGAATTTTCGGCCCGCGTTCGATCTTGCGCGCGCAGAGGGGTTGCGTATCGTTTGTCACGCGGGCGAAATTGGCGGGCCGGATTCGGTGAAGGATGCGGTGTCGATATTGGGTGCGGAGCGCATAGGCCACGGAATCGCGGTGATGAACGATCCAGCGTTGGCGGAGTCGCTCGCGACGCGGCGCGTCGTGCTCGAAAATTGCCCAACCAGCAATCTGGCCACTGGCGCACTTGCGAAGCAGGCTGGCAAAGCGGAAGCGTCGCTTGCGGATCACCCGCTGGCGAAGCTGCTGAGATCAGGATCGATGGTTACACTTTCCACGGACGATCCCGGGCTGTTCCATACGGATTTGCTCACGGAATATTCGCGCGCGGCGTCGCTGGGGCTTTCAAACGCAGAGCTCCTCCAGCTGGCAGAGCAGAGTTTTAATGCTGCATTCCTCCCGCCCATCGAAAAGCGCCGGCTGCTCGAAGATTTTCGTGCGGCGGCAAAATCCGCAGCCCTGCTATAATCACCCGCTCGTCACGAAAGAAAAATGAAGGCGCACGTCTGGGTCATGCTGAAGTCGACCGTTCTTGATCCTCAGGGTCAAACGATCCGGCGCGCGCTGTCGTCGCTCGGGTATGAGAAAATTCAGGACGTGCGCCAGGGAAAATTTTTCGTTTTGTCACTCGACGGTATGAGCCGCGAAGAAGCGAGTCGAGAAGTCGAGCGCATTGCCAAAGAAGTTCTCACGAATCCGGTGATCGAAGAATTCCGTTTCGAGATCATCGAGTAGCCGGTTCTGGTGGGTGAAATCCTGAATCGCAACGTGGCAGGTCGTGTTATCGGCGAACCCGTGAACGTCCCACAAAACCCTGCTCCGCGCGTGTGTGATCGAAGGACCATTTTCCTCACTTGGCGGCTGAAGGGTTCGCTTCCCAACGGATTTGCGGGATCTCTGACAGCTGATGCAAACCTGCTCGCGAGCCAGGAATTTCGGTATCTCGACTGGACGCTCGATTCCGCGCTTTGCGGTCCTGTGTGGCTGCGAGACCCGCGAATCGGGCGTTTTGTGGCCGAACGACTGGTGCGCGGGCAGGCCATTTCTCTCCAGTATGAGCTCCACGCCTTTGTGATAATGCCCAATCACGTTCACATGCTTTTGACCCCCACGGTGCCGCTGCGAGCGTTGTCCGATGGCTTGAAGGGGTCGATCGCGCGAGTGGCCAATCGATTGTTAGGTCGTCGCGGAGCGCGTTTTTGGGAAGACGAGTCGTTCGGACAATGGGTGCGGGATGGCGCTCAGTTCGCGCGGGCCAAAAACTATATCGAACGCAATCCCGTGCGCGCCGGTCTAGTGTCGAACCCCGAAATTTGGCCATGGTCGAGTGCTCGTCCGGTTATCAAGCCGTTGCAGAGGCCGCCTCGCATGTCCCTCGCAGGTTGAAGCGCTTTTCGCCGTCTCTTCGCCTCGAATTTGCACCAACAACACCGGCGCGATCGGCCGTGGTTCCGCTGTTCAGCGACTGTGCTAACCTAGTTGCATCGCCGTCCATCCCCGCGACATCCGGACGGCGCTTGGAGCGACCCTCATGTGTGGCATCGTCGGTTATATCGGACCGAAGCGGGTTGTGCCTCTAATTCTCGACGGCCTGAAGCGGCTCGAATATCGAGGCTACGATTCGGCCGGCATCGCCGTGGTGAGCGATAGCGGCAAGCTCGAGATTCGACGCGCCCCCGGAAAGCTGCACAACCTTGAAGAGTCGATCCGGCTAACGCCCCTCGATGGCCTCTATGGCATCGGTCATACGCGGTGGGCAACGCACGGCCGTCCTACAGAGGAAAATGCTCATCCGCATCGCGACTGCACCGGCAAGATCGTCGTCGTTCACAACGGAATTATTGAGAACTACGTTGAGTTGAAGAGCCAGCTCGTGGCCGAAGGTCACAAATTCGTTACCGAAACTGACACGGAAATCATCGCGCACCTGATCGAAAAATATTCGAAAAATGCGTCGCTCGAAGAAGCGGTGCTAAAGATCGTCAAGATCATGGGCGGCGCGTACGCGCTCGTCGCTGTATCCGCTAACGATCCAAACAAGATCGTGGCCGCGCGTCTTGGTCCGCCCATTGTGGTCGGACTCGGCGATCACGAATTCTTCGTCGCCAGCGATATTCCCGCGATTTTGCAACACACGCGGAATGTTTTCTTCCTCGGCGACGGTGAAGTGGCGGTCCTGACTGCCCAGGGTGTCTCGCTCTATGACTTCGAGAGCAAGCCCATCAGCCGCGCGGTCCAGCACGTCAGCTGGGACCCGATCATGGCGGAAAAGGGCGGCTTCAAACATTTCATGCAGAAGGAAATCTTCGAACAGCCGCGCGCCGTGCGCGACACGTTGCTCGGGAGAATTTCGCAGGAGACCGGAAAGGTCTTCCTGGATGAAATGGATATTAGCGCCGAGGAGTTTCGGAACTTTCGCGACGTGAAAATTGTCGCCTGCGGCACAAGCTGGCATGCCGGGCTCGCCGGAAAATTCATGATCGAGCGGCTGGCCCACATTCCTGTTGAAGTGGATTACGGCAGCGAGTTCCGCTATCGCGATCCGATCCTCGACGAGAGAAGCCTGATTATCGCCATCAGCCAGTCAGGCGAAACCGCCGACACGATCGCCGCCGAGCGCGAGGCGCGGCAAAAAGGCGCGAAAGTTCTCTCCATTTGCAACGTTGTAGGCTCGATGCTCACACGCGAGTCCAGCGGAACGATCTACACGCACGCAGGGCCGGAGATCGGCGTGGCTTCCACGAAGGCCTTCACCGGTCAGCTCACAGCTCTCGTGCTTACTGCGTTGTATTTGGGACAGGTGCGTGGAAAGCTGAGCGGCACAGCTTCGCAGCTACTTATGCAGGAACTCACGCGCATCCCGCACAAGATTGAGGACATTCTGCAGCGGGACGCGGAAATCGAGGATCTCGGCCGCAAATTTTTCCGTTACACCGATTTTCTGTATCTTGGCCGTGGGATTCATTACCCGATCGCACTCGAGGGCGCGCTGAAGCTGAAGGAAATCTCCTATATTCACGCCGAAGGGTATCCTGCGGGCGAAATGAAGCACGGCCCCAACGCGCTGATCGATGAGAATTTGCCAGTGGTTGTGGTTGCCACGCGCGACGAATCCGATCCTGCGTCGATGACGCGCTATGAGAAGACGCTTTCGAATCTCCAGGAAGTGAAGGCGCGCGACGGAATCGTGATCGCGGTTGTTACGGAAGGCGACCATTTGGCCCGCGAAGTTGCAAATCACGTGATCGAGGTTCCACCTGCTCCTGATCTGATCGCGCCGATACTTGAAATCGTGCCTCTGCAGGAGTTGGCGTACCATATTGCCGTCAGGCGCGGCTGCGATGTCGATCAGCCCCGGAACCTGGCAAAATCCGTAACCGTCGAATAACCTATCTGCCATGAGTTGTCGCGCAGTGTCGTGTGTGCGGGTCGCGGCTTTCTTCTGTTCAGTTTCTCTCGCCGGCTCCGCTTGTTCCACGGTTGCAGCTCAACAGGACAGCAAGTCGCGCCTGGCAGCCGTTGAAATCAGCGGCTCAACCGCCTTCCACTCCGACGATATTGCTGCCGCCGCGGGGCTGCATGTGGGCAGCGATGTCACCCGCGACGACTTGCAGCAGGCCGCGAATGTCCTCGCTCGGCTCGGCACTTTCGCGAACGTCAGGTTTCGGTATGACAGCGACGAATCCGGAGTTCGCGCCCAATACTCTGTGACGGACGCGGCGCTGGTCCCCGTCATCTTCGATAATTTCCCCTGGTTTAGCGATGAAGAGCTGGGCGTCGCGCTGAACAGCGCGGTTCACTTGTTTGGCGGCAAAGCTCCGGAGCAAGGTACGATCCTCGATTCGGAAGCCAACGCGCTCGCCGCGCTTCTTGCATCGCATGGGATCAGCGGAACAGTTTCCCATGAGCTGGTGCGAGATCCGATATCTGGTGAGCAGGTCGAGCAGTTCCAGGTTGAGGGCGCAGGCGTGAATATTGCGAGCGTGAAATTCAGCGACGCGGTTGCGCATAACAGTCAAGCCGTGCAGCAGCGAGTCGCAGATCTCGTTGGGAAGCCGTATTCTCGCACTGCGATGGAGCTCTTCACGTTCGAACAGGCTAGGCCACTGTATTTCACGAGTGGCTATCTCCAGGTGCGATTCGGAACTCCCGTTCCTCATTTGCTTGGGGCGCCAAACAATCCAGGCGCGAATCGAGTGGACGTGACCATTCCGATCGAGCCGGGCCTGCCGTTCGTATGGAACGGCGTCTCGTGGACCGGCGATCTCGTGATCTCATCATTTGAATTCGATACGCTGGTCGAGTTGCGACGCGGCGATGTCGCCGACGGAATGAAGATCGACGCGACATGGCAGGCCGTTCGCGACGCCTATGCGAAGCACGGGTATCTCGATGCGAAGCTGGCGATTGCGCCACAGTTTGACTCCGCCTCAAAGCGAGTGAGTTACTCCGTTGCGATCGCCAAAGGCCCGCAATACCACATGGGCAAACTTATTTTGTCGGGACTTTCTGTCGAAGGTGAGCGGCGAGTGCGCGCGGCGTGGAGGATCGCGTCGGGTGACGTGTTCGACAAAGGCGAATACGATGCCTTCATCTCGAATGGGATTTCGCAAGCGCTTTCGGGCATTCCGTTTCATTACGAAAAGCTGGGCCGATACTTGCAACAAGACCCTGACAGTCACACCGTGGATGTGCTGATCGATTTTCAGTAAGAGGCGCAGCGATACGGCCCCGCCCGCATGGTCCTCAGGCCCGAAAATCACCGCCAGGGTGCGCTCAACTCCCATCTCGTTCCTCAAAAATAGGTTTCAAGACTACCGTCAGGGTGGGGACTCTTCTCTGAAACTTTTCGCCGTTGACGTTCGTAATCTCTATTGAAAGTCCGGAGAAATCCGAATTGGCCAACTGCGAGGGAAGATGACGCGATCGCTCGTCTGCTCCGGATTGATTGCAGCAACTACGTTGATAGCCGCCCTTATTTCTGGCTGCGCCCCGGAGGACAGAGCTACCGGCGCCGTCGACCGGTCCTTCACTGTGAGCGGGCCGCTGCGCCTGGAGCTGAAGAACGCGAGCGGCGAATCGCGAATCACGGCGGGATCTCCAGGCGTAGTTCGCATTCACGCCGAATTTCGTGTTTACGCCTGGTCTTGGGGTGAAGCACAGGAGCGCCTGCGCGAACTTCAAAACGATCCGCCCATTTCCCAGGACGGCAACGTTGTTCGTCTCGGCGGAGGTAATTGGGGGTGGGTGTGGCCGAACACGAGCATCAACTATTCCGTCACAGTTCCGCCGGACTCGGAACTCGAAGGCTCATCAGCTTCGGGCAGCGTCAGCGTCCTTGGAATTTCCGGGCCAGTCGATATTAACGTCGTCAGCGGCAACGCCTCAGCGCAGGGAATCGCAGGCGACACCCGCATCCACGCTGTTAGTGGCAGCATCCGCGTCTTCGACATTCGCGGCTCCGCTGATGTGTCGACGGTTTCAGGGAGCATTGATGTAAACAAAGTCCAAGGACAGCTGCACGCCCGTAGTACCTCCGGGACGACCTGGATCGAGCGGCCAGCAGGCGACGTACAGGCGGACGCGATTAGCGGCGGAATGAATATAATGGACGCAACGGGCGATTTGCGCGCCAGGACCGTCTCCGGCGGAATCAGTATCGATGGCAACCCGAGCTCCGGCCGTTTCTGGGATATCAACACGATGTCCGGCAGCGTAGTCCTCGGCCTGCGTTCCAACGCGAGCTTTCGCCTTTATGCGCACAGCGCATCGGGAACCGTGGATCTCGGCATTCCGGCTGCTACGCAACAAAACGATCGCCATTCGGTGACGGCTCGGATTGGCGACGGTGCCGGGCGGGTCGAGATCGGCACCTTCTCGGGCGGCATCTCCATTCACTAGCGCGCCTCACCAGCTCAAGGCCAAAACTCACCGCAATCGAACGGTTCCAGACGAATCGGCTGAGCGGAAGTGACTTCCGCGCTAGAATGGCGCTTCGATGCGCCTTTTCCGCACCCTTCTTTGTGCCTGCTTCTTCTTCGGAGTCAGCTTCGCCACGATCGCACAAGATTCCAAGCCGCAAGCGAATGGCCCACCGGAGGCTCCTGCCAAACGAGACGTCGAGCCGGAGATGGCCCTGCAAAATGCGATCTCCAGCGCAGGCAACGACAGCGCCGCGCTCGTTCGCAATCTAAAATCGTACCTGCAACGATATCCGGATGCGCCAAGAAAGGCCGCCGTGTATCGTGCTCTCGTCGAGGCTTGCGATCAAATTCGCGACAACGACTGTGCGCTGCAGTACGCGGAACAATTGATCGCGGTGCGGCCTGATGATTCGGACATGATGCTGCTTGCAGTCAATCTCCTGAACCAGCGCGGAGACGACGCGAGTCTGGCCCGCGCTTCGGGCTATGTAACACGCGTGATCGATCGAGTGGAAAAAGCAACTCCCGATCAAAAGCCGGCCCGCGTCTCGCTCGCAGATTGGCAGGATGGACAGGCTCAACTTCGCACGGCGCTCTATTTCGTTCGCGGGCGAGTGGAATACACACAACGCAATTATGATGCGGCCGCGAAGGACCTTGAGACCAGCTATTCGGTCCGGCCCAATGCGCTCGCCGCGGAGTTGCTCGGGACGATTGCGGAGTTGCGCGGAGATTTGAAGGCGGCAATTGAAGAGTACGCACGTGCTTTCGTTCTGCCGGAAAATGGCCCCGCTGGAAAAGTCGATCGCGGCGAAGTACGCAAGCAGCTCGGCAACGTCTGGCGGCAGGCCCACGGAAATGATCGAGGCCTCGGCGATGCGATTCTTGCCGCGTATGACAGCACATCGTCGCAGCCCGCTGGCCCCGGTTCGAAGCCCGCAAACGTCAACAAGAACGCCAAAGACGCGTACGAATTCGTCCTGCGCGCCGTCAGTGGCGGCCCCATGCTGCTCGCTTCGCTCAAGGGTAAAGTTGTCGTGCTGAGTTTTTGGGCTACGTGGTGCGGTCCGTGTCGTGAACTCGAGCCCATGTTCGATCAGGTAGCGACGTCTTATGCCGGGAGCTCCGACATCGTGTTTCTTGCCGTGAACACGGATGACGACGAGGCGCAGGTGCCGCCGTTTCTTGCGCGGCAGAAATGGAGCGTCCCCGTGGTTTATGCTGATGGGCTCGACGCGTTCATGAAGGTCGAATCGCTGCCGACCGTTTTGGTCCTCGGGCGGACCGGCGAGATCGTCTATCGTGTTGCGGGCCTTGCGCCGGAAGGATTTATGCAATCCCTCACCACGGCGATTCAAGAGGCTCGCGGAAAGTCACATTAGTTAAGAGTCAAAGTGCAGCGGCGAGTTAGTTTTTCAGCGCGATCGCGTCTGCGCTTTCACGCCACTCTTTAGTGCTGCGTCGCGGCCCGCGAGAATCGTCCCCACATGAATCGCGACCGTATCCTCAACGCGTCGCGCGTAGCCGCCCGCGAAAGTCGTCGCCACCGGCACATTGTTCCTCTGCGCATAATCGAACACGAGCGCGTCGCGTTGCGTCAAGCCCTCTATCGTGAGCGCGAGGCCGCCCAACTGGTCCTCGCGATACGGATCAGCCCCGGCCACATAAAAAACAATTTGAGGCGAGAAATCCTCAAACGCGCGGTGCAGATGTTTCTCGAGAATGGCGAGGTAGTCCTCATCACCCGTTCCGTCTGGCAGGTTGATATCCACGGTCGAAGGCGGTTTCGGCTGCGGATAATTGTGCTCCTGATGAATCGATAGCGTGAAAACTTGGCCATCGCCGCCAAAAATCTCAGCAGTTCCGTTTCCCTGGTGCACGTCCGTGTCAACCACCATAGCGCGTTCGATTGCGCCATCGAACTGAAGCCGCCGGATTGCGATCGCCACGTCATGAATCACGCAAAATCCCTCGCCGTGATCGGGACAGGCATGATGAAATCCGCCGCCGATATTCGCGGCCCATCCGTCCGCGAGAGCGCGCTGCCCCGCGAGAATCGATCCGCCTGCGGCGTACCAGACAGCCTCGACGAGCTTCTTCGAATAGGGCACTTCGAGTCGAAGAATCTCCTGGTAGTTCAGTGTGCCCGTCTTCAATTTGTGGACGTAATCGGGCGAATGTACTCGCAACACGTCCTGGTCCGCCGCGGGTAGAGGCGCGAGGAAATCGTCCGGGCTCGCAATGCCATCGGACAGCAGCTTGTCGTGCACAAGCCGATACTTTTGTGACGGGAAGACGTGCGTGCCGAGGTTCAAATCGTAGCGTTCGTCGTAGATGAGCTTGAGGGGCAGCACGGTTTGTCGAGCCTATCGCGAACTTTTTCCAAAGGCAACGCATCCACAAAAGCCAATTTCAGAGCTTTCCAGCGCGTATCCGGGCGACTGGGCTTTGTGTTACAGTGATCGCCATGCGCCGCGCGCAGTCCATCCTCGTGATCGTCGCGCTCCTGGCAACGCCGCTGGCTCTTGTTGCGCGTACGGACTCCCCGGACCAGCCACAGTGCAATCGCATGTGCTGCCTCGTTCATCGCGGCCATTCTGCCAAGCCCCGGAAGTGTATTTGCGGCGTTCCTGCGCAAAAGCTACAGTGCTCCATGAAGCCCATGCCGCATTCGCCAGATTACGGCCTCAACGCACCTGTCGCCCCTACGGCGCCATCGTCCTTGATCTCAATCGCCGCTCCGGAGCGAAGCCGCAATTCGCTTCCATCCTTGGCGCAGCTCGTGCCAGCAGGATTTTCTCCCGTACCCTTCCAGCCCCCGCGCAGTTAACTCCGCTCTGGTAATTCTCTGAAGCACTCGGCATTTCCGCCGAACTGTTTCTTAGGCCGGACGAGGGTGCTTTCTCAGGAATATCAAGACGCTGGCACGTCGCTTTGGTGATCGGTTCGCAATGGGCGTTTTTCTTCGCTCCGCTGCGTTCCTATCAACTGCCGCTTTCTGCGCGGCCGGCCGATGAGACTTGCTACTCAAGCGAGCGCGTTGCCGCGCGCTTCGCGTGCCCTCACAGAGAGGAGTGTTCGCTGTGCGCAGGATCTGCTTGAGTTCGGTTGTTATTCTGTCCTTGATTTTCTTCGCCCATGCCGCTCGTGCCACGGTTTTCGGCACCGTACGCGGGGTCGCTCACGATCCCCAGCATCGGCCCGTAGCCGGCGCGTCGGTGCAAATCAAATCAGCCACGTCGGATTGGTCTCAATCTGCGAAAACGGATGACGACGGGTCATTTTCCTTTCCGGCGGTGCCGTTCGGTGACTATTCGCTCAGCGTTACGGCTTCGGGATTCGACCCCGCGATGCAAACACTGACGCTGGCCTCGGACACTTCGCCGGTGCTGCATTTCCAGCTTGCATTGGCAACTGTGAACCAAACCGTCGCCGTCTCGGAGTCTCCAGTCGAGACAGCTACGGATAGCGTCACGCCGACGACGATGCTGAACCGTCAAGACATCCAGGAAACTCCCGGAGCGGACCGCACCAATGGCCTCGAGATGATTACAAATTACGTGCCGGCTACATATGTGACGCACGACATGCTGCATATGCGAGGAGGTCATCAAGTCGACTGGCTGATTGACGGCGTCCCCATCCCGAACACGAATATCGCCAGCAACCTCGGGCCTCAGATTGACCCGAAGGACATCGACTATCTTGAAGTTCTCAGAGGCAGCTACGATGCCGACTATGGAGATCGCACGTACGGAATGTTTGACATCGTGCCGCGAAACGGTTTTGAGCGCGACAACGAATGCGACCTCCTCGTCAGCTTTGGGAATTTCTACCAAACGAACAACCAAGTCAGTTGCGGAGGGCACACCGAGCGATTCGCCTATTATGCCAGCCTGAATGGAAACCGAAGCAATTACGGACTCCAAACTCCAATTCCGCAAGTGTTCCACGACGCCGAGAATGGCTATGGCGGATTCACTTCGCTCATCTTTAATCCCGACCCCAAGAATCAATTTCGCCTGGTTGCTTCTTTGCGGCAGGATTATTACCAGATCCCCATCGATCCTGATCCCAACTCAACCGGGAATCTAATCCTGGAAGAATCAGGAGAGTCTCCCAGTTATGGCCTCCGTGATGCGGAGCGTGAGCCCGATGGGTATGTGACTTTCTCGTGGGTCCACACGTTCGATCCGAGCACGGTGCTTACGATTTCGCCGTTTTATCATTACAACGCCGCAGACTACCAAGGCGGACCGAACGATTATCCGGTGATCTCGACTGTAAATCAGCGGGCCAATTATGTAGGCATGCAGGCCGTCTTCAACAAAACCTTCTGGAAAAATGACTTTCAAGCTGGGATCTACGGATTCTTTCAGCACCAATACAACTACTTCGATAACCAGTTCACCGATGGCAGCGAAAACTTCCCAGCCTCATCGATTGGCGTGAATGGTGGTGTCGCCGCCCAGTTTTTCGACGACAAGTTCAAGTTGAATTCACTGGTGACTTTGATCGTCGGCCTTCGCCAAACGGAATTCAGGTCCACCTCGATTTGGGAGAACGCGACAGATCCTCGCGTGGGCGCCACTTTCAGAATTCCGCGCCTGAATTGGGTTCTTCGTGGTTTCTACGGCCTCTACTATCAAGCCCCGCCGCTTGTGACGGCCACCGGCGCGCTCCTCGGCCTCGCAAACAGCCAGAACTTTACTTTCGCCCCTTTGCATGGCGAGCGGGATCGAGAATATCAGTTTGGCGTCACGATTCCCTATCGCGGCTGGACTCTTGACGCCGACAATTACGTGACGAAGGCCACGAATTGGCTCGATCACAACAATATCGGAGAATCGAATCTATTTTGGCCGATTACGTGGGATGCGGCCAAGATTCAAGGGTGGGAACTCACACTGCGATCACCCCGCGTTTGGCAGCGCGGCCAGTTTCACCTCGCTTATGCGAACCAAATCGCGGAGGCAACCGCTCCGATCACGGGAGGCCTGATTTGCCCCGCACCAGTGACGCCGGCATGCGGACTCGACATACCGCCGGGATATGCGCCGGTCGACCACGACCAGAGAAACACATTGAACTTCGGATTCAACGCGAGTCTTCCCTGGCAGGCGTATGCGTCGACGAATGTATATTACGGCAGCGGTTTTACGAACGGTTTGTTCGGGATGCCTAACGCGCAATATCCCGGACCCTATTTACCTAGCCACACCACGTGGGATCTTTCTCTGGGGAAAACCTTCTCTGAGAAGTATTCCGTTTCCGTTACGGCGCTGAACGTCACAAACCTTCGCGTACAGCTGGACAACAGTCTCACCTTTGGCGGATTTCACTGGAATGAGCCACGCCAAGTCTATGTGGAATTCCGCTATCGCTTTCATTACTGATGCAAGGCGCTTGCGCGAGAGTTAGAATCGCAAGTTCAAAGGAGAACGGGATCGTGAACGTCGTAACAAGAAAATTTCGCGAGCACCGCGGAGCTCGAATCGCGTTTTCGATGCTGCTTGGAATTCTCGCACTGGCGATCATCGGCTGCAGTAGGCAGCAGTCGGAATCGCAGTCGCAGGAACCCTCTGGCGCGCGGCACTACAAGCTCGTCGGCAAAATCGTCTCGATCGACAATTCGCAAAGTTCCATCACCGTCGATAGCCAGGCTGTTCCCGGCTTTATGGACGCGATGATCATGCCCTATACCGTGCACAGCAAGGAGGAACTCACCACGCTGCACTCCGGCGACGAAATCACCGCCGACATCGTGGTTACTAATGACGGCGCCTACCTGCAGCACATCGTCGTGACAAAGAAAGCCAGCGGTGCGGCGGCGGAGCCTCAGGCCGCGCCTTCGACTGCCGCGCAGCGCGATCCGCAGCCGGGTGACAAAGTACCGAATTTCGTCCTAATCAATCAGGACGGCCGCCGCGTTCACTTGAGTTCATTCAAAGGCGACGTCGTCCTCGTAACCTTCATCTACACGCGCTGCCCGTTTCCCGACTATTGCCCGCTCGTCAGCCAGAATTTCGCCAATATCTACGCCTCGATTCGCAAGAATCCTGAGCTCAACGCCAGAGTTCGCCTGCTCAGCGTCAGCTTTGATCCTGAACACGACACACCCGGCGTACTTCGCGAATACTCCGAAAGGTTCCGCAAGACTACGCAGGGCGTGCCGTTCGCGCGTTGGGAATTCACCGTCGTGCCAAAGCAGGAATTATCCGATGTCGCGAATTTCTTCGGTCTTTATTTGGATGCGAGCGACGGCCAGATCACTCACTCGCTAAGCACCACGGTCATTTCGCCTGCGGGAACAATCTACAAGTGGTACGACGACAACACTTGGAAGCCGGCCGATCTGGTCGCCGACGCCACGCAATCTCTCGCGGACCGAAAATCAGCGGCGACTTCGCACGCCGCCGATCGCGGTTCGAAATCCTCGGGGTCGTCTGGAAGCTGATCGCGTCGCAGCGCCGCGAAAAATCCTAGCGAATCCAGGCTGCCGCCCGCCTTGACTTTGCCAAAACCGCCCACCTAGACTCGGTCTTTCTCCCAATCCCATGCCAAAAATCGAGGCGCGTACCATCACAGTCGGCGTTACTGGCGCGAGCGGCGCGCTCTACGCGCAGACTATCCTCCGCCTGCTCGATGCCGACCCGCGCGTCCGGCGCGTTTTTCTTGTAGCTACGGAAGCCGGTCTCCGCCTGATCGCCTCCGAACTTGATATCGTCGCAGCCGATCTGAAAAAGTTGCCGTCCCTGCTCACCGGCACAGCCGCCAAAAAAATCGAATGTCTTCCGAATAAGGACATTGGCGCGAGCATCGCCTCGGGCAGCGCTGCGGTCGACGCGATGGTGGTGATCCCTTGTTCTGCTGGCGCTCTCGGCTCGATCGCCGCCGGAATCGCGAACGATCTGCTCGCGCGTGCGGCCGACGTTTGCCTGAAAGAGCGCCGCCCGCTCGTGTTGTGTCTTCGTGAGACGCCGCTCAATCGCATCCACATCGAAAACATGTTGCGTGTCAACGACGCTGGCGCGATCGTCATGCCGGCGATGCCCGCGTTTTACTACGAGCCGAAAAATATCACAGACATGATCGAGCAGTTCTGCTATCGCGTCCTCGTGCAGCTCGGCCTGCCGCAAAAAGACCAATATCACTGGACCGGCCGCACGGAATCGCAATCATGAAGGCGCGCATCCTCACTGTGCTCGAAATGATCAAGTTCGAGCACTCCGTCTTCGCGCTGCCCTTCGCGCTGGTCGGAGCTTTGCTTGCCGCGCGTGCAGGCGGCGGCCTTCCTACCTGGAGACAGATAATCTGGATCGTGGTCGCGATGGTGGGCGCGCGCTCCGCTGCGATGACCATGAACCGTATTGCCGACGTCGAATACGATCGCCGCAATCCGCGCACCGCGCGTCGCGCTTTGCCCGCTGGCGAACTTTCTGTCGGTTTCGCTTGGGCGTTCACGGTGGTCGCATCCGCGGTTCTCGTGTTTGCCTCTTGGCAACTCAATCCGCTCGCGCTCAAACTTTCTCCCGTCGCACTCGGCTGCCTCTTTTTCTATTCGTACACGAAGCGTTTCACCTCCTGGTCGCACTTCGTCCTCGGTTTTTGCCTGGGCATTTCGCCCGCCGCGGCATGGATCGCGATTCGTGGCTCGCTCGACTGGCGCATGCTCATCCTCTGCGCCGCTGTCACACTGTGGGTCGGCGGCTTCGACGTTCTTTATGCCTGCCAGGACGTCGATTTCGACCGCGCCGCTGGGCTTCACTCGATCCCGAAAAAATTCGGCATCGCGAAAGCGCTGTTCGTCGCGCGGGCGATGCACGTGCTCATGATCGCGCTTCTGATCTGGCTTGCGGCGAGCTTTCATCTTGCGTGGCCTGCGTGGGTGGGGATTGCCGTCGTCGCCGCGCTGCTTGCCTACGGGCATTCACTCGTGAAACCGAACGACCTCAGCAAAATGAATGCTGCCTTTTTCACCGTAAATGGCTATATTAGTTTGTTGTTTCTGCTGTTTTGGGGCGCCGCTGCCGTCGTCATGCGCCCATAAATCGTTTCGTCATTCTAAGGGACGCTTCGGCGTACCGAAGGATCTCTCTTCTGTCGAAAAATGAACACAGCCTTCCACACCACCGACGCGCGCCTCGAGCCCATCGCCCAGAAAGTCCTCGCTGGCGAGCGCCTCGACTCCGCTGACGGTCTCGCGCTCTTCCAATCGAATGACCTCCTCGCCGTCGGCTGGCTCGCCAACCACGTCCGCGAACAGCGCCATGGCGACATCTGCTATTTCAACGTAAATCGCCACATCAATCCCACGAACGTCTGCGTCGCCCACTGCAAGCTCTGTGCCTTCGGCCGCTCGCCTGACGCTACCGGCGCCTACGCGTTCTCGCATAACGAGATTTTCGCTCGCGCCGCCGAAGGAGTCGCGCAAGGCGCCACGGAATTTCACATCGTCGGCGGCCTGCATCCCGATCTTCCCTTCGACTTTTACCTCGATCTGATTAGCGGACTGAAGCAGCGCTTCCCGCACGTCCATCTGAAGGCGTTCACGATGGTCGAGGTGCATTACTACGCGCGCATTTCGAAGCTCTCTCTTCGCGACACGCTGCTCAAGATGAAAGAAGCCGGGGTCGATTCGCTCCCCGGAGGCGGCGCCGAAATTTTCCATCCGCGCGTCCGCCGCATCATCTGCGACCACAAAGTTTCCGGCACCATGTGGTTATCGATCGCGCGCACCGCTCACGAGATCGGCCTGCGCTCGAATGCGACTATGCTTTACGGCCACGTCGAAACGCTCGAAGAGCGCGTCGACCATCTCGTTCGCCTGCGCGAAACCCAGGACAAATCTCACGGCTTCGTCGCCTTCATCCCGCTCGAGTTTCATCCGGCGAACACCGGACTCGCGCACATTCCGCGCCCGAGCGGCTTCGATGCGCTCAAGACTATCGCCGTGTCGCGCCTCATGCTCGACAATTTCGACCACATCAAGGCTTACTGGATCATGCTCACGCCGCGCATTGCGCAGATTGCCCTGCGGTTTGGTGCGAACGATCTGGATGGAACCGTCGTCGAAGAAAAAATTTACCACGATGCCGGTGCGACCACGCCTGAGCATCTTACGCGCGCCGAGCTCGAGCGCCTGATCCGCGCCGCCGGCCGCGTTCCCGTCGAGCGCGACACGCTCTACAATCGCGTGGACCGCGCAACCATGCCTCCGGTATCACCCGCGCCGCCAGCCCACCCGGCCGGCGTTTTCATCCCCGCTTCCTCTCTCACCACCAATTAGCTCGCGTCTCGCCTCGCGAACTTAGCTAATCCCGGATCCACCCAAGCGCTAGGTCATTCCGAGGGACGCGCGAGCGGACCGAGGAATCTCTCTTCTGGCCGCAGTCTGCTCCGGAATCGAAGACACTTATCGCACGCAAATCCTCACGCGTGCGGATGCGCCTGATCGTACACTTTCATTAACTGCTCGATGCTCGCCTGCGTGTAACGCTGCGTGGTCGAAAGCGACACGTGGCCCAGCAGTTCCTGAATCGCACGCAAGTCCGCGCCGTCCGCCAGCAGATGCGTCGCGAATGCGTGTCGCAGTGAGTGCGGATGCAGGTCCCAATTCACATTCGCGAGCCGCGCGTACTTTCGCACCAGCATGTGCACCATTCGCGTAGTCAGGCGTCCGCCAAAGTGATTCAGGAACACCGCTTCGTGATCCTGCGGCATGTACGATGGGGGTTGCGCCAGAATTTGCGCGCGCACCGGCCAGTAGGCTTCGAGCGCCGCGCTCGCCTTGGCCCCGTACGGCACCACTCTCTCCTTGCGCCCTTTCCCGAAAACGCGCAGCATCTGTCCCGCACGATCCACGTTGCCGAGATCGAGCCCCACCAACTCGCTCACGCGGAGTCCTGAAGCGTAAAGCAATTCCAAAATCGCGCGGTCTCGCTTGAGAATGATTTTCATCGTGCCTTCCGATCGTACCGTCGGCCCCTTCGCGCGCCTCAGTTTGTGCGCCGCCTGGTTTACGCCCAGATTATCGAGGAAGCTGTTCAACTCCTCTGCGGTCAGCACGCGTGGCACGCGCTTCGGCAGCTTCGGCGTCGCTACCAGTCGCGCCGGATTCTGCTTCGCGAATTTCTCGCGTATGCAGAACTTGAAAAAAGTTCGCAGCGCCGCCAGCCGTCTCGCTACGGATGCCTTCGTCAGGCCGCGATCATAGAGCGAGCTGACGAACTCTCGAATGATGCGATGATCGATCTCGTTGATGGGGAGCGTCCGCTCTCCCGGTGGCGTCAGAAAAGCGGCGAACTGCTGCACGTCGCGGCGATATTCACGAATCGTCTGCGGTGATACATTGCGCTCGTAGCGCAGGTATTGGATGAACTTCTCGATTTCCCGCTTCATTTGCCCCCGCCCCGCGCTAGAATTATCGTCAAGGATGGGACATGAGGCAGGAATATGCGCGCGGGGGTTGCACTACTTGGTACTAGAAGCATGTTGCTGTGTTTACTAAAACGTGTTATTAAAAGATAAAGTAACTTTTGCATGATCGACTTAGATGATTAGGAGGATTGATGAGTTTTCTAGCCGGACGATTTCTGGGCCGGTCATTCTACCTTGCTTGGCAGTCGATCTTTCGCCATCCCTTTCGCCCCGATATTCCATTTTCTAATCGCAACATCCAGGAATTAGAATCCCACCTATCTCATTGCAAACACTCATTCGAGCCATCGTCTAATCGCAACAAAACGAGAGTTTCTCATTTTGTCGTTTTGCAAAAAATTCTTCCCCTCATTTTCGCCATGCCCTATTGCCTGTTGGCCGGGCCGCTTTCGCGCGCCCCTCAAGCTCCAGCCGGCGCTAAGAGCCTGACAGTTGAGCGTATCTACGGCTTCCCGAACCTCAGTGGCTCGCTTACGGAAGGTATTGAATGGATGCCCGACTCGAAACACATTTCGTATCTTCAAGATGGCGACTCCGGCGAGGAGCTTTGGACCATGGACGCCGTCAGCGGGCAACGCCGGGTGCTTGTAAAAGCCGACGTGCTTGAGCGCGCCCTGCAGCCCGAAAAGACCCAGGCGATTCAATCGACAGGCCTCGGCCGCGTTCACACCCAGGACTATTTCTGGGAGCCTGATGGCCAGAGGCTGCTTTTTGCGGGCAGCAGCAAGCTGGTGCTTCTCGATCTGAAGACCATGTCCGCGAAATCGCTTGTAACTGGTCCCGACTCCGCCGCAGGTGAAATCGATGACCCGAAGTTTTCTCCCGATGGCAAATGGGTCAGCTTCGTGCGCGATTCGAACCTGTGGATCGCGAGCGTTGCCAGCGGCGAAATTCGTGAATTAACGAGCGGCGGCACCGAGGAAATCCTGAAAGGAAAGCTTGACTGGGTGTATCCCGAGGAGCTTGACCTCACGACGGCTTATTGGTGGTCGCCCGATTCGTCGAAAATCGCTTATTACGAAATGGATGAGCGACCCGTCACGCGTTACCCGATCCTGGATATGAGTTCGCCCGTGGGCGCGTTGCAATACACACGTTATCCGCAGGCCGGCGAAGCCAATCCTATCGTGCGCGTGGGCGTGGTCTCTGTCGAAGCAGGGGGAGCGGGCGGGCGCTCCGAAACTAAATGGATGGACACGGGCGCGAACACAGACATCTATCCCGCGCGCGTCGATTGGCTCGCCGATAGCCAGCGCGTTGCCATCGAACGCCTGAATCGCGCGCAAAACCGTCTCGACTTGCTTTTCTGCGATGCCGCAAACGGAGCCTCGAAACTGATCCTTACAGAAACCGACAAATATTGGGTCAACATCGCCGACGATTTGTACTTTTTCTCCGATAACAAACGCTTCCTTTGGTCAAGCGAACGCACCGGCTTCCGCCATTTCTACCTCTACGATCTCTCGGGCAAATTGATCGAGCAGTTGACCAACGGGGATTGGAGCGTCACTGGCAACAGCGGATTCGGACCGGGTGCAGTTGCTCATCCCGCAGTTGATGAAGCGCGCGGCCTGATTTATTTCATTTCCAACAAAGACGACGTTCGAGAACGGCAGCTCTATCAACTCTCGCTCGAAAGCAAAAGTATCACTCGCATCACACGCGATCCGGGGACCCATGATGTGATCATCGCGCCGGATGCATCCGCATTTGTCGACGAGGTTTCAACGGCGATGACGCCGCCGAGACAAGCTCTTTACCGCATCGACGGTTCCCGCACCGCCAGCATCAACGACAATCCGGACCCGCAGCTTCGTGAGTATCAACTCTGTCCGGTCCAGTTCTTGGCAGTTTCTGCGGACGACGGCACAAAACTCGAAGCGCAGATGATCCGCCCACCCGGCTTCGACGCATCGCGAAAATACCCGGTCCTCATCGACGTGTACGGCGGCCCCGACGTCCAAGAGGTGACCAACTCCTGGGGCCGTTCGGATCTTCTCTGGGACGAAATGATGGCCGAGAAGGGCTACATCATTTTCACGCTCGATAATCGAGGCTCCAAAGGCCGCGGCCATGCGTTCGAAACGCCAATCTTTCACCAGCTTGGAAAAATCGAATTGGAGGATCAGCTCGCGGGCGTGAAGTTCCTGAAGTCGCTAAGCTATGTCGATGGATCGCGCATCGGCATCTGGGGCTGGAGCTACGGCGGCACGATGACGCTCGAGGCGATGTTCAACGCGGCCGATGTGTTCAAGGCCGGGGCGGCGGTTGCGCCGGTCAGCGACTGGCATCTTTACGACACAATTTATACCGAGCGCTACATGGGAATGCCGCAGGACAATCCTGTCGCGTATCAAAACTCCTCGCCTGTCAATCAAGCGAGTAACCTGACCGGCAAGCTGCTATTGGCCCACGGCACGGGCGATGACAACGTGCACTTCGCGGACACGTCGGAAGTGATCAACGAATTGATCCTGGCCGGCCGCTATCCTACGGATTTGGCGATCTTTCCCGGCCGTGGCCACTCGATTTCCGATCAGCCGGCTCGAATACAGCTTTTTAATAAAATCGCTGATTTCTTTCTGAACAATTTATGACACAATTCGGCGTCATTTTCGCGAGACAACCTGTAAACTGGAGATGCCCTCCAATACGGGAAACGAAGTATTGTACAGGTACCCCGTAACAAGCATTCTCTCGGTCAGGAGTTCCTTCGGGATGTTCGCTCGGCATCATCTTCGGTTTGGGGGCGGCCTTCGAAACAGGCGTGGTAATTTGGCTGCCAGCATCACCATTGCATGCCTCTTGGCGGTGCTGTTCTGCTCCGCTGCCGAAGCTGCGAATGACGAACCTGCTGAAGAACCTGTGAATCCGCAGCCGAATGCCGCAATGCTCGCGGCAGGTTTTCGCCAACTCTATGAACTCGATTTTCAAGGTGCGCGTCTGCAGTTCTTGGCCTACCAGAGGCTCCAGTCGCAGGATCCGGTCGGAAAAGCGGCGGAAGCTGCGAGCTACCTCTACGAAGAATTCAACGCAAAAGGCGTCTTCACTTCAGCATTTTTCCTGAACAACGAAAGGCTGCTGGGTGGCGTTCAGGGCAGCGCGTCGGAAAACCGCAACGATGAGTTTCTCTCCACGAATCACGCCGCTCGTGAAATGGCCCAGCAGCAATTGAAGTCCGATCCGCGAAATCCGCGAGCGTTGCTCGCGCTGACTCTCGCCGACGGCATGGAATCCGATTACGACGCGTTGATCATCAAGAAACAATTGGCGGGCTTGGGACTGATGCGCCAGGCCGAAAGCGAAGCCAACAAGCTGCTCGAAATCGATCCCACCGCACAGGATGCCTACGTCGCTCTCGGCGCCAGCAACTACGTGATCGGATGCATGCCGAATTACAAGCGCGCTTTCCTCTGGTTCGGCGGAATCCATGGCGATCGGCAACGTGGAATGCAGCAGATGCAGGTTGCTGCGGAGCACGGCCGCTATCTCGCGCCCTTCGCCAAGATTCTTCTGGCGCTGGCCTGCGAGCGCGAGCATGAACTGGATCACGCTCGCCAGCTGCTCACGGAATTGGCCGCTGAATTCCCCGCGAACCCGCTGTTCGCGCGCGAACTTGGTTTGCTTCAACGCGGCGTCGCGGGCGGCGAGTAGTCCTCGTTAGCTTTGCGGCCCCAGTCTCTGCAGCATTTCGCGAATCGGTCGAGAATCCCCACACGATTACCACTTCACGCGCACGCGATAATCGAGCGTGGCCGTGCCGTCCTTGTCCACGGGAATCTCAAACCCGATCGTGGACGAATCGAGTTTCGTCCACTTGTAGTTGGAGTTTTCCACTTCCCAGTCGCCGCCGACCGGCTCACGAACTTCGACGGTCACGGCGCTGTCCTTGTGATTTCTCAAAGTGATCTGATATTCGAGTTCGTACAGATCCGACGCGAGGCGCTTGTAGTCTGTCTCCTTGCGTTCGCAGACCACGTCGAACGCATTGCCGACATGAATCCGCAGCATCTCATCTTTTGGCGTGTGCGTGATGTTGTCTTCGCCCGCGAATTGTGTTCCGCCGCTTGAATCGGCCTGGTACACGCGCACGGTTCCGGCGGGCAAAGGAATTCCCAAGCCGGATTTTTCGTCATTCTTGAAGCGATAGTAGACTTTCACCGGCTGCGGTATCGCATTTCCGATTCCAGACGGATTTCGGTAGTAATACGGCTGTCCTTCGACGGTGAGATACTTTTCAACAGCGACATCCGACGCCGTCAGCAGGCTGATCTGCTTCGATTCGTTGTTCTGAATCGAAGTGCGGCGGCCCAGCGTGTACAAGTGGTATTCAGAGAAGTTTTCCTGCGCGAATTGCGCCTCTTCTTTAGCGACCCCGCCGACGACACCTGCCATTGCGCGCATCGGCGGCGGCTGCGCGCGATTCACTTCGCCGGCCACCAACTGCAGCTTTGCATTGTTGTAAGCGGCGCCGCTGTTGTTGGTCAGCGTGACCCAGCCGTCGAGCCCGGCTGTTTTCTCGTCCCGCGCGACCGTGAGCACGTAGTCGGCGTTCCAGTTCATGCTGTTTGTCAGGTAGGAGGCCTCCACGCGCTGCGACGCTGCGCCGCGATTCGTGAGCGTCCAAACGAGTGTGGGCCGGCTGTAAAGATTCTCGGGCACATCGGGAAAGCGATACGAATCGGCGGTCATTCCGGTGATGATCTCATCGCCGACCTTCCACACAGGACCGTTGTTGTTGGCGAGCAGCAGCGCCTTGGTTTCAACATATTTTGTCGAGCCGTTCTCCTGCTCGCGCTGCACCAGCGTCACTTCGCGGCCGACGTATTTTTGGAGCAGCTTTTGCGGATCGAGCAGATCGTATTCGTAGTTTTGCTCGACCACGCTCACGCTGGCGGGATCGGTGAGGGACCGGAAATGCACTGTCGCCGGATTGATCGAGGCGGCGACGTCTTCGAAACGCAGCGGAAAAGTGCCGGATTGCAAGCGAATCTGGCGTACGTCGCGAACGAGCGCGAGATTCGAATTGTAGACAGTAACCGACAGATCGGTTTGATCCTGCTGCGTGGTTTCGGCAACGGCGGCTTGTGCAGGCTTGCCGGCGTTTGCTGCAGCGTGGACTCGCTTCAACTGTCCGGCGAGCGCCCAAATCGAAATCGCGGCGGCGAGAGCGAGAACGCTGACTGTTTTCAGAGTACGAGAGGGCATGGGCTTTCTCCTTCAAACGGCAAAACAATTTCGTTATCTGAACATAGAACGGCGCCCGGAGAGTTTCTTGCGCGCTGATTTTTCGAGGAAATGTAACACAAGGGGACTACTGAGCAGGCTGCCAATTTTTGCCTGCGTCGTGCGTGACAAATTTGCGACCGTCTGCCGTGGTCACAATCGCCCCGGAATCGTCACGCGCGGAGATACCGATAAGGTCCGCGTGCGCGGGCGGCGGAATGGTCGCCCAGTTCGCGCCATCTCTGGTGAGCAGAATGATTCCATTGCGGCCGGCAACCCAGCAGATCCTGGAAGAGAGCGCAACTCCTGTGAGCAGTCGAGCGTCAGGAGCAGGCTGCTGATTCTGCCAGGTGATGCCGCCATCGGTAGACCGCTCCAAATTGCCTCCGCCGTTGACGCGCCATAAGACTTGCGGATCGGGCGAGCGAATTTCAACAGTGCGCTGGTACGCGCTCCGAAGCGAAGCTGTTGTTTTGGCTGTCGAGTAGCCGGTGACCAACTCAGGCGTGATTGGGGGTGGGGACTGTTGCTGGCCGGCAACACTGGACGGATTCCCGCCAACAATGCCACCGACCTCTCCTTGGCCTGGGCTCGCTGTGGAGGGAAGCGTTTGAGTCGAAGCGGGAGGGGCAACGGGAGCAACAACAGCCTGACCTTCGGAACTGAGTGCAGCGGCTTGATTTTGTGAGCTGGAGGCGTTGCCTTGCGCGCCAGCTCCGAGCGCCATTTCCTTTTTCGATTCGTTTTGCGCTGCATCATTCTCCGCGCCGACTGATTTCTTTGCGTTCGCGGTGGTTTGGTTTCGCAGCTCAGCAGGCGAGGGCCGAACGCGATCGAGCACACGAGATTGGGGCTCGAGCGGCGGGGCGGGCGGTTGGACCGGTTGCGACATCGCGACGAGTGGCTGCTGCTCGATTGTTTTGTTCGTGGCGGGTCTTATGGTCGCAGGCCTTCGCGCCAGCCAAAAGATCGAGATCGCGAGCACCGCCGCGGCTGGGGCGAGCCAGCGCCAATTCCAGAGCCATGCGTTGCCGTGCGCTTCCTCTCGGGATGTCGCCGCAGGTGCAGATTCATCGGCACGAACCATCGCAGCGAGCCGTTCCCGACAGTTGCCGCAGTTAGACAGATGCATCTCGAAACGCGTCATTTCTGCGGCACCGACCGAACGTTCGTAATATGCCGCCAGCTGCTGGGGATCAGGACACGCGCTCGTGCCACTCGTATTTTGAACGAGGCCCTGGCGGAGGAGTTTGGATCTCGATTTGTCCTGATTCTCTAATGCCATGAAACCATTCTCTCCTACTCTTCGAACGCCGCGCGCTCGAAAACTTGCGCCAGCCATTTGTCAATCTGGAGACAATGCGCCTGCCTCGGTTGGCTGATCGATTTGCGGATCTTGAGCGCGCAATGCTCTCGTCAAGTCGAACGGCCATTCTCCCTGGGCATATTCCAGACACAGCTTGATTTGTTCGGCGGCCAGCTTTCGTTGTTGACGCAGCGCTGTTTCGACGTGCTTTCGTACATCGCGCCGCGTGCGCTCCAGTTTGCGCGACACCGTCGCCTGGTGCTCGCCAAGCAATTTGCCGATTTGCGCGAGCGTCAAATCGTCCGCGTAGTAGTAGGCAAGACGAAGCCTGTCGCGCGGGGCGAGCGCCGCGAGAGCCGCCGTGAGCGAGGCTTGCAAAATGGCGAGATAGTCGGACCGCTCGGTATCGATCGGCTCACGCGCAGCTGGTGATTGCCGCCTGGCTGGCTCGGCCAGGATTTCTTTGCCAGCGCCACTTTCGTCCTCAAGCGAGTCGGTCTTCCGCGATCGTCGGATCTCGTCGACGTAGCGTTGGGCCAACACAGCGCGAAGCCACGTTCCCAATCTGCTGCGGCCGTGAAAGTAATCGAACAGCGATTTTCGTCGGCCATCGCGTTCTCTCAGCCCATACAAATCGGCGTAGAGCGAGTCCGCGAGTTCGCGTGCTGCCGCATCGCCGGCAGAAGCGCCGCAGATCGCGCGGGCGGCGCGATAGAGTTCTGGCCGATACTGAGCGATGAAGAATTCCCAGGCTGCGTCTCCGCCGTTGCTGCACGCGCATGCCAGCGCAAGATCTGAAACATGCAGCGATTCGAGGTAGGAGCCGATGGTCTTTGCGTCCGCGTGAATTGCCGCGCCGTGGTTTAGAGGCTCCGAGGAAAAACGGTGAGCAACACTCGACTCAATTGCGGCCTGGAATTGCAAGTATCTGAGGTTCCACTCCGCGGGCGCGGCGGCCCGGCGCCAGCAGCGTTCAACTGCGGGGGCGAGCGACACGGGAATTCTAGGCGCGATGGACGCGGGGTTCCCCGGCTGCGCGGGGCGCCCGGAGTCCACCGGGGTGAGTGCCATGCTATGGAGGATAGCTGAATGGCACCCGCGGGTTGCATGGGCGCCCGTCAGATTAGAACAGCGAAAGTGAAATCCGGTGAGATCGCCGTGAATTCGTTGCTTCAGTGGGTATAATTGTGAGAGCGGGTGAGCCGGGTGATCGCCGGCTGGCTCGATTCGTTTCGGCGAATCTGGGCGAGCGGGAGGAAAGTCCGGACTCCGAGCCCTTCGAAGCTGCTGACGCAGCTTCTCAGGGTAAAGGGCAACGCGCCTGGTAACGCCAGGGGGTTGCGCAGCAAGGGCGCGAAAGCGTTCGGGCGGCGCGGCTACGGAAAGTGCCACAGAAAATAAACCGCCGGTGATGCTTGCACCTCGGCGGCAGGCCCGAGGAAAAACCGAGGGCTTGCCTGTTATGGTCGGCGCATTTGGCAAGGGTGAAAAGGTGGGGTAAGAGCCCACCGCTCGGGTGGCGACATCCGAGGCACGGAAAACCCCGCGTGGAGCAAGGCCAAATAGGAGGGGAGGGCCGGCCCGGCCCGTATGCGTCGCGTTCGAGAGAACGAGGCGCTGTGACCCTCGGGTAGGCTGCTTGAGTCCCGAAGCGATTCGGGACCTAGAGGAATGGTCGCCACGCCGCGTTTCGAAGTGTCCGATGCGAATCGGGCGCGACGAGGTGCGGCGACAGAATCCGGCTTACAGGCTCATCCGCTTGTTTTCTGTAGGTCGCAGGCCACCCTAGAGCTTCGGCGCGAAAGCCGCGTGGACCAAGAACGCCTCGCCGCCAGCGACAGCCGATGCGGCCTCGTAGCGCTCGACCACGGCCCTCAATTCTCCGGCCAGTGCTCTTCGCTGCTCTGTCGTGAGACGCAACGTCTTCCAGAAATCGAACGCACGCGACCTCCCCATCCTGCCTGCGCGGTCGACGAGATGCACCTTCATCCGTCCAGCCTGATCGAGATGATAGTGCAGGGACAACTCGCTCCTGTTCGCCTGCTCAGCGAGCGACTGACGCAACTCGCGGGCCAGCGTTTCGCCCATGTGTTCGTTGATATCCGCAAGGCTCACCACGAAGGCCTCAGCGATCGCCCGGTAATATCGGATCGGCCGGCCTCTTCGGGGCTTCACTCTGCTCACGCGCAGCAGGCCGCAGTTGACGAGGCGGGCTTGGTGATAGTGCAGCCTTTGAAGCGGCTGCCCCAGCTCGCGCGCCAACTCCGTCAGGTTGCGTTCGCGGCGGCTGCACGCCAACAACAGCCGAGACCGTACTGGATTATTTAGGGCGCCCGCCTGGCCGCCAGACTGGACTCGATAAGCTCTACTCAAATCTGGTGGTTTCATTCGAAGTAGATTCTTGACTACGCTGGACACGAAAGCAAACGGCCCTGCGTGGGCGGAGAGGTATCGCTGAAATGAGATGTGAGTATCGATGTCTACCTTTGTTTCTGGCCACTACGGCCGCGTTGTTCGCCTTGATAACTTCGGCCCCGGGCCAAACGTCGCCCACGGCGTCCGCCGCCGCCCTGTTCCGCGCCGGCGACTTCGCCGCCGCCGGGCGCGCCTACGATGCGGTATTGAAGAGTTCACCCAAGGATGCCAACGCTCTCGAGGGTGCCGCGCGCGTGCTCCTTTTGGAAAACAACTTCGATCGGGCGATCGCCCTAGCGCAGCAGGCGCTAGCCGCCGACCCGGCCAACACGGCGGCCCAGATGACGCTCAGAGGCGCCCAACAGCGCAAGGCCGCCTTCGCCGGAGAGGGCTATCATTACGAAGAACGGCCGCAGAGCCCAATCTCCATTCCGTTCGTGGCGACCGATCCGCTGCCCATCGTCCAGGTCACCGTCGATGGACATCAGGTGTACTTCTTCATCGACACAGGTGCCTCGGACTTCGTCGTGCGTTCTGATCTCGTCAAGGCACTCGGGCTCCAAACTCAGTCCGCAGGTGAGGGTGTATTCGCGGGCGGCAAGCGGGCGCCAATTGAGCGCACAACCGTGCCGGAAATCCGGATCGGTTCGCTCACGATCAAGGATGTGCCCGCGGCGGTCTTGGGCCAGAGCCTGCAAATGGGACGATTCAAGACCGAAGGTGTCGTCGGCACCGGTTTCTTGATGCAGTTCCTCTCGACGCTGGACTATTGCCAGGGCCGACTGGTGCTGCGTCCGCGTATCGACTCAGCCGCTGTGGAGAAGGCAGCTGCGAGTGCCGGGGCGAACATCGTGCCCATGTGGCTGTTTGCGGATCACTTCATTTTAGCCAGAGCGCACCTCCAGAGTGGCGCTGAGCACCTCTACAGCATTGACACGGGCATGGCTGGTGGCGGTCTCGGGGCTACCAAGGCCGCACTGGACGAGGCCGGGATTGTCGTCAACCCTGCCGACGCGCATACCGGAATTGGCGGAGGTGGCGCCGTCACTTTCATCCCGTTCCGTGCCGGCGCGACGTTGGGGTCGATGACTGTGGACAACGTACTCGGGACTTACACTCCCAACGGCAACCAATACGGAATCTTCCCGTTCGACGTAGTGGGAACACTCTCGCACATGTTCTTCCGCCACAGCCGCGTAGCGTTTGACTTCGAGGCCATGCGGCTGATCACTGAGAGCTGCTGACCCTTTTTCTCGCAGACTTCGAATCACACAGCTCGGCTCTTTGCGCAGCTACTTCCACGGATACTTCGCTGATGAGTTCATCGATTGAGTTGGTGGAGTCGGCGGCGACAGGTGGTCGATTCGCCGCATGATTCTTTCCGCCATCGCGACCGCGTCCGCGATCGCTGAATCAAGCGCGGGGCACGGCCTTCCATCCAGCTGATCGTATTTTCGTGCGACGAGAATGCTCGCCGCGATAAGGATCGTGCGTTTGCGACCTTCGTCCATGTGCGGAAGATAGCATTTTCGCTTTACTTTCGCCTATGGTAAAATCATCGTAATTCGTCAGCTGGCTGCGGCGCTCAAGGCAAGAACCGTCAATGCGGTTCGATTGCTGGTTGCGCGGAGAGCGATCTAGTCCGTGGTGGTTTTCGATGCGCGGATGGCCTGCGTTTTCCCGTCGCGAAAGAGAAATTCGACCACGTTCTGGGATGTGAAACGCTCTCCCCGAATGGATTCCGTATGCCCATGAACGTAGACGGCCGTGTCGCCGCGCCAAACAGTCGGCTCGCCCAAGATGGTTTTCACCTCTTCCTTTGTGAGACCGAGTCGCAGCCGGTCTGGCAGTTCCACGCTTTTGCCAGCAAGCATTCGGCATCGCCCATCGAATACGGTGGCGCTGCCAACCCGTTGCCACTGAAATCCACCAACCGTGCCGCCGTCAATTTCGTAGCTTTCCAACCAAAGCACCCAGTCCCCGCCCGGATCGGTCCCGCGAAAACAGAGCCACTGCACGGAGTCTCCAGCATCGCCGCGATGCCCAGCCGTCGCGCCGAATCGCGCGGCAATTTCTGCTAGAGAAGTCTTTTCGAGAACGACAGGGGACCCTGACACGGTGATTTTCGAGACCATCTTTTTGGGGACCGTCGCATTGGGTATGCTCTCCCCGAATTCTGCCGTCGGCGGCTCCCATATCTTCGCAGAAGAAGCGGGCGAGCTCTGACTGTGCGGCGCCCGGGCCGAGTTGGTTGCTGCGTCATGGCGAGCCGCGTCCGCCACAACTATCAACGCAAATACGATGAGCGCAAAATTCCGCAGGCTCGTCACATAGCCTCCCAAGGCGCTTTTACTCGCGTGACTGGCTGGTGATGCCCAGCCGCGCCAGGATGACGTCCATTTCTGAATCGATCGTCTTGGTGTCTTCCCATTACCGTTGTCTGCAAGCCGGAGTCCAACAAAAACCAGTCCAGACAACCCCATTTTGATCGCTTGAGAAGCCATACCCTGTGGCAATTCCTAGACTGGCGTGCCTCCTAGTACACGGACTGAGGCCCGGAGATGGGCCACGCAGCCAGAGATTGCGACAGGTTAATCCTGCGACAATCCGACCGCGCGATTGCTTGATTCATGCCGGCGGCAACCCGAATATGGAATCGGGGTGCATCATGCCTAGACTCCTGATCTTTGGCCGCGGCGCCGATTCGCGCGTGCTTGAGCTTTCGGGCGACCGCCCGATCTCGATTGGCCGAGCGAAATCGAACGAGATTGTGTTGGATGATCCAAGCGTTTCGCGCCTGCACGCGGTACTGCGCGCAAATCCGGACGGCACGTGGGAAATCATCGACCGCGACAGCTCGAATACGATGAAAGTGAACGGGACGGCCAAAAAAGAGGCCGTGCTGAGGGCAAACGACGAGATTTCGATTGGCGAGTGCCGGTTGTGTTTCGAGGATTCCACGGCGCGCAAGGTGACGGCTTACGGCGGCACGGAGCTTCCGCGCAGCGTCACCCAGGCGCTGAACCGGTCCTCGTACTCTGGATACGCGGGCTCGAGCTTGGCGGTCGAGTCCGTGGCCGGAATCGCGGCGGGCGGGATGCCGCGGGCCTCGGACGAAGGCCAGGGAGCAAAGGGAAAACAGCGAGAGCAAGTGCTGCTGGCGTTGCTCGAACGAGTGAATCGCTCGCTGGCGGAGACGAGCACAGTCGAGGATGTGATTCAAAAAGTGCTGAGCCTGGTGCTCGAAATCGAGGGCGCCGAACGCGTCTATGCCATGCTGCTCGACGAATCGTGCATTGGGACGGATTTCAGAAAAAGCGGTTATCGTTTTCAGCCTGCGGCGATTCGTTACCGGCGCTTGCCCGGCGACAAGAGCAAACGTGCACCGGAGCTCGTGATTTCGCAGAGCATCATCCAGCAAGTGATGCAGGCGGGGTTGCCGCGCCTGGTGGCGGATGCAACGGTCGATCCGCGGCTCGCGTCCAGCCAAAGCATCGTCCGTGAGGGAATCATGTCGGCAATGTGCGCGCCCCTCGGAATCGGCGATAGGCTTCGCGGCCTGCTCTATGTGGACAATTTGTCGCAGCGGGGGATGTTCACGGTAGACGACCTGAATGTCTTTTCCGTGATTGCTGTGCAGGCGGGGCTCGCAGTGGACCGGGTTCGAGCGGAAGTTACGAAAGTCGTGTAGCTCGCTTGCGGCGCAAAGCCTGACTCCAGCACCAACCACAGCTTTGGCTCCCTGACACCTCAGGAACATTCGAATTTCAGTTACAAACAAACCTGTATAGCTCAGAAGGTTTCGTCACAGTACTATCTGCTCTCCTCGAGGGAGCCTCTTGTCGGACGACCGTCGTCGAATCTCAGCGCTGGCTCAAACCAGCCTGGCGAAGTGCGGTTTTGCCGCTGCAATCGTAATTCTTCTGATTTGCGGGTCCTATGTTTACGGTTGCGGTGGCACCAGTAAATCCAACAGCTCGAATGAAACGGGCTCAGGCCCCACGATTATGTCTCAGCCCGCGTCGCAGACGGTGGCGGCTGGCCAACCGGCCACTTTCTCTGTAACCGCTACGGGCGCCGGCATGCTGACCTACCAGTGGCAGCAGAATGGAACGAACATCCAATCCGCCACGTCCAGCACCTACACGATCTCGGCGACGACAGCGGCCGAGAACGGGTCGATGTTCGCGGTGGTTGTTTCCGACGGCGGTGGCAGCACGACAAGCGCCACTGCAACGCTGACGGTAACGAGCGCGTCGAGTGGTTCCAGCACTCCGGCCGGGTTCAGCGTTCTGACCTATCACAACGATATCGGGCGTACCGGCCAAAACCTGAATGAAACGACGCTGACGCCTAGTAATGTAACTTCGTCGAACTTCGGGAAAATCGGTTTCATTTCAGTTTCAGGAGCCGTTCACGCCGAGCCTTTGTATGTCTCGAACCTGACTGTCGGGGGCGCAAGCCACAATGTGGTCTTTGTCGCCGATGAACAGGATTTTGTCTATGCATTCGACGCCGACACGTTTGCGCAGCTTTGGCAGGTTTCGGTCCTTGGCGCCAATGAAAGTCCCAGCGATACGCATAGCTGCGGTCAGATAAATCCGAGCATCGGGGTTACATCGACTCCGGTGATCGACCTCACTGCCGGGCCGCACGGAACGATATTTCTTGTCGCCATGTCGAAGGATGCCAACGGCAACTACTACCAGCGTCTCCACGCGCTGGACCTTTCGACGGGAGCCGAGCAAGCGGGGAGCCCCGTGACGATTGGTGCAACCTATCCAGGGTCGGGCCCGAACAGCACGAATGGGCAAATTAGCTTTGAAGCGGGCCAGTACGCAGAGCGGTCGGCGTTGCTGCTGGTGAACGGAGTGGTTTATCTCGCATGGACCTCGCACTGCGACCAAACCCCATACAACGGGTGGGTGATGGGCTACGGCGAAAAGACACTGCAACAAGTGAGCGTGGTCAACGTGACGCCCAATGGTTCACAAGGATCAATCTGGATGGCGGGTGACGGTCCAGCGGCCGACGCATCGGGAAACATATATTTCCTCGATGCCAATGGGACGTTTGACACGACCCTCAACAGCTCAGGCTTTCCGAGCAGCGGAGATTACGGCAACGCCTTTATCAAGTTGGCTCTCAACGGCAATTCGCTGTCTGTCGCCGATTATTTCACGATGCACAACACCGTGGCTGAGTCCGTTTCGGACGCCGATCTCAGTTCGGGCGGGGTTCTACTGTTACCGGATGTGACAGATAACTCTGGCCAAGTCTGGCATCTGGGCGTGGGCGCTGGAAAAGACGGGAACATCTATGTGGTCAACCGTGATTCGATGGGGAAGTTCAACCCAAACAGCGACTCGGCCATTTATCAGGAGCTGGTGGGCGCCCTGGGCAGCGCCACGTATGGGTCGAATTTTTCGACGCCCGCATACTTCAACAACACACTGTTTTATGGCGCCGTGAGTGAGCCGCTGATGGCATTCCAAGTGTCGAACGCACATCTGGTCGCGACGCCATCGTCTCAGAGCACGGTGTCTCTGAGTTCTGGCGCGACTCCCAGCATATCCGCGAATGGCTCATCAAATGGAATCGTGTGGGCAGTCGAGAGCAAAGACGGAGCGGGAACGCTTCACGCATACGACGCGACGAATGTCGCTAACGAGCTGTACAACAGTAATCAGGCGGGTACGCGCGATCAGTTTGGGGCCACCAACTTCATCGTCCCAATGATAGCCAACGGCAAAGTCTATGTTGGAAGCGTCATCAGCGGCACGAATGGCATAATCGTGTTTGGTCTCCTTCCCTCGAGTGGGACTAGTCAGCTCCGATAGCCGGCCGCTTATCACCTATTTTTCTTTCAGACTCAGCTATTCACACCGATTGTGCCGTCCTCGCTCGCGGCGCCCCACAGTATTAGTGGGTTCTAATCCGTGGGCGTGGCAAGCAATCTGCGAGTTGATCGCGGCGTCTCGGTTTGCGTCGCAATGGCTTCAGCGGTATCTGCCGATTCAATATGCGGGAAGAGGCGCGTAGTGGGTGGTTGCGCCCTCTCGGGCTGGCGCAAGGTGCGCATTGTGGAGAAAGCATCGCTGATTACGGGAATCACGGGGCAGGATGGGTCCTATCTGGCGAATTTCTTCTCGCCAAGGGCTACAAAGTTTTCGGACTCGTGCGGCGAAGCAGCACGGTCGGGTTCGAGCGAATTCATCATCTACAAGATCAGGTCGAGCTGTTGCCGGGCGATTTGCTCGACCAAAATTCGCTGATAACGGCTCTGCAGCAAAGCAGGGCTCGCGAGGTTTACAACCTCGCTTCGCAATCGTTCGTTCCCACATCTTGGAATCAGCCGGTTCTGACCGGGGAATTCACTGCTCTGGGTGTGACCCGCGTTCTTGAATCGATACGCGTGGTCGATCCCCGGATTCGTTTCTATCAGGCTTCGTCGAGCGAGATGTTCGGAATGGTGCGCGAGACTCCGCAAACGGAGAGAACTGAGTTTCATCCGCGGAGTCCTTATGGCGTCGCTAAGCTCTACGGCCACTGGATCACGGTCAACTATCGCGAAAGTTACGGGATGTTCGCCTGCTCGGGAATTTTGTTCAATCACGAATCGCCGCGCCGCGGGCTGGAGTTCGTGACGCGTAAAGTGAGCCATGCGGTAGCGCGGATCAAGCTGGGCCAGCAAAAAACGCTGAAGATGGGCAATCTCGATGCGAAGCGCGATTGGGGCTTCGCTGGCGACTATGTCGAGCCGATGTGGCTGATGCTCCAGCAGGAGAAAGCAGAAGATTATGTGATCGCGACAGGCATGACCCATTCAGTGCGCGAGCTTTTGGAAATTGCTTTTGCCTATGTGGGCCTTGACTATCGCGATTACGTCGAGATCGATCCAACGCTATTGCGCCCGGCGGAAGTAGATCGTCTGCGCGGTGACTACTCGAAGGCCGAGCGCGTGCTTGGGTGGAAACCGAGGACTTCGTTCGAACAACTCGTGCACCTCATGGTGGATGAGGATCTCGCTCGGCTGCAGACGAGTGGGCATGAGGCAACGGGCTCGCACCAACCTGCTTTGAGCGGCGCTGAGGTGTAGACGGTTGCTTTGGGCGACACTGCGGGACATCCAAATCTCGTCGCGGATCACACGACTGACTTAATTCGTTCGGGAGTTTCGGGTTGAACCGCCGCCTCCGCAGACAAATCAGTCAATTCTGCGATGCGACTGAGATAAGGGGGAATGATGCCCTGCCAGGAGTGCGTTTCGAGAATTCGCGACGCCGCGAGAGCGCCCCGGCGCGCAGCCTCTTCGCGATTCTCGTAGACTGCGCGTAGGGCCGCGGCGAGCGCGACCAAGTCAGGCTCGAACCACGTCCATTCACTCGTGAATTCACCGAAGGGCGGCGGTGGATCCGGGACGGGAAGTTCGGTTGCGGGAATCAGGTACGCTGATTCCGCCGTGGTAAATTCCAGGGCCGGTCCGGCGGCTGTCGTGATGACTGGTTTCCCACAGGCCATCGCCTCGATTAACGGCATTCCGAATCCTTCGCCGCGATAGGGCAACACCAACACATTGCAGCCGCAATAGAGCTGCGCAAGCGCGTTGTCGTCCATGGCTTCCTTCAGCAGGATGACAGGTGCGACATTCGGTTGGCGCGCGAGTCGCTGAAGTTGCGGCAAAAGGCTGTTGTGCGCGTAGAAGCTGTTTGCACCCGTCTCTTTGATTACAAGAGTTACATCATCGTCGGCGAGGAAAGCATCTGCGTAGGCCTGCAAAAGAAGATCGAGTCCCTTGCGGCGAATGGCACCGCCCACGAAAAGAAAAACACAGCTGCGGCAGCCGGTTGGGCGCCAAGGCTTAAGGCTGAGGTGGAAAGTTTCAGGCG
>Ga0187783_10000021_pt1 | contig 157335 bp, 131 predicted proteins | sample 1015_SJ02_MP02_2_FD_132471 | JGI IMG/M metagenome (GOLD analysis project Ga0187783, IMG submission 132471) | Tropical peat soil microbial communities from peatlands in Department of Meta, Colombia - 1015_SJ02_MP02_20_MG | ecosystem: Environmental > Terrestrial > Soil > Wetlands > Peat... | reverse complement strand
GTGGGCGCAGGAAACTTGAGAGGAGCTGTCCCTAGTACGAGAGGACCGGGATGGACCGACCTCTTGTGATCGAGTTGTCACGCCCGTGGCATAGCTCGGTAGCGAAGTCGGGCAGAGATAATCGCTGAAAGCATCTAAGCGAGAAGCTTGCCTCGAGATAAGGTTTCCCAATGCCGATTCGTCGGCATAAGAAGGCCGGTCGAAGACTACGACCTTGATAGGCGGGAGGTGGAAGCGCAGTAATGCGTGTAGCTTACCCGTACTAATCGGCCGTTCGGCTTGACCATAAAACTTTCCCAACGCGTTATGCGTTTGGAAAGGCCTTTGCACATTGCTGCTTGCAACAAACAGTTTGCGGTTCGCCTCCTTCCTTCATTGTCAAACCAGGATTGTGAGGCTTGCGCTTTCTGTCGCCCGCTTCCACAAGTTTCTTGGTGGTCTTACCGCGAGGGTCACACCCGTTCCCATCCCGAACACGGAAGTTAAGCCTCGCAGGGCCGATGATACTGCGCGGGTAACTGCGCGGGAACGTAGGTCACCGCCAGGATTAAAACCAAAAAAAGGCTCCGAGCAATCGGAGCCTTTTTTATTTTCTGTCGCTAGCTGCGTGCTAACCTTCTGCGTCGATGCGGAGTTCTCCCAGTCATAAGTTCCAAGCAACGATTTTCAAGATTTGGATGATGAGGTATGTCGAGGTGCCAGACGAAGTCGGCCGCGCGCTGGAAAAGGAGTCCGGTAAGAGAAAACATATCCCCGTGGTGGCCATTGCAAATGGACGCAGCGCCCGCACCACGCTGACCCCGGCTGGCGGCGGCCGATACCGGCTCCAATTCAACTCCACTCTCCGCAAAGCTGCTCGCGCGGACGTGGGCGACCTGGTCGGCGTGGAACTTCGCCTCGATCGCCAATCGCGAGCGTTGCCCGTGCCCGAAGAGATTTCTGAGGCGCTGAAATCGCACCCCAAGGCACGTCGAGCGTTCGCGCAGATGGGACCGGGAACGCGCCGCCAAGTAATTCTCTATTTCGACAAAGCGAAGTCGCCCGCGGTGCGTCAGAAGCGGCTGGCACGACTCCTCGAAGTCCTTCTCGAACGCGCCCTGCTGAGCGCACCCCGCCGCAAGCGGCGCACCCGATAGTTTTCCCGTCGAGAATTCGCTTCAGAATCTGCCAGAATTAGACCGCCGGGCGAAATTAACGAGCCAGCAAGCAACGGCTCGGCTCCCAACCATGGAATCGATCGCGATTCATAATGTTGAGTTGGTTCTTCTGCTGCTGCTCTTCTTTGTGGCTGGGCTGGCTGCGCTGGCAAAACGGCTTCACACGCCGTACCCCATCATTCTCGTCGTTGGGGGGTTGATCCTCACCCTGCTTCCTCACGCGCCCCGAGTCGAACTGAATCCGGACATTGTCTTCCTCGTGGTGATTCCCCCGCTGGTTTTCTCGTCTGCATTTCTCACTTCGTGGCGCGATTTCCACTACAACCTCATCCCCATCCTGATGCTCGCCTTTGGACTGGTCGGCTTCACTGTGTTCGGCGTCGCCGCAGCCTGCCGGTGGATTCTGCCGGGATTCGATTGGCGCCTCGGGCTGGTCCTGGGAGCCGTTGTTTCGACCACCGACGCTATCGCAGCCACTGCGATCGCGAAACGCGTGGGGCTGCCGAAGCGCGTGGTAGACGTGCTCGAAGGCGAGAGCTTGGTGAATGATGCGACGGGCCTGCTGGCGCTCGAATTCACGGTAGGCCTGTTGGTTACGGGCCACACGCCCGGTCTGATGGAAGGGACTGGCCGGCTGCTTTATTTGATTCTTGCGAGCATCGCGATTGGACTGGCGATCGGGAAGGTGATGCACTTCTGCGAATCAAAGATTGACGACGCCTCGATCGAAGTAACGCTGAGCTTGCTGGCGCCATACCTTGCTTACCTGGCTGCGGAAGGGGTTCATTCGTCAGGCGTTCTGTCCACCGCGGCGTGCGGGCTTTATCTCGGAAACAAAAGCTCTTTCTACTTCTCGCGCGCGGCCAGGTTGCGCGCAGAAGCTGTATGGGACACGCTAACATTTGTTCTCAACGGCGTGGTGTTCATCCTGATTGGGCTGCAGTTGCCTTACGTACTCTCGCAGATTTCGGGCAGACGCCTGACCCACGTCGTGTGGCTTGGCGCAATCTTCAGCGCCGTGGTGATCCTCCTGCGCATGATCTGGGTGTTCCCGGGCGCCGGAATCGCGAATTTTCTCCGGCGGCGAATACTGAAGCAGCCCGAACCCCTCCCGAATCCTCGCGCTGTGTTCGTTGTCGCATGGACGGGAATGCGCGGCGTGATTGCGCTGGCGGCAGCAATGGCGCTACCCAAGCTTTTAGAGAATGGGACCGCCTTTCCCCATCGGGCTCTGATCATCTTTCTTACTTTTTCAGTCATTTTTGTCACGCTTGTGCTACAAGGACTCACTTTGCCACCACTGATCCGCCGGCTGGGACTCGCTGGGGCCGAAACCCGCAATCTCGAAGAAGAGCATGCGCGGAGGGAAATGGCAGAAGCAGCGCTCGCCTATCTGGAGCATGCGCGCGAGGCGGACGCGCCCGGGTCTGATTCCGTTTACGAAGAGTTGATTCGGTTTCAGCGCCGGCGGCTGGATCTGCTGAACGAAGAGCCCGCAGATGGAGCCTACAGCCGCGAGGAGTACCAGCGTTTCCGGGAACTTTCCGGGCAGGTGCGTTCGGTGCAGCGCGCGGCTCTGCTGCACATGCCGAACGAACATCACATCAACGATGAGGTGATGCGAAAACTTGAGCGGGAAATCGATATCGTGGAGACGCGGTTCGCCGCGTCGGAATACCTGTAGATGACCAGAATGTCTACTAAACGCAGACGAGCGATGGGAGGACAAAATGAGAGGACAAGCGGTGTCCACGGGTTTTCTGCTGTTCGCGATGCTCTTCGGTTCCCCGGGATCGAAGCAGTCTGGAACCCTAAACAATGCAGCAGGGCGCAGTCAGGCCTCAGCGCACGCCGCCGGATCGAACGCGGTGGCTTGCCGGATCATGGAAGTTCACGCGAATAAGGATCCCGGGGTTGTGCTGGTGATTTTTCATCAGCGGGACAAACAGGATCAGCCGCGGTTTGCGGCCCTCCTAAGACAAAGCTCCGGCGGAACGATTCAGTTTCGCCCGACCGGCGGGCAGTGGCAAAGTGCAGCGGTAATAAGGCTGAAGAGCTGCTTCGGACGTGGAATGCTTATCCTCCCCTCTGGAACCACGTCGCTAAGGGAACGCGCCGATTTGCTCGTCAAATTCCCGGATGCAAAGGCCGCTCAGTGAGCTTTCGCTTTCACAGATCTATCGTCTCAGTTACGGCGGTAAGTATCCTTTCACTCGGCAGCGCTGCCCAGACGAAAACGGGCGCGAAACCCGGAGCCAACTCTTCTGCGACGGCCGACCGGCTTGGTATGACCTGCGCACAAATTCTCGCCATGAGCTCGACGGATTGGATCGCGAAATTCACCGCACAAAAAGGCGCGGGTTTCGAAAATTCGCAGCGCGCGGTCTCCGCCTATGGGAAGTGCTACGACGCACACACGAGCAGCTTGGCCGCGGCGCTGGCAAGCAAAAGCAGTGGTCCGGCAAAGAAAGCCCGGGCTGATTTTGCGGAGTTTGAAACGGCGGTGAAGGCGTTTACCGCAAAGGCCATCGCGGACGCGCAACCCGCTCCCGACGCGATGAAGACTGCCTATGTCAGCCTCTATGAAGAGCAGTTTCGTCGTGACTTCTACACCGACTACGAGCAGAAAACCGTGAACCGTCAGCTCACGCCGGAGGAGAGCGACGACTACCGCAAAGCGAAAAACCGCTTCGGTGAACTCATTGGACTGCTGCCGGACGACAAGGCACATGAAGTGCACGAGGCGTTTGGAGACATCGTGGGCCCGCATCCAGTGAGCCTCTCGATGAATTTGGCCCTTTATCGCTACGCGATCTTCATTCTCGAGCCATCGACCGAAAAGCGGTTCGCCCCGCCGCCGTTCTGAACTGCGCTACAATGCTCGGGCTCCTGGGGGCGATATGAACTTCATGAACAAGACCGTTCTTGCGGCATTTGTCTGCCTGGCGTTTGCCATTTTTTCTTCCGCTCAAGTCGATGATTCCACGAGGCAGCTCTCGCACGATATTTTCAAGGAACTCATCGAAATCAATACGACGGATTCCGTGGGCAGCACCACTCTGGCCGCTCAAGCGATGGCAAAGCGCCTGCTGGATGCGGGCCTCCCGCCGAGCGACGTTCAGGTGCTGGGGCCGAACGCGCGCAAGGGCAATATGGTGGCGCGACTTCATGGAACGGGCGCCAAGAAGCCCATTCTTTTCATCTGCCACACCGACGTCGTAGAAGCAAGGCGCGAAGATTGGACGCTTGACCCTTTCACATTCACGGAAAAAGAGGGCTACTTCTACGGGCGCGGGACCGAGGACATTAAAGAAGGCGACGCGATTCTGGTCACGACTTTCATTCGCCTGAAGAAGGAAGGCTACAAGCCGAACCGCGATTTGATTCTTGCGCTGACGGCGGACGAAGAAGGCGGGGCATCAAACGGCGTAAACTGGCTCTTGCAAAACCATCGTGATCTTATCGACGCCGAGTACATTTTGAACCCAGACGCCGGAGATTTTGAGAGCGATAGAGGCAAACGCTTGCTAGTGGGCATTCAGGCGAGCGAGAAGCTTTACACGGACTTTACCCTTGAGGTTCACAACAGGGGCGGCCACAGCTCGCTGCCTACTCCGGACAACGCGATCTACGAGCTAGCAGACGGTCTGGCGCGACTCGAACGCTATCAGTTCCCTTTCGAGCTGAACGAAGTGACCCGCGCATATTTTGCCAAGGAAGCGGACATCGTCGGCGGACAGGAAGGCGCGGACATGAAAGCGATTCTGCAAGGGCCACCGGACGAGGCCGCAATCGAGCGCCTGTCTAAGACGCCGTTCTACAACTCCCGCTTTCGTACCACCTGTGTCGCGACGCGGCTCGAAGCGGGCCACGCGAACAACGCGCTGCCTGGATTCGCGCGCGCCAACGTCAACTGCCGAATTTTTCCGGGCCACCCTCCGGAGGAAATTCGACAGCAGCTGATCAAGGTGCTCGCCGAGCCTGCAATCGCTGTGACGCAAGTGGAAAGCTCAGGGCTGGGGCCAAGAGCAAATCCGCCGTCTCCGCTGCGCCCGGACGTGATGGGCGCGCTCGAAAAGGTAGTCAACGAGATGTGGCCGGGCGTGCCGGTGATCCCCGTGATGGATGCCGGCGCCAGCGACGGAGCAATTTCACGAGCGGCGGGGATTCCGACGTATGGCGTTCCGGGGGTTTTTATCGACATCAACGACGATCGTTCGCACGGCCGAGACGAGCGTCTTCCGGCTGCATCGTTCTACGAAGGGGTCGATTTTTACTACCGGTTCATCAAGGCGCTGTCCCCTTCACAATAGAAAACGCCGCACCGATGGGATTGATGAGAACTGCGTTGCTTAAAGCCTCGCAAAGTGCGTGGCTGCGCGAGCGCGCGCCGAAATATCGCTTTACGCGCCGCACCGCAGAGCGGTTTATGCCCGGCGAAAGCGCCGAGGCGGCGCTGGCAGCCGCGAAAAAACTTGAAGAATGCGGCCTGCAAACGATCCTGAGCCATCTAGGCGAAAACGTAGCCGAGCGCGGCGAAGCAGAAGGCGTCGCGCAGCATTATCTTGAGGTTCTCGCGGCGATTCGCGAGAGCGGCCTTGGAACTGAGTTGTCGGTAAAATTGACGCAGTTCGGCCTCGATCTTGACGTCGATTTTTGCCTCGAAAATTTCGCGCGGGTGGCGGACGCCGTTCCTCTTGATCACACGCTGTGGGTTGATATGGAGCAAAGCCCCTACGTCGATGTGATTCTCGACTTTTGCAGGAGAGCCCGCAAAAGACACCCAAACGTAGGGGTGTGCGTCCAGGCGTATCTTTTTCGCACCGAACGCGATATTGAACTACTCATTGAAGAAAGAAGCGCCGTGCGGCTCGTGAAAGGCGCCTACAACGAGCCACCGGAAATAGCGTTTGCGCTGAAGGCGGATGCGGACGAAAACTATTTCCGGCTCGCGCAGACGCTCCTAAGCCCGAAAGCCCGACGCGCCGGCGTGAGAGCGGCGTTGGGCACCCACGATGGAAAACTCATTCAACGGATCGCGGGATGGGCATCCGCCCGCGGCCTGAAGAAGAACGAATTGGAATTCCAGATGCTGTACGGCATTCAATCTGCGGAGCAGCTGAGGCTTGCGCGAGACGGGTTTCGCAGCGGTGTCTTCATCTGTTACGGCTCGCAGTGGTTTCCATGGTTCATGCGGCGCCTCGCCGAACGCCCGGCGAACGTGCTGTTTCTCGCACGGAATTTTCTGGCGCCCTAGCGGCCACAAATTCTGTTTCCCGCAGGAGCCGGAGACTCAGCTACTTCTTGCGCGTGTAAGTCGTCTGCTGAAATGGGGCGTCCTTGCCGTCCGAACCGGTTGTCATCATCGTGACCACAAAATTGTCGTCATCAATTTGCTGCACGCGAGCGTGCAACGGCACTTTGCCGTCTGACGCGCCCATGTAATCGACGATTTTTCCGCCGTCATTGCTGGTCCCCGTAAGTTTTGTGATGGCTGTCGACATCGTGTACATCGAGATCATCTCGTATTGCTTGGTCGAGTTGTTGTAACCGAACATGCGTATGCCTTCCACGGGATGACCCATCACGGTGTCGTGGTTTTCTTCCATGATGAATCTTCCGCCGAGAACCACGGAGATCTTCGAGGTCCCACTCCATTCGCCGTCCTGGCCAACAAACTTGATGACGCGTATGTATTCGCCCGCGCGTTTCGCCAAAGACACCTGCTCGGGACCCGGCTGGCTGGCCGACGGAGCCTGAGCCAACGCAGTGCCGCAACCGAGCACCAGTAGCAATGTAGGGAGCGCCGTAAAATAGCTCTTTATGAATCGAGAATTCATTGGAAGTTCTCCTCTCAAGTTCGTTCGCATCGTACCCGACTTAGCCCGGCGAAGAGCAAAATAACCGCGCAAGCTCAACCAGCGCATCCTTGCACGCGATCACCTCGTCGACGCGAACATACTCTTCCAGGCTGTGGAGCCCGTGCCCGCCAGGGCCAAAAACAACCCCAGGAATGCCGGCCGAGGCCAAAATTGCGGCGTCTGTCCAGAACGAGACACCCCCCTGCTTCGGCTCGCGCCCGATTTTACGCATTGCCGCCGCAAGAAACTCCGGAAGAGGATGGCCAAGGGGCGTCTCGAATGCGGGCCGGCCGAAGCCAAATTTGGCTGAAGCTTCGAATTCCTTGTCCGTTTTCTTGAGGGCTTCGATGATGGCTTGCGCCTCGCGATACCCCATGTCCACAGGTTCTCCGCTGATTGTACGGCGCTCAAATTTCAGCACGCAGCGGTCCGGGTAGCTACTGAGTTCGCGCCCTCCGTCAATGATCGACGCGTGCAGAGAGCCTGTGCCCTGATTTGGATGCGGCGGCCTCGCTTGGATTTCGCGATTGAGCAATTCGAGACGGGACAATACATGCCCCATGCGCAAGATCGCGTCACGCCCTTCCTCTGGACGGCTACCGTGCGCAGCGCGTCCGTACGTCGTGACCTCAGCCCAGGAAAACCCTTTGTGCCCGACCGCGATCATCAAGTCGGTCGGCTCTGTGACGACCGCGGCATCCGCGCGCCATTTCTTGACCAGCGCTTCGGCACCGATGCTTTCGTATTCCTCGTCGATTACCGCTGCAACGATCAACTTGCCGGCAGCGAGCCCGCCCGATTCGGCCAAGGCACGAGCAGCGCTGATCATCGCAGCCACACCGGCCTTCATGTCCTGCGAACCACGGCCGAAGAGGCGATCGTCCCTGATCGCCGGCTCGAAGGGAGCCTTCATGCCAGTGACGCCCACGGTATCCGTGTGGCCGCAAAGCATCAGCGATTTGCCCCGCGATTTCCCTTCGAGAACTCCCACGACGTTGGGCCGGCCGGGCCTGACTTCGCTGATTTCCACCTTCAGCCCGAATGACAACATGTCCGCCGCAATTGCGCCGGCGATCTCTCCTTCTCCGGCGCCGCCTGAGACGAGGGACGGATTCACAGAATCGATGGATACGAGTCGTTGAAGCAGAGAAATAGCGGGATCGGGCATGGTGCGGCGGCGCGCAGAAATCCTGCGCAGCGACTCCCCGGCCGAGTATTGTGCGTCCGCCGAGTCTGGAAGACAACCGAATCGCAGCGACGACGGCGCTTTTCCGCCCTATACTTTTGCCGTGCGAAACAGATTCATGGAGCGCGCGATTCAGCTTTCCGTCGACAATGTCGTTCAGGGACGCGGTGGACCGTTTGGCGCCGTGATCGTGCGCGCCCACGAGATCATCGCCGAAGGGGCGAATTCGGTGACTATGCGCAACGATCCCACGGCGCACGCCGAGGTGACTGCCATTCGCGAAGCGTGTAGTAAGCTTGGGACATTTGAGCTTCGCGGTTGCGAGCTTTACTCATCGTGCGAACCCTGCCCGATGTGCCTGGGCGCGATTTACTGGGCGCACCTGGATCGCGTCTACTTCGCGGGAAACGCACTGGATGCATCGCAGGCGGGTTTTTCCGATGCCTTTATCTACCGGGAAATCTCCCGGCCACCTTCGGCCCGCAGCATTCCGATGGTGCAGATGATGCACAGCGAGGCGCTAGAGGCGTTTCGCGTGTGGGAAAAGCAGCCGAACAAAATCACTTACTAGAAGGTCTTCGGTGACCATGCAAGCGACTCCATGGTCCTAGCGCTATTGGTCGACTTTCTTGTGTGCGAGTTTCAGAACCAGATTGATGTCGCGCCTGGAATCGTAGCTGGAAATAGTCCGTACTGAAGAAGTCATGTCGTTATGTTCGGCGTGAATCTCATAGTCGACATTGGGATCCAGGCCACTGAAGCGATAGGCGCCCGAATCGTCCGCAATGTAGGTCTTTACGCCCTGGGTTTTCACGTTCTTAAGGTAAACGACGCTGGAGGCCACCGGGTTTTCACCTTTGTCCACAACGCTGCCGTGGACGGTGCGAAGCTCGGGCTCTTTCTGATCCTGCTGCGCTCGAGCTGAACCGCACAACGCGAATCCAAGCACCAGAACCGCCGACAGGATCCTGTTGACCTGAGGCAGTAGGAATCGATCTCGCGCAGGTACAGCAGCCACTGGAAAAAAACCGCGGGACGAGCCTGAGCGCAATCTCATTCTTCCTCTTCTTCCTCGTCGCCCTCTTCTTCTGCCGCGGATTCCTTGCCGTCTGAGTCTTCCTCGTCTTCGTCTTCATCTTCATCTTCGTCTTCCGAGAGGACGATGAGATGAACTGGGTGGGTCTGCGTCACCTCCAGCTCAGAATCGCATTCGGGGCAGCTTAGAATTTCGCCTTCTTCGACTTCATCTTCATCCAAGTCGATTTCGGCATCGCATTCGGGACATCGAGTCAAGTGGCTCTCTCCTTCCGGCACGATTCTACGACGGCAAAGCGTATTATATAACGCTCGTGTCAAGCTTTCCGCCCAACGAGAAACAACCGTTTCGAGACTCTCGCGAATACCCCGACCGGCCGATTGTGGGTGTGGGCGGCGTGGTGGTTTCAGAGGGTCGTGCGCTCTTGATTAAGCGCGCGCATCCGCCGCTCGAAGGCGAGTGGTCCATCCCTGGGGGAACGCTTGAACTGGGAGAAACGATCGTCGAAGGAGTTTGCCGCGAATTAGCCGAGGAAACAGGAATCGAAGCGCACGTTCTCGAGTTGATTGAGGTATTCGAGCGCATCTTTCACGATCCGGCAGGCAAGCTTCGATATCACTTTGTGATCTTGGACTATTTGTGCGAGGCCGTCAGCGGCGAGCCGCGCGCCGGCAGCGATGTGAGTGACGTCGCATGGGCCGCTGAGTCAGAGTTGGAACAATATCAGTTGACGCCCACAGCCACGCGCGTGATTCGCAAGGCCTTCAAAATGGCGCGTCAATCTCAACGGCGTTAGCCGCTTAACCCTAACTGGCTGCTGCCGTAGGCAGGCGTCCGAAACGCCGTTCGCGGCCGAGGAAGTCGTCCACGGCTTCACTCAGGTCGCTCACATCAAACTCAGGCCACATCCGCGACGTGAAAAACAGCTCTGCATACGCGCATTCCCAAAGCATGAAATCGCTCAGCCGACGTTCGCCGCCAGTGCGAATCAGCAGATCGATATCCTGCGCCGGGCCATCTGCATTCGTCACTTCCCCGAGCCGCCGCGCGAATTCCCGCTCAGATACCTCGAGACTCGAAAGCATCCAACAAGCGGCACGCAAGATCGAATCGCGCGACGAATAGTCGAGTGCGATGCGCACTTCAAGTTTCTTTCCGGAGGCCGTTGTGCATTCAGCCGATTCGATGGCGTCCACCAGGGAGGAAGGAATGCGGTCGCGGCGACCGATGATGCTGAGCCGCACGCCTTCGGCCGCGCATTTCAGCGATTCACTCCGAAGAAACTCCTCGAGCAGATTCAATAGAGAAAGCACCTCGCCGGCAGGGCGATCCCAGTTATTCGAGGAGAAAGCGTAAAGGGTCAGCACGCTGATGCCGAGCGAGGGAGCGCCTCGGACGATTCGCCGCACCGCGGCAACGCCCGCGCGATGGCCTTCCGATCGGGGTAAGCCGCGGGAGGATGCCCAGCGGCCGTTTCCGTCGAGGAGTATGGCGACATGCAATTTCGGGTTGGGTACGATTGCTAAAGTACTTTTATTCATAAAGAATGAGCGCGGCTCCCAAGACCGTTCGATTTTGCTTCATTTACCTTCTGCGATTGTTACATCCGTGTTGCAGCGCGGAGAACAACCCCAAAAAGGACTAGCGGTCGCGCGTGGCGCGAATCAGAGCCTCCATGTGGTCAAGATACTTTTCCAGAGCGCGCCGTCCCGATGCCGTCAAACGATACTCCGTTTTTGGCAGGCGATTCGCGAAGGACTTGGCACAGGAGACATAACCCGCGTCTTCTAATTTGCGCGCGTGAACGCTCAGATTGCCGTCTGTGACATCGAGAAGCGCTTTGAGCTCGTTGAACGTAAGAGAATCGTTCACAGCCAAAGCGCTGATGATCGCAAGCCGCATGCGTTCATGGATTAGGCGATCGAGACTGGTGGGATTTTCCGGCCGATGAGCCGGCGCCGAAATCTTCTTTGATTTTTCGTCCCGCTCGACGCGGGCTGCATTTGATTTAGCCGCCATATTTCCTCGCTATTACTGCGCCAAAAATCAGATGGAATCCGCCAAAGCCGGCCGCCAGCAGCGCATTGCTCCATTCGGGAGGCGAAAAAAGTGCTACGGCGCCCAGAACCATGAAGCACAGCCCCATCAAAGGAACGATGCGAATTGAAAAGGCACCTCCCGTAACTACAGCCGTGCCATAAAGCAGTAGCCACATCCCGGCAATCGTGCCCGTGAGTCCCGCGCGCACAAGGAACATCGTGAGGAGTGCACCAACAAAAATCGGGGGTGCAAAACTATAGACGAATCTGCGCCCGGGCCCCGAAAAGATCGAGGCACCGGACTCTCGTGCCTTGGTGTAGGTCGTCCAGGAAGCGATGATGATAGCGGCCGTGGCTTCTATCAGCCACGTAAGAAGCCAGGCTAAAGGCGAGGTTTGCCGCGACGCAATCGCTGCGGCCCCGAGCGCCGTGATGCCCATGGCCACGCCGCCCCACCCCGGAACGGCCGTGAAAGAGCCGGCCCGCTCCATCGTCTCGCGAATGAATTTCAGGTTGTCGCGGGCGCGGTCGTCGAGGGCCACGGGATCACGAGGACGCAGGACCGGTCCGGGACTCGACATAGATGAAGTTTACGGCTGTTACCGAACGACGTCAAGTACTTTACGACACAAAGATAAGAACCTTGAACCCTTGTTACTTCGCTCTGCCGGGACTAAGCTGCTTCCCGCAGTTCAGGAGAAACACGATGAAGCGCACCATATTGGTTTTGGTTACTGCAGCTCTCTTCCCGGCAGTATCGCTGGCGCAGAATCCCACCGCGAGCAAGAATCCTGTTTCCGATGCGGTGCGCACTCTTCTGGAGCGCGCGTCGAAGAACTTGGTCGCCGCAGCGGATGAAATGCCAGCTGACAAATACAGTTTTCATCCTACGCCCGCGCAGATAACGTTCGGCCATCTGGTGGTTCACATGGCAGGCTCCAACAACCTGCTCTGTTCCAAAATCTCTGGGATGGCGCCGCCCGCAACCATGAAACTCGTAGACACGGATTCGAAGGATAAACTCGTAGAAGCGCTAAAAGGGTCATTCGATTTCTGCACCCAAGCTTTGGCCAACCTGGACGATTCCAATCTGGGTGAGCAGTTGACCCTCTTTGGCGGCCACACCGCAAGTCGAGCGGCGGCGATGTTTGCGTTGACCAATGATTTTGCCGATCACTACAGCACGGCCGCTTCCTACTTGCGCGCTAACGATTTGCTGCCGCCGACCGCGCAAAAATAGACGAAGCCTATTTGGGATAGCGCCCAATTAGCCAGTTCCAGCGAATGTAGACCAGATCGCCGAACATCAGAAGGCTATCCCGTATGACATGGACCTTGGTGGCTGGATCGTGGGCCCATCGCACGGGAACCTCAACGGCGCGGAGTCCGTGGCGTTTCGCAAGAAAAAGAATTTCGGGATCGAAGCCAAATCCATCGATGCGTTGCTGTTGGAAAACCACGCGAGCCGCCTCGCGCACGAACGCCTTAAAGCCGCACTGCGTGTCATGGAAGGGCAGACCAGTGAACAGGCGCACGAAGGCGTTGAAGATGATTCCGGCGAATTCGCGGTACGGCGATTGATGAATCTCGATGAGCGAGCGGTCCAGCGCCCGCGAGCCGATCGCCACGTCATTGCCTGCATTAATCGCCGCAAGCAGTTTGGCCGATTCCTCAATCGGTGAAGAAAGATCGGCGTCCGTGAAAAGGGCAATACGCCCCTTCGCTTCCAACATTCCGTGCCGGACGCTGTAGCCTTTTCCTCGGTTTTCTCCATTTTGGATAATGCGGAGTGACGACATCTTCGCGACCCATTCTTCGGTCACTCGCACGGTTCCGTCGGTCGAGCCATCGTCCACCACCAAAATCTCCAACGCGCCAGAGGACCACCGCTCACGGCAAAAATATTCGTGCAGCTTTGTCAGCGTGCGAGGAAGGCGCTTTTCCTCGTTATAGGCAGGAATGACGATGGAAAGTTCCGGTGCGCGATCGATCATCCGGAAGCAGCTTCCTGCGCGCTTGAGGACCACCCGTACCGGCCGATGAGCGGAACAAAACGGCAGGCATACAGTGATTCGCGCGACGAGGCGCTTTCCCGCTTCGTGATGCGCACCAATTCTTGATGCTCGGCAGGCCCTACTGGAATTACCAGGCGTCCTCCGAGGGCGAGTTGTTCAATCAGTGGCGGCGGAACCGAAGGGGCGGCGGCCGTTACAAGAATCGCGTCGTATGGAGCTTCCAAAGGCCAGCCGAGCGAGCCGTCGCCCTCTTCCAGCCGAACTTTGGCATACCCGAGGCGCGCTAATCGCTCGCGAGCCGAGGTTGCCAGTTCGCGCTGCTTTTCGATCGCAATCACCTCTTGAGCCAGCAGCGAGAGGACGGCAGCTTGATATCCCGAACCTGCGCCGATCTCGAGAACGCGCTCGTGACTTTCGACCGACAGCGCTTCGGCCATGGCAGCTACCATAAACGGCTGCGAGATTGTTTGTCCGGCTCCGATGGGAAGAGGTTCGTCGGTGTAAGCGACGAACACCTGCTCCGCCGGAACGAAGAGGTGGCGGGGGACAGATTCCATCGCGTCCAGCACGCGTTGTGAGTGGATACCGCGGGCACGAATCTGCCGAGCAACCATCTGCCGGCGAGCATCTTCAAAAATCGAGTTGGCGTTCGAAGCCCGATCGCCGTCGCTGCCCATCTGAGCAACGTCCCTTGCGGCCCTCAGTGGAAAAAGCACGATTCATCGAATGTGTGTCCAAAGAGCGGCTACTGATTTGAAGCTACCACAAGCCGGAGTCGTGTGCTACCCGACAGCGAACGGACCCGTCCTACTTAAGGCGGATACCAATCGTCGTCTGGGAAATCTCAAGAATCGCAGGCGTGACGCGGAACGCCCCATCCGCTAAGATGAATATTCGCTGAGATAAGAATCAAGGAGATTCCATGAAATATAGACTCATCCTGGCGAGCGCAGGCGCTCTTGTGCTAGTGGCTGCTTTGGCGTATGGCCACGCGTCATCGCAGTCTGCCGCGCCGCAACCGGGCTTGTCTGCTCCCCCGGCCGCTCCGGCCGCCGCCACCCCCGATGCGAAAGTCGATCCCGAAAAGGAAAAGGCCATAAAACAGCTCATGGAGCTCACGGGCTCGTCCAAGGACGGGGACAATATGACCACGCTCTTGACCAATCAGGTCAAAAAGGTAGCAAGCGGCGGCATGAACGGCGACCGCTTGCAGAAGTTCGTCGACGATTTCAGCTCGAAGCTGAACACTAAGTCGCCGGCGAACCAGGTCATGGACGCGGAGGTAGCGATCTACGCGCAGAACTTTACGATTGAAGACTTGCATGGAATGATTCAGTTCTACCAGTCGCCCGTCGGCCAGCACGTCATGAAGGCCCTGCCCACTGTACTGCAGCAAACGCAGCAGCAAGGTTATACCATCGAGCGCGCGGCGGCATTCAGCACGTTGAAGGAGATGACGGGCGATTATCCGGAAATCAAATCGATCTTTCACGAAGAGCAGAAGCCGTCATTGGGCGGCACGACGGGACAGGCGTCCCCACAGCCGAAACCGGATGCGCAGCAGCCGAAGCCCCAAGTTCAGCAGCCGCAACAGCCCCAGCAATAACCGCAAGGTTCTGCCGCAAGGGAAAAGGCCGGACCTTTTCCCTTTGGCGCCACATTTCCTCCGCGCTGCCACCCGCCCTTGCAATCGGGCATTTGAGACCCGAGAATGAAATGGCTGAACGCAAAAATGGCTGAGACCGTTTACATCGTCAGCGCGGTGCGCACGCCGATCGGGAAGTTCGGCGGGATGCTCGCAGACTTCGCCGCACCCGATCTTGGCGTGATCGCGGTTCGAGCCGCGCTGCAGCGCGCGTTTGGCGAACCCGCGCCCCCTGAACGTACCGCGGGAGACACCACTCAGTCAGCCGCAACCGCTCAGATCGCACCTCCGTGGCATGTGGACGAAGTCATCTTCGGCAACGCCCGGCCCGCTGGAGTCGGACCAAATCCCGCGCGCCAAATCGCGTGGCGCTCTGGCCTGGGCGATGACGTCCCCGCATTCACCGTGAACATGGCTTGCGCTTCAGGATTGCGAGCCGTGCTGCTCGCTTGGGCTCAGATTCGCCTCGGACAGGCCGAGATTATTGTCGCCGGAGGCGCGGAATCCATGAGCCGCGTCCCCTACCTGCTCGATAGCCGCTGGGGATTCAAGATGGGCAATCAGCCCGTCGTCGACGCGATGTATCGCGATGGATTTCTCTGCCCGCTCTCGAAGATGGTCATGGGTGAAACAGCTGAGCTCCTTGCCGAGCAATATCAAATCACGCGCGACGAGCAGGACGCATTCGCACTCGAAAGCCACCGCCGCGCTGCCCGCGCCGCCACCTCATGCCACTTCACCTCCGAAATCGTCCCAATCGAAAGAACCGACAAGAAGGGCAATGCAATTCGCCTTGACAAAGACGAGCACGTCCGCCCCGATGTGACGAAAGACGCGCTCACAAAGCTTCCTGCTGTTTTCAGCAAGACGGGCACGATCACCGCTGGGAATTCCAGTGGAATCACCGACGGTGCATCGGCACTCGTTCTCGCCAGCGAACATAAGGTTCGACTACTCGGACTCAAACCCCTGGCTCGCATTGTGGACGCGACCATCTCCGCGGTGGACCCCCGCGTAATGGGAATCGGGCCTGTGCCTGCCGTGCGCGCCCTTGAAAAACGGACTGGAACACGCGTCTCGGATTTCGCATCAGTCGAACTAAACGAAGCCTTTGCAGCACAGGTGATCGCGTGTAACCGCCAACTGCATTTCGATCCCGCTCGTCTAAACCCAAACGGCGGCGCGATCGCTCTGGGCCATCCAATCGGGTGTTCCGGTGCGCGAATCCTCACGACTCTGGTTCACGAACTTCGTCACACGGAACCACCGGTGCCTGCGAAATCGCCCGAGCAAGCCCACCCCATCCCCGGTCGCCGGGGTCTTGCTGCTTTGTGTGTATCGGGCGGAATGGGCGTGGCAGTAGAAATTGAAACTGTCTAAGCTCTTAGCCGGAGCTCATAATGGCACGACAAACTCGCGGTGTGGATGTTCGTGGCGTGGAAGTGCTGGGCACTCTCGCGGTCGCTGCGCCTCGCCCTCAAGATTTTCAGCACGTCAAATATCGAATCGAGGGTGAAGTCGCCCGTCTTACACTCGACCGCCCCGACCACAACCTGCTGAACGAGCGGATGCTCATTGAAGTGGCCGCCGGAATCAACTCGCTCGCTGAGCGCAGCGACATAAAATTGATTGTCCTCGACTCCGCGGGTAAGTCATTTTGCGGCGGCATTGAGCTGGGAGAGTACACGCAACGCCGCGTGTTTCAGTTGCTCGACGCATTTCACAACGCCTTCGCGGCGATGCTGGACACCTCGAAGCCGCTCCTAGTGGTCGTCAATGGGCCAGCGTACGGCGGAGGGGCGGAGCTTGCGGCATTGGGCGATTTGGTGATTGCCACGCCGAGGGCAAAATTCGCGCAACCAGAAATCAAGCTTGGCGTTTTCCCCCCGCTGGCGGCAGCGGTTCTTCCCTACATTCTCGGTCCGAAACTCGCGCTCGAGCTTGTCATGACCGGCGAATCGATGACCGCCGAACGCGCGCGCGAACTCGGTCTCGTGAATTGGCTGGTGTCCGAAGACGAGTTGCCAAAAAAAGTGGCGGATCTGATTACAAAGGTGACGGCACAATCCGGCCCAGTTTTGACTATGGCAAAGAAGGCAATCCTCGGCAGCATGGGACTTCCCTTACGCGAAGGCGTCCGCACTTCAATGAAAGTGTTCTTAAATGAGCTGGCCGACCTGGAAGATTCCCAGGAAGGTCTGCGCGCGCTCGTGGAAAAGCGCGCGCCGAAATGGAAGAACCGCTGAGGCCGCTTGCGCGCCGCCTATCATTTGACATCGGCGCCGGGACAAACTTACACTTCTCACGACAAATCAACCGGTTGGTTATGGGGAAGGCCGTGAAAATCGGCCACGGTCCCGCCACTGTAATCGGCGCGATTCGAGCATTTGCATGCAGCGCCGAAAGTCAGGATACCTGCCAAGCCGGTGCCCGTCGCCACCCTTCGCGAGAAAGAGTGCGACTATCCGCCTCGTTCATTCCGCGAGGCTTTTTTGTTGCCTGAACTGTGTGGTTTGCAAGCACCGAGTCAGGAATGGGCCGCGGGAGAGGAAATTTGCCAGCGATTCGCCAAGCTCGTCTCTTAGCGGTTTTGCTCTTGCCGTGCTTCGTTCCCACAGGTATCGGAGCCGCTGCGGGGCCCGATGCTTCAACCGCGAAAATGCAGAGCTCCTCGCCGGATTCGTCGTCGCGCGTTGTCGTGGATGAAATGGGTCGCATCGTTACAGTTCCGAAGGACCTTCGCCGCATCGTCTCGCTTGCCCCAAGCGTCACCGAGATGATATACGCGTTGAATCTTGACGATCGGCTCGCCGGAGACACGGATTATTGCGACGTCCCTCCGGCCGCAAAGCTGAAGCCTCACGTTGGCTCCTTCCTGAATCCCAGTCTCGAATCCATCATCGCTCTGCATCCTGACGTCGTGATCGCGGTCGCCTACTCCGGAAACCGCGAGGAGACAGCCGACGCCCTGCAAAAACTTGGCGTCGCCGTCTATGTGATTAATCCACAGACCGTCCCGAGAATTCTCGATTCGATGTCCGGCATCGCCAAACTCGCGGGCGACGACAAGCGCGGAGCGGAAGTCGTTTCTGCGCTGAAATCGAGACTCGATGTCCTTCAAAAGCGCCTGGCGGATTTGCCACTGGTTCACGTTCTCTTCGTCGTTCAGCTTGAACCTCTGATAACCGCTGGACAACACACGTTTATCGCCGACGCACTGCGGTGGGCTGGGGCCGAATCGATCGTCGTCTCGAAGGTTGACTGGCCGAAGTTGAGCATGGAAGAAGTGGTGCGTCTCCAGCCTGACTACATCGTAGTGGCGCCAGGCCCGATGACCGACAGTGTCAGCACAGTCACCGATTTGCGCAAACGCGTCGTCTGGAGAGACCTTCTTGCAGTCCAAGCAGGACATGTGGCGATCGTGAGCGAAGAAATCGACCGGCCGGCGCCGGGATTGATTGACGCCATTGAGCAACTTGCGCACGAAATTCATCCAACGGCATTCTCTATGAACGCCGGCGAGGACCAATACCCGCGTCTTCGATTGGGTTCTCTGTCGGAAAAGTGTAACTCGGCGAGGTGGCAGGCTTGCGCACACTAACAGCCCGCCGCGTGGTTGCCATTTGTGCGCTGCTGTCCACCATCCTTTTCGTCGCCGTGGTCATTTCTCTGCGATTAGGTTCGTATCCAATCGCCGTACGCGATATCGTGATGACGCTATTCAACAAAGCCATCGGGCGCGGCGACGAAATCCCCTCGGAATTTTCCGTGGTGATCTTCGGATTGCGCCTTCCTCGAATCGCACTAGGAATTCTCGTCGGCGCCTCGCTTTCGACCGCCGGTGCAGGGTTCCAGGCGCTACTGCGCAACCCGCTGGCTGATCCCTATGTCTTGGGGGTATCGAGTGGCGCAGCCCTTGGGGCCATCCTGAGCGTGATTTGGGCGCCGCAAGTGACCGGTGCAATTCAAATCGCTGCTTTCATAGGTGCAGCCGTCGCGATTGCGGCTGTCTATTTCCTTGGCCGCCGCGGAGGTCAGCTCGATAGCGCCACCTTGCTTCTTGCGGGCATCATATCGGCATCCTTCCTTTCCGCAATCATCATGTTCATCATGACCACCCTCAGCGGACGCGACGTCCGCGGCATGGCGTTCTGGCTGATGGGTGATCTCTCGACGCCGCCGCCAACCACGCACGTGAAGGAGTGGCTTGGGTTTCTCTTTGCGATTTTCCTGGTGGCGGCGGGCGCAATGTATACCACGTCCTCCGATCTAAATTTAATTTTGACTGGCGAGCAGGAAGCCCGGCACCTTGGCGTAAATCTGCGTCGTGTGAAGCTGGTGGTTTATGTCTCGGCTTCCGTGCTCACAGGCCTCGCCGTCTCGGTGAGTGGCGCCATCGGCTATGTCGGGCTCCTCGTGCCGCACGTCATGCGGATGCTCTTTGGCACCGATTACCGCTTGCTGATTCCAACATCGGCGATTGGCGGCGCGATTGCCCTTGTTATCGCCGATTTGCTGGCTCGCACCCTGGTCGCTCCTACCGAATTGCCTGTCGGCGCGATGACGGCCATCGCCGGCGCGCCTGTCTTCATTTATCTGATTCGGCGGCGCGTGCGATGAGCGCCGCGGCCCGCAGTGGGGCGTCTGTCGCCCACCACCTTGTCGGAGCGGGGCAGAGCGAGCGCACGCGTCTTAAGGTCGAACAGGCCACCTATGCCTACTCGGCGACGGATCGGTCAGCGCCTGAGTTTACGCTCGGCCCGGTAAGTTTCGAGGCGCGTCAGAGCGAGTTGGTCACGATTCTTGGTCCTAATGCGAGCGGCAAATCCACTTTGCTCCGGCTGCTGGCAGGAATGTTCAAGGCGCTCTCGGGCCGCATTGAAGTGGACGGTTTGGAGATTGGCGATCTTGATCTGCTGAGAAGGGCACAAAAGATTGCTTTCGTGCAGCAAGAGAGCGAATTGCTCTTTCCCCTGCGCGTCTGGGAATACGTGCTCCAAGGGCGATACCCCTATGGCCGGCGGCTGCGTTTCGAATCGGAGGAAGATTCTCTGCTCGCGGGCAATGCGCTGTCTCAGGTGGGCGCAGACTCCTTTCGCGAGCGCTGGATGAACGAGCTCTCCGGGGGTGAGAAGCAGCGGGTGATCTTGGCCCGGGCTCTGGCGCAGCAGCCGTCCTTACTGCTGCTTGACGAGCCCACCCAGCACCTCGACATTGGCGGGAAAGTGGAATTGTTGCGGCGGCTCAGGAAACTGGCCGACGGAAACAGCTACAGCGTCATCGTCGTGACTCATGAATTGAATCTCGCAGCTGAGTTTTCGGATCGAGTAGTGCTGCTGCACAAGGGCAAATCTCTTCGCGTGGGCACGCCGGCACAAGTCTACGATCGCGCTTTGCTTGAAGAGACCTTTGCAGCGCCGCTCGAGGTGGAAATGCGGCCTAGCGGCCGCCCGCGAGTGATACTGAGTTCGGAGCATTAAACACAGTCTTGATGTCAAACTAAGCGACGCCACGAAATTTGGCGCCGTCCACAATCACCGAGACTCCGCGCACGGGAAAACGGTGCGAAACCGTTGCCGCCGCGCGACTGTGAGGCGGATTTTCTTCGGCGCTGCCACTGTCTCGCTTGAGGGCTCTAAAGCCCCAAGCGATGGGAAGGCCGCCGATAGTCCGATTCATCCGAAACTTTCGATGCAATCGGACATGCCCTAAGGGTAAGCCGCCCAAGCCAGGAGACCGGCGGAGTCTCAATCCAGGTTCGCGCGTAAATGCGCAGCCCGGACAACCTTCAACTCCCGCGCGAGAGGGAGAGGAGGAAAAATGAGACTACGTCCTTTCCTGGCCATCATGGCCGGAATTTTGTTCGCAGCCGCAGGTTCCCAACCTTCCGCAGCACAATCACAAATAGCCGCAAGATTGAGCGGCACAGTCACGGACCCAAGCGGTGCTGCCGTTTCGGATGCAATCGTAAGCGCCCAACCGCTTGATTCACCCGCCAAGCCGACCGAAACCCAAACCGATCACGGCGGAAGATTTTCGCTCCCCCTGGCGCCCGGCCGTTATCGCGTCACCGTCCGGCGCGAGTCGTTTGTGCAGGTAAAGCAGGAGTTCACTCTCGCCAATGACGAAGCCCGCACTTGGGACATAGTCTTGCAGGTTCAGCCTCTCTCGTCGAATGTCGTGGTCACCGCGGCCGCCGAACCCGAGCTTGCCACCGCCGCGATCGCGCCCGTCGATATCGTCACGCGCCAGGACATCGACCAGCGCCAGGAGATTTGGCTGACCCCCGTCTTCGCTTCTCTTCCAGGAGCTAGTTTTTCGCAGCTTGGTCCGATGGGCGGCTCCACCACGTTTTTCCTCGACGGTGGCAATTCGAATTACACGAAAGTTCTGATCGACGGCGCACCCGTCAATCAGCCCGGAGGCCTGGTGGATTTTTCCAACTTCAGCCTCGATAGCATCGACAAGATCGAAGTCGTGCACGGCGCTTCGAGCTCTCTCTACGGCTCGGACGCCATGGACGGGGTCATCCAAATCTTCACCCATCGCGGCGCCACTCGCCTGCCGGAGCTTTCCCTCGAAGGTGACGGTGGAATGTTTGACACCGGACACGGGGCAGGCCAGATCAGCGGCCTCGACGGCAAATTCGATTATTCCGCCGGCGCCAGCTACTTCTCGAGCGACGGCCAGGGGGCGGGAGACTTCTTCCGGGACACGACCCTTTCAGGAAATCTTGGCTGGAAGTTTTCTGACGCCGATACTCTCCGTCTGGCGCTGCGTAACAGCTCCAGCGACGCAGGACAGCCCGGACAAACTCTCCTCCCCGGCGAAGCTGTGGTCGGCCAGAATACATGGCTGCATGACTTCTCGTCCGACTTGCGCTGGGATTTCGCCGTGGGACCGCACTGGCAGAACCAGATTACAGGTTACGAAACGCGCCTCTGGTCGCTCGGATATTCTCCGCTCTATGGTTCGTTTGAGTCGGAGTACAACCGCGCCGGACTCGACGCGCAATCGACATACCTCTTCCGGAACGGCACCGTTACCGCGGGATACATGTATGAAGTGGAGAACGGTCCGACGGAGGGCCGCCACAATCTCGCAGGATATCTTGAAATCAACTATCGATTCGGCAGCCGCGTCACCGCAATTGTGGGCGGCCGCATGGAGGATAACGGCTTCTTCGGGACCCGCTTTGTGCCTCGCGTGGGCATAGCCTATGCCGCGCGCTACGGCAGCGGATTCTGGGGAGCGACGAAGCTCCGCGCTTCTTATGGAAAAGGAATCAAAGAGCCTGAAATCCTTCCCGCGGACTGCAGCCCCCAGCTCGCCCCCGAACAAAGCCAGACAGTCGATGCCGGAATCGACCAGTATTTCGCCTCGAATCGCGTCCGCTTTTCAGCCACTTTCTTCCACAACGATTTTCACAATATCGTCAGCTTCGATAGCTCGGTTACGAATCCGAACTGCCCCGCCTACTTCGGCAGCTTTTTCAATACCGACAAGGCGCGCGCCTATGGCGCGAGTTCGAGCTTCGAAATCAAAGCTGCCTCGTGGCTCCAAATTTTCGGCAATTACACCTACGACGATTCGCTCACGCTCATCGGCGAAGGTGGCTACGACGATCCGGCAATGCTGCCGGGAAGTCGCCTGTTTAAGCGCCCGCTGCACGCCGCCAATCTCATCGCCAACGCCCATTTCCTGCGCATGAACTGGAACGTCGCGGGTACCTACGTCGGACGCCGAGCCGACAGCGATTTCGACAGTACGTTCAATGCGAACGGCACTTGCACGGTGGATTATGCAGCGGAGAATTTTTGCATCACCAGTAATCCAAGCTACGTAAAGTGGGATCTGGCGAATAGCATCGACCTCAGCCACGGATTTTCCACGGTCGCAGTCGTCGATAATCTCTTCAATCGCCACTACTCCGACGCGGTAGGTTATCCCGCTCTGCGTCTCAATTATCGTCTCGGATTGAAATATGTCTGGGGCCGCGAGTAAGCTCGTGGAGCTATGTTCTGGAGGACCGCTGCCGCTCGGATGATATAATTTTTGTTTCACAATGAACCGAGCTACCCAAGAGGAGACACGTATCGCGCCAGAAGTGATGGCGAAATACGAGGCCGTGATTGGCCTCGAAGTTCACGCTCAACTCGAAACACTCACGAAGGCGTTTTGCGGCTGCTCGACGCGGTTTGGCGACGCCCCGAACTCAAACAGCTGTCCGGTATGCCTGGGGCTTCCTGGCGCATTGCCTGTTCTCAATAAGCGCGCACTGGAATTGGCCTTGAGAGCTTCCCTGGCGCTCCATTGCGACGTCCAGGAACGCTCGCGATTCGCGCGAAAGAATTATTTCTATCCGGACTTACCCAAAGGCTACCAAATCTCGATGTACGAGCTGCCGCTTGCGATCGATGGTCACCTGGAAATTTTCGTCGAAGGCGAAAAAAAACGAATTGGCATTACGCGATTGCACATGGAAGACGACGCCGGCAAGAGCCTTCATGAAGGTTTTCCGGATTCCGCTAAGTGGAGCTATATCGATTTCAATCGCTGCGGCGTGCCGCTGATTGAAATCGTCTCAGAGCCGGATTTACGAACGCCGGCCGAAGCGTACGCCTATCTGAACACACTCAAGCAGGTGCTCGAATACACCGACGTGAGCGACTGCAACATGGAAGAAGGATCACTGCGTTGCGATGCAAACGTGAGCGTGCGTCTGCGTGGAACTCCAAAACTAGGCACCAAGGCGGAAGTGAAAAACCTGAATTCGTTTCGATACCTGTCGCACGCGCTGGAATACGAGATTGAGCGCCAGATAGGGATCCTCGAGTCAGGCGGGGCGGTGACGCAGGAGACTAGGCTGTGGAACGTGGCCCTGGGGCGTACGGAGCCGATGCGCTCGAAGGAATTTGCGCATGACTATCGGTATTTTCCCGAACCGGATCTCCTGCCAGTGACCGTGAGTGCCGTGACGATCACCAGAGTGCGCGGAGGAATGCCGGAACTGCCCGATGCGAAGATGGAGCGATTGCTGCGCGACTACGGGATCACGTCGTATGACGCAGGAGTCTTGACCGCCACCCGCGCTCTTGCCGATTATTTCGAGGCGACGGTGAAAGCGGGAGCGCCGGGCAAGTCCGCAGCAAATTGGATTTCTGTCGAGCTGCTCCGGCGCCTGAACGATGCAGGCAAGCAGATCGAAGATTGCCCCGTGCATGCCGCCGCACTCGCACAGCTCTTGGCAAGAATCGAGCGCGCGGAAATCACCTCCGCAACAGGGAAAAAAGTTTTCGCGATCATGTTCGAGACGGGCAAGAGCGCCGAAGAGATTATTGCTGAGCAGGGCTTGTCGCAAATCAGTGATCCAGCGGCCATCGAAAAGGTCGCTGAGCACTTGATCACGAAGAACCCGGAAAACGTTGCCAAGTATCGGGCCGGAAATGAGGGAGTGTTCAAATTCTTCGTCGGCCAGGTGATGCGGGAAACGCGAGGACAAGCCAATCCTCAAATGGTGAATGAAATCCTGAGGCGGCTTCTCGCGTAATTACTGTTATGACCGCCGCAGAGAAAGAAAAAAAGATTCTTAAGGAAGGCGACAAGGCGCCCGATTTCCAGGCGATCTCGGATAGTGGCGAAAAGGTGTCGCTCGAAGATTTCCGCGGCAAGAACCTGATCCTGTATTTCTACCCCAAGGCGAATACACCCGGTTGAACGAATGAAGCGTCCGAGTTTCGTGACGCCATCAAGAAATTCGAAAAGTTGAATACCGCCATTGTGGGCGCCAGCGGCGATTCGGTGGAATCACAAACCAAGTTCAAGATAAAACATAAACTCAACTTTCCGCTTCTGGCAGACACGGAATTCAGTGTTATTGAGGCTTTTGGCGCGCGCAGAATGAAATCATTTCTCGGGAAGACGTTTCTGGGGATCGTGCGAATGACGTTCTGGATCGGACCCGACGGAAAAATCCGCAAAATCTGGGACAACGTTACGCCGCGAGGGCATGCCGAGGAAGTTCTGACGGCGATTCGGGAAGCCGCCGCATAGCCGTCAGGTCGCCTTCAGACAGTAACCCGAAAACTATCGCCGTCCTGATCGATCAGCGCGTTGTCGATGAGGCGAGTCGCGCCAATGCGAGCTGCCAGCAGCGCGTAACAACTCTTTCGCAAGCTCATCACGGGCTCAAGCGTGTCGGCATCCACAATCTCAACGTAGTCGACCTTTATTACGGGCTCGGCGTCCAAGACCGCACGGAGCAGCACGATCAGTCTCGCCGCGTTACGCTCACCCCTTGCGATTTCAATGCCCATGCGATCCAGCGAACGATAGAGAGCCGTTGCCGCACGGCGCTCATCTGGTTTGAGGTAGGTATTGCGCGACGAAAGCGCCAATCCGTCCGTCTCGCGCACGATCGGACAGACGACGATCTCGCAACCGAGGTCGAGATCTCGGGCCATCTGGCCCACGATTCGGGCCTGCTGTGCATCCTTGCGCCCGAAAAAAGCGAACCGGGGACGGACGATTTCAAAAAGCTTCAACACTATGGTCGTGACGCCACGAAAGTGACCCGGGCGTCGTCCCTCAAAGCGATCGCTTAGCCCCTCAACCATGACGGATGTTCGGAAACCTTGTGGATACATTTCGTCCGTTGATGGTGCAAAGAGGTAGTCCACGCCCAATGATTCAAGGGCTGCGCGATCGGTTTCCATTTGCCGGGGATACTTCTGAAAATCCTCCGATGGGCCGAACTGCGTGGGATTCACGAAAATTGAAACAACAACGGGCGCGCATTGATTCTTTGCCAGGCGAATCAAGGAAAGATGACCTTCGTGCAGGGCGCCCATCGTGGGAACAAAACCGAGGATGCGATCGTCATTGCGCGCGGCTTCCGCAATCTGTTTCATCCATGAAACTGTATGGATCGTCTCCATGCCGCAATTTATTCGCGCGCACTCATTTGTCGGGCGAAGTAGACGGATCTTAGAGTTGGCATCAAGCGGAAAGGCGGGCCGGCCGCTCACGGTGGAAAGCGATTAGGTCCGTCGAAACGGGCTTTGCCCCAAGCTGGCGAAGCAAGGTGGCGATTTGCCCGCGGTGATAACTACTGTGATTGACGACGTGTTGCAACATCGGCCACAGCGGGCCTTCGAATGGAACGCCTTGCGTGTTCTTGTATTTGATGATTCGTTCGAGTTCGCTCGAGGTGAGCGAAGAAATAAAGGTATGCAGATTCGTCTCGAGCTCAGTCCAGCGGCTGCGAAGGGACGCCAGGTCCGGGAAATTCGACGACAAGGGAAGCGCGTTTGGTATCCGTCCGTGCCAGCGCTCAAGCCATAGCCATTCGGCGCCATAAATATGCGCGAGAGTGTCTCGCACGGAACGAAAACTGGAGCCGAGATCACGTGTGAACTGCTCCCCGGTCAGGACGTTGCAGGAGTCCAGTGTCCGCTGATTCGCCCAGGAGTTGTATTCGTAGAGCAGTCGGAAGTCTTGAACGTCCATGGGTGTTTTCCTTCAGGTACGCGTGCGCGCGTGGACCTGCTCGCGCAACTCCGCGGGTGAATGGAAGGATTCGGCGTCTGACGGGAAGCGCCCATTGCGAACGTCATCGCAATATTCGGAAGCGGCCCGCGAAATTTCCGCCGCTAGGTTCGCATACTTGCGAGCGAACTTCGGCGTATGACCAACCGTCATACCGACGAGGTCGTGAAAAACGAGCACCTGTCCGTCGCAGTCCGGGCCGGCGCCGATTCCGATCGTGGGGATATGTAGGTTACAAGTGATCCTGGCGGCGAGCTCACGAGGCATGGATTCCAAAACCAATGCAAACGCGCCGGCTGCCTGCACTGCTCGGGCGTCGCGCTCGACCTGACGGGCCGCTTCGCTGCTCTTGCCCTGAACGTGAAAACCGCCCAGCGCGTTTATGGATTGCGGAGTCAGTCCGACGTGGCCCATCACGGGAATTTCAGCTTCTACCAGCCGGGAAATCAATTCGATGCGGCGCTCCCCTCCTTCCACTTTGACGGCCTCGGCGCCGCCCTCTTTGATGAGGCGAACGGCGTTGCGGACCGATTCTTCACCGGACACGTGATAGCTGCCGTAAGGCATGTCCGCAACGACCAAGGCACGACGAGTGCCACGACGGACCGCGCGGACGTGCAGCAGCATTTCGTCGAGCGTGACGGGTAGCGTGCTGTCATAACCGAGGACAACCATGGCTAGGGAATCCCCGACGAGAAGAACATCCACACCCGAATCGTCCAGGATCCGCGCTGTGGGGAAATCGTAAGCCGTTAAGCAGGTGATTTTGGGGGAATCCGGCGACTGAGCCGATTTCCGGGCGAGAATTACGGGGACCGTGACCTTATCGGCCCCATGACGCGGTGCTGCGCTCATTTTTGCCTCCGGTGCCGCTCCCAAACCTCGGGATGCAGCCCATCAACCCGTTTAGTTTAACAAATCGGCGATACGAACCGCAACGAACGGACGTCTTCAGTACATCGCCGGGAAGCACTCATTCGGATTCGAAAGTTGCGCTGCGAACCTTTGTGCTGGACCCGGCCATCTCCACCGCCTGCACGTCGACGCGGTATGTACCGGGGGGTAAGTTTTCGAGTGGAAGCTTTAGCGCAACCGGGATTACCGGATTGCCTTTTTGGATGAAGTCCTTGGTGTCGACTGCACCGGAAGTCAGAACTATCTTATTGGCTTTCACATCCACAATTCGAAATCCTATTTTCACGGTTGGGACGGTTTCGTTCTCCATATGAGGATCGTAAATCTGCGCGTAAAGCGCGACTTTGTCGGTCTTCTTGAAATGATCGCTGCCCGAGGGAATGATCTCCATGTCCTTGAAGAGCAGCGGGGTGCGGTCAGCAAGCAGGTCGGCGTCGAGAGCCCCACCGAGGTCGGAAACATGAGGAACGTCGTTGCTCAGGGCGATGCCGCTCAGCGTAAAAGTCTTGCCATCGTAGGGATCAATGACGAGCGGCGTCTCATATTTTCCGAAATTCTGGCCGCCCCCGGAAAGCACGACAGTCAGTTTGTATTCGCCTGGAACGACGCTGAACTGATTTTCGTAGCGCATGGGCATTTCTGTGAATTTCTTTAAGTCATCTTTTTCGAAGTCCAGCGTAACCTCATCACTAAAGCGGGCCCCGACCGAATTATCGGGCTTATAGGCGATCCCTAAAATATTCACATCGGCGTGATACTTGCCCTTCACTTTGTCGAATGTGATGGAAGTGGAAGGAATTTCCACGGCTACGCTGACGCGTGCCTCATTGGGGGATGAATAGAAGAAGGGGGCTTCCATGGTGCCCGCGATATTGCCCGTTGCTGCAGGGTTTGCAGCGCGAGACTCCAAATCCTTTTCGACCGGCTTGCCCGCAAGGAAGTCAGTAGGCCTCACGTTGCAGTAGCCGCTGCGAGAACGAACTTCGGTTCCCCCGCGGTCGACTTTAACGTGAAGCGTATGACAACTGCCGTCTGGAGAATCCGGCGGGGCATAGCCCAACAAATAGTATTCATCCTGCTCGTGGGCTATTTTTTGCAACCCGGAGAGCAGATCATTCGTATTGAGTATCGGAAAACCGCCGGTTCCACTTGCAAGCTCATACATCACTTGCTGGTTCGTACTTGCCGACGGGGGAAATGAGGGAACGATCGCGCGCGGTTGCGTATAGTTCGGATTTCCGTAAGGATTGGCCGGGCCGCCGCGAGACGGCGCACCGCCTCCGCCTCCCCCCGTCCCAGCTTTGCCTCCGCTGCCTCCCGTTCCCCCGGTGCCGCCATTTCCCGTGCCTCCGGTGCCACCGCCGCCAGGGTGGCCGCCGCCCCCTCCCCCGCCACCGCCGGGGTGACCTTGCCAACCGGAAGAAGGCTCAGAGATCGAATACGAAGCGAGGAGTAGCCGCGGCTGCGAACCACGATCAGCGGATTCTGAGAAAACAGCCGATGTGACGCTGGGCGGCGCAAAGGGCCGCACCAGGTTTGAGTGAGGCATAGCGACCAAGCCGCGGACATCGAGCGGATACACTGCGACATTCGCTTTATTGCAGGCATCAATGGTAGCCGTCAACTCGGATTCCCTCTCCGCATTCATGGGAAATCCCGATGTAAAAAGAATCAGGCTCTTTCTGCCGGGAATGGATGTCAGGTCCTTCGCGACGCTGCGGATTCCGAGCAAAAGAGTGTAAGCGCCAAAATCCGCTTCCGGATTTGAGGGAGTCATCGAAGGACCGCCCGGTGGACCTTGCACGCCCAAGGGGTCAGTGGCATTCGGCGAAACGGCTGAAAATTTTACGCCCGCAACTGCCTTCTTCAGCAAGTCCACATCTGCCGTAAAGTTTTGAACGATGCGAATTGAACCTCCAAATTCCATAATGCTCATAACGCGATCGGGCCCGGCGTTCGCATCGATGAACTTCATGGCCGCATCGCGGGCGTGCTGCTGGTCCGCCAATTCCATAGTAGAATCATCGAAAAAGAGGACCATGTAGTGCCTGTCCGGGGCCGCGGGCGGTGTCGCATTATTGCCGAATGAAAAATTGTTGATGTCTTGCTGCTTGTTATCCTCAAAAACCTTAAAATCTTTTTCGGCAAGGTCTGTTACGTAATTCCCCTTTTTGTCGGTTACCACCACGTCAACCCGGACGACGCGGGACTCGGACTTGAGGGGCGGCCCCGGCGTTTGAGAAGCGGCGGGGGAAGATTGAGCCGAGGCGGCCGCTTGCGAGTCCTGCGCCGATTGCGAAGTCTGCCCGGCCTGCGCGCGAGTTGCTTCGGGAGAAAGAATCAGTTGTCGCGTCAGGCAGGCCGCCGCCAGGCAGAGAACGGCGAGCGTCGCATAAGAGCTAAAGCGGTGGGAATTCATGGTGACTCCTTCTCCCGATCAACCAAGTTCAATACGGAATTTGCACGACTCCATTTTCCGCCGACAACTGAGCAGCGTTCGAGTCCCGCACCACGAGTCGAACGATGTAATCGCCAGGTTTCACGTCGAAACTCGTTTTGACGGTCAGCCCGCTGCGACTGAGGCGCTGAAGCGTGCCATCCAGCAGACGCATCTCGATATTTTTTTCGATTCCAGTGACGATGTTGCCATCGCGATCGAAAAGGGCTGTCACAATGGTGAGATTGTTCTGGTTGCGGTCTCCTGCCCGCTCGAAGCGCAGGTGGCCGATATCAACGTGGGTCATGACGGCAAGCTTGGCGTTCGTCGAATCCACCTTATAGTACTGGGTGTGCAGTTGAACCGGCAGTCCGTGCTGCACTTCCTGAGAGAACAGCGCATCTTCGATATCCTGCTTTGCCGCGTCCGCCACGGAGATGCTGTGCTTGGGAGCGTAGAAGCCGCGTCGCGCCTGAATGCTGACCTTCTGTTTCGTGGCCAGCGTTATTTTCAGAGAATGAAATCTTCCGTCATATTTCAAATTGCGAGGAACAAATGCGACCAGGTACGAAACGGCAGGCGCGGCAGCAATCGTACTCAAACCGTTCGTCAGGTCGTTGTTGTTGCGGAACGCCAGGCCTCCCGTGCCATCGGCCAGAGCGTTGAGAACCTCCGAGTTCGCGGCTGCAGCCATGGACCGGTACATCAATCGGGGCGCGAGGGCCATAGGATCGCCTTGATCCGGTGTACCGATATCGCCCATGTCTGGCGTATAGAGACCGCGTGCGTCGAGAGTGTTTATAAAAACATTGGCACGATTCGCGCGATCAACGATCTGCGAGAGGTCGTATTCACGATTGGGATAAATAAATCCCGGTGAAAGCAAGACAATGCTCCGCTGGCCGGGCAGTGCGGAGATTCGCCGCAGGACTTCCTCGAGCCGCCTGAAAGAAGACTCGGTTTCGACTTCACCCGCCTCATAAACCTGAAACGCAGTCGTCACGGCGAGCTGCTGCGCCTCGGTTCGCTGCTGCGGATCGCCCTGAAAGGCACAAGCCAAGGCGTCCTGAGTTGCGACAGCCAGAGCTTGCGTATCATGTTTGTTCTGGATCAAATCAGCCTGATAGTAATCCACAGGGGGACATTGCCCGGTGCCGGTGCTTACGCCGGCGCCGACTGGGCGGGGGACTAATCCCAGGATGGCAGCATGAAGCTTGTCTCGATCGATTGTGAAGTCGGTCTGTGACTGGCCCGAAATCGTGAAGACGGCCACGCGATCCGTGGGAGTCAGGGCTGTGTCTACAAATTTCGTCGCGGCGAGCCTTGTGCGCACAAGGTCGGCCAGCGCAACGTGAACGTCATCGAACAGTAGCGCAACGAAACGCGAGGGTGCAACGAAGCTATCTCCGCTTTTCTCGGCGCCGGCATTTTCTGGAGCAATATCTGGTTTCACGAAATTCTCTGCGGCCGAAGTGGGCGTCTCGATCGCGAAATGGGAGATGTCCTGTGGTTTGCGATCTTCGAAAATCTGGAAGTCCTCTTTTCGGAGATTCGTAACGGCGCGCCCCTGAGAGTCGCGTACCACCACCCGAATGGGAACCAGATTCACGCGAGACTCGAGAGGAATGGACGAATCCCGAGTATCAACCTCGGGTTTGGCTGACGCTGCTTGAGACGATCCGTCGGTTGACTGTGGAAACCCAGCCGCCGCAATAGGTTCCAACAGTGACGAGGCTATGCATAACCCGCAGAGTCCGATAAGCACCCCGCACCACAAAGCGAGAAACAATCGATGTGACTGGCTCTGCGTCGAAGAACTCATCTGAAGGCTCCGCAGCGAAAAGGAGCGACTCAAATCGTGAAGTTGCGGAAGTGCCCGCTGCTAGAAGTGATGAGTGTACGTCTGCTTTACTCTCGAGTCAATTTATGACCGCTGAGACGAGAACGCTGCAGGAGGGAGGTTGGCTAAGGCAGAAAAGCGGAGGCGGACTGTAAATGGCATAATTAGGTCCGGGTGAGGCGACGGTAATGAAAGACTGCCGGCAATTCTACATTGATGGCGAATGGGTGAGTCCGTTGAAGGCTCGCGACTTCGAAGTGGTAAATCCGGCGACGGAGGAATCAATCGCGGTCATTTCGTTGGGAAGCCCAGCCGATGTAAACCGGGCTGTCGCAGCGGCTAAAGAAGCCTTTGCCACATATTCGGAGACTAGCACAGCCGATCGGCTCGCCTTGCTGCAGCGAATCATTCCCGCCTATCAAGCGAAAGCAGAAGAAATGGCTGAAACCATCTCGCTGGAGATGGGGGCACCTCTGGGTCTTTCCCGTAGCGCACAAGTGCCGGCAGGATTGGCCCATTTCGTCGAGATCGTAAAGATTCTGGGCCGTTTCAAGTTCGAGGAGCTTCGGGGCTCAACCATGATGCGGCGGGAGCCAATCGGCGTTTGCGGTCTAATCACGCCCTGGAATTGGCCCATGAACCAAATCGCTTGTAAAGTGGCTCCGGCGCTTGCAGCGGGATGCACTGTGGTATTGAAGCCGAGCGAAATGGCGCCGCTGTCTGCCTACCTGCTGGCGCAAATTCTGCACGAAGCAGGTGTCCCTCGTGGAGTGTTCAACATGGTGAACGGGGACGGTCAGACGGTCGGCGCATCAATAGCGTCGCACCCTGACATTGCTATGGTCTCGTTCACAGGTTCTACGCGGGCAGGGGTCGCTGTGGCAGAGGCGGCTGCGCCAAGCGTCAAGCGTGTGACGCAGGAACTCGGCGGCAAATCCGCCAACATCATCTTGGACGACGCGGACCTGGCTACCGCCGTTAGGGAAGGCGCTCAAGCCTGCTTCCGAAACAGCGGACAATCTTGTAATGCTCCGACGCGCATGCTCGTTCCACGAGCGAAAATGACCGAAGCTGCGGAGACAGCGAAGCAAGCGGCGGAGGTAACGAAGGTAGGGGATCCGCTCGCGAAGGGCACGCATTTGGGTCCGCTCTCGAACCGACACCAGTTTGAGAAAGTGCAAAAATTGATCCGCGAAGGGATCGAGGAGAGAGCAGTACTTGTGGCCGGCGGAGTCGGTCGTCCGGAAGGGTTTCCTAAAGGATACTTCGTAAAGCCGACTGTGTTCTCGGGTGTTCGGAATGATATGAGGATCGCGCGCGAGGAAATCTTCGGTCCGGTGCTGGTCATCATCCCGTACGATGATGAAGACGATGCCGTGAACATCGCAAACGATACACCCTACGGTCTGTCTGGCTTCGTCACGTCGGGGAACATAGAGCGCGCCCGGCGCGTGGCGAAACGCATTCGATCAGGAAATGTGCACATCAACAGCGCTCGGCCTGACTTCGGGGGCTGCTTTGGCGGGTATAAACAATCGGGCAATGGACGGGAGTGGGGCGAGGCGGGACTCGAAGAGTTTCTGGAATTGAAGGCAATTTTCGGATACGCTGCCGATCCGGAATAGGATCGGACCGAGAGTAAGCCCATGAAGCCGATTATGGTCGGGATCGCAAGCGTGACCCTCTGCGGCATCGCCGCGGCTGCGGCGTTCCGGGCGCATCCGCCGGCGGAAAACTGGAATCCGAACGCGGCGGCCGCCTACCTCGACTATCGAGAGGGTTGGTGGAAAAACTGGCCGCGCGCCTCAAAGGATCACGGAACGTTTTGCGTTTCATGCCATACGGTGCTCCCGTATGCGCTCTCGCGCCCGAAGCTGCGCGCTGCTCTGCGAGAGTCCGATTTCAGCGCAAATGAGCGCAGCCTGATCGAGAGCGTAAGGACGCGCGTGCGTCTGTGGAATGAGGTCTACCCATACTACGGGCAAATGGCCGACCAAGCACGCGGCACTGAGGCTGTGTTGAATGCCTTGATCTTGGCAAATTACGACGCCGAGACAGGCCGGCTGAGCCCCGACACGCGCTCGGCATTCGAGCACATGTGGGCGACGCAGCTGCGCGAGGGCACGAACAAGGGAAGATGGCTCTGGATTCAATTTGGAAACGAGCCGTGGGAAGCGCCGGATTCAGCGTACTACGGCACGGTCCTGGCCGCGGCGGCAGTGGGCATAGCTCCGGAAGACTACAGAACATCGCCTGAAATCCAGCCTTCTGTGAGGCTCATGAACGACTATCTGGTTCGCGAGAGCGCGAAGCAGTCGCTGATGAATCGGGTTATTTTGCTGTGGGCATCGGGGAAGCTGCCAGGCATTCTGGATGCTCAACAACAGAAGGCGATCATGGATGAAGCCTTTGCCAAGGAGAACGCCGATGGCGGCTGGAGCACATCTTCCTTGATTGAAGGTTGGAAGCGCGGCGATGGCACCCGGCAGCCCACAGAGAGCGATGGCTACGCGACTGGGCAAGCTGTGCTCGCGTTGACGCAGGCGAGCCTCTCGCCCAACGACGCGCGCCTTGAGCGCGCCCGCGCCTGGCTGATTCGCAACCAGAGCTGGTGGGACGGTCATTGGCCGGCATATTCGCTTAACAAGCGCCACTACAACCCTCTTGAGGGTGGAGCGCGCTTTATGGATGACGCAGCAACAGCATATGCGGTGCTCGCATTGACTGAACCCGAGAAAACATCTTCGAATGAAACCGCTGTTGCATCGCAGTGAATTCGGTGCTGCGAGCGCGTTGACGCCCCAGTTCCGCTGACGTAACGTAAATCGAAGTTGGTCTTGCTGCGTCCTGGTGACCCCTTCGTGGATTTACGAACGCAGTTTCTAGAGTTGATCGGCGCTGCACCTAGCCTGTTCCCTGGGAACGAGGAATGACTGCCGGCCAGAATTGGACGAAAACGTGGACGTATTTCGAGGGTTCGTGGCACGAAGGCAATGTGCCGATAATGGGTCCTCGCACTCATGCCGCCTGGTTGTGTTCAGTTGTGTTCGACGGCGCCAGGGCTTTCGAGGGCGTCGCGCCTGACCTTGATCTTCACTGCGCTCGCGTCAACGACTCGGCTGCGAAGCTCTTTCTCAAGCCTTTGGTGCCGACAGAGACCTGGGTGAAACTCGCGCATGAGGGCATCGCGCGATTCGATAAGGATGCAGCCTTGTACATCCGGCCGATGTATTGGGGCGAAAAGGAAGGTCCGTGGGTGCAAGCTCACGATCCCGAGTCGACGCGGTGGTGCTTGTGCATTTATGAGGCACCCATGCGTCAGCCCAAAGGTTTCTCGATTACGCTGTCACCCTTCCGGCGTCCCACTCTCGAATCCATGCCAGTGGATGCTAAAGCCGGCTGTCTTTATCCCAACAATTCGCGGGCGCTCTTCGATGCGCATGCGCGAGGTTTCGATAATGCCGTGGTTTGCGACATGCTGGGAAATGTGGCGGAGCTAGCCACTTCGAACATTTTTATGGCGAAGAACGGAGCCATTTTCACGCCAGCAGCCAACGGAACTTTTCTGGCTGGCATCACTCGGAAACGAGTGATCGCCTTGTTGCGAGAAAGCGGGGTTGAGGTCGTAGAAAAAACGCTGACCTACCGGGATTTCCAGGCAGCAGACGAAATTTTCTCGACAGGGAATTATTCGAAGGTTGTTCCGGTAATTCGCATCGATGATCGCCAGCTTCCTCACGGGCCTTTATATACAAAGGCTCGTCAACTCTATTGGGCGTTCGCACATTCGTGAGTTCTGGGCTTATGCCCGCCTCTAGAGTCCCCAGTTCTAAAACGATTCATCTGCTCATGCCGCTTTGGCTCCGCATATTCCAAAGAACCGAAATCGGTGTTGACTCCGACTTCTTTGAACTCGGCGGAACTCCTTCGGCCGCGTGCCAACTCTTCGCCGCGATCGAGAGCGCCACTGGACGCGAGCTGTCGCCTCTAACCATATATCAAGCTCCGACGATCTCGACGCTCGCAACCATTTTGGAGCAGCCGGATCTGCCGCGCCTTCAATCCCTTGTTCAATTAAGGCGCGGCATAACTGGCTTGCCCGTGTTTTTCCTCCACGGGTTGGGGGGATCAGTAGCGGAGTTCTTTCAGGTCGCTAAACACATGGGATCGCCCCGCCCTCTATGGGGTCTACAGACAAAAGGCATCGACGGATTGGACGAGCCTCTGAATCGCATTGAAGACATGGCTGAATTTTATCTTCAGGCGATGCGAAAATCTCAGCCTCACGGACCCTACGCTCTTGTCGGCTATTCGCTGGGCGGCTTAGTAGCTTTGGAGATTGCGCGAAACTTACTTCGCACTGGCGAAGCCCCCGAATGGCTCGTAATGGTGGATTCGTACCCGGAGTCTCGATACATCTCAACCGGCCAACGAGCCCGCGTGATTAGCCGCCGAGTGAAGCGTTATGTTCTGCGACGAAGGAAAGGCCAGCACCAGAGAGGACCAGACCGTGCAGGCTCGCTTGAGAAACCTACATTCGGTCCCCGCTTTACGAAAGTAATGGAGTTCGTGAAAAGCCGAGCCAACGAAGCGCTTGCGCAATATAAGCCTGCGTCCTACACGGGTAAGGTAAAATTCGTCAAAGCCGCAGTCAGCACCGAATTTCCTGATGATCCTGTCGAGGTTTGGTCCAAGCTCATCCGCCATCTGGAAGTTGAGGTTGTACCGGGAGATCACTTGGGAATCCTCGGTCAAGAGTCTGAGGCTCTCGCTGATGTGCTCTCGAACTATTTGAAAGGCGATGTTGTCAAACCGTAATGAACGGCGCTGAGAGTCTGATCGCCACTCTGGTTGCGGGAGGCGTGGAAGCATGTTTCGCGAATCCTGGAACGTCAGAGATGCACATTGTTGCCGCGCTCGACCAATTGCCAGGAATTCGATGCGTCCTTGGGCTTTTTGAAGGTGTCGTCACCGGAGCAGCCGACGGCTATGCACGCATGGCCGAAAAACCGGCGTCCACTTTGCTTCATCTCGGTCCCGGTTTCGCAAACGGACTGGCTAATTTGCACAACGCCAGCCGAGCCCAAGTGCCGATGGTAAATATCGTGGGCCAGCATGCGACATTTCATCTGGGGCACGACACGCCGCTCACATCAGATATTGAGGCATTCGCGAGGCCCTATTCGAAATGGCTGCGGACCACTACTACCACAAGGAATTTGGGAAGCGACGCATCCGAAGCGGTCGTCGCGGCGCGAACCGCTCCAGGGCAGATTGCGACTCTCGTCGTGCCGGCGGATCTAGCTTGGACTGACGGCGGCATCGCGGCCAAGCCTGGAGCCGCTCCGCAGTCACCTTTACCGGCCAAGGAAAAAATCCTGCAGGCGGCGACGATGCTTCGTTCAGGTCTTCCCACGGCCATCTTGCTCGGTGGCGACACCCTTTACGGGAGCGGATTGGCAACAGCGGGTCGCATTGCTGCTGCGGGGAACGCAAAGCTGCTAGCTCCCTATCCGTTTACCCGCTTGGAGCGCGGTGCGGGTACCCCTCCAATCGACCGAGTTCCCTACCCAATTGATCAATCAACCCACCAATTGAAGGAGTTTAAGCAGCTAGTTCTGGTTGGCACGCGACCGCCGGTAGCGTACTTCGCGCATCCCGGCAAAAATGCTGTCGCGACCCAGCCCGCTTGTAACGTGCTGGCGCTCGCAAGCCCAGGGGAAGACTATCGAGGCGCGCTAAACGCCCTCGAGGCCGCTCTGGCAGCACACGCAGTCCAATTTTCTGCCGAAAAACCGGCGCGGCCGCCGACGCCTACGGGAAGCATCACTTTGCCGGGTTTGGCGATGGCAATCGCTGCTGAGTTGCCCGAAAATGCGATCGTTGCGGACGAATCGATGACATCGGGCCGAGGAATACTGTCGGCGGCGAGGGGATGTCCACGACACGATTGGCTCGCTTGTACTGGAGGATCGATTGGGATTGCCATGCCCCTCGCAGCCGGCGCTGCCATCGCGTGCGCGGATCGTCCGGTACTTTGTCTTACTGCCGACGGCAGCGGCATGTACACACTGCAAGCCCTCTGGACGATAGCGCGTGAGAACTTGAGAGTAACCACCGTGGTCTTCGCGAATCGTGTTTATGAGGTTCTCAAACGCGAGTTCTCAAGCCTTGGCATTGGCACGCCAGGTCCCAAAGCATCTTCTATGTTTGACATCGGGGGCCCTGATCTGGATTGGACATCGCTGGCTAACGGTATGGGAGTCCCGGGAACGCGGGTTCACTCGCTGGAAGAGTTCTCAGTGGAGCTGAGGAAGGGATTCGCAAGTGGCGGCCCGTCGCTAATCGAGGTTCCGCTGTGATGGCCACTGATCTAATGAGGCGATTTGATTGCCGGATGACTGATCGCGTGAAGGGAACTATCGCGATGTAAATAATATTGATCGTAATAAGCGAGATAGTCGCCTTTGCGAACGCCGTCAAGCCACTCGGAATTCCGCTCGTACCATTCGATTGTCTGCCGAAGCCCTTCGTCGAGTGAGATTGCTGGTTTCCAGCCGAGTTCCCTTTCGATTTTCGCGCAACTCAGTGCGTAGCGGCGGTCGTGGCCCGGCCGGTCTTTGACATACGAGAGCAGCGACTCGGATTTGCCCAGAAGGACCAGCAGACGCCGCGCCATCGTCAGATTTTCTTCGATATCTGCGCCGCCGATGTTGTAAACCTCGCCGATCCTGCCGCGCTCAAGCACCGCAACAATACCCCGGCAATTATCCTCGACATGCAGCCAGTCTCGCTGCTGCTTCCCGTCGCCATAAATGGGAAGCGATTTGTTCTCGAGGGCGTTCATGATCATCAGAGGCAGAAATTTCTCTGGAAACTGAAACGGGCCATAGTTGTTCGAGGAGCGAGTCACTATCGCCGGAAAGCCATAGGTTCGAACGTAAGAAAGGACGAGAAGATCCGACCCCGCTTTGGAGGAAGAATAAGGACTGCTCGGCCGTATCGGAGAATTTTCATTGGCGAACGCGCCGGGCGCCATATCTCCGTACACTTCATCCGTCGAGACATGAATGAACCGGCCAACCGCCAATTTACGAGCCACTTGGAGCAGGACGAAGGTCCCTTTAACGTTCGTCTCGATCGAAGCCGCAGGTTCGTAAATGCTGCGATCAACGTGAGATTCCGCGGCAAAATGCAAAACGCAATCGCAGCCTTGCATCGCTTTCTCGACAGCGGTGGGATCGCAAATATCACCCTTTACGAACGAATATCGCGGATGGTCGGCAATGGAAGCCAGATTTGCAAGATTTCCCGCATACGTCAGGTTGTCATAGTTGACAACCGAGTAGCTATTTTTCCATCCGAGAACGTGCCGGATAAAGTTGGAGCCAATGAAGCCGGCGCCTCCAGTGACAAAGATTTTCATCCGGCCACTTCCTGGCGCTCGGAATTCCGAACGCCACGCATCACTTTGTTAGCGCCTGTCTCGGCGACAAGCGTATTCGCGCGGAGCAGGGATTCAAAAGTCCCTGCGTCGGTCCACCAACCGTCGAGAACCTCGTACGTAAGCTTTCCCTCTTCAATATAGAAGTTGTTCACATCGGTTATTTCGAGCTCGCCGCGGCCGGAAGGCTTCAGGCGCCGAATCTTTTGAAATACCGACGCGTCATAGAGGTAAATGCCGATTACGGCATAATTCGATTTCGGGGATCGAGGTTTCTCCTCAATTCCCACCACATGTTCACCCCGGATCTCCGCCACACCGAATCGCTGCGCGTCGGTGACTTCCTTTAGGAGAATTTTTGCTCCAGTCCCTTGTCTCTTGAAATTCTCCACGGCAGCGCAGATGTTGTTCTCGATGATGTTGTCGCCCAAGATCACGCAAATGGGATCGTCGCCGGCAAAGAATTCGGCCAAGCCGAGGGCCTCTGCGATTCCGCCCTCGCCTTCCTGGTATGTGTAGTTCAAATGCTTCAAGCCGAAGTCGCGTCCATTACCGAGCAGGCGCAGGAAATCTCCGGCGTTTTTCCCACCTGTAACGAGAAGAATCTCTTCGATGCCAGCATTCACTAGTGTCTGAATCGGATAGTAAACCATCGGCTTGTCATAAATGGGCAAAAGATGCTTGTTTGTAACTCGCGTAAGAGGATTCAACCGGCTTCCTATGCCGCCTGCTAGAACCACACCCTTCATCTCTTACCTCTCATGACTCATCGCTGCGGTTCGCATTCTACTCCCTGCCGAATCGGCGTGCCGTCCGAAAAGGCGGTTCTCTCGGACTCCAAAAGGGCCAAGCATCCTTTCTGCCATGACCGGCCGGCATATGCGATCGAGAACTCCACTCTTTCCCACAAACGGACATCTGCATCCACACCGTCCAGCCCCTTTTCGGCGAGTCGCCCATCCGTCGATACCCTTTGTTTCCTGTAGGATACGATATGTTGCAGTGTCCGACTCCCAGCCGCCGTTGCCCGCTAAGTCCTTTGGCTCGAGCCGAAGGGCTACTTCGTGTCCGACCGATCTTCGCTCTTCGACTTTATGTTCGGGAACCACTAAGCGCATGCCACCTCGCCCGGCCGTCCCGAATTAGACTTGTTGTCCAGCAGTTCTGTATGTATCTGCAAAATAACGAGTTACATAATGTCTGGGATTTATGACAGCCTAGCCACGTCATCCCGCGTTCGGGGGTAGTTTGGGAAACCCCTTGGCAAATGGTGGCAAGACTTTTCACTCGCAGAGCCTAGGCCGCGTCTAGGCCGCGGCGCAAGATAGGACTTGCGTTCCATTGCCTAATTCAAGGGATTTGTTTTCAATAGATTGGAAGCAGGATGGGATCGCCTAAGTTTGCACCGTCCTGTAACCGATGTGGCAGGCTGATTGCGAACTGTTAATGCGCGCCCGCTACGCTTTATGGCGGTAGCCTAGGTAAACGGTTCGAGCAGCCACTTCAGGGAGCCCGAGGCCGAATGAATCCTGAAACCGTCAGCGAGAGTTGGTTTGCACTTCAAGTGCGAACGCGATGGGAGAGTTCAACCGCGGTTCTCTTGTCGGGTAAGGGTTATGAGACCTTGCTGCCGACATTCAAGACAAAGCGACGTTGGAGTGGTCGGTTACGAGAAGTTAATGCTCCGCTGTTCCCTGGCTACGTTTTCTGCAGGTTCGATGGACAGAAGCGTTTACCCATCCTCATCACTCCGGGCGTCATTGCCGTCGTCGGCAGGGGCCGGGTTCCCGTTCCTGTAGAAAACTCCGAAATCGGAGCGATTCAGCGAGTTGTTTCGTCCGGATTGCGTGTCGAACCATGGCCGTTCTTGGAAGTCGGCCAGCGAGTTCGTATCGACGAGGAAGCCTTGCAAGGGCTGCAGGGCATTCTTGTCAATTTCAAGGGTAATCGGCGGATTGTGGTGTCCGTGTCTCTCCTTCGGCGATCTGTGGCCTTGGAGATTGATCGTTCGAAAGTGAGTCCAGTTGAAACGCCGAAGAAACCCACTCTAGAACGTTTGGCAGTGTCACCGCTGTTGGAAGGCGTAACCGCCTAATGCCATTCCGGCGAGTGATCCAGCTAACAGCAGTTTACTCGATTTGTTCCGTGTGCGACGCGTTTCAAAGGTGCCAGTCGGTGGGAATCGATGGATAACGGCTCTGTGAGAATCGTGACTGCAAGCGAACCTTCAGCGCGGAGGCGCGCCAGCCAGGGCAGCTCGCTTGCGTTCACCGGCGTTTCAGAAAGGCACGTGGAACTATTGCAACAAGAGCCTTTTCACACGATGCTGACTCTGGAACGGCGAAGGGCTGAACGGTCACGCAAACCCTTTGTGCTGATGTTGATTGACGCTCACGGTCTGCCTGAAACCTCCAAAGCTGAAAAGTTTCTCCGCCGCCTTACGTCTGTGGTTTCGAATTCGACCCGCGAAACGGATGTTGTGGGCTGGTACAAGAAGGACGTGATTCTGGGCGTGATCTTCACGGAGATTAGTGTCGAAACGGAGCGCAGTATCTCTGAAATCCTAAGTTCGAAAATTCAGGGCGTTCTTGTCGATGCGCTCGACCGTGAGCTGCTTGCCAACATAATCATGACGGTTCACCTGTTCCCGGAAAACTGGAATCCCCAAAAGTCCGAGCCCATTGCCGACGTAAAGCTTTATCCTGACATCTCGCACAACCGGTCGAACCGCCGCCTGCCGCTTGCCGTAAAACGATTGATCGACGTTGTCGGAAGTACCCTTCTGCTTCTTATTTTTTCACCTTTGCTTGCGGCAATTTTGATCGCCATCAAACTCACTTCCCAGGGTCCGATCATTTTTGAGCAGGAGCGGCTTGGACAGCTCGGCACTCGATTCAAGTGCCTGAAGTTCCGCACGATGTACGTCAATAACGACCCGAAGATCCACCAGGAATATGTCCACCGGTTCATTTCAGGTCAAGCAGCAACGCCTCAAAGCGAGGATCAGGCAGCCGCCCCTGTTTACAAGATAACCGCCGACCCTCGAGTGACACCCGTCGGCCGGATCCTCCGCAAACTGAGCCTGGACGAGCTCCCCCAGTTTTGGAATGTCCTTCGAGGGGAAATGTCGCTCGTGGGGCCGCGCCCGCCGGTACCTTACGAATTCGAAGTCTATGACATCTGGCACCGACGCAGAGTTTTGGAACTGAAGCCCGGAGTTACAGGTCTTTGGCAAGTGTGCGGCCGCAGCCGGACGCGTTTCGAGGAAATGGTCAGGCTGGATCTGAAATATTCGCGTTGCTGGTCACTTTGGCTCGATCTCAAGATTCTCGCAGCTACTCCGCGCGCCGTCTTTACCGGCGAGGGGGCTTATTAGATTGGAAGCCCAGAAATTCGAACTATCCTCCAGGGTTCTCCGGAGTGCCTGTTGATCCTTCTTCCCTTCGGTCATCGCATTCTGCTGAACATCCACTTCTGAGGTGCTGGTCGCAGAGCAGTCCCTGGTAGAGCCATATGCTTTTCAAGTGTCTTAGGGCTCTTGCCAACACACAGAGGAACTCATGATACGAGTCGGCGTCATCGGTTATGGATATTGGGGACCGAATATCGTTCGGAACCTTAACGGCTTGGATTCCGCTCGAGTAGAAGTGGTGTGCGACAAGAGCGCCTCAGCGCGTGCTCGGGTGCAAAAGACGTATCCAGGTATCAAGACGTCGTCGGATCCGATGGAGGTGATTTCCTCCCCTGACACCGACGCGGTCGCTGTGATTACGCCCGTGTGGACGCACTACGATTTGGCCAAAGCGGCACTCGAAAACGGAAAGCACGTTTTTGTCGAGAAACCCTTTACATCCACTGCGCAGCAGGCTGAGGAGCTGATCGAGATTGCCGCCCGCAAGAAATTGACGATCATGGTGGACCACACGTTCTTGTTTACGGGCGCTGTTCGCAAAATCCGAGAATTGGTGGAACAACATGTACTCGGTGACCTTTATTACTATGATTCGCTCCGCGTTAATCTCGGACTCTTCCAGCATGACGTGAGTGTGATCTGGGACCTGGCTCCTCACGACCTCTCCATCATGGACCACCTTATAAAACATGATCCCGAAGCAATCGTGGCGACGGGCGAAAAGCACCTGAATGGTCACGAGGATATGGCGTTCATCACCGTATATTTTCCGCGTAACGTGATTGCGCATATCAACGTGAACTGGTTGTCTCCAGTCAAAGTGCGGACCACGCTGATAGGCGGAGAAAAAAAGATGTTGGTATGGAATGACCTGGTCGCCGACGAAAAAGTCCGGGTCTATGACAAGGGCGTCCAAGTCTTGTCGGGAGAGGGAGTTCGCGACGTACTGGTGAGCTATCGCACCGGGGATATGTGGTCGCCCCAACTGGAACAGCCGGAGGCGCTGCGCGTCGAACTGGATTATTTCGCGGATTGCATCCAGAACAATAAAGCGCCTTTCAATGACGGCCTGGCTGGCCTGCGCGTCGTGAGGATGCTCGAGGCCGCGGAGCGATCGATTCGAAAAAGAGGGGAACTCGTTCGCCTGTGAGCGAATACCGTTGCATCGCGCCGGACGTAAAGCTCGGACAGGACGTCAAGCTCTCGAAATTTATCAATCTGTATGGGTGCGAGATCGGCGATGAAACCAAGATCGGCGCATTTGTTGAGGTTCAAAAGAACGTGCGGATTGGGCGCCGCTGCAAGATTTCAAGCCACACGTTCGTGTGCGAAGGCGTCACCATTGAAGATAATGTTTTTGTGGGTCACGGAGTAACCTTCATCAACGATTCCTACCCGCGTGCCACCACGCCACAAGGTGGTCTTCAAACAGAAGCCGATTGGAAAGTAGAAACCACCATAGTAAAAAAAGGCGCGTCGATCGGTTCTGGTTCGACCATTCTCTCCAAAGTGACGATCGGAGAGAACTCAATCGTCGGGGCGGGAAGCGTCGTAACTCGAAACGTTCCGGCCAATGTGATTGTCGCCGGTAATCCAGCAGCGGTGTTGCGTCCAATTTCCCTTGAAGAAGGAAAGCACAATGGCTGAAAACTCGAAAATTCCTTTCGTCGACCTCGTAGCCATGCATCGCGAACTCGAGCCGGAACTCGAAGGCGTTTTTCATAAAGTGATGAATACCGCCGGGTTCATTGGCGGACCGATGGTGGAGGAATTCGAGTACAACTTCGCCAAGTATTGCGATTCCGAGCACTGCCTTGGTGTCAATAGCGGCACGGATGCCTTGCGATTCGCGTTGACGGCTGCTGGCGTCCGGCCGGGCGATATTGTGATCACAGTGCCTTTGACTTTCATTGCCACTACAGAGGCTATCTCGCAGGCGGGAGCGCGACCGGATTTTGTCGATGTCGATGGTTCTACGTTCACGATGGATCCCGAGAGATTGGCCGACTACCTCGACGCTAATTGTGCGCTCGATGCCGCCAGTGGGCAGTGGATGCACAGGAAATTACAAAGACCAGTCACGGCGATTGTGCCCGTCCACCTGTACGGTCAGACCGTAGACATGGACCCGATTCTGGAAATCGCAACGCGGTATCGTCTGCTTGTCATTGAGGATGCCTGTCAAGCTCACGGTGCAGAATACTTTTCGAAACGACGAAACAGGTGGCTAAAGGCGGGATCAATGGGCCACGCGGCGGCCTTTAGCTTTTACCCCGGGAAAAATCTAGGCGCTTGCGGAGAAGCCGGCGCTGCCACGACAAATGACGCGGCCATTGCTCGCCAGATACGAATGCTGCGCGACCATGGACAATCGAAGAAGTATTACCACGAAATCGAAGGATACAACGGACGGCTCGATTCCCTTCAAGCTGGCTTCCTGTCAGTAAAGTTGAAACACCTGAATCGATGGAATGAGCAGCGGCGCGAAAGTGCTCGAGTTTACGACGAATTGCTGGCTCCGATGTCGAGCGTCCTGAAATTGCCTCAGCAGCCCGTATGGGCAAGATCTGTCTTTCACCTCTACGTTGTTCGCACACAGAATCGCGACGAATTGCAAAAGCACCTCGACGCCGCTGGCGTGGGAACAGGAATACACTATCCGATTCCCGTTCATCTTCAGACGGCTTACGCAGGGCTGGATTTCAAGCAAGGAGACTTTCCGATCACCGAAGAAATATCGCAACAAATTCTCTCGCTGCCCATGTTTGCAGGCATAAAACCCGAGCAGCAAAACCGCGTCGCCGAAGCTGTTTCCGATTTCGCCTCGATTCGCTCTGTCGCCTAACTAATTGGCTGGGCGCTCGCTAAACGGTACTGTAATCTCCTTTGCACGCTATCGTACTAGGTAAAGCATGCTACGAAATCACGTGGACGCGGCTTTGGCGGCATCGCTTACGAATGCAAAGGTCTCAGTCCCAAAGTCCAAGAACGAAGACGCGACGGCAGCGAATTTCGCAGGCCAAAAAACAATTTGGATCGATCTTGATAACTCGCCGCATGTTCCCTTTTTCTTGCCCATCATTGATGAGCTTCGCAAGAAGGGTCTTAGTGTAACCCTCACCGCTCGAGACTCCTATCAAGTATGCGAGCTGCTCAAGTTTCACAATGTTTCGTGCACGGTGATTGGTGGCCATTGGGGACGCCACCGGCTGCTCAAGATTCTGGGCACGCTGATCAGGGCCATCCGGCTTGTGCCGGTGATGATGAAGAGGCGACCCGATCTGGCAGTCTCCCACGGATCGCGCGCTCAGATACTGGCCAGTTATCTGCTGGGAATTCCCACAGTCACGATTCTTGATTACGAATACACGGCAAACACCGGGTTCCTGAAATCCCATTGGATTTTTCTTCCGCACTTTATCTCGGATTCTTCGCCCCACGGAGTGAGGCGTCAAGTGCTGAGGTATCCCGGACTAAAAGAGGATGTCTACATTCCGAGATTCCAGCCAGATCCCTCTGTGAAGTCCAAGATTGGACTTAACGGCAAGCAAGTGATTGTGACCGTTAGGCCACCCGCAACCGAAGCCCATTACCATAATCCCGAGGCGGAAACCCTGCTCGCCGCAGCTCTGGACCTCCTGGTGAATAGAGAGGATGTTCAGGTAATTCTCCTCCCTCGCAATCAAAGGCAGGAGAAGGCGCTCCGAAATGCATGGGGCAAGTGGATCGAAAATCGGAAGATTCTGATCCCCCAAGAGGTCGTCGACGGCCTGAATTTGATTTGGTTCTCGGATCTGGTGATCAGCGGCGGCGGAACGATGAACCGTGAAGCTGCCGCTCTGGGTGTCCCGGTCTACAGCATTTTCCGCGGTCGCATTGGGGCTGTAGACAAATATCTCGCCGCAAAGGGGCGGCTCGTCCTTTTGGAGAGCGCCGAGGACGTCCGTAACAAGATTCTGGTCGTCCGCGGCGATCCCAGTCGCAGAAACCCCATGGAACACAGTTCGGCTCTCGACTGCATAGTTGATGGCATTCGCTCGATCGCAGAGCATCAATCCCTCCCGGAGTAGCACTAGCTTGAAACCATCCAGTCTTGAAGTTTCTTCAGCTCAACCGATAGCCCTGCACCCTGACCTGCGTGAGTTGAAGTCCCAAGCACTACAGGGACTGACCCCCATGCTCGACGGCCGCAAGCGTTTCTTCTGTTCTCGGCTTGTCAAAACAGCACAGGGTATGGTCTCCGAGGGGATCTCTCCGCGTTATACCCTTATGACCATCTTGGGTCTTCGCGAGATGGATCTAGCTGAAGGGCAGTCTTTCTTCGATACGAAAGCCCTCTTCGAAGCCTCGATTGAGGACACGAACTGGATCGACGGTGCCGGGGATTTGGGTTTGCTGATCTGGACCTACGCGAAATGTGCGCCGGAATGTCTGGATGATTTCTTCCAAACAATCAAGCTGCAGACGGCTCTGGATCGATACCAGGACGCACGCCACGCACGAACCATGGAGCTTGCCTGGTTCCTGGCTGGAATCGCTCACGCCGCTCTTGCGTCTCCCGATTTGGCTCCGGGTTTGGAAGATCTCGCGGTCGAGGCGTATCGCCGGCTCAAAAGCAATCAAGGCGATCATGGCTTTTTCGGCCACATGAGCACCACCAAATCCGCCGCCGGTATCCTGAGAGGGCGTGTCGGAAGCTTCGCCGACCAAATATACCCAATCTACGCAATGTCAAGGTTTGCGGCTGCGTTTAGCGTCGATGAGCCATTGTCTTCGGCCGCTGACTGCGCCCGCGCTATCTGCGAAGCTCAGGGTGATATGGGCCAATGGTGGTGGCTATACGACGCTAAAACAGGCAGGGTCTCGAGCCGGTACCCCGTTTATTCCGTGCATCAGCACGGCATGGCGCCAATGGGTTTGCTCGCTCTCCAAGGAGTCATCGGAGAGAGTTTCAAAGGGTCGATCGACAAAGGCCTTCGCTGGATATGCGGCTTTAACGAGTTGGGGACCGACATGCGAAGCTTCCCAGAGCGCGTGGTTTGGCGGTGCATGCGTCCCAGAAAGACTCAAACCAAATATTGGGAAACTGCCTTGAGCTTTGTGCGCAGCCAGAAAGATCACAGATCGGTGGGCGAGCTGGAAATTCTTCACGAGATTCGGCCATACGAGTTCGGATGGCTGCTGTATGCTTTTGCGGACGCCCACTAGAGCGCGTGTCGTTCTCGTCAGCGCCGCGATACCAACGCAGAAATTCACTTCTGAGAAACAGTTTCCGACCTTGACCGTGAAAACCCAGCAAGCCGTTAAAATTCTTACCGTCGTCGGTGCCCGTCCCAATTTCATGAAGGCGGCTCCGATAATCCGTGCACTTCGAGCGCACAACGCCGCCGGAAGAACTCCCAGATTTCAACATTTGCTCGTCCATACCGGGCAGCACTATGACGCAATCATGTCCGACCGCTTTTTCGCAGACCTCGAACTTCCCGAGCCCGACCTACACCTGGGTGTCGGTTCCGGGTCGCACGCCGAGCAGACGGCAGAGATTCTCAGAAAATTCGAAGAGGCTCTTCGCCAAGAGCAGCCCGACGTCGTTATCGTGGTTGGAGACGTCAATTCCACCCTGGCATGTGCGTTGGCAGTCGCCAAGTTCAGCGCGAACACCTCCAAGCGCCGGCCTCTGCTCGCCCACGTCGAAGCTGGGTTGCGTTCGTTTGACCGCGAAATGCCCGAAGAGGTGAACCGCGTTCTCACCGACCACATGGCCGATCTGCTGTTCGTCACTGAGGAATCGGGGATCACCAACTTGCGCCACGAAGGGATTCCAGCCAGCAAGGTCCTGTTTGTGGGCAACACCATGATCGATTCACTCCTTAGGTTCAGAGAGAAAGCCCAGGCTTCGTCCATATTGCAGAATCTTGGGCTGCGCGAAACCCAAAATGGACTGAGCGGCTCGCCAAAGAACTACGCGCTTCTCACCCTTCATCGGCCGTCCAACGTCGACGCGCTCGAATCGTTTCGAGACATCTTGGAAGGCCTGTCTGATTTGACGCGGCAAATACCGGTTATTTTTCCAGTCCACCCGCGCACGCGGCGACGAATCGAAGAATTCGGTTTGCAGGAGTACTTCAGCGCGCCGAGCCCAAGTTCAGGAATTCGGCTCATCGACCCGCTCGGTTATGTTGATTTTGTCGGCATCATGCAAGACGCGCGGTTGGTGCTCACCGACTCCGGAGGCATCCAGGAGGAAACTACTTGCCTCGGCGTGCCCTGCGTGACCCTTCGAGAGAACACCGAACGGCCAGTCACCGTAAAACGCGGCACCAACGTAATTGGAGGAACCTCATCGGCCGGCATCCGCCAGGCCATCGCGCATCAGTTGGCGCGAACCGTCACCCCCTGTGTCCCCGAAATGTGGGACGGCAAAGCCGCCGAACGAATTGTGGCAAGATTGACCCACCTCGTTGAGTCTGAATCGCCCGTACCCGTCAGCGAATAAACGCCCCCGATGCCTGGGGTTGATTTCAGAAACGAAACTGAACACTCGACATGCGTCGCTACGGGTTAAGGCCTGTACTAAAAGTGACCCTGCGGCCAGTAGAGTCGCTCCGAAAGCCCGCATACTATGCGGGTTAGCGGGAAAGCAGCCAATTCCGCCAACCGGCAGGATTCGCTGTAGTGACGAGCCGATTGTTCAACACTGGTGTTCTAGGATGCTCATGAGGAACATGGCCCGAGTCGCTCTGTTATTCGCGTTGATCGTGGCGAGTCCGAAATCCTTCGCTGCAGTCGCTGCGAATACATGCACGACTTGTTATATCGACTACGAAAATGGCAATGATTCCTGGAGCGGCACCGCACCTACGTCTCAGGGCAACAACATTGGACCATGGAAGCACTTGCCGGGCATGTTGGGAATCAGCCCCAGTGGTGCCAGCACTGGCGATGGTTGTTCAAAGAACTGCGCTTCACAGGCTCCGAGAGCCGGCGATAAGTACATCCTCAAGGGCGGGGTCGTCTGGCCATACACGACCATGCCGATTAGTTGGACGTGGAGTGGCACATCTTCAACCACTACGTGGGGCTGCACTGGATCTGGGTGCATCTACGTTGGTAATGCAGTGGGAGCCGGGCTGCCGGGCTGGAACAAAGGCGTAGTCACCTCAATTACGCTGAGTCGCGATCTAGGGGGATGGAATCCCGCATCGCCGCCAACGATTTCCTGCACGAGCGGTGGTGGTTCCGGTGCCGCGGCAACTCCGCTTGTAATGCCGTCAGCCGCCACTGACCCATTGATTCGAGGATTCATTTACCACATCAATTTGACTTCGGGTGGTAGCGGCTACACAGCGGCTCCGACGTGTACGGTTTCAGGAAACAATAGCTACGGCACTTCAACCGCGGTTCTTGCGGCCGACATCGATCGCCCCATCCTTGACTCGGGGGCATTGCTAGCTAGCCCTCCTGACTGGCCCTGCGGCCAGAACAATTACACGAGTCCGCAGGACAAACCAGGCTTCGGAATTTACAGCAGCTACACGATTGTCTATGGGGTCGAAGCGCGAAACCTGCTGTGCAACGAGCCCTCCGGTGGTCGCGGTCCAATCGCTCCAATAGGCAACAGCAACGGCTACCAAAACGTCGGTATCTATCACGGCTATGTGCATGGCGTTTTTGAAGATTGCCTTCCGCCGAACCAGACCGTGCCGCCGAGCGGGACGCCAATCTCTTGTCCAGGCCTCAGCAACGATTCAACTTCGGATGTCGGAATCCTCGTCTATTCCCCGCACGACGAGGCAGCCTACAATATCGTCGAAAATGGCGATACGTTCGTTCTTTCCACAAGCGCAATGATAGCCAATGGCCTATGCGCCACAAGTGGTGATGGCGCGAACCGCCCGTGCGAGCACGGCGCGATGGGTATCGAGACACTCACCCAGAATAATTACGGCCCTGTCAGCATCCATAACAACCAAGTAATTGGGGGATCTTGGCAGATTCGGTTAGTCGGAACTAATGCCAGCGGCATTACGGACCCTTGGCTCGTTTATAACAACGAAGTCTGGCTGTCCATGTACGATTACGCTCCGACCGGGCACATTAACCGCCGCTACTCCCAGCTCCAAGCTAATCAAACGCTGATTTCCTACAACAACATCGACCACAATCACGTAGAGGGCTCCGGAAATCAGCAGACATGCAATCCTGGGACTACCTTCTATTTCTTCAACGAGGTTGTCTGGGGAACTGGAACAAGCACCCCTCCGTGGACCGCCGACGTCGCGGACGGCTCAGGCGGCTGCACGTTTTACCTGTTGAACAGTACAGCCTACAATCCGACGTTTCCTCAGTGCTACAACTCGCTCGCCGGGACCAGCAACGTCACCACGAGCATTTTACAAAATAACCAGTGTCTGGGAACTACCGCTGCAAATCCGTGGTTTAGCGTAAATTCTTCCGGTAACGTTGTTAAAAACTACGCCGGAAGTACGACCACCTCGGTGATCCAAGCTTCAAGCGTCGTGGACACCATCGCTAATGCAAATGGTCAAGGTTACGTTGCGTCGTCTCTCTACATCCCGACGACGTCGGGCAGTGAGACGGTTGCGTTTGCCAATACAAACGCGAACGGAACGAACCTGACGAGCTTGTGTTCGGGTTACCTGGCGCCCCTGTGCCAGGACATTAATGGTAACCCTCGACCCTCAAGCGGCGCGTGGCAAGCCGGGGCATATGTTGGCCCTACTGCACCAGCTCCAACGGGTTTGACGGCGACGGTGAACTAGTCGGGCGCCGGCGATGGGAATCGTCGTCCGACTCCTGCACAGATCAAGGCGATGGTGCACTTATGAATCCCTTTCATGAGTGCCAGCTGTGCCGTTTCGATTGAAATCGAGGATATGACAATCGGCGCAAAAGCGCGGTTCGGTTCCCCGAAGTTGGTATCAGCTATTCAGCGACAACCCCATCTCAACTAGTTAAACCGAAAATCAGGCAATCAATTCTGGACAACCACAGGTGCGTGTAGACCAATGACACCGAGGAACCAAGGACAGGCGCGGTTGTGCCTTGTGGCGGGCGTGTTGATTTTCTTTGCCGCCCTGCTTCGCTATTGGATGCCCTACGATCCGGCGCTTTCGTTCCACCGCAATCCGGAAATGTTTTCGCTGGCGTACAACCTGGCTCAGAACGGACAGTTTGCAAACCCGTTTGCGCGTCTCCTCACGGGTCCTTCCGCCCATCTCGCGCCTGCAGTGCCGGGCTTTCTGGCGCTTCTGGTGAAGGTCTTTGGAGCGGGCGGCTCTGGAATGCGCGCAGTTGAGATCGCATCCGCGATCAGCGTATCCCTCCTGTTGGCACTGTTTCCATTGATGAGTGCGTTGCTCGGCATGGGTCCGCTGAATGGAGTTCTTGCCGCTTTTTTCTGGATCATCGCAAAGGTGGAAATCAATCTTGGTTCGGAGGGGTTCTACGCCGCTCTCTTGGTGGCAGCCGCATGTTGTTGCTACCGCTTGCTACTGGATGCTGAACCACCCAGCGTTGCCAGGCTGAGCTTGCTCTTGGGGCGCCTCATAGGAGTTTCTCTTCTGGTGATTCCGAGCATCGCGCCTGTATTTGCTGTCTGTATAGTCTGGGAAATGTGGCGCAAGAGGCTCGATTTCTTCAAGGGTCCGGCTCTTGCGCTCGTTCTTCTTCCGGCTTTGATTGTTACCCCATGGCTGATCCGAAACTACATGGTTTTTCACCGGATTTTCTTTGTCCGCGACGATTTGGGGTTGGAGTTGCAGGTTTCCAACAACGATTGTGCGCAGTTCGGGCAGTCCGCGAACAACAATAGTGGCTGCTTCTATAAATTCCACCCGAACGTCAATCCGGCGGAGGCACAAAAGGTTCTTGAACTCGGTGAGACCAGGTACAACGACTTGAAGCTGATCGAGGCGAAGGACTGGATTAAGGCCCATCCGGCCCAATTTGCGCGACTCACCGCAATGCGGTTCATAGTGTTCTGGGTTCCGAACGACAGTGGCAAGATTTTCTTTTGGATGCCTCCGCCAGTTGTGAAAACGGATTTCGCCGATCCGGGTCTCGTTCAAGCCATGGGCCCCGCTCTTCCCGGTAATGATACCCGTCGAGTGCGGGAATGGCTCGTCATCTACCTCATGACGCTTCTGAGTGTCGCGGGCTTGGTGATGCTTTACAAGCGGGATATGAAGAGTACCGCGATCTTGGTGTCTTGCCTGATCTTTTTTCCCTTGATCTATTACTTCGTTCAATTCGATGGCAGGTATCGCTATCCAATCTTGTGGATCACGTTCCTTCTCGGGTCGCTCCCGATTTCAACCCTTCTGGCGTATTCTCTTGCACCATTTCGTGTTCGCAGCAGTACAAAGCTCGCGGCAAGAATCTAGACTCGGCAATTTCATTCCAATCCTGGGCCTTAGGCCCGGTAATGAAGGTCCTTCATGAAACTATCCGTGGTAATGCCCATTTATAACGAGCAGGCAACCCTGCGAAAAGTAGTCCACCGCGTATTGGGCGTCGGGCTTGAGGATATTGAGCTGATTTGCGTCGACGACTGCTCGCAGGACGGATCTCGAGACATACTGTCTCAACTTCAAGCGGAAAATCCCCAGATTCGAGTTTTCTTTCAGCCCGTCAACATGGGCAAGGGTGCTGCGCTTAGGGAAGGTATCCGCAAAGCGACAGGCGACTTCGTCATCATTCAAGACGCTGACCTTGAATATGATCCCTCAGAGTATCCGATTCTTCTGCAACCCCTCATCGACGGGAAAGCCGACGTCGTGTTCGGCTCGCGCTTCATGGGCGGCCGGCCGCATCGCGTGCTTTACTTCTGGCATCGCGTCGGCAACTTGATCCTTACGTTGATGTCCAACGCCATCACTAACCTCAATCTCTCCGATATGGAAACCTGCTACAAGGCATTCCGCCGTGAATTGCTGCAGTCGATTCCCCTCGAAGAGAACCGATTCGGATTCGAGCCAGAGATCACAGTTAAGGTCGCCAAGCGCCAGCTTCGCGTCTATGAAGTGGGTATCAGCTATTCCGGCCGCACCTATGAAGAAGGAAAGAAAATCAATTGGAAGGACGGCGTGCGCGCTGTTTATTGCCTGGTCAAATACGGCCTCCGCCCTCCCGTCCCGCAGGAAAGCCCTTCCGAGGTAAAGGCGCAAGAAGGATAAGGGGCGAAAGGACACATCTGGAAATCCGACGGGCGAAGAAAAAGCTAATGGCAACAAACTCAGAGTTGAGAATCTCTGTAGGTCAATGAAAACACACTACATAGCAAAAGCCAATCGCAACAAATTCATCGCATACTCTTCGCCGGACTTTCGCCTCCTGGCCGCAAAATATTCTTCGCCTTCTGCGTCCGTCGCAACTCCGGTCGTGCGGGCCGCTGTCCTCGTAACCCTATGAAAACGAAAGTCCTGGTCACCATAGCCACCTGGGGAACGAAGAACGACGACTATCTGTCGCGCCTCGTGGCAGAGTATCGCTCCATGCCCTTTGATGTGGATATTTTCGTCCTCTCCAATGTCGCCCGGCCGGCCACGCCGGGAGTCGAAGTAGTTGTTAGAAGACCGAGAAAGATCTGGTCACTCGACCGAGTCAAAGAGGCGGCCCGGCATCCGTGGCTCTTCTTGGACCATTACAGTGAGTGGAAGCGCCACTTGGATTTTCCGTTTGCTCACAAACAAATTCTGGCCGACCGCGTAAACCAGTACGATCTCTTCATATTTTCGGAAGACGACACGCTGATCACCGAGAGGAATCTGCGCGCTTTCATGGATGTGTCGCAGTCGTTGCCGGAAAACGAGGTCCCTGGGTTTCTTCGTTTCGAAGAGTATCCGGACGGAGGCAGAAACTATCCCGAGGTTCATGGAATTTTCCACTGGGATGTCGAATCCGTCCGCAAGCGAGGTCCTCACACACTTGCTTCCTTCACGAACTTGCACTCCGCGTGCTATGTCTTGACGCAACCGCAATTGCAGCGTGCCATCAATTCTGGCGGCTTTCTCGTGGGACCCCACAGCGAACAATACGACCCGCTTTGTACCGCGGCAACTGACCCTTACACGCAGTGCGGAATGCAGAGACTAATCTCTCTTACCAAGGTAGATGACTTCTTGATCCACCATCTTCCAAACAGATATCTGGGAACGAAATTTGGCGTGGATGAAAAGGAATTTCGCAGACAGATTGAATCCCTGCTGCGGATCGGAACGAATGGGCACCGCCCCGCCCCTCTCTTCCGCACGGAAACGAAGCTCGAATACGGAATCTACTCGAAGCCCTACTATGAACCGGCTTATGCGGAGGTCCTTTCGCTGGTTCCCGAGCACACGAAAACTGTGCTCTCGATCGGCTGCGGCTCAGGTGCAACGGAAGCTCGCCTCGCCGATCGGGGGATTCGAGTAACCGGAGTGCCTCTGGACTCGGTAATCGCAGGCTGCGCCGAGGCGAAAGGCGTCGAGATCGTTCAGGGAGATTTCGCGACGGCTAGACAAAAGTTGACCGGCCGGCAGTTCGACTGCATTTTGCTGTCAAACATTTTGCATCTAATCCCGGATCCAGTGGCGACTCTCGCTTCCTTCGAGACGTTACTCTCACCCAAAGGGCTGATCGTGGCGGTTCTTCCCAATACGACTCAGATTGGACCAAAAGGCAGAGCGATTCGAGGGAACGGACGTATTCGCCACAACGGAACATACGAACAGTCGGGAGTTCATCTTGCAACGCCCAGCTCTATTCGAAGTTGGTTCCGGAACGCCGGCATGCACGTTCATCAACTCAGGTCCGTTCTCACCAACCGCGCTCAGAAATATGAATTCATCGCCAAAACGCTTCCGAATTCGATAACCGCGGCTGAGTTCATTGCCCTCGCGAGAACAAAAACATAAGGTTGAAAACGCCAGGCTTGCAGCGAAACAGCTACATGAAGTCGCAAAAATCATTTCTGAATGCAGTGAAATGGGCTTACACAGCCAACTGGGGTGAACGGGCGTTTTCCGCCCTGTTTACCTTTATCCTGGCCGCACTACTCGGACCACGAGACTTTGGCGTCGTCGCGATCGCCATGGTCTACATCCAGTTCCTGAAGATGTTCCTAGACCAGGGCTTCATGGCCGCGTTGATTCAGAAGAAAGACCTCGACCAAAAACATCTGGATGCCGTCTTCTGGATGGATCTGGTTTTGAGTCTATTCCTGGTCGGCGCAAGTTTCCTTCTCGGCGGGTGGTGGGCCAGGGCTAACCACACTCCGGAAGTCGCCAAGCTCGTTTTTGTGCTCTCTTTGTGTATTCCAATCGAAGGTCTGGCCGCAGTTCAAAGCGCGAATCTCAACCGGGAGATGGATTTCAGGGCTCTCTCGATTCGGTCGAATATCGCGGTAATTGTCAGTGGCGTCGTCGGAATCGGAATGGCGTTTGCAGGATTTCGTGTCTGGGCGCTTGTAGGACAGCAACTCGTGAGGGACTCCGTAGCACTCGCCCTGCTCTGGAATCTGGGTTCCTGGCGACCGCGCTTTGAATTCTCTTGGAAACATCTGAAGGACCTCGCGGGCTTTTCGATTTCAAATTTTACAGCACAGCTTGCTCTTTTTGCAGAAGGACAGTCTGGTTCGATCCTGCTAGGAGTGTTATTCGGTCCGGTGGCGGTCGGTCTCTACCGTTTGGCGGACAGGCTCGTGTACAGCGTGGTGGCAATGGCCACAACCTCCATTCAGTCCGTGTCTCTGCCGGAATTCTCGCGTCACCAGGACAACCCTCCGGAGTTGCGGAAGAGCGCACTGACCTGCATACGGTTGAGTTCGACCATGACCCTTCCCGCATTGAGCGGAATGGCTGCGGTGGCAGGCGCGCTGATGGCCGCCTTGGGGCCAAAATGGGTTCCCGCTACAGATGGCTTAAGGGTTCTGTGCTTCATGGGCATGGCGACTGTGCTTGCATGCTTCACGGGCCCTCTGCTCCAAGCCTTGTCTAAACCTCACCACCTTGCCGGTTTGGAATGGGCCCGGGCGATTCTAGGGACCGTTTTGTTGGTTATCGTGGGTCTGCTTGTGCGCAACAGCACAATCAACTGGCAAATCATGGCCATTGCTCTGGTTCGGACGGTACCGATGGTCGTGCTTGTCTTGCCAGTGTTCCTGTACATCCTCATGAAGCTCTGCGATCTCTCGTTTCGCGACCTAACCTCTGCGGTTATGCCGTCCGTTCTTGCGTCTCTGGGCGCTGCTGTGGCCGTTGCCCCGTTCACGTTGTCTGGATGGCTTTCGGGCGCTAGGCCATGGGTCTTACTGGCGGCTGAGGTCATTGTCGGCGCTGTTGTCGGCCTGAGCATTCTCTTGATTTTTGACAACCAGCTGTATGGCTTCTTGTCTTCCATTTCGCAAAGAATCCGCCGATCACTTGCAACTTCTTAGCGTTTACTTACCCACGACCATATATGGGCGTGAAGTATGCGCCCGTAAGGAGATGAATTGAGGATTCTGGTTACAGGAGCGGCGGGGTTCATCGGTAGCAATCTTGTTGATCACCTGTTGGCGTCAGGGCACCAAGTAGTGGGTATCGACAATTTTTCCACTGGAGAAGAACTTTTCCTTCAGGAAGCGCTCAGGAATCCACGATTTCGGTTCGCACGCCTAGACATTCTCAACAAACACGCGCTGGCGGAATTTATGCCAGACGTCGAGCTAGTGTTCCACATGGCTGCCAACGCCGATGTCCGGTTCGGGCCGGATCACCCTATGAAGGACTTGGAACAGAACGCGTGGGGGACCGCTCACGTACTGGAAGCTATGAGAATTTCCCGTGTCCCGGCAATCTCGTTTGCCTCGACCGGCTCTGTTTATGGCGAAGCGTCCGTTATCCCAACGCCCGAAGATCATCCGTTTCCGATTCAGACGTCTCTGTACGGAGCGTCGAAGGTAGCTGCCGAAGGCCAGATCCAGGCATATGCGGAAGCCTTTGGAATTCGCGCGCATATCTTTCGATTTGTCTCAATTCTGGGAGAACGTTACACGCACGGCCACGTTCTCGACTTTTATAGACAGCTGACCGAACATCCCTCGTTGCTAAGAGTCTTGGGAGACGGGAAACAGCGAAAGTCCTACCTCTACGTTCAGGACTGCATCTCGGCGATGATGACAGCCCTTGAGCGAAGCAACGAAAAGGTGAACATTTTCAACCTCGGAACTGACGAATATTGCGAAGTGAATGACTCGATTGGCTGGATTTGCGCGGAACTCGGCTGCCGTCCTCGCATCGAGTACAGCGGCGGAGACAGAGGCTGGGTTGGAGACAACCCCTTCATTTTCCTGGATTGCAGCCGAATTCGGGCACTCGGGTGGAGGCCGAAACTTACCATCCGAGAAGCAGTCGTTCAGACAGTTCACTACCTACACGAGAACATCTGCAAGATCAGTCGTTAACTAAATTGGTTGGCAGCACAGGCAGCTCGGCGCTGCAACCACGCACAATCATGGAATCCAATCCATTTCATAGGAAGAGTTCATGATCATCACCCGAAGCCCTTTGCGCCTTTCCTTGGGAGGCGGCGGAACAGACCTGCCGTCATATTATCGACGGTTTGGCGGCTTCTTGATTTCAGCGGCGATCGACAAATATGTTTACATCACGCTTCACCAGACATTCACCCGCGAGCTCATTATCAAGTATTCGCAACTTGAGCGAGTCGATTCGGTGGACAACGTCCAGCACCCCATCGTTCGTGAAGGTCTGCGCATGGTGGGACTCGATCACCCCAACCTCGAGATTACAAGCATGGCGGACATTCCTGCTGGCACGGGTCTGGGCTCTTCAAGCAGCTTCACGACCGGATTGCTGAAGGCATTGCACGCGTATAAGAAAAACCTGGTGCACCCGTCCGAGTTGGCTGAGCAGGCATGCGAGATCGAATTGGTCAGGCTCGGAGAGCCTATCGGCAAGCAGGATCAGTACATTTCTGCATACGGTGGAGTCACCTGCTTCCGCTTCGAGCCCGACGAGCATGTGGAAGCATGGCCTCTTCGGCTCTCCTCCGAAACTCTGCTCAACCTCGAGGATAACCTGATCCTTCTGTTCACCGGCTATTCGCGCTCTGCTTCGAATATCTTGAAGGAGCAGGACTCTCGCAGCAAGCAGGACGATTCAGAGATGCTCGAAAACCTTCACTTCGTGAAGGATGTCGGAATTCAAAGCCAGGCTGCCCTTGAGGCGGGCCGAGTAGAAGAATTCGCTGACCTTATGAATGTGCACTGGGAACACAAGAAAAGGCGGTCTGGAGCGATGAGCAATTCTGATATCGACGAATGGTATTGCCTGGCCCGAAAGAACGGAGCGCTTGGCGGGAAGCTGATTGGAGCGGGTGGTGGTGGCTTCCTTATGTTTTACTGCGAAGACAAGCGCCGTTGTCGCCACGCGTTGACCGAGGCAGGCCTCCGCGAGGTACGCTTTCATTTCGATTTCGAAGGAACGAAAATCCTAAACCAATGAGCTTTCCTGTGGCCATCCTCAGCGGTGGAATGGCAACTCGGCTTTTTCCGCTCACTACAGAGCAACCGAAAGCCTTGATCGACGTTTGCGGAGAGCCTTTTCTCGCTCATCAGCTTCGACTCCTCAAAGCGTCCGGTGTTGAGAGAGTTGTTCTCTGCGTAGGGCGATTCGGCGAAATGCTCCGCGATTATGCGGGCGACGGCAGCCGGTTTGGCCTGAAGATCGATTACTCCTTTGACGGCCCAGTCCTGCTGGGCACTGCGGGAGCCGTGAAACAGGCACTTCCTCTTCTCGATGAAAACTTCTTCGTGCTTTACGGCGATTCCTACCTTCCGTGCGATTACCGGGCCGTCGCTCATTCGTTTCAGGAATCCCGAAAGCTGGGGTTAATGACCGTGTTCCGGAATGAAGGCCGCTGGGACACGAGCAACGTCGAAATGTCGGATGGCACAATCCTCGCCTACGATAAGAAGAATCGAACTCCTAACATGAACTGCATCGATTACGGACTCGGTGTGTTTTCTGCGCCGGCTTTCGAATCTGTGCCCCCTGCGACATTCTTTGATCTGGCGAAGCTTTACCAGTTACTTCTTGCTAACACCCAGCTTGCGTCCTTTCTGGTTCAGGAACGATTCTACGAGGTGGGTTCTTTTGAAGGGATCGAGGAATTGAAGGGATTTCTGTGCCAAAAGGAGCACTTGTGACATTCACCGCGGATTTCCTGGCGGAGGTCGGCAAAGTGGCAGCCGGCCTGGATCACAGCGCAATTGACCGCGTCGTCGAGATTCTTGCCAGCACGAAAGCCCGTGGCGGCCGACTCTTTATTCTCGGGGTAGGTGGAAGTGCCGGCAACGCCTCTCATGCCGTGAACGACTTCCGCAAAATCGCCGGGATCGAAGCCTATGCACCGACTGATAACGTCTCGGAGTTGACCGCTCGCACGAATGATGAAGGCTGGGCAAGCGTCTTCGCCGAGTGGCTGAAAGTGAGCCATCTTCGCCGGGAGGACACTCTCCTCATCCTTTCTGTGGGTGGCGGCAACCTTGAGAAACAAGTCAGCCCAAATCTGGTGGCGGCCCTCGACTATGCACGGGGTTGTGGAGCCTGCATCACGGGAATCGTGGGGCGTGACGGCGGGTACACAGCCCGCGTGGCCGACGCGTGCGTCATCGTTCCGACGGTGAATGCCGACCATGTGACGCCACATTCCGAAGCTTTCCAAGCCGTCGTCTGGCACCTGTTCGTCTCTCACCCGTCTTTGAAAGCTTCACAGACGAAATGGGAGTCCGTAAAGTAATGTCCCGTGCCGTTTTCTTGGACCGCGATGGGGTCTTGAACGAAGTTGTGCTGCGTGACGGCCGCCCCTATCCGCCAGCCAGTTTGGCCGAGTTGCGTCTGATGCCCTCCGTCGATCAATGCCTGGCGGACCTAAAGCGGCTGGGATATTTGTTGATTGTGGTTACCAACCAGCCGGATGTAGCGCGAGGCAAACAAACAAAAGCCGCTGTCGAGGAAATGAACGCATTTCTCTCTAGCCGGTTGCCCATCGACGACACCTATGTTTGCTATCACGACGACACAGACCACTGCGGTTGCCGCAAACCTGCGCCGGGTTTACTCCTCAGCGCCGCGTCCAAGCATGGGATCAAGCTGACCGAGAGCTTCTTGATAGGAGATCGCTGGCGGGACGTAGAGGCTGGAACGCGCGCACAATGCAAGACCTTGTTGGTTGACTACGGCTATGCCGAGAGGCATCCGGAAACTCGGCCGACTTTTCAAACCAATTCGTTGCGGGGCGCAGTAGATTGGATCATCGCACAGAGTTAACAGGAGAATCACAATGATGACGCTTTCTGATCTGAGGATCAAGATCTTCGCCGATGGCGCTGAAAAGCGGACCATGCTCGAATTGCTTCAGAATCCGCTCATCCAGGGTTTTACCACCAACCCCACGCTCATGCGCAAGGCCGGTGTCTCTGACTACGAGAGCTTTGCACGGGATATCCTGCGTGAAATTCGCAATCACCCCATTTCGTTCGAGGTTTTCGCAGATGAGTTCTCGGAGATGGAACGCCAGGCCCACAAGATCGCTTCCTGGGGAAAAAACGTATTCGTAAAAGTCCCGGTGACCAACACGCGGCGCGAACCCGCCCTGGACCTCATCTGCCGGTTAAGCCAGAAAGGCATTCAATTGAACGTCACGGCCTTGCTGGCCCTGGATCAGGTTCGGGATGTGTGTTCCGCGTTGCGGAAAGATGTACCTGCCTACGTCTCGGTCTTTGCGGGACGGATCGCAGACACTGGCCGCGATCCGTTGCCGCTGATGACGGCCGCGCTGGAATACACCCGAATGCTTGATCGAACGGAATTGATCTGGGCCAGCCCGCGAGAATTGCTGAACGTCTTTCAGGCAGACGCGATGGGGTGCGACGTCATCACCGTGACGGGTGATATTCTTAAGAAGTTGTCCTTGGTGGGCAAGGATCTGCACCAATATTCGCTAGAAACCGTGGCTATGTTCTACGAAGACGCGCAGTCGTCCGGATTCACCCTTTAGGGAGCGGTTCGCGTCTGCCTTACGAACTCTCGTCGGTTAGCGTTCCCCACTAGCTGAGGCCCTGTTCACCGCGGCGAAGTTCGATTCGAGGCTGAAATTCACGAAAAAAAAATCTAACTGGAGTGCCGGTGAGTATCGCCGCTGATAATATTCGGACTCTATACAGCTTTCCGAACAGGCTCGGAGGTGCAAGGCTATCCGATGCCGCTTGGCACCAGGTAAATGCCTTGGCCCATGCAGGCGTGCAGGTCCTTGCCTGTCCTGCTGGTTTGAAAAAACCCCTCGCAGCGGGAATCACCGTGCGGCCAACAATGGATTGGGGAAAGCTTCGTTTCCCGTACAGATTTCTCGGGAAGATGCGAGCGTTGGCCCTGCACGACCGGATCGTGGCGCGCAGACTCAAATCATTGAAAGGGACAGTCGATGTTGTCCACACCTATGCCGTCGGATCATTGGAGACGCTCATTACTGCGAAACGCATGGGAATCCCTACTGTGTTGGAGAGGTCAAACGCGCACACAAGATTCGCCTTCGAGCAAGTAAATCGGGAAGCGAACCGCCTCGGGATAACGTTGCCTCCGACGGATGAGTATTACTGCAGAGCGGACTTGCTCGCGAGGGAGGAGGCAGAATACGCTGCGACAGACTATATTCTGTGTCCCTCCGACTTCGTGGTTAAGACGTTTCTCGATCAGGGATTCCCGCGGCACAAGCTGCTGCGACACTTCAACGGTGTTGATGCGACAATCTTCTTCCCGAGCGCCACTCCTCGCAATGGCGGCCGCAAATTCACCATGTTGTTCGCGGGCGTTTGCGCCGTGCGAAAAGGTGTTCATTTCGCACTCGAAGCCTGGCTGAATTCGCCAGCCTCTCGCGATGGTGAATTCATTATTGTGGGCAATGCTCTACCTGAGTACATGCAGAAGCTGTCCTCGATGTTGTCACATCCGAGCGTTAGGGTGCTTGGCCATGTTCAAGATCTTCCAGAACTGATGCGTAACTCCGATATCCTGGTGCTACCTAGCATTGAAGAAGGCTTCGGGTTGGTCATCACAGAGGCCATGGCTAGCGGTTGCGTTCCTCTGGCATCAGAGGCATGCACAGAAATCTGCGAGCACATGAAAACGGGTCTGAGGCACCCGATCGGCAATGTGGATGCTCTGAGTCAACACATCACACTGTTGTATGAGAACGCTGAATTGTTGGCTCGACTTCGTGCCGACGCCCTGAGCGTTATTCCGCAAGTTACTTGGGGCGCTGTTGGTGTAAAGGTCGGTCAAGTATACCGGCGAATCGTCGCTGAATCCTGCGGAAGAGCGCTCAACCAAGCCACTGCATAACAGCCCGTCAGAAAGAGCTGAGGATGCCCGAAATTCGCAATGTCGGATTTAGAAAGGTTCGCAGTCGTCCTCTCTCCAAAATTTAATGAGCCTCACTTGTCAGATCGCTGAGCAAAAGTCCTGCCCCGCTTGCGGCGATGACCGCGCCCAACTGTTTCTGTCCGCTCCGGATAGATACCACGGGCGGCTCAAAGAGTATCAACTCGTGCGCTGTCCTTCGTGTTCGTTAGTCTGGCTCGCCGATCCTCCACACCCGGAGGAAATGGGCGAGCACTATGGACCGGACTACGATCGCGCTGTGGCTGCTGCTGGTGAAGATCCGGATCGTTGGACAGATCGCTGGAAAGTGCTTGCAAAATACAAATCGGGTGGCGCCATTCTCGATCTCGGCTGCAGCGCCGGAGGATTTTTAGCAGGCCTTAGCAATTCGTCCTGGAAACTGTACGGCGTCGAAATGTCACAAGCTGTCGCGAAAAAGGCTCAGCTTCGGTGCGGGGCCCAAGTCTTCGTTGGCGATATTCTTGACGCCCCCTATCCGAAGGAGAGCTTCGACGCCATCACTTGCTTTCACGTGTTCGAGCACCTTTACTTTCCTCGGGAGGTCTTGACCAAAGTATTTGAGTGGCTCAAGCCCGGCGGGATCTTCTATACCATGGTGCCGAATATCGACTCCGCCGGATTTCACGTCTTCAAATCGTATTGGTACGCCCTTGAGTTGCCACGGCACTTGTTTCACTTTTCTCCCGGATCGCTTCGAACGCTTGCCAAATCCGTGGGTTTTCAAGAAGTGTCCCTGCTCACCGATCGGGAAGTTTTCATCGAATCGAGCTCGCGTTACATCGTCGACGGTGCGCTCCGAAGAGTCGGAATCAGCCGTATGCCTCTTGCCAAGAGCCGTGAGCCCCGTCTGCCATTCCGGGCCGTACGCAAGGCTTTTCGCCTGACCATCTTGCCCCTGTTAAACGGTTTGGCTGCGATAGCTGGAGATGGAGAAAGCATCCACGCTATCTTTCGCAAGGCAGCAACCCGTTAGGAAGATCCCCGAAAATGCTTCAAGAGCATGCTCGATCATTTGGAGGAGGCATGACGGAGTCGGCGGTGAGCCCCATCGCACTCATCGCCCTGGTTCTCGCCGCTATTCTGATTTTTCTTTTGCCCAGGAAGTACGCGGTCATTCCTATCCTAGTGATTTTTTTCCTGGTTCCTCTGAACCAGCAGATTGTTATCGGTCCTATCCATCTGTTTTTCTATCGGATTCTCATTCTGGTCGGCATGTTCAGAATGCTGGGAGCCAGCATCGGATCGGACCCGAATCGTCTTCCAGGTGGCTTCAATTCGATAGACCGAGCTTTCTTCTGGTGCACGATTTGCCAGGCGCTCGCCGCTATTTTTGTCTTGGGAATCGATGCTTGGATCAACCAAGCCGGATTTCTCTGGGACAATCTCGGCGGCTATTTTCTGCTCCGATTGTTAATCAAAGATGACGAGGATATCCAACGAACCACGAAGTGTCTCGTTCTCATCACTTTGGTTCTAGCTGTTTGCATGATTGTGGAAGCACGGACACTGCACAATGTTTTTGTGTACTTGGGTGGCAACCCCGCACCCGATATGCGCGACGGCCGCGTGCGTTGTCAGGGTTCGTTCGCACATGCCCTCATGGCTGGAGCATTCGGTTCCACACTGTTGTGCCTCTTCCTCACTCTGTGGAAGACCGGGAAGTCCCATGCCCTCGCCCTGACTGGGATCGTAGGCGCGGCAGCTGTAACTTGGACCTCAAACTCAAGTACTTCGCTCTTGTCCTTTGCCGCAGGCGTGCTTGGGCTCTGTCTATGGCCTATTCGCAAGAGTATGCGTGCCGTTCGTTGGGGGATTGTTTTGGGCCTCATTGCATTGCAGCTCGTAATGAAGGCGCCCATTTGGTTCGCGATTGCTCATATCGATTTGACAGGAAGTTCATCCGGCTATCATCGGGCCGCGCTGATTGATACTTTCATCAGGCATTTCTTCGACTGGTGGTTAATCGGAATAAAGGACACCAGCGTCTGGGGATGGGACATGTGGGATGCCCAGAACGAATTCGTCAACGTCGGCGATACCGGCGGTCTAATAGCGCTAGTCCTCTTCATTGCCATGATATCTCGCTGCTTCGCCAAACTTGGGGACGCGAGACGGGAAGCAGAAGTAGAGAAAGGGGACGAATGGACGCTGTGGCTTCTGGGTTGCGCGCTCTTTTCAAACATCGTTGCGTTCTTCGGAGTCAATTACTTCGACCAAACAAAATTTGCCTGGTTTGCTCTGTTGGCCATGATTTCGGCGGCAACGGCGCCCCTGCTTCATGCGAGCCCCGTGACCAGTTCTGAGCTGGACTTCCCGCGCCGCGGATCACCATTCACTTACTCAACACCGCCTCTCTCAAATCCGTTGGTTCGCAAGTTTGGTTCCAAAATCTCGGAAGGCACAAAATAAGAGACCTAGCGGAACAAGCCATCGCTTCGGCAAAATCAGTCAATTCTGGATTTCGATTCCGCAGTTTACGTAGTGTTTGCACTTTCGATCCGCCAAACTGCATCATGAGCACACGTTATGTCGTCATAACTCCGGTTCGGGACGAGGAAAGCTATCTTCCTCGAGCGATCGAAAGCATGGTCAATCAGTCGGTGCGACCTGCGGAGTGGGTCATCGTGAATGACGGCTCCAAGGATCGGACGGGCAGTGTCATAGACGAGGCTTCCCATCAACACCCGTGGATTCGAGCCGTACACCGTCAGGATCGAGGATATCGAAAATGGGGAGCGGGGATCATTGAGGCTTTCTATGATGGCCTGCGCTCCCTGGCGTCCACAGACTGGGAGTTCATGTCCAAGCTCGATGGCGATTTGACATTTGAACCAGGCTATTTTGAGGGTGCTTTCAAGAAATTCGAGGCCAATCCAAGACTCGGCATCGGCGGCGGAATGCTATTTCATTATGAAAACGGCGCCAAAGTGCTGGAGCAGGCTCCCAGCTTTCACGTCAGAGGAGGCGCCAAAATCTTTCGACGAGAGTGTTGGGATGCGATCGGCGGATTATGGGTCGGTCCCGGATCGGACACGGTTGACGAAGTGAAAGCCAATATGCTCGGCTGGACCACCATGAGTTTCCCCGACCTCCAGATGCACCACCATCGGCCGACGGGGGCCTCCTGGGGACGCTGGGGTGGACTCGTGAAGGACGGGAAAATCGATTACGCCTATGGATCGCATCCGGCCTTCCTGCTGGCAAAAACGGCTGCTCGTCTTTTTCGTCGTCCCTATCTAGTCGGGTCGGTCGCTTTGCTCTATGGGTACATTGAAGCTTATCTTCGGCGCATTCCTCGCGTGGACGATCCGGAATTGATTCAGTACCTCCGAAACCAGCAGCTCGCGCGTCTTCTCGGCAAAGAGACGATCTGGAAGTGAATTCCACGGCCCGCTGACTCCATGAGACTTTCCGTCATCTTCGTGAACTGGAATTCAGTGGAGTATCTGCGGGAAAGCATCGCCAGTATCTATGAAAATACCCGGGACTTGGCTTTCGAGATCATCGTTGTCGACAACGCCTCACCCCAGGGAGGAATAGAGCTCCTGCAGCCCCAGTTCCCCGATATAACGATCATCAAGAGCGAGAAGAACGTCGGTTTTGCCACGGCGAATAACATCGGCTTCTGCCAATCCAATGGTGAATATGTCCTGTTTTTGAATCCCGACACCAAGCTCGTCGGGCCCACGCTGAGCACGATGCTGACCCACATGATGCGTTTGCCGGACGCGGGAATTGTCGGCTGCAAAATGCTGAACACAGATCGCTCGGTCCAGATCACGTCGATTCAGAAGTTTCCTAAGATCCTAAATCAGGTTTTCAATGCGGAAGCTCTGCAATTGCGGTGGCCGCAGTGCCCCCTATGGGAAATTGCTCCACTCTTTGAGGACGATGTACGGGTGATCAAAGTAGAGGTAATTCCTGGCGCGTGCATGTTGCTGAGGCGGGCTGTGTTTGAGGAAGTTGGCATGTTTAGTGAAGAATATTTCATGTACGGCGAGGATTTGGATTTGAATTTCAAACTCAGGCGCGCCGGCTATACCAACTACTACGTTGGAGAAGCGGCGATTATCCACCACGGCGGTGGGAGTTCGCGGCAGAGAGTCAGTCAGTGGGCTACGATGATGCAGTGCAAAGCGATGACTCGGTATTATCGGAAGACTCGCGGACGGCTCTACGAATCCATATATCGGACGGCCATGGGCTGCGCGGCGGTGGTCCGCCTCGCAGCGCTGAAACCGATGTATTTCTTTGCGAAGGACAAGAATGCCATTCGTTACGCATCGGAGAAATGGCGAATCATCCTGAAGTGGGCGCTGGGGTATCAGGATGTCGCGCTGGAGCACAGGTAAAAGGTTACTCGGGGAGAACCATCGTGTGTGGGATCTGCGGAAAACTTAGTTTCGACCGGAATATGACCATTGCACCGGCCCTGCTGAAGTCGATGGCGGATGCGATTCATCATCGGGGACCGGACGACGAGGGATATCATGCCTCGGGGTGCATTGGTTTCGGATTCCGCAGACTGTCCATCATTGATCTAAATACGGGCCATCAGCCGCTCTCGAACGAAGACGGAACCGTTTGGATCGTTTTCAACGGAGAAATTTACAACTACCAGGAACTGAGGGAGTTCCTCGTAGCGAAGGGTCACATATTCAAAACGCAAACGGACACAGAGGTAATCGTCCACCTGTATGAGGAATGTGGGGAGCGATGCGTAGAACGCCTTCGTGGAATGTTCGCCTTTGCGATCTGGGATGACCGCCAAAAGTCCCTGCTCTTGGCGAGGGATCGCGTCGGAATCAAGCCCTTGTACTATGCCTTGAACAAAACGAGCCTCACGTTTGGTTCCGAGATCAAGGCTATCTTAATGGATCCCGAAGTGAAGGCTGAAGTCGCTCCGGCTATGATCGACCGGTTCCTGAGCTTTTACTACGTGCCAGGCGGGGAAACTCTTTTCCAGAATATCTATAAGTTGGCGCCGGGATCTTACATGGTCGTGAAGGATGGCGTAGCTAACACGCACCAGTATTGGGACTTGCGTTTCGCACCTGCGGAAATCGGCAGCGAAGATGCTCAAAGGAAGCTACTCGCGCTGCTCGACGAATCGGTTCAACTGCATATGATCAGTGATGTGCCCGTCGGTTTTCTTTTGAGTGGCGGAATCGATTCGACTGCTATGTTGGGTTTGGCTGCCAAGAAGAGTGCGCGGCAGCTGAGCAGCTTTACGCTTGGTTTCTCTGAACCGGGTTTGATCGATGAGCGACCCTACGCCACGCTCGCCGCGCGCACATATGCCGCCGATCATCATGAGATGACGATCACCTCCAAGGACTTTGCCGATTTCCTTCCGAAGTTCGCTTGGTACATGGAAGAACCTTGCTGCGAACCTCAGGCCGTGGCCCTGTATTACGTCTCAAGACTGGCGAAGGAATTTGTGAAGGTTCTGATCTCGGGCGAAGGCGGAGACGAAGCGTTCGCCGGCTATCAGACATATCGAGGGGTCCTCTGGCTTGAGCGCCTGAAGAGCGCCGTTGGTCCGCTGCGTGGCTCTTTTTCAGCCGCACTTTCAGGAATCGATCGATTCATTCCATCGCACCGGCTCGCCAAGTATGGGCCACTGATGAAACCGAATTTTGAAGACTACTACTACAGCCGCACCGCTACGCCTTTCTTGTATTTTAATTCCCGTATGAGCGACTTCTATTCCAAAGACTTTCTTGCTCACGTCGACAAGGCCCGCTCTCTCAGCGCCGTCACCCGGTTTCTTAGTGACTCGGATAGGAACGGCAAAGTGAACAAAATGCTCTATGTCGACACAAAAACTTCTCTGCCCGACGATCTGTTGCTGAAAGCCGACAAGATGACAATGGCGAATTCCATCGAACTCCGCGTTCCTCTGCTCGATCACGTGCTTCTCGAATTCGCCGCCACCCTGCCGGAGAGCTTCAAGGTTCGATGGTTCACCACGAAATACATAATGAAGAGGTCTCTCAAGGGTTTCGTTCCCAACGAAATTCTATATCGCAAGAAGGCTGGCTTCCCCGTTCCTTATGCGGCCTGGCTGCGCGGAGAATTGAGAGACTGGACTTTGCAGATCCTGCTCGATCCGTCGACGGTGTCGCGCGGATACTTCAATCCGCATAGTGTCGAGCGTCTCATCCAGCAAGACAGCGAGACAGGGCGCTACTCGAAAGAAATACTCTCACTGCTCTCTCTTGAGCTGTGGCACCGGGCTTTTCTGAACAGAGGCGAATTCTCGGGTCAACCGGCCGCTGGAGCGCTCGTTTCTGCGTAGCTTCTTTCAAGTATGTGCGGGCGCAGAAAAAGCGACACGCTCAAGTACGCAAGAATGGACCCATATAAGGCGGACACGCCATTTCAGAATTCTGAAAGCTGAGCGCGACAATCTGTGAGTATGGCCACTCCATCGAATAGCCGAATGGGCTTCTATCAAACCGACCCATTGCGTGATCCTCGCTGGCCGCAGCTCGTGCAAAGGCATTCGCGAGCGTCGATTTATCACACGGTTGGCTGGCTTGAGGCCCTTCGCCGAACCTATGGCTATAGGCCCATTGTGTTCACCACGTCTGCTCCCACGGGCAATTTGGAAAATGGTTTAGTTTTTTGCCGCGTCCGCAGCTGGGTAACGGGGCCCCGTCTGGTCTCTCTGCCCTTCTCCGACCATTGCGAACCTTTGTTCGATTGCACTGAAGAGTTGGACTTTGTCGTCAACTATTTGCGGGCAGAACTCGAACATCAGGAGTGGAAGTACCTGGAACTTCGCCCGATCAACGGTTGCTTCAGCAGCCGCGGCGCTGAAGCCGGTTTCCGAACGATCAACCAGTATTATCTCCATCGAGTTGATCTTAGGCCTGGACTCGATGACGTCTTCCGCAGTCTCCACAGAAACTCGGCTCAGCGCAGGATTCAGCATGCAGAACGAGCGGGCATCGTTTGTTGCACGGGCAGATCGCCGAAGCTTCTGAAGGATTTCTACCACCTTCAGCTACTTACGAGGGTTCGCCATCATTTGCCGCCTCAACCCTACAATTGGTTTCGCAATTTGCTTGATTGCTTGGAAAGCGCAGAGATCCGCGTCGCGTACAAGGATGATGTTCCAGTCGCCGCTATCTTCACTTTGGGCTTTCGAAATGTTTCCTACTACAAATACGGGTGTTCCGACCGAAGATTCAAAAACTACGGAGCGGTCCCTCTGCTGCTATGGAAAGCCATTGAAGCCTCAAAGACGGCGGGAGCCGAGGTATTCGACCTGGGGCGATCCGAAGACGATGCGGAAGGTCTCTTGAATTTCAAGGACCACTGGACACCTGTTCGTCTTCCCTTGGCATATTGGCGTTACCCGTCGCTCGATACTGCTGGTGCTACCGAACGTTGGAAACTCCGCATGGCGAAAAGAGTTTTTGCGTTCATGCCTGACAAGTTGTTGGCGGTAACGGGACGACTGGTCTACCGCCATATTGGTTAGACTTCGGCAGACCGGGTCGCTCAACTGCGGAACTTGCTTTTTGTCGATCATCATCCCCATAGGACAAGGACATCTCGATTTCGCTGGCGCGACTGAGGGCGCAGGCTGGTGAAAATAGAAACCGCAGATAGATGGAACGTCAACTAAACGATTACTACCGACTTCCTGAAGACTGGACCAATTACGCTTGTTGCGACCAGATGGCCGGCGAGCCCGGCTTCTTCCGCTTCGGCCCGGAGGCTATCTGCTACGGTCGGTACCGAAATCATACGATGGCGAGAGCGGCCTCCATCGACCTGTCTGATGCGCGGAAAGATGTGAGGTTCGAAGACGGTCTGGTACGTCTTCCCATCGACGCGGCCGAAGTAATCGATAACCTCAGGCGCGAACGCTACGCGAAATTACCCGTCCCAGGTTCGGATGGGGTCTTTCGCGGAGCATCCATCCGCAAGGCATACTATGCTGTTCGACAGTTCCTTCCCGTTCCGATTCGCCGGCATCTCCAAAGAGTCTATTTCAGCGGCTGGCGCGAACTCCCGTTTCCTAGTTGGCCCGTGGATACGACCGTAGATTCCTTGCACGAAGAGTTCCTGCGTCTTGCCATGAAAGCGCGGGGAGTCAAACGCGTTCCCTTTATCTGGTTCTGGCCCAGCGGCGCCAGAAACGGCATGATCATGACGCACGACGTCGAAACTGAGACAGGCAGAGACTTCACTTCCCAGCTCATGGATCTGGATGAGTCACGAGGAATGAAAGCCTCGTTCCAGGTTGTTCCCGAAGAGCGTTACGAGGTTCCCATCTCCTATGTTGAGCAGATTCGTGCTCGCGGGTTCGAGTTCAATGTTCACGACCTGAATCACGATGGAACTCTATTTCGCGACCACCGCGAGTTTCTTCTCCGCGCCGCAAAAATCAACAGTTACGTCAAGAGATACGGCGCGCTGGGATTCCGCTCTGGGTCGATGTATCGAAATCAGGACTGGTTTGAGGCCTACGACTTCTCCTATGACATGTCCGTGCCCAACGTCGCGCATCTGGAGCCCCAGCGAGGCGGGTGCTGCACGGTAATGCCCTATTTCGTCGGGAGCGTTCTCGAAATTCCGCTTACGATGGCGCAGGACTACACTCTGTTCCACATTCTGAATGACTATTCACTGGACCTCTGGAAAACTCAGATCGCTCTCATCCAGGCAAAACACGGTTTGATTAGCTTCATCATCCATCCAGACTATGTAATCGAGGCGCGCGCTCGAAAGACGGTCGCAACCCTATTGGATCATCTGCGCGACATCGTTCCTCAGCAAAAAATTTGGCTGACTGTCCCTGGAGAAGTCGATCGCTGGTGGAGGGCCAGAAGTAGAATGGTCCCTGTCTGGGACGGTCACAACTGGAGAATCCAGGGGCGGGAAAGCCATAGGGCTCGCATCGCTTTTGCTGTTTTGGACCAGGACCGCTTGGTGTACGAATTGCCGGTAGACTAGTACTGAGAGATCACATTGGACCCTGTCGCTCAAAGCACCCACTCGAGAATGCTTCCGGCCTACGCCAATCGCGCTTTTGTGGTGCGCCTGGCGGGCTTCGCGCTCGTTAGCCTTTTACCGCTGGCCGTAGTGTGGATCTCGATGAGGGAACTCGCGACTACAACTCTCGAGAACGACACTTATTCGCACATTCCGCTCATTCCCGCGATTAGCCTATTTCTGCTCTACTCCGAAAGACAGAGAGTGTTTTCACGTCTTTCGTCAGGATGGAGAAGCGGTTTTGGGCTCTTGCTCGCCGCACTAGCCTGCTTTGCTCTTACGAAATTTGTCCCCGCGCTCGGCAGCGGGGAGAATGTTCTGTCGATGACCATGCTGGCAACCATACTTGCGTGGGCCGGCGCCTTTGCTCTGTTCTTCGGACCCCATGCTCTGCGCGAGGCACGGTTCCCGCTCCTGTTTCTCGTCTTCATGATACCGATTCCTCCGATCGTCCTGGAACGCGCTATCTTCTACTTGCAGTTGCAAAGCGCGAACGCCGCTTCGCTCTTCTTCAAAATATTCGGCGTGCCCGTATTTAGAGAGGGCTTCATTTTCAACTTGCCGGGAATCTCGATTCGCGTGGCCGAAGAATGCAGCGGCATCCGATCCACTCTCGCCCTCCTGATTATGGCAGTCTTGGCCGGGCACCTGTTTCTGCGGACGCCATGGAAAAAAGTCGCGTTGTGCCTTCTTGTATTCCCGTTCGCGATTCTAAAAAATGGTTTGAGAATAACCACGCTCTCGGTCCTCGCGGCTTACGTCAACCCAGATTTCTTGCACGGCAACCTTCACAAGTATGGCGGAATGGTTTTCTTCGCCGCAGGTTTAGTTCCCTTGGCCCTGATTCTCATGGCGTTTCAGAAGACTGATTTTGAGAAAGCGCGTGAAGCGAATCACAAAGCTGATAGTTAGCGCCCTCTTTGCCGCCGTTTCGGGGTTTTGGGAAATGGTGCTGGGTCTATTCGGCAGGAGACCGGGGAAGTGTGTAATTCTGTATTACCACTCGGTGCCGCTAAGTCAGAGGAGGGCTTTTGCCAGGCAAATGGATGTTTTGCTCAGTTGCAGCGAGCCTCTGGCCGCCGACAACCGTTCCCCGATGCCATCCGGAAAGCGATACGCAGCTGTGACATTTGACGACGCGTTTCGCAACATCCTCTCCAGCGCCCTGCCCGAACTGAAGGCTAGGAAGATACCCTCCACGATTTTCGTGGCGCCGGGGCTTCTAGGGAGAACTTGGCACGACGACTCGGCGCAATCAGCCGCCGATCGCGAAATAATGTCCGAAGAGGAACTCAAGGGAATCGAGCCGAAGCTGGTGCGGATCGGTTCCCACTCTTTCTCTCACCCGAGCATGGTGCACCTTACTCCATCGGAAGCAAAGACCGAGCTAATCGAATCGTGCCAGGCGCTGCAGCGATTACTGGATTGTCCGGTCACATTGTTCAGTTTTCCCTACGGCGCTTTCAATCGAAACCTTGTTGAATGGGCAAGAGAAGCGGGGTACGAACGCGTCTTTACAGTTCTGCCTTACTTGGCATTTTCCGACCCTGCCGAATTCGTATCTCCGCGAGTTCGTGTTGATCCCACGGACTGGGAAATAGAGTTTCGCCTCAAGCTGTATGGTGCTTATCGTTGGCTGCCCGCCGCTTTCGCCATAAAGCGGACTCTCTTTTCGAAACGTCTCGACACTGTGATGCGGCAGCGAGCATCGGCGGGTGAGTAAGATCTCCAAGGCACCTATGGAAGCTGGGATCGTCAACGCACTCCTACGTCTCGCCCGCAGTAAAGCGGCCGTTTCAGATCTCGATGCAGAGCATGCTCGGGAATCTTCTGATTCGACGATGGTAGTTCGCCGCCGAGAAGCTCAATTTTCTGACTTCGAAGCAATCGCGGCCTTGAAGAGCCGCTCCGGATTGTCGTTGGATTCCCTGGAAAACTGGCAGCGGATTTGGCAACGCAATCCCGCATTGAACCGCACGAAAGCCCGTCTGCCGATTGGCTGGGTGCAGGAGAGCGAAGATGGGCAAATCGTAGGATATCTCGGTAGCGTTCCCCTGCTTTATCAGCTCGGTGATGAAACGCTGATGGCAACGGCGACCACCGGCCTTGTGGCCGACCCTGCTTATCGCTCTCGCAGCTTGGGCTTGGTCGGATCATTCTTCCGCCAATCCTGCGATCTGTACCTCGACACGACAGCCACTCCAGCCGCCGCAAAGATCATGTTGGCCTTTAAGGCCCAAGAAGTGCCGCAGCTCGACTATGGAATTCTTTTCTTTTGGGTTATTGAAGCAGAGGCGTTCCTGCGCGCCACGATGCGAAAGCTTCAGGTTAATGAGAATCTCGGATCGATCGGCGCATTTTTCGGGTCGCCCCTTTTACAGAGTGACACTTTTCTTCGAGGAAGGCGTCCCCGATCCGGTTCAACGCAGTTCACTTGTCGAGATCTCGGACCGGAACAGATCGGCGATGATTTTCAGGATTTGTGGCTCCGCAAGCTTCAGGAGCCTCGCCGCCTGCTGGCTTGGCGGACGCCAGAGGTGCTTCGTTGGCACTTCCTGGTTCCAAACAGCGGTCGAAAAACTTGCGTACTTGCATGTTATTCGAATTCCCGTCTGCAGGGCTATCTCATCTTGGTCATCGGACGCGATCCTAATCTGGACCTCCACAAGGCAACGGTGGCCGATTTGATTGCTGCTGCCGATGATCCCGCTGTGATTCGCGAGCTTCTGGCCGTTGCGTACGATTTCGCCAAGAAGGAGCGCTGCGATGTTCTTGAGCTCCTCGGATTTCCGCAGGAAATTCGCCGAGTTTGCGAAGAAAGCAGGCCTCATCGCAGAGCCTATCCGGCTTGCCCTTTTCTCTACAAGACCGGTCGAACCGAGCTTCGTGATGTCTTGATTCACGAGAAAGCGTGGTATGCATGCCCGTTCGATGGTGACGCGACGCTTTCGGCATAATCGAACATGAAGAAATTGATTTCAAAGGGCCCCCTGAGCTGAAAAAATGAAGCTGATTCAAGCGTTGGAAACCGTTCGCGCTCCACATCCCGAAAACGCAAAGGCGTTCCCGGTTTCGTTGGTGTGTGGATTCAATCCCTTGCACTTTGAAACGTTCCTCAACGCCGAAATGCGCTTGCGCTGGCCCGATCGAAAGCCAGAGATTCGCTCCGGCTCTTACGGAGATTTTTGGGGAAACCTTCAGCGAGCCAAGGAGGCATCCCCGGATCTCGCTGTAATTATCTTGGAATGGTCAGATTTGGATCCCAGACTCGGAATTCGTACTGTTGGCGCTTGGACCGCCCCAGCTTTGCGAGAGTTGCCGGAGTTCGTGCGTACAAGAACGGACTGGCTCGAAAGCGCGGTGAGGGACCTCGCTCAAAAATGTGTAGTTGCCGTTTCTCTCCCGACCTTGCCATTGCCGCCAATAAACCACACACCTGGCTGGCGAGCAAATCACCTTGAACTTGAGCTTAGATCACGCATTGCAGAATTGGCGGCGCGTCTGGTAGACATCGCCAATGTCCGCATATTGAGTAGCCAGCGATTGGACGAGCTTTCACCACTCGCGCAGCGGCTGGATGTCCGCTCCGAAGTGAACACAGGATTTCCGTATCACCTCGATGCAGCTTCAACACTTGCCAAGCTCCTGGTCTCCCTCTCTGCGGATGATGCCCCTAAGAAAGGGTTGATCACGGACCTGGACGACACTCTTTGGCGCGGCATCGTCGGTGAGGTTGGTGCCGCCGGTGTTTCCTGGGACTTGGATCATCGAAGCCATATGCACGGCCTCTATCAACGGTTCTTGGATTCTCTGGCCAGTACTGGCGTCCTGATTGGCGTGGCCAGCAAAAATAATCCTGCCTTTGTTGACGAAGCTTTTCAAAGAAAGGACATGATTCTGCCGGCGGCTTCCGTTTTCCCCATGGAAGTGCATTGGAATCCCAAGTCCGAGTCTGTGGGGCGCATACTGAAAGCGTGGAATGTTTCCGCGGATTCCGTCGTCTTCGTTGACGACAGTCCCTCAGAACTGGCCGAAGTTCAGTCGGCTTATCCAGGTTTGGAGTGCGTTCTGTTTCCGGCCATGGAGCCTCATCTCGTTTATGGGCTCTTGGAACGCCTGCGCGACCTCTTCGGTAAATCCTCGATCACCGCCGAGGATTCGCTGCGCTTGCAAAGCCTTCGGTCCAAGTACAGCTCCGATCCGGATACTTCGTCACCGGCACATTCGATCGAGTCTTTCCTGCGCGAGGCTGAGTCCGAACTGACCGTAAGTCTTGCGAAGGAACCTCTCGACCCACGCGCTCTCGAACTTATCAACAAGACCAACCAATTCAATTTAAATGGGAGACGATTCACCGCATCGGAATGGCAGCGCTATCTCGCTGATTCGAACTCATTTCTGCAAATCGTCAGCTACCAGGATAGATATGGCCCGTTGGGCAAGATCGCCGTTTTGGCCGGGCGTCATGAACGCCACACGCTCCGAGTCGATACCTGGGTCATGAGCTGTCGCGCCTTTGGACGAAGGATTGAGTACGGGTGCTTGGACGAACTGTTCGACAAATTCGCCGCGACGCAGATTGAATTCGACTTCTGCGCAACAGACCGAAACGGACCGTTACGAGAGTTCCTCGCGCATCTGCTCGGTGAGAATCCCACGGCGTTCGCCTGCCTTTCCCGCGAAATGTTCCTTCAACGGCGGCTTGAGACATTTCATCGCACAGCGGAGTTGATCCGTGAATAACCTGGACGCCCGCCTCGCAAAATGCTTCGTTGCCGTGTTCCCCGCTCTGAAGCCGGAAGACGCCCCGCGAGCCAGCGTTTCGACCTTGCAACACTGGGACTCCGTAGCCAGCGTCACTCTCTTTACCCTGATCGAAGAGGAATTTGGAGTCACGCTGGACATGGATGCTTTGGATGAATTCAGTTCGTTTCAAAATATTCGGACCCACATTCAGAAAACTCTGGCGGTATAGGTCTCCCAAAATGGAGAGCGCATTCCGCATTTCTCTTTGATTGATCTAGTTGTCTCGCGACAAATCCTACTTCTATGAGCAAAACTGACGTTGCGATTATCGGAGCGGGACCCTACGGGCTCGCCGCGGCCGCCCACCTGCGCCAGGTGAAGGGTCTTGATGTAAAGATCTTCGGCGAGCCCATGTCCTTCTGGGAGAAGAACATGCCCGTTGGCATGTTCCTTCGCTCGAATTGGACCGCCACTACCATTGCCGACCCAAATCGTTCGCTCACGCTGGACGCTTACCAGGCCGCAAGCGGACAGCCTGTGTCAAAACCTGTTCCTCTCGATCGCTTCGTTGAATATGGGCGATGGTATCAGCGTCAAGGCGTTCCGGATGTTGACCGACGTAAAATAAGCAGGGTCGAATCGAACCATTCTGGCTTTCACCTCTCCATTGAAGGTGCCGAAACGGTTCATTCCAAGCGTGCCGTCATTGCAGCGGGCATAGAGTCATTCGCCCATCGCCCCCAGGAATTTATCGGCCTGCCGGCCCATCTGACCTCTCACGCCTCCGAGCACCGCGACCTGCGATCGTTTCGAGGAAGCAGCGTTCTGGTAATCGGCTCGGGCCAAAGCGCCCTTGAATCTGCGGCGTTGCTGCATGAATGCGGTGCACAGGTCGAAGTATTTGGGCGGTCGCACAAGATCAACTGGCTTGAGGGATGGGCGTCGAAAACTTTACATCGTCGGCTTGGTTCTTTTACAAATCGCTTGTTGTATGCACCCACGGACGTTGGGCCCGCCGCAGTTAGTCAGCTCGTGGCCAGACCGGATCTGCTCCGGAAGCTCCCACGCCGAGTGCAACATAAACTGTGGAAGCGTTCTGTTCGGCCGGCGGGCGCTCGCTGGCTCGTGGCCCGTCTTCAAGGTGTGCCTGTTTACCTCGGCCGTTATGCAACTTCTGCGGCAGCCGTTGGCGACCGCGTGCGGGTGTGTTTCGACGATGGCACCCGGCGCACCGTCGATCATGTCCTGCTCGGAACTGGGTACAAGGTCGACGTCGCTAAATACAGTTTCCTCTCTCCCCGCTTGGTCGACTCCATTCAAGTCGTAAACGGCTATCCCCTTCTTCATCCGGGTCTCGAAACCTCTGTGCCCGGCTTGCACATTGTTGGTGCACCGGCCGCTTGGAGCTTCGGCCCTCTGATGCAGTTTGTCTCCGGCACGCATTACGCATCACGTTCTCTCGCTCGCCGAATTGCAGCTGCGGCACCAGGTAGCTAGGCCTTCTTCACACTGTGACCTCCACCAATCTCCATATCAAATCCACCAGGCCCCCCATTCGTGATGTCCCTGGAGCCGTCGTCATTGGCGGAGATTATCAGGGGTTGGGAATTGTCCGCTCTCTAGGACGGCATGGCATTCCGATTTGTGTTATCGACGACGAGCACTCCATCTCTCAGTTCTCTCGTTATGCAACCTACGCAGTAAGAGTTCCCGACCTGCGCACCCGGAAAGCTGCCGTCCAGTCGCTTGTCGATATCGGCCGACAACTCGACTTGAGAGGATGGGTTCTGTTCCCCACTCGCGACGAGCTCGTCGCAAGCATTTCGCTATCACGGTCTGAACTGTCAGAGGTTTTTCGCGTTCCCGCTCCGCCATGGGAAACGGTCCAGTGCATGTGGGACAAGCGCCACACGTATCGTCTCGCAACGGAACTAAACATTCCTATCCCGAAGACCTGGCCCGCCACCACGGCCGCCGATCTGGACCGGATCGATGCGTCTTTCCCCTTGGCTCTCAAGCCTTCCGTTAAGGAAAATTTCTTCTATGCGACCAAGGCCAAGGCTTGGCGCGCCAATAGCAAAACCGAGTTGGTTGAATTGTTTGGCCGTGCCTGTAGGCTTGCCGGCCCCGGACAGATTCTGATTCAAGACTTGATACCCGGTAATGGCAGAAATCAGTTCGCGTATTGCGCTTTTTTCAAGGATGGGAAGGCCGTTGCCAGTATGGTCACGCGCCGTCTCCGCCAGCACCCTCAAGAGTTCGGCAGGGCCAGCACCTACGTCGATACAATTGAGCTTCCCGCACTCGAAGCTTTATCGGAACGCTTTTTGACGGCTATCAATTATTACGGCCTCGTGGAAGTCGAGTACAAGCTGGACGCGCGCGACGGACAGTTTAAGTTGCTCGACGTCAATCCCCGTACCTGGGGTTATCACACCCTGGGACCGTCAGCGGGCGTCGATTTCCCTTACCTGTTGTATGCCGATCAGATCGGTGCTCCGGTCCAGCCGTCCCGCGGGAAGCCCGGAATCTCGTGGATTCGCCTTCTTACTGACGTTCCTACGGGAGTCATTGAGGTCGCCCGCGGTCGACTAAAGCTGGGGGAGTATGTCGAATCCCTGAAAACCTGCGATACCGAAGCGGTATTTAGTCGGGAGGACCCTCTTCCCGGATTTGTGGAATGCGCGCTGCTTCCGTATCTGTGGATTAAACGAGGATTTTAGCGGGGTAACGCCTCCACGCTAGTCGCCGATACCCAGATCGATCGAGATTCCTGTTCTCTTTGAAGCTCTTTCTAAGCTATTTCCGCTCTCCGTAGCCATAGCCGTAATGGCTATAGTAGTAGGCCCCGCGCAGATGATCTTTTTCCATCGCGTTTAACACGACCCCTACAATCTTGCCCTCCTGCAATTCCTGGCACGCCTTTTGAGCCACCTCTGACGGCGTTGATCCTGCCCGCACCACGAATAGCGCGCCGTCGCACATATCTCCAAGAATGCTCGCGTCGGCAACCGGCAGGCACGGTGGCGAGTCCAGAATCACCCAATCAAAAAAAGGCGTAACGCGCTCCAGCAGCTTCTTCAATCTCCCGTTCAACAGCAGTTCGCTAGGATTCGCCACCTCGCTTCCACCCGGAATGAAACAGAGGTTCCCTCCTCCCCCGTTCTGAATAACCGCAAATTCATCCACCTCGTTTTTCAAGTAGTCAGTCAAACCCGGCGTGGAGCGTGTTCCTAGAAGCATATGGAGCCGGGGCCGCCGCAGGTCGGCGTCGATGATCAGCGCTCGGCGATCCGGCTGGCGCACGATCGCGTGTCCTAGGTTATTGGTGACAAAGGTTTTCCCTTCACCGGGTACCGAGCTCGTCACCAGGATTGTCCGCAAAGGCTGGCTTCCCCGGAGCTGATACAAACGCGATCGCAGCGTCCGGAATTGCTCCGCCCCGTGCGTCGCTGGATCGGAATTGAAGAATATATTCAGGTTGGGATCGAGGTTCCATTCCACTTTGCTGTAGCGGCTGCGGATTTCCTCAAACTGCACTGGCGACGCTGGAGGAATCGATGCTGGAGGAATCTTGGGAAGCGTCTCGGTGATAATGGCCACTGCGCTTGACCGCTCCTCCGTCTCAGAAATTATCCGCGCCGGCGCGAAAAGCGCTTCGGCAGACCCTAGACTCTGCTGTGACGCGCGCTCTTGTTCCGCCTTCTTCAGAGCTTCGTGGATGCGGCTCATGACTTCCTCTCTGGCGCTGTATAGGACAGACCGTTCGTCTGTCGTAAGCGGCCCAGCAGTTCATCCAGATTCTGAAGGAGCAACTGAGTATCGACTCGTTCCTGTGTCACCACGTGCTTTGGCACTATAGGCGCGATTTCGTCGAGCTGAAACTCGCGTGCAACTTCCTCGACGATGTGGGCCGGGACCGGTCGCAAGTGATCCACGTAGGCGTTCAGCAAGGAATGTTCGCAAAGCAGATTCACGATTCGAGGGATGCCATGCGAGTATTGATGGATCGTTTCAATGGACTCCCTCGAGAAAATCGGTTCTCCGTTGGCTCCGGCAATTCGCATTCTTTCCGCGACGTACCCGAAAGCCTCACCCAACGTGAGCGGCGACGTTCTGCAACGGAGGGTAATCCTCTGTCGAAGTTGACGGAGCTGCGGCAGTCTCAACTTCTCTTCCAGTTCGGGCTGCCCGCTAAGCACGATCTGCAGCAGCTTCTCCGTCGAAGTTTCAAGATTGGTTAGCAGACGAATTTCCTCCAGAACCTCCTGCGAAAGGTTCTGAGCCTCGTCGATGATCAAAACAGCGGCTTCGCCTGAGCGATATCGCTCCAGCAGCCATTGATTGAGCCGCAAGAGCACCTGGCTCTTTTCACGCGTCTGACAAGGAATTCCAAAATCGGCCAGCACGTAATCGAAAAGCTGATTAGTGTCCAGCTTCGAATTGAAAATGAATGCGGTGGCCACCCGCTGCCCGTGCAGCCAGTCCAATAGACGATTGAGCAGTGTTGTCTTCCCGGTTCCAACTTCTCCACTGAGAAGAATGAAGCCCTTGCGGTTTTGAATCCCGTAGGTCAGGCCCGCCAGCGCTTCCTGGATCTGGTCCGTCAGGAAAAGATAGCGGGGATCGGGGTTAACGTTAAATGGATTCTCACGAAGTCCGAAGAATCGTTGATACATAGTCTCCTCAGGCGCGCGCGCCTGCGCCTGCACCAACCCCGCCATTCATTTCGAGAGATCTTGATCCTTCCTTCGGTTTCGCGTGGGCCACTGGCTCGATTGCCGGCACCATCGCAATCACCGGCAACCGCAAAGCGAATTCGACATCTCGCTCATTTCGAATCGACGTATCTCTCACTTCCAACAGAAACGCGAGCCCGAGCCCTAAGCCAAGTCCCGCGCCGAATCCGCCCAACGCGAAAAGCGGACGATTCGGAAAGCTGGGGTGGTCGGGCAGGCTCGCTGGGTCCAAAACTCTGAACTGCTCTCCTTCCTGCCGTCTCTCCAGGTTCGTCGCCATCTCAGAATCCGCGCGCTTCTTGTCCAGTTCATGGTAAGTCTGCAGCGCAGTATCGTACCCTCGTGTCAGTTCCTTGTATTCCTGTTCAACGGCGGGGCTGGATTGCACCCGCGCTTGATAAAGCTTGATCTGCTGCCTCACATCTTCCTGTTCTTTCGTCTTTTCCGCGATCACCTGAGCTAGTGCGTGAATCTGGATTCGGAGCCGCTGGATGCCCTCCGGTTCAAGCATTGGCTTCGTCCCGTCATTCGATCCATGCGCATCGCTCACTGTTTGGCCTTGCTCCGCAATTCTTGCCTTCAAGGCAGCGACATCGCCTTTTGCCTTGACGACATCCGGGTAGTTGTCCGTATAGCGACTCTGGAGGTCAGCCAGTTTTGCCTCAAGGAGCGTGAGCTGTTGGTCCAGTGTCTGCGGGTTGCTTCCGTTTTGCGCCGCATGCCAGGCATCCAGAGCCTGATTGAGTTGAGACTCAGCAAAATTCTTATCTTGTTCTGCGCGGCTCAATGCCTGCGTAATCGCATCGAGTTGTGAGGTCAAACCCATCAAAATGTTCAGGTTTGATTTGTCATCGTCTGGCAAAGAGCCGAGATAACGCCTCTGGAAAGCTGCCAGCTTTGCGTCTTGCTCATCCAATTTCGTTTTTGCGTCGGCCAACTGCTGCGCGAGAAACTCCGTCGTTTCCTCTGAGTGTTGCTGACGCAGCCTGAGGTTTTCCTCGATAAACATTGACGTTATCGCCGTGCACACGGCCTGAGCCGTGCGCGGATTATCCATCGTTACCGAAATATTGAATCCCGGCAATTGGTTCGAAGTTTCCTCCATCGGCCGGATCGCAGTCACCTCGATTGCCTTTTGTAGGCGCGCCACCAGATCTTCCATCGGCGCGCTCTTCGCCTCCGGATACAGTCCGAACTGCGTGATAATAGGCTCTAGCCGCGTCCGGCTCAGAATCTGTTGTTGCATGCTGGCAAGCCGCTCGCTGATGCTTTCCGTCACCACTGGACGAATTAAATCCGTCGGTACGGTAGGTTGTTCGATCAGAACCAACGTCTTCGAGGTGTATTTACTCGGGAGGGTTTTGGAGATCCCGTAGGCGATGGGACCGCCGACGATTGCGAACATCGCGATAAGAATCCATCTTCTGCGCAACATCGCCAGATAATCTTCTAGCGTCATTTGAGGTCGCGTCATGTTTCGTGTTCCCCTCGCCTCTCACTCTTTTTCTTAGAATGCTAGCCTATGGTCGTGCCAAGAGACGCCAATCGTTATCGTTTGGCGCGTGATGCTGTCTCCGCAGCTGGCGCCCACGCAAAACGACTGGTTCGAATCCTGATATTGAAATTGATATGCCAGCGCGAGCCCAATATACGGGCCAAACAATCGACTTACGTTGCCGCCGCCAAACCAGTAGCTATACGACTGCCCCTCACCATTCACAGCCGTGTTCCGCGAATATCCCGTCTGCAATCCCCCGCTGAATACCCGCGTGAACGTGCGGTTGGCGCTGGCTGCAACCGTGTTTCCCACCGCTCCTAGCAGCACACCTGAGCCGCCGTTTACGCCATGGTCGTAAGTCAGCCCTACGGTGCCTTCCCGTACTGCATAACTCAATGCCGTATGCAGAGACCAATTCGTTTTCGAACCCGAAGTGCCCAGAGAGAGTCCTCCACTTCCCGACGGCGCTCCGTGGACTGTAAGAAACTCTGGTCCACCCGCAATCTGCAGCGCGAGCCGCCCGGTAACGCGTTTCGCGTAAGCGACGTTCACGCGGCTGTCATAATACGAGCCCCCGAAGCCGCTATAGCCGTATTCCGCAAAGTTGTAGAGCACCGCAATCGTGTCCGTCCGGCTAAGCTGGTAGCTGTAGCCTCCCTGGAAGAACGCATTTCCGGAATTGATGTAATCGCTGCCGAAGAAATGCAAGATTGAGTATCCCCCTAAGAAGGTCAGTGACGATCGCGGCGTGAGGTCCGTTTCCCATTGCGCGATCGATGTGTTGGAGAGCCTCTGCTCCCGAGCTGTCAGGATCGATTCACTGGGCTCGAACCCACTCTGAAGTCCCAACCCTCCCAGGAGACCGAAACCTCCGTCTCCCCCATAACCGAAGCCAGCTTCGGGTATGTAAGATAGTTGGTCGAAAATCGAGATCACGTTGCGCCGCAGAGCGATCCGTTCTCCGAAACCAAAATCCTGTATGACCGAGTTCCCCACGTTGGAATCGCTCGAAACGATTCCTCCACCTGAGTACGTCACCGATAAATCCGAGACGCCTGACACTCGATGAACGTCGAGCGATCCAAAAATTGACGTGTAAGCTGCCCAGCCGCTCGAGCCCGTCGAGTTAAGCGCGTTCGAATCGAAGGTAGAATTTATCGTGAAGCTTGGTTGCCAGTAACTGCGTTCTGTCCGCGGCATCCCTGGCCTTACGTCTTGGGCGCCTGCCAGCGGCAAGTTATCCGGCACGACCTCGGAAGAATCTGGAGTTTGGTCTTCTTCGCTGCCACCAGCTAAAGATGCAAGCGGAGAATGGTAGGCAGGAATCGGCTGGCTCGGCTGCTCAGTGCTCTGTTGCGGGGTTTGACTCTGCTGCGGCTGAGTCTGCTGCTGTTGTTCTTGCTGCTGCTGCTGCTGTTGCTGTTGTGCCTGCGCAAGTGGCGCAAACAGGAGCAAGCCGAAAAATAAAGCGCAATTTCGATGAGGGGTGCTGTGCATTGATGTGTCCTAGGGCACCACGATTGTGTCGCCGGCTTTCAGAACGATATTCTCTTCTGCGTGACGGCCCGCGATCACATCTTTATAGTTAAACGGGAATTTTTCGCTCTTGTCGCCTGTGATCCGCAGAATGTAGATGCTCTTCGTCTTTGCGAAATTCGTGAAGCCGCCCGAGCTTGAGAGCCCTTGCAGAACGGTCATTCCTGGGAGCAGCGGATACGCCCCAGCGCGGACCACCTCTCCCAGAATGTAGACGCGCTGGCTGTTTATCGCGCTCACAATGACCGTCACTTGCGGATCTGTCACAAATTTCTTCAATTCGGTCGTGATCTCTTGGCCCAGCTTCGTGGGCGTCAACCCACCGGCTTGAACGTCGTTTAGCAATGGCAAAGAGATCTTGCCATCGGGTCGCACAGGCACCACACGCGTCAGGTCTGGTTCGTGCCAAACGCTGATATCCAGAACGTCTTGAGGGCCGATCACGTAATTCGGGTCATCGGTGGCGGACTTCACAGCTGTAGCTGGGCCCGCAGGGGGTTGCGCGACGGGCTTGGTGGTTGCGTTGTCTTGTGCTGCTGCTGAGCCGGCAAGGGCCAGCAGTAAGAAGGCGATGGAAAGTTCCAATCGGTTCAACTTCACGTTGTTTCTCCTGCTCCTTTTAATTCTTCTCGGACTCCTCGAGTCCGATTTGCTTCAGCTTGTACAGCAGCGATTTATAGCTGATTTGCAGTTCCTGCGCGGCCCGCTTGCGATTCCATCGGGTTCGTGCGAGTGCCTTCAGGATCAGCTCTCTTTCGGCCTCCCGCGATGCAGCGCGCGCTGCGGCCTTGAGCGAATGGCTTGGTTCCGCGATGATTGCCTCTTTGTGATTTGAGAGCGTTTCTTCCAGTTCGGCCAGCACAACTGCTTCATCGTTGAGCGCAACGATCTTCTTCACCACGTTTTCCAGTTCTCGGATGTTTCCGGGCCACGAATAGTTGAACATCGTCTGCCGTGCGCGCGCGCTCAGGCTGGGGCGCTTTCGGCCCAACTGAAGCGCATGCTTCGTCAAGAAGCCCTCCGCAAGCACGTCGATGTCCTCCCGCCGATATCGCAGTGGCGGAAGCCGCAAACAAGCGCCGTTGATTCGATAGAACAAGTCGCTTCGGAATCGCCCTGACCGAACCTCATCGTCGAGGTTTCGGCTGGTTGTTGAGACGATCCGTGCCGAAATGCATCCGGGTCGCTGGATCACTTCGCCGTCGGGCAACGCATTCACAAGCCTTCGTTGGCATGCGGTGTCGAGTTCTGTTATTTCGTCGAACAGAATTGTCCCGTTTTCGCCACTTCCATTTCCCGCGAGCCCTAGGGGGAATGTTGCCGCTTCCGCTGATGCGCAAGCCACTCGTGAGAAGGCGGCGCTGTGATGCACCGATAGCTCATGGAGGCGCCTTGCGAACGTTTCTTTACCCGTCCCAACTTCGCCAGTCAGTAAAACCGGAATGTTCGTAACGGCAATTTCCGCGAGCATGTTCTCGAAGGCCGTCATTGCGGGGCTCACCCCCGAAATGAACGATCTATGGCCGTTCAATCCAAGGGCTATGTAAACTGGTCCGGTCGCCAAGCCGTTTTGCAAGAAAACCTCGCCCCAAGGAAATTCTGGTGCCACTTTTCAGTCTGCAATGCCCTTGCCAGCGGCGGTGACGTTTCGTGACCCTCTAGACCATCCTGTAACATGCTGATAAAAAGAGCCTTAATGTGAGAATCCGACCTAGAACGTGTCGCGGATCCAAACCGCCGCCTGACCGGCGCGTATGTCGCCTATGCATTCTTCCGACCCTTTGTATCTAATTGCCAGCATGGGCTTTATGCGCTCGCTTGCTCGGGCCCTCGTAATTCGAGCGGGCAACGCCAGCGAAAAAGTGGCAAGTCTCTGCCATCTTAGGGAATTGTAGTTCCACCAGAAGGCTCGATTGGGCCGTTTCTCGCTACCCAGGATGCCGCCCGCGGAGGATCGGGCCACCACTCATTGATAAGGCCAGGTTTTTCTTAGCATTGCGGAGGGTCAATCACGTCAGGTTGTTCGCCCTAACCGGACGCTGGATTGCATGTTGAAATCTTCTGATTCTTCAACGGAGCCGGTCTTCGATCATATGGGCAAAATCAAAATAAGTGCCTTCCGCTTTCTCTTTGGTTTCGTGGTTATGACGATTCTTTTTGGGTGTGCCCGCAGTCCCGAGGCTCGAAAGAAGCAGCATTACGATAAGGGCATGTCCTATTTGAAGAAGAACAAATACCGCGAAGCCGACATCGAATTCCAGAACGCTATCCAGATTGATCCTAAGTTTGCCGACGCACATTATGGATTCGCGCAGGCACTTATCAAGCAGAACGACTGGCTTCATGCCTATCAGGAATTTATGCGCACCGTCGAGTTCGCACCGGACAATTGGAACGCTCAGGTTGATCTTGCGAACCTTCTTTTAGCTGCCCACAAGTTGCCGGAAGCTCGCGAGCGGGCGGAATTAATCCTAAAAGGTAATCCGCAAAACGCTGGGGCTGAAGTGATCCTCTCCAACGTGGATGCAATGCAGGGCGAGTCATCGAAGTCGCTGACTGAAGCACAGAGCGCCGTGGCGATGTCGCCCAACCGGTCAGCCTCCTATTTGAATCTCGCTATCATCCAGGAACAGGCCAAAGACAACGCATCGGCGGAACAAAACCTGAAAAAAGCTATCGAGCTTGAACCGAAAAACGACCCCGCGATCCTTAGTCTGGCTCAGTTCTACGAGCGCCAAAAACGCTGGGCAGACTCCGAGCAGGAATTCCAGTTGCTCATTTCGCATGAACCAAAGGCTCTCCAACCGCGAGCCGGACTGGCGCAGCTTTATTTGCTCGAAGGCAAGAAGGACGCCGCGGAACAATCACTCCGTGACGCCAAGGCAGCTCTCAAGGATAATCCCAGCGGATACCGGCTGCTTGGCGAGTTCTATCTCGGCCAGCGCGAGAAGGATAAAGCAATCGCGGAATTCGCGTCCTTGCACTCCGAACATCCAAAGGACGTTTCAGTTTCCAACACATATACGGATCTGCTGATCTCCGAACGCAATCTGGACGAAGCCACCAAAGTCATCGATGCTACACTGAAGAACTCGCCCTCCGATCCGGGCGCCCTCATGCTTCGGGGGCAAATACTTGAACTCCAGGGCAAACCTCAGGATGCCATCGGCGTCCTCGCGTCCGTCGTCAAAAGCAGTCCTGACAACGCTTGGGCGCATTTTCACCTCGGGGTCGCCTATTTCTCCGCAGCAAACTATGGGCAAGCCGAAACGGAATGGCGCGAAGCCGTTCGCCTGCGCCCTAGTCTGTTGGAAGCGCATCGCGGCCTGTGTACTCTCGCATTGCACAAGGGCGATATTCCGTCGCTCGAGCAGAATAGCGCAGCAATGATCAAACTCGTTCCCGCTTCGCCGGAAGGCTACATATTCCACTCGCGGGCCCTCTTTGCAGAAAAAAATCAAGCTGGTGCGGAAGCCGATTTGAAGAAGGTCATTGAAATCGCCCCCCAGAACGCGGTCGGTTATGCCCAAATGGGAGAGTTGCGCATGGCTCAGAAAAAGCCCGACGAAGCCGCCAAATTCTATTCACAGGCTCTGGATCGCGACCCGGCTTCTTTGGAGGCGCTCACTGGCCTTGTCAACATCGACCTTGCACGCAAACAACCTGCCAAAGCCTTGAAGATCGTCCAGGACCAAGTGGCGCGCGTGCCCGAAAACAGCCGGCTCTATGTTCTCCTGGGTGACGTCGAGCTGAAGAATCAGGATTCCACCGAAGCAGAGAAAGCCTTCGAAAAGGCCACAGAGCTGGACAAGAACAACGTCCAGGCTTTCATGATGTTGGCTAGTGTTCAGGCCTCACGCGGCTCGATTGATCAGGCCATCGGCCAGTATCAACGCGCGCTGCAATCAAACCCCCACGATGCCAGATTGGATGTTGCACTCGGCGAATTGTTGGAAACAAAGGGCCAGTGGGAGCAGGCGGAAGAGCTCTATCAGAACGCGCTGCAAACCCAGCCCGACTATCCCGTCGCGGCAAATAATCTTGCCTATCTCATGCTGGATCACGGTGGCAACGTCAACGTGGCCTTCACCTTGGCCCAAACCGCTCGCCGCGGACTGCCCGATCTGCCCAATTCCGCCGACACCTTGGGTTGGGCTTACTATCATCAGGGCGTTTACAACGCGGCCATCGATCTCTTCCAGGAAGCCATCAAAGGCGACGCGAAGAACCCCACCTATCACTATCACCTCGGCATGTCTTATGAGAAGTCCAACAATTTAGCGATGGCCAGGAAGGAACTTGAGTACACGCTGCAGGCCAATCCTAATTACAGCCAAGCAAGTGAAATTCGCAAGATCCTCGCCGAGTCGCCCCAAAAAGCGGAATAATCGCGCGCTGCTGCGCTCCTAATTCTCGCGGCTCGTCGCTGACCGCTAGTCAACGATACGTTTGAATCAAGAACCCCGTGACGAACGCACACGAACTTTCCGGTACAATTTGAAGAGGTTTCCACGCGCATCGCCTTTGGAGTTCTTGAGTTCCAAATTGAGCGAAGAAAGCTCCCACAAGAGCGCGGTTCCTGAAATTAGCATTGTTATCGCTGCTTACAACCATTGGGAGCCCCTGGATCGCTGTCTCCGCTCACTTTCTCGGCAATCAGGCGGCCCCCAGTTCGAAGTCATTGTGGTGGACGATGGCAGTGCGCAGTCCGCGCCTGGTCATATCCGCGAGTTGACGCGATTTTATCCTCTGAGCTTTATCAGACAACCTCACTCGGGCATTTCTGACGCCAGAAATCGCGGTGTTCGACTTTGTGCGGGCTCAGTTATTTTGTTTACGGACGCGGATTGCGAATTGGCTCCAGACTGTCTCGCGCAACTCAGCAAGGCTATCGCGTTCGCAAAGCAAAATGACTATTTCCAGCTCCACCTGGTCGGAGACTGTTCCCGTCTCGTCGGCAGGAGTGAAGAATTGCGGCTCGATACGATTCAAAACTACTTTCTCCAGTCCGACGGCTGCATTCGATATCTCAACACCGCTGGATTCGCATTGCGCCGGAACAGAGTGGACGCCGCGAACGGACTTTTTGATGCGGCCGCCGCCAGGGCCGAAGACACTCTGCTTTTGTCTCATCTCATCCAAAACGGGCAACTCCCCTTATTTGTCCCCTCGGCGACAATCGTCCACGCCGTTCCGCTTTCTTTTTGGGGCTGCCTCTCCAAAGATTGGCGTTCTGCCTATCGGGAAGAGAGGACGTACGAATTAATCGCTGCGAAAGGTCTGCAAATCCGAGTGACCCACCGCGAGCGAATCGCAATGTTGTCACGGATGTGGAAGACATCCCAGACTCGACCCATTGGCAGGTCCGCATGGTTTGCGCTTACCTTGAGGCAAACCTTGCGTCGAATTGCATCGTTCACCTGGAGCTGCATTCACGCGTCCGCAAGTCGGTCAGTCATTGCGCCGCGCGTAAAATAGCGGCCTATATGATTTTCAGAGGATTTCGTGAAGGGAACCTCAGCAGCGCGGCTGTGCGCAGTGCGCTACAATCCGTCGTCGCATCAAGCCTCGTTCGGCTCCAACCTGCGCATTTTCTTGGTATCCCGCTTGGTAGTCGCTTCTTATCAACCGTGAGCTGGGAGCGCCGTTTTCGCGAACGCAATCGCGTGGGCAGCTCGGAACCGCGGCGTTGAGTTGCAACTCCTCATGAATGGCATTCTGTGCCACGCTGACGTCTTCCGGTGCCACGACAAACGAGACAGCGTGCTCCGAAAGTTTCTCCACACTCGCAATCGCCTTCACACCCGCGTTTCCAAGAGCTTTTAACACACGGCTGATGATTTCGCCCCTGTTGTTAAGCGTTCCTATAACCGTCACAATCTCATTCATCGCCGCAACTGCCTTCACCCTGCCTTCGGCCCGGACCGTCGGCGTAATCTTCGTACCGGGCCTGTCCGTCTCAAACGTGCTGCGTATTCTTAGCGAAACGCCGCCGCTCTGAAGTGGACTCAGCGTCTTCGGATGCAGCACCTTGGCCCCGAACCGGGCCAACGCAGCTGCCTCATCGTAGGAAATCTCGGGCACCACGCGTGCGTTCGCCACCACCTTGGGGTCCGCAGTCATCACGCCGCTGACATCCGTCCAAATGGTTACTTCGTTTGCATCCAGCGCCCCACCGACAAGTGTCGCCGAAAGGTCCGAACTATTTCTGCCCAGCGTTGTGATCGCGCCTTCTGGCGTCGCACCGATAAAGCCCGTCACGATAGGAATGATCTTCCTTCGCAATAGTGGACGCAGGCGCCCTTCGCAGCGTGCACGCGTTGCCCCCAGGTGCGGCGCCGCGGAACCGTGATTCCCATCTGTGATCACGATTTCCGTGGCGTCCACCGGTTCGCTTGCGATCTGTCGAGCCTCGAGGGCCGCCGCCAACAATCGAGCCGAGAGCCTTTCTCCAATGCTCAGAATTGCGTCACGTCTCGCAGCCGTGAAATTTCTGGTGGCGTTTGCTCGTGCGCAGTATTCCTCGCCCTGGCGGCAGAGATCCCGGATTTCGCGGCGAATGCGGCTTCGCCGTGTTCCGGGAGGGATAACCCCTTTCATCGCCGATTCGTGTCGCGCGCGCACTTCTTCAAGGATCTTCCCGCTCCGCACTGGCTCTTGTGCTTCCGCCAGCTGCGCGGCCTTTACTAACATATCCGTCACGCCGCTCATCGCTGAAACAACTACAACCACGTCGCTGCATCGCCGCTCGCGGCCGATAATTTCAATCACGCGCTCAATGCACGACGCGTCGGCCAGAGAGGTCCCCCCGAACTTAATGACGTGTGGCCGACGCACACTGATCCGAGAGCTAGTCTGAATTCTTTTCCCCTGACGTTTGTCGTGAAACCGCGGGTGCGCTGAGTTTGGTTTTGCGGAGTCTTTCATGAACGCGGAATGCGGACCGGAGAAAAAACCTGAAACCATCTTTGCGGTGAGTACCAGGCGATCTGCTTTTGTCGCGAACGCAAACATGCCCGGATCAATTCCGGTTCCTCCCACGGAATATCGTGGTAGCCAGTCGTCAGGTACGCGCTTGCGGGATTTCTTAACCACTCGTGAGGAAACAGGGCGATCGTATCCTTCTCAGTGATTTTTGCCGCCTCGCGAATCGAACTACCCGTCACCGCCGCGTAAAGAGCTGCGGGAATGTCGCGGCTCGATCCTAGCGTCAGATGGCCCACCTGCGTGGCGCGCGGATTCATTTCGATGAGATACGCTTCAGCTGTCCCCTCCTTCAACATAAAGTCAAACCCGATCACACCCGATAGATTGAGTCGTCGAACCACCTTTTCCGCAGCAGCCGCCATGTCCGCATTCTCAATCACCCTGAGGACGGTTGCCGGACCGGCGGACGCCCGCTTGCTCAACACCTCGAAATGCAGATCCGCCAGAACCGCTCCCTTCCAGCAAGCTACGGCGCTCGTCGCTTCCCGTCCTCGTATGTGCGCTTGCGCGTTCACCCGGAATCCCCGCCGAAACAACGAAGGCCACACCAAGGTCCGGTCGCGGTCCAGCAAAGCCCGCTTGGCTGCGCGCGCCCAAAGTGGAGGAGCTTGCAATTTGCGAAGGCAGCGTTCGGCTTCTTCAAAGGTCTGCGCCACACGCACGCCGTCGCCCCCCGACGTACCATCTGCCTTCAATACGATCGGGAAGCCCAGCTCCACAATCGAAGACCGCAAATCGCTGTTGGAATGGATGACGCATGTCTGAGGCACACGAACGCCCTCAGCCCCCGCGAGCTCCATCAAGGCCGTTCGGGCAAACATCAGCGGGTAATTCTCAGCAGGCCCCAAGGAATATTCGATGACCTCGCGTACACGCCGCGATCTATCCCTCACTTGCTCTCTGTGGTGTAAGTCATACAAATGACGGGCTGCCAGGTCATCTCCCGGTACAATGAGGTTAGGCTGGCTGGCCTCGAGCGCATCGAAGAAGGAAGCGAGTGGGGCTAATCCATCGTACGGATGTACGCGCCGAACGCTCGTTTTCCGGACCGGATGCCCCGGTGGAGAAACGACCTCAACATCGCAACCAGCGTTGCAGAACGCTACCGCGAGCCGGGCAGTGGTCACCCACCGGCTTGTTGTGGCAACTAAGACTTTAGGCTTCAACGTGCTGGGCCTCCACGTCGGCACCTACAAGAGAAAACAGCCGAATCGCAATCCGCCTACCAAACTAAGGGCGGTTTCGGGCGTGCATATCGACTCTACAGTGCACATTATAAATGACTTATCAACAAGAACCTGCCCGAAGATGGCTTCTTTCGATTTTCGGGACTAAATCCCTGTCCACTTTATGGAAAAAACATTCCGCCTTTGCTCTAGCCGAATTGCGTCACTAGGGTCATTTCACGACACCCAGGTGAATCATTTCCCAGTTTGCCCCCAAGACTCGCTCCAGGGTGCGTCATAATGTAGTCGAATCCGCTCGCAATGAGCCCAAACGCTCCTCCAATTCGGGGTGTTTCTGACACTGCCAAGTGGGTTGCCTATTTTCGTGCGTGCGAAACCAAGCGTCCAGACGCTCTTTTCCGCGACCCCTTCGCCGAGCGCTTGGCCGGCCAGATCGGCTTTCAAATCGCGAATTCCCTCACCCACGGAAACAAGCACGAATGGGGCTGGGCTGCTCGCACTTACCTCTTCGACCAGTTCCTGGCGGCGGAAATTCAGCAGGCGCAGGTCGTTGTGAACCTTGCGGCTGGCCTCGACGCCAGGCCTTATCGAATGGACCTTCCGGCTTCTCTGTTTTGGGTGGAGGTCGATCTCCCCGAAAACATTACTTACAAGGAAGAGATTCTGGGAAGTGAGACTCCACACTGCCGGCTCGAACGCGTTTCAATCGATCTCTCAGATATTCAGGCCCGGCGTGCGCTTTTCGCCCGTATTGAAGCGCTCGGCAAAACCGTTGTCGTGCTCACGGAAGGTCTACTGTTGTATTTCACCGAACAGGAGGTCGCGTCTTTGGCTGTCGATCTCGGCGCCACACCGCAATTTCATTCTTGGATCACAGACCTCGCTTCGCCGGGACAACTCAGGTTTATGCAGCGCACTTCCGGCAAGCAGCTCAGCGAAGTGGGAGCCGCTTTCAAATTCGCGCCGCTGAATGGAGCCCATTTCTTCGCCGATTATGGTTGGGAGCCTCACAGCGTCCAAGGCCTTTTGAAAACTGCCGCCCAGTTTCAGCGCGCTCCGTCTGAACTTCTCTCTCTCTTGCCCGAGCCCAAGATTATCGGCCCGCGTTACCCTTGGGCCGGCGTCTGTCTCCTAAGGAGAAAGGGCTAATGTCGTTTTGCGTGGATTTTCACGCAGGGGCCGTGCTTCAGGGCAAATCGATGTCATCAGAGGAAATGCTTTCCTCTTTTCCGTGCGCGAGACACATGCCTATCCTATTGGTATCGCCAAACTTACATCTATTGTACGCTTGGTTATGCAATTGCACGCTTTCGAGTCGTCACTAATCGATGCTAGACGTGCGCCCAATTGGTCCTGCTTTCAACCTCGCGAGTAATTGACGAAAGGAGCGTTCCGTTCCCTTTATGATAAATACCGCGATAATCGGTGCCGGACCCTACGGTCTGTCCATCGGAGCGTATTTCCATCACCGCGGTATTCCCTTTCGCATCTTTGGTCGCCCCATGAATAGTTGGCTGGCCCACATGCCCGAGGGCATGTTGCTCAAATCAGACGGATTCGCTTCCAGCCTCTACGATCCCGAGGGCAACTGCACCCTCGCCCGCTTTTGCTCCGAGCAGAAGATTGACTACGCCGATGCTGGTTTGCCCGTCCGGCTCGATACCTTCAGCTCCTATGGGCTCGCATTTAAAGATCGAATGGTCCCTGAGCTTGAGGATCGACAGGTGACTGCTTTGGATCGGATGGCCGACAGTTTTCGTCTGCGTCTCGATGACGGTGAAGTCTTTCAGGCCCGGCGCGTCATTCTCGCCGTTGGTATCTCACACTTCGATTATGTTCCCCAGAATCTCAGAAATTTGCCGCCCGAGTGTCTTACGCACAGTTCCGCGCACCGTCATTTGGCCCCCTTCAAGGACCGCAGTGTTGTCGTTATCGGTGGCGGGTCATCGGCCACCGACTTGGCGGGGCTGCTATGCGATGCAGGTGCTGATGTCCAGCTCGTAGCGCGTCAACCGGAGCTGAAATTTCACAACAAGCCCTCGGGCAAACCCCGCTCTCTGTGGCAGCAGATTCGGCATCCTGGTTCAGGTCTTGGTCCAGGCTTGCGATCTCGTTTCTTTTCTGACGCGCCTGCGATCTTTCACTATTTTCCCGAACAGCTCCGCTTCGATATTGTTCGAAAGCACCTCGGTCCTTCCGGCGGCTGGTTTGCCAAGGACAAGGTTGTGGGTCGCGTACCACTTCTCCTTGGGTGGACGCCACAGCAGGGAGAGGTCGAAAAAGGCAAGGTCCGCCTTCATCTTCGGGCAAGGGACGGCAGAGAGAAGGAGGTCGTCGCAGACCACATCATTGCCGCCACCGGCTATAAAGTGGACATTGAACGGCTCAGATTTCTCAGTCCCGAAATTCGCTCGAACCTGAGAAGCGTCGAAAGCACCCCGGTACTTTCGTCAAAATTTGAATCATCCGTTCCAGGTCTTTATTTTGTTGGAATCGCGGCTGCGAATAGTTTCGGCCCAGTGATGAGGTTCGCGTTTGGCGCGGCCTTTGCGGCGCGCAATCTTACTCAGACGGTCCTGAAGTCACTCGCGGTGAAATCGGAGGCGGTTCCCGCGCCGGCCACTGCCTCTGTTCCGAAGTGATCGCCCAGGAGGCAACGGGAACTCCCACTTTCGCACTAAAATAGCCGTAGCATGAAAAGAGAAACCATTGCAATCCACGCCGGCTATGACGGCGACCCGACCACCAAGGCCGTCGCCGTGCCCATCTATCAGACCGTTGCCTTCGAATTTGACAGCGCGGAGCACGGCGCCGCGCTCTTCAATCTTGAAGTTCAGGGAAACATCTACACCCGCATCGGAAATCCCACTAATACCATCCTCGAAAAGCGTGTCGCCGCTCTCGAAGGCGGCGTAGACGCACTAAGCGTCAGCTCCGGCATGGCAGCGATTCACTACTCTCTCGTCAACATCGCTGAATCCGGAAACAACATCGTTTCCCTTCCGCAACTTTACGGAGCCACATATACTCTGCTGGCCCACATCCTTCCGAAACAAGGCATCGCCACTCGTTTCGCGCCGACGGATCACCCGTGCGACGTCGAAAAACTGATCGATGCGAACACACGCGCCGTCTACTGCGAGAGCGTCGGCAATCCCGCGGGCAACGTAGCAGACGTCGAAGGATTGGCTCGCGTTGCCCATAAGCACGGCGTCCCGCTTGTTGTCGACAACACCGTTGCCACTCCCATTTTACTGAGACCCATAGAATACGGCGCCGACGTTATCGTTCACTCCATGACCAAGTTCATGGGCGGCCATGGAACCACGTTAGGCGGCATGATCGTCGATAGCGGTAAATTCCCCTGGCGCCAATACCCCGAGCGCTTCTACATGCTCAATCGCCCTGAGATTGCCTATCACGGCGTCGTTTACGTCGATCATTACGGTGACGCCGCGTTCGTCGCTCGCTGCAGAACCGTTTGCCAGCGCAACACCGGTTCCACCCTGTCTCCCTTCAATGGCTTTCTCCTGTTGCAGGGAATCGAGACCCTCGCGCTTCGCGTCGAACGCCACGTCTCCAACGCCCGCAAGGTGGCTGAGTTCTTGCGCGATCACGATAGAGTCGAGTGGATTAATTACGCCGGCTTTCCCGATAGCCCGCTCTATCCTATGGCTTATCGATACTTGGGATCGAACTGCTGCTCCCTGTTGACCTTCGGCGTCAAAGGCGGATTCGATGCCGGGAAGAAGTGTTTCAACGCGCTCCGTTTGTTCAAGCGCATGGTCAACATGGGAGACGCAAAGTCGCTGGCTTGCCATCCGGCGTCCACAACGCATCGACAACTGACTCCCGAGGAGCAGGCAAAGACAGGCGTCACTCCTGAAATGCTCCGCCTCAGCGTAGGAATTGAACACATTGACGACATTCTGGACGATCTCGCCCAGGCATTGGAGAAAGCTCGGTAATGGCTTTTCGGTTTTTCCGCGGACGGGAGTGGGAGTCGCATCATGCCGCTGAAATTTCACGATAATCGCGTACCGCGCCATTGGTTGCATGGCACGTCATCGCCTCTGGCTGCGCCGGTCGCTTTCGCAGGGGCAGAACCCGCTCTCAAAATCGGGATCGTCAACAACATGCCCGATTCGGCACTCGAAGATACGGAGTCCCAGTTCTTTCGCCTGCTCTCGAATGCCGCGAATGACACTCTGGTCCAGGTTGAACTCTATTCTCTGCCCCATCTCCCACGCGCTGAGCGCGCCCTCCAGCATCTCAATAGCTTCTACCGCGACATCGATGACCTGTGGAACCACCGGCTGGACGGCCTTATTGTCACCGGCACCGAGCCCCGCCAGCCTGACTTAAAAGACGAGCCCTACTGGTCGGCTCTCGTCGAAATTCTCGATTGGGCTGAACGCAACACTTCCTCCACCGTCTTGTCTTGCCTCGCCGCACATGCCGGTGTCCTTCATGCCGACGGTATCCCGCGCCATCCTCTCAACGACAAAAGGTTCGGCATTTTCGCCCACGCAAGAGTCGCGCCCAACATCCTTACCCGCGGCGCTGCCGACCAAATTCCCGTCTGCCATTCCAGGTGGAACGAAGTGCGCGCGGATGAGCTCACTGCCTCTGGCTATATCGTTCTCACCGAATCCTCACAAGCAGGCGTCGATTTGTTCTCGAAACAGAAACGCCGCAGCCTCTTCCTTCACTTCCAGGGCCATCCCGAGTACGAAACGGAAACCTTGCTCAAAGAATATCGCCGGGACATCAAGCGATATCTCAGGGGTGAACGCGAGACCTACCCTTCCATGCCCGCCGGCTACTTTGATGCCGCGGCGACGAGAGCGCTCGCCGATTTTCAAAACAGCCTCGGCCCCAGCCGCGGGGAACACCACATTGCCCAGTTTCCTGAAAGAGTCAGCGCCGGATTGCAGAACACATGGAGTCGCTCTTCCGCCCATATCTACCGCAATTGGTTTCAATTCTTGCGCTCACCGTCTCCAGCTGCCGCGTCGTCGCGCGATACGGTCCCATGTCGAAACGTATAGAGAGTGCCTGCGCCATCCCGTCATCCCTGCACCAGGAACCGGCAACGCCCGAGCTTTCATCTGGCGACGTCTCGCAGCTCTTGGCTGAACTTCCTCCGCGCATTAGCGACGTAATTTCAAAATGGGCAGAAATCGCGCCCGGCCACCTCGCTTTGGTCGAAGGGTCCATTGCATGGACTTATAGCCAGCTCGAGGCAGCTGAACGAGACACCCGCCACTGGCTGATCCAGATCGGTATACGTCCCGGCGATCGCGTCATGGTTGTCTGCGAAAATTGTCGCGCCTTGGTTGCTCTTCTACTCGCCTCGGCCGCCCTAGATGCCTGGCCCGCGCTAGTCAACGCTCGCCTGTCAGCGGGAGAAGTCGATACCATCCGCGATCATTCGGGCGCTCGCCGCGTCATCTACACGGCCGGAACGTCTCAGCACGCGCGAGAGCATGCCAAACGGCACGGCGCGTCAATTCTCAAAGATCCTGCATTAGGAACATTGGCGCTCGGGAATTTGAACGACGCGGCCCAGCCGGAACCCCTCGACTCCGACATAGAGAGTCGCGTCGGCGCTCTCATCTATACCTCGGGCAGCACGGGGTCGCCCAAAGGTGTCATGCTCACGCATCGCAATTTGCTCTTCCTCGCTGCGATCTCAGCGAAGATACGCTCCCTCGCGCCAAACGACCGAATGTATGGCATTTTGCCCATGTCCCACGCTGTGGGACTCTCTGTGGTCTTGCTAGGGACTCTCTTCAGCGGAGCCGCTCTCTACCTGACGCCGCGTTTCGATCCCGTCGCAATGCTCGCGGCCTTGCAGAAAGATGGCATCACGGTTGTCTTGGGTGCCCCGTCGATGTTTTCTCTTTTCCTCGAATATGCAAGGTTGAAGCGTCTCACCGCGCCCAAATTCTCGTCTCTCCGAATTATCGCTTCCGCCAGCGCTCCACTCGACCTTGCGCTAAAAACCGAAGTCGAGAAGCTTTTTGGCCTGGTCCTTCACAATGGCTATGGCGTTACCGAATGCTCTCCCACCATTGCTCAAACCAGGCCCGGGTCACCTCGCAGCGACGTTTCCGTCGGGCCCGTTTTTCCTGGGGTCCAAATCAAAATCGTCGATTCGAACCACAATCGGGTTGCCGACGGTCAAGTAGGTGAGCTTTGGGTGCGGGGTCCAAACGTGATGAAAGGTTACTACCGCGCCCCTGAAGAAACCGCTGCGGTCATCGATTCTGAAGGTTGGTTCAATACGCGAGATCTTGCGCGCATCGAAAACGGCAATCTCTTTATAGTAGGTCGCACGAAGGAACTAATCGTCCGCTTCGGCTTTAACGTCTATCCAGCCGAAGTCGAAACGGCGCTTAACTCTCACCCTGCCGTTCTCCGCTCCGCCGTCGTTGGCCGATCAGTCGAGGCTACTGAAGGGGGCGAGGAGATCATCGCCTTTGTGGAGCTTGCGCCTGGTTCCTTGGCTTCGTCAGGCGAATTGGCGGAATACGCCTCGCACAAGCTAGCTCCCTACAAGCGTCCGTCGCAAATACTCATCGTCTCCGACATGCCGATGACTCCCACCGGCAAGATCGCGAAAAGCGATCTCACCAGGATCGTCGCCCTCGCCCCCCCAAAAGGATAGTTTGGGCCGCGCAGGTCGCGCTTTTATGGAAGCAAAATGCGGCAATTGAGGTTCACTGTCGTCTTCCAACCGCATCGTCGATGGCTTGTCTCAACGCGCTGGCAAGATGTTTCACAAACGGTTGCAGCAGCATTCCCGCAGGATATACGGGCAGGACAATCACGAGTTGTCCTTTCTCTGCTAACCGGTCCCACTTCGCCCCCGGCTTGTCAAAGATTCGGTATTGCTGGATCGGCCGGAAGTCAGCAACCGAACCGGGATACGGCTTTGGCTTGTATTCGATGCACGCGCGGTCGTTGAGCCGCCAAATTTCGCCGAGCAACCTCGATTCTGGAATCCCCGACCCGTTCCGCCCGCCGAAAGTTGATAACAACATCCCCCGCCAAACAGGCACTCGGTTTCGAAACGATTGCAGCTTCTCCGAAAAGAACTCTTTCCTTCCCGCCACATCCAGTCGCAGGTAATTGGCCACGTGAAAGCCAAATCGCTCGATGAAAAAGTAGAGTTTGTCCAGGGCAGTCGGAATCCTGATCTTCGACCAGTCCGTCGTGTCGAATAGCGCCAGCAATGAGACCTCTTCGCCTTCTGCGCGCAGTTGCTGCGCCATTTCAAACGCGATGGTTCCGCCCATGCAGTATCCGCCGATTAAATATGGCCCATGCGCCTTCAGTCTTCGGATCTCCTTGACGTACCGTGCCGCCATATCCTCTATCTTCTCTAGCGGCGGTAGCTTGCCATCGAGCCCTTGCGCTTGCAGTCCATAGAATGGCTGGTCTGGCCCCAGACTCTGCGAAAGCTCGCGATAGATCAGGACGTTGCCGCCTGCGCCGTGAATGCAAAAGAAGGGGGGCCGCGAGCCATTTGGCTGGATCGGAACGAGAGATGACCAGCTCGATTCGGCCATATCTTGTTCGACAACCCGAGCGAGTTCCTCGATAGTTGGCGCTTCGAACAGCGTCGCTAGCGGAAGCTTGATATGAAAAGCCTTTTCAATTCGGGAGAAAAGTTGGACCGCCAGAGCTGAGTCGCCTCCGAGGTCAAAGTAGTTTTGGTTTATGCCAACATCTGCGACGCCAAGAGTTTCCTTCCAGATGCTGACGAGCCGTCCAGTAGCGTCCTCGGATCTTGCGGCGGGGTCGGCTGTGGGCGTTTTTATGGTCGTATCTGGCATTCTCAGATGCTTGGGAACACGATTCTACACAAGCCGTTTGGCAACCGCGGAGTCATTCGCATCTGTTGCATCTCAAGTGGCAACGGATGATCATCGCAAACCGATTACCACTACCGATTGTACCTTAAGTGTAGGTAACCACACTGGTTACGGCGCTGAGCCTGCCTGAATCCTTTGCCTCCGGAGACTCCACAGGGAAACTTTTTTTCCACGTATTCCCCATCGGATGCCCTTGGATTTCTCAGTTTCTCTCGCCGCCACGGGCGCTCGCCCTTCTATTCCCGATCGGTGAAGCCATCGAACGCCCGAATCCACCTTCTCCTTCACCCACCGCGCGCCTCACGGCCTGGATGTACAATCGCCGCATGCAAGTCTCGCAATTCTCTGCTCCTCCTCCCCACAGTCTGAACCTTGAATCTGATGAAATCCACATCTGGCGCGTTTCTCTAGATTGCGATGAACAAACCGTTCGCGGATTCCGCAAGCTGTTGGATCGGGAAGAACAGGCAAGGGCCGACCAGTTCGTCTTTGGTCGCGACCGGGATCAATTCATCGTTACTCGCGGTGCTCTGCGCCACCTCCTGGGCCAGTACGCAAAGTGTCCCCCAACGAATCTCAAATTTGGTTATGGTTCGAAAGGAAAACCGTCTCTAATGGCTAGCCCGCGGCACCCGTCAATTCAATTCAGCGTTTCACACTCTCACGCGCTGGCCCTGCTTGCGTTCGCAGCACGCTTACAACTCGGGATTGACGTCGAATCCATTCGCCCCGATTTCGCCACCGCCGAAATCGCTGAGCGTTACTTCTCCCCGGAAGAAATTGCCGAATTGCGCGCACTCCCGTCATCGCTCCAGCCTGAAGGTTTTTTTCTCTGTTGGACCCGCAAGGAAGCTTACCTGAAAGCTACGGGAGAAGGATTACATGTCGCGCTTCAAAGTTTCAGCGTCTCCTTGACCCCGGGAAATCCCGCGCGGTTGAACTCCCGCGACAGTTCCGTTTGGAGGCTTGTTTCTCTTGAACCCGCGCCTCGCTACGTCGGCGCATTAGTCGTAGAGGAACGCGGAGGGAATGTGCGCCTCTTTGATTTTCGAGAAGCCACCCCCGAACCGGCGGCGCACTGATCTATCTCCATGTTGTTGCGTCTTTGTTGCGCTTTAATCTTCCTTCTTCCGAGTCGCCTTCCAACGGCGCGTTTCTCTATCCATTCTTGTAGTTTTCCTTGTACCACGCCCACGTCCGTCGTAGCCCCTCCTCAAAGTTCACGAGAGGCTTGTATCCCAGAACCTTGTTCGCCAGCGTAACGTCAGCCTGCGAATCGTGGATGTCGCCAGCTCGGGGCGGATCGTGTTTCGGTTCAAGCTTCGCCCCGCTGATTCGCTCCAGTTGCCTCAACGCTTCATTCAGCGTGATTCGCGCGCCGGTTCCGCCGTTGAAAACCAGCCCGGAAGCACCCTCGGCCGTGCACGCGCGAAGCGTTTCATCCACCACGTTATCCACGTACGTAAAATCCCGCGATTGCTCTCCATCTCCGTATACCACCGGCTGTTTACCTTCTATTGCCGCGAGCATGAAGCGCGACAGCACACCCGAATACTGCGACGTGGGATCCTGGCGGGGTCCGAACACGTTGAAAAAACGAACCGATGCATTCTCGAGTCCGTACACGCGCCCGAACACCTGCGCATACAGTTCGCCCACGAACTTCGTAATGCCGTATGGAGAAATGGGCGCGGGCGTCATCGTCTCCTTTTTCGGAAGCACCGGCGTCTCGCCGTACGCCGAAGACGACGCGGCATACACGAAGCGCCGCACCTTCGCGTCACGCGCAGCCACCAGCACGTTCAGCGTGCCGCCAATGTTTATCGAATTCGTTTCGATCGGATTTTGCACCGATCGGGGAACCGAAGTTCTGGCGGCCAAATGAATGACATAATCAACCCCTTTGCACGTGGATTGAACGGCTGCCAAATCCGTGATGCTTCCTTTATGAAACTCAATCCTGTCTCTTACATCCGCCAGATTTTTCTCTTTACCTGCTGAAAGATCGTCAAGCACCGACACATCGTGGCCTCGCTTAACGATCTCGTCCACGATGTTCGAACCGATAAAGCCGGCGCCGCCTGTTACGAGGTAACGCAAAGTCGCGCCTCCTTCGCATTCATTCCGCGCGAGTATTTGTTCTATTCAGCCTTCAGAGATGCACCGCGAGATATTCGACTATAGCGTGCGAGCCGGGATCAGACAACGAGCGCCTGCGTTAGTGTTTTTCGAACAGACATGGCGAGAGCTTGTTTCTCTCCGCTTGGAATCGCATGACTTGGCGGCTCGATTCCGCTACGGGATATCCACCCAAACGGTGCACTTCTGAGGATCGGATTCCCCACCCTTTGTCTGCTCCGCCGTCACCGCCAGCAAATGCTTCCCAGGCTCGAATACCAGTTGTGGTGTCGTCGCAGTAATTCCGTTTACCATCCCGTGAGCTCCCTCGGGCACGGGAAAACTCATCAGCCTTGTCTTCTTCGCGATTCCTGCGGATATGTCGTACAAATTGAAGTTTCGCACACAGTTCCTTCCTTGTTTTGCCGGACACGCGGGGGTGACGGAAAAATCGTAGTTAAACTTTATCGAGATCGAGTGCTTCGAGCCGCTGCTTTGCCAACCCGCTGCAAACATACAAGCCATTACCAGCAAAATCGCCTTCATGCCCAGCCTCTCATTCCAAAATACCCCAAACCGTCGTCGAATTCGGAGGTTTCGCATCGCCGCTGTTTCAAGAATTGGCACGGATCCTCGCTTCGAGCTGGCTTAGTACCTCCGCAGCCCACGCCCGCTGGCGAAGAAAAAGCTAATCGCGACAACTCTGAATTAAAAATTGGTGCAACCCGCTGTCAATAAAGGAAATCCCCAAAGTCAATCGCAACAAAAACACGGCTTCCCTTTAGCCGTGTTTTCGCCCCGCCAGCATGAAATGCCTCTCAATCCACTCGTGCTACACTGGCGCTTTGTTGCCGCTTCTTGCGGGACGAGGGACAAAACCCTGAACGCCAGACCGTCCGCAACGTTGCCAACCCGTGCTTGGTCGAATCGGATTTTAATCGCGGCTCTCGGTGGCATTTTTTTCCTTACGCTTTACCCCTTTGAATTCTCACTCCAAACGACACTGCCGCCGGGCAGACCTCCTTTCTTCCTGGGTAAGACCAATAAGGGTGGCGGAACACTCGATGTCCTCCTTAACATTTGTTTGTTTCTGCCGTTCGGTTTTGGCCTTGCCGCAAAACTCCGCCGCAAAGGCAGACCTTGGCTTAAGACCCTGCTTTGCACTTATCTTGCGGGCGCATTTCTCTCCTACTCTATAGAATTTCTGCAAATCTACATCCCCGCTCGGGACTCGGGCTGGGAGGATGTTTTCACGAATTCGACGGGTGCGGCCCTCGGCTGGGCTCTGTTCCAGTTCGCGGGGACTTGCGTCTCCCATTTTCTATCGAACCTCGAAAAGACGATTCAGGCCCGTCTTTCACCACGCCGCGCCTTTCTTATCGCTGGCTTCGTTTTCGGCGCCTGGGCTCTCTATTCAGTCCATTTGCAGAAGCAATCAGATTTCGAAACCTGGACCCGGGATTCCTTCCTAGTTTTTTCCAACGATGCAACGGGCCGCCGCCCATGGAAAGGCAAGCTCCTTCGCGTGGATCTCTGGGATTCGGCCTTGTCCCCTGATGTTGCGCGAGCCCTCACCCGGGACAATTCGCAATTGCCCAATTCGGACGCTCCGCTTGTCAGCTTCAGTTTCTCCTCTTTGCCGCCCCGCCAGCAAGGCGCACAGCTTACGATTCCGTTTGCGGCACAAGTTCGCCAGCCGCAGGCAAATGAAAGCTCAGCGCAACCTGAATCTATGTTCGCTTCAAGTCGTCCGGTTGCGGATCTTGTAGAAAGACTCCAGCGAAAGAGCCAGTTTTCGGTCCGCGTTGTTTTCTTACCAGACGAAATCAGCGATCTCAGCGGTCGCATTCTTTGTCTCTGCGCCCCATCGGGTATCCCTGACCTGTTTCTGGGCCAGGATGGTACAGATCTGTTGTTTTGGTTTCGCAACAAACTCACCGTTCAGCGCCCCGGGGTCGCGTGGACGATTTCCAAACTCGTCACTCCCGGCCGAGAAATCGACCTGCTGTTTTCCTACGATGGATCAGACCTCCGTTTGTTTTCTGATGGCAGGAAGGTTCAGAACCGCTACTGGGGGCCGGGCACGGCTCTCGCGCTCCGCTTTCGCCACGCAAAGCAGGGCGAATTGAACGGCTATCGTGACATCTTTTATGCCCTCGTTTTCCTTCCCATTGGCTGCCTTCTTGGACTGGCGGCTCGAAGCCTCGTCTTTTCTCGATTTCGGGTCTGTCTATGTTTTTGTTTGGGCCTTTTGTTCGCCCCGATCTTTCTAGAGGTAGAACTAGCACTCCTTAACGGACGCGCCTTTTCGCCGACCAATTTTCTCCTGTCCGTGGGTATGTTGCTTGCGGGTGTTTCTTGGATTAGCGCGGATCCGGTTATTCAGTAGCCGGGGGGGGGGCCTGGATCCTATGGGCTGGGAATCGTGACTACTGCTTCGTTTGAAAAACCGCTCTCCACTCCGTTCGAATTCACCGCAGTCACAACGTAGTAGTAGATGGTATTGCTGATCGCTTGCACCGAAGAATCGACATACGAAGTCGCGGAAACTACGGCCGATATCTTCGAATACGTTCCTGCTTGCGTTCCACGATACACGTAATACCCTATCACGTTCGCCGTCGTGCTCGGGTTCCACTGTAGCCCCACCGTAACGGGCGACACATCGTTTGACTCGATCGCCTCGCCAGCCAATCCGGCCAGACCAATTTCGGTGGGTGAATCGGTAATGTTGCTCATCACTTTCACAGTCCCTGTCGCGCTGCCTTGTTTCGATGGGTCGAATTTCACGGCCAGCGTAATCGACTGACCTGGGCCTAGTGTCGTGCCTTTTCCTGCCCCGCTCACACTAAACCCACTCCCTGAAATCGATACTGCGGAAATATCCACATTTGAATTTCCGGTGCTCTTCAAAACCACGTCTTTGCTGCTCGATTTTCCCACCGCTGTCGCGCCGAACGTCAATTTTGGTGGCGTCACGGACAGGCTCACCACTCGCTTTTCGCCCTGGCCACTGAGGCCAATCGTCAAAGGCGAATCCGCCGCGTTGCTTGTGATCGAAATTTCTCCAGAGTCGCTCCCCGCTGCGGATGGCGCAAACGTAGCCGCAAACGTTGCGGTGCTTCCTGGACTCAGTGTAAGTGGAACGCTGAGTCCCGAGAGGCTGAATCCGCTTCCACTCGTCGCAACCTTCGTAATTTGTACGCTCGCGGTTCCTGTTGCCTGTATTTCAATCTGCTTCTTAACCTCGTTCCCAAGCACCACACCTCCGAAATCCGTAGACGCCGGCGTCACACTCAGTGAAGTCACAATCCCTTTCCCGAACACGCTGATTAGCATCGGAGTATCGGTAGCAGTTGTTGTTAGGGAAATGGTTCCTGCCAAGCTTCCTGTCGAACCGGGCGTAAACTCCGCAGTAAAACTTGCATCCTGGCCAGGCTCTAGTGTCAGGGGGACCGCAATTCCCTGCACGCTGAAGCCGCTACCCAATATCGAGACGTTTGTGATGCGCGCGCTCGCCGTACCAGTGTTCGTGATGGACACCGACTGATGTGCGGTCGCGCCTTCTGCTACGCTTCCAAAATTGATTGAGGCTGGAGTGATGTTCAAGTCTGCAACTGGAGGTGAGGAGCTGCTCGTGCCGGATCTGCCGTTGACCCCGATACAGCCAGCCATGCTCAAAGCTATGAGACACAGCAAGGCTCTTTGCAAAGTTCCTACCGAAGACAATATCTCACCTTGCGAGAGAATTCTGACGAGGCAGGTCGTTTTCGCCTCCGTCAGAGCTAAGTACGCAATCAGTTTGGAATGAGAGTCTTGTGGGAAACTACTGTACCTGAGTACGCGTACGGTACAGGTGATAGAAGCACAACGACCCCTGTACCACCGCGGAGATGAGGCAAATCATACGTCAAGCTCGCGTTCGCCGAGGCGAAGCGGGCCCTTATGGGACCGTCGCTGCGGCCTGATTTGAATCGCCGCTCTGGATCCCACTATTGTCCACGGCTGTCACTACATAGTAGTAAGTGATGTTCTGTCCAGACTGCACTGTGTCGTCTACATAAGACGTCCCCGAAACCGGCGAAGAAGAAATCAGCGCATAGCTTCCCGGGATCGTCCCTCTGTAGACGTTATAGCCAGCCACACTCGAACTTGTGCTCGCTGTCCACGCGAGTGCTATTGAGGACTGTGAACCGCCTGCAACTCCTGTTCCCGACAGACTAATTGAAAGCGGTGAGTTGGCGGCGTCGCTCGCAACCGTAACGCTGCCGCTGACACCCCCGGCTGAACTCGGATCGAACGAAATATTCAGTGTAGCCGTTTGATTGGGCGTCAGCGTCAAGCCGGACTGCACGCCGGATTCGCCGAATCCTGCGCCGGTCGATGTTACGTTCGATATGGTAACGTTGGCGTTTCCCGTATTCGTCAAGGTGACGTTCTGATTAGCTGTCGTCCCGTCGTTCACGTTCCCGAACGCCACGCTTGGGGCGCTCGCGCTTAGAGTGCGTGTGACACTCGCCCCGGTGCCCGCCAAGCTAATCGTCAGCGGCGAATTGGGTGCGTTGTTTACGAGCGAAATCGAGCCTGTAACGGCTCCAGTTCCGCTCGGATCGAACACAGCATTGAAACTGACCTGGTTTCCCGGCTGAATCGTGACGGGCGTCGAAAGCCCGGTCTCGCTGAAGCCGCTCGCACCGCCGATAACGGTTATTTGCGAAATGGTCAGTACAGAATTACCTGTGTTCGAGACTTGGATCGGCTGAGAATTCGTATTGCCGTCGGTCACGCTTCCGAAGTTGATGCTCGAAGGATTTGCACCAATCTCTGCTTGGCCACCTGTCCCCGAGATCGGGATGTTCAAAGGAGACACAGGCGAGTCATTCGCAACAGATATGTTCCCCGACATCGGCCCCGCAGCGGCAGGTGCAAACTCAACGGAAAATGTCGTGTTTGCGCCCGCAGCGAGTGTAGACGGCACCGATATGCCGCCCACCGTTATGCCAGTTCCAGAAGGCGTCACACCTGAAATGGTCACTGTCGCCGTTCCCAAGTTCGTTAGGGTTAGAGTCTTTGACGAGTTCGCGCCTACATTAATTGTTCCAAAGCTTAAACTGGTTGGAGACACTGAAAGACCTGGTGCCGTGCCCGTGCCGCTAAGCGTGATCGACATCGGTGAGTTCGAAGCATCGCTGGCAAGAGTGAAACTCCCGCTCGCGGCCCCCGAGGCTTGCGGGGCGAACTGGATTTGCACCATCACACCCTGACCCACGCCGATACTGCCTGAGGGAGGGTTGCCCAGCACGCTGAATCCAGTACCCGCTATCGTCGCCTGAGATATGTTGGCAGCCGCCGTCCCAGTGTTCGTAATCGTGACCGTGAGAGCCGACGTCGTACCCATCGGAACATTTCCAAAAGCCAAGCTGCTCGACCCCGCCGTCAGAACCGCTGTTTGGGGATCTTGATGCTGCCCCACCGACGCGGCACCCGTATAACCCGCACAGGCGGACAACCCACATGCCAGAGCCACTACCGCCAGAGTAAGCGCCTGAGATATCCATCCCGAAACTGAGTTGCCACTGCGACTTCCGGTCCTAAGCTGCGGAATCTGCGCCATTTGGCGCCCGATTCCCCCGTGCGTGAGGAGGGTCATGTCACGCACAGTCTATGAACCAGCTCCGGGCTCCATCTACTGGACAGCCGTCTAAAGATTGGGCAGTCCAGCGTTACTGTTCCCGCTTACCAGATCAAACCTGCCCTCATGAGGGGTTCAGTATGGAGTTCTAAGATGGTAAAGTATCCCTGTAAAGGTTTTATATTCAACTTCTTATGACGAACTTAAAAATGGGAATCCTCAGCGGATTCGCCTGTACTCTTAGGACAGGCCTTGCTTTGGCCCAATGGGCGAAAGACTAAACAGTCGTGCTGCTCGGCACGAAGGGCATGCACATTCATCCGGCAGAACTAAATATGTAGTACGACGGCGCCACTTGCGGCTCAACACGGGGTAGGCAATAATCCCCATTCCTAACACCTGCGCCGCATGCGACGTTTCGATACATTACTGCCCGGCGTCTTTGAACTCCGGCCAACCGTATTTCAGGATCCGCGCGGTTTTTTCATGGAGACCTATCACCGAGAGAAGTTCATCGCGCTAGGTATCGAAGATCTATTTGTGCAGGACAATCAGTCCAGGTCCTCCCAGGGCACCCTGAGAGGATTGCACTATCAGCTCAACCACCCTCAAGCTAAGTTGTGCCGGGTCACAGAAGGCGAAGCTTTCGACGTCGCGGTCGACATTCGTATTGGTTCGCCGACGTTTGGAAGATGGACAAGCATTGTGCTTTCAGCCAAAGCGCATAACCTTATCTACATTCCTCGAGGCTTCGCGCACGGCTTCATCGCACTTACCGAAAGTGTCCAATTTCTGTATAAGTGCAGTGATTTCTACGACCGAGATGACGAACATGGCATTCTTTGGAGTGATCCGGAACTTGCAATAGCATGGGGTATAACTTCGCCGATCGTCTCTGACAAAGACTCGAAATTCTCGAAATTATCGGAAGTTCCGCACCATTTCCTGCCTCGTTACGCAGCCAAATGACTGATCGAATCTTGCTAATCGGCAGGAATGGTCAAGTGGGGTCTGAGCTTGGCTGGCTCCTTCCCAGCTTTGGACAACTGACCACTCTGGGGCGAGAGCAACTCGATCTATCCAGACCAGCAGACATTCGCCGAATTCTTCACCAACTTCGACCCAGTCTAGTCGTCAATGCCGCGGCTTACACCGCCGTTGATAAAGCGGAAAGAGAAGAAGCACTGGCTCACGCGATAAACGCCCAAGCGCCCGCCGTCATTGCCGAAGAATCGAAGATAATCGGAGCCTTCCTCGTTCACTACTCCACCGACTATGTTTTCGATGGCATGCAGAAGGTTCCATACAAGGAGAGCGATCCGACCAATCCGCTCGGCGCATACGGCCGGACGAAGCTCGCGGGGGAACTGGCCATTCGCGCGTCTGGCGTGCCGCACTTTATCTTTCGCACCTCATGGGTCTATGACAGAGGCGGAAAGAACTTTTTGCTCACGATCCTGCGGCTCGCTTCGGAGCGCGAAGAATTACGTGTCGTCAACGATCAAGTCGGCGCACCTACATGGAGCCGCGACATCGCCGCAGCTACGGTTCGCATCATTGAATCATTGTCTCCGGCAGGCACTCGCCTTAGTTTCGAGGGACTCGCAAGGCACAGCGGCACTTATCACATGTCCGCAGCTGGCGAGAACTCCTGGTATGACTTCGCCGTCGCGATTCTCGACGAATGCTCGCGGGTCCATCCCAAAACAGAATGGTTTGCCGCCGCAACGGGCGGCCACCCGCTGATCACAAAGCGCGTGATACCGATCACGACAGCGGATTACCCCACGCCCGCGCGACGGCCTGCGTACTCGGTTCTATCGAACCACCTCTTCTTGCAAACGTTCGGTTTCTCGCTGCAGGATTGGCGCGCGCAGCTGTCGCGCGTTTTCCAGGCGAGCACCTAGTCCCACCTAACTCTTGTTGATGTCCTGCTTGTCCTGAAGTTTCTTAATGAAGCCGTGCAGAACGGGCTTGATCTGATCGGGCGCGCCGGGAAGAGCGGCGTTAGCTTCCTTCAGCGCCTTGTCGTAATCGCCCTGGCCGCTATAAACCCGCGCCATAGCGGCGTGTGCGCGCCAGTGATCAGGATATTTCTTGGCGAGATTTCGATAGACGCTGAAGGCCTCATCCTGCCTCCCCTCGCCCTGAAGCTGGCGACCGTAGGCATAGTACTGATCGGCAGTTGCCCGTTCGAGCGCTTGAGCGCGCAGGGTGGAGGCCTCGTCCTTGCGTCCCATAGCGTCAAGAATCTGGGATTTGGTCATCAGGTTGTCGTAGCGGTCTTCGATTTTGATCGAGTTGTCGCTGTATTTCAGCGCTTCATCCAGATCCGTTTTTTCCGCGAGTAAGTAGTTGGCCGAATCGTCCCAGGCCTGCCATTCGTACTGGGCGCGTCCGCGAAGCTGTTGGCGAAGGCTGGCCTCGACGACTTCGTGGACGTTAACGCCGACTTTGAAAGGAACGGCCAGTTTTTCCCAACGGAGAGTGATGACAGCGGAATCCGGCTTCAGGTCGTCGAAGTCGTACGTCAGCGCCTCGTGAAAGTCCGCGACCACGGGCTTGACTGTGACGCGCAAGGCGTCCTCTGCTTGATTGTAGGTAAAGCTGCCCCAGGCGCTACTGGTTTTCGAGAAAGCGAGGGTCCAATCGGTTTCGGTAGGGATGATGTGAAGGCCGTAACTGCCCGCGGAGAGCGACTGGCCTTCGACCGCCACGGGGTCGCTAAAAGAAATAACCGTGTTCTCGTTCGCCCCCGCGCGCCACGGCTGCCCGTAGGGTACGAGGTTGCCCCAGATTTTTCTGCCATTTACCAGAGGACGCGAGTAGTTGATGGTGATGTCGGTGATGCCGATTCGCTGGGTGAGAACGGCATGCTGGCTGGGCCTGGGCAAATCCATTAGGGCCGATTGCGCGCGTAGCGCAAGGGGCGCGGAGATTAGAGTGACGGTGAGCAAAATGGTTCGAAGTCTGTGCATAGAATCGCTCCTGGCAAGGATTTGAGGGAGAGCCTCCCATCACCACCGAAAAAAGGAACCTTGTTTGGCCAGTTAGACGCACCAGAAATCTCTTGGTTATCTCGGCTCCACGGCCAGAGCTTGGACCGGCTGCCAGGCTGAGCATCTGCGACGTGATATTCTGACGGGCCATGAAAAGACGACCCAAGCCTATTGTTCTAACGATTCTCGACGGGTGGGGTTTTCGCGCCGAAACCACGGGTAATGGGATCGCGCTGGCTCGCAAGCCCAACTATGACCGGCTGTTGCGCGAATTTCCTAACACGCTCATTCACACGTCCGGGCCTTTTGTGGGATTGCCTGAGGGCCAAATGGGAAACAGCGAGGTGGGGCACTTGAATATTGGCGCGGGTCGAATCGTGCAGATGGACATCACGCGCGTCGATCAGATGATCGCGAGCGGCGAATTCTATAAGCATCCCGTGTTGCTGGAAGCGATGAACAAAGGGCGCGAGGGCCAACTTCATCTGCTTGGCTTAGTGAGCGATGGCGGCGTGCACTCGCACATGGAGCATCTGTTCGCCTTGTTACGAATGGCGCGCGAGAATCGCGTCGAAAGGGTTTTCGTACACGGCTTCATGGATGGACGCGATACCCCACCGAACAGCGGCGTCGACTATTTGCGCCGGCTCGAGCAAAAGATGCGCGAGTTCGGCGTTGGGCAGATCGCCAGCGTTAGCGGTCGGTATTACGCCATGGATCGCGATAATCGCTGGGAAAGAATCGAAAAGGCATATCGAGCGATGGTTCATGGAGACACCGAGACAAAGTGGAGCGACCCGATCGCGGCCGTGAAGGCCAGTTACGAAAAGGGAGTCACAGACGAGTTCGTTTTGCCGGCGACGATTATCACCCGAACTGAATCGGGCAAGCCTGGCGCTCCCCGAGGGCTAATTCGTAACGAAGATGCCGCGATTTTCTTCAATTTTCGCGCGGATCGGGCACGGCAGATGACGCGGGCGCTGGTTGAACCCGGATTCAACAATTTCGCGGACTCCGCGCGGCCGGCGAACCTCACCTTCGCTGGAATGACCCAATACGAGAAGACATGGCCGTGGCTCCGCTATGTCCTGGCGCCTGAGAAACTCGAACACATTCTTGCGAACGTGTTCACCGAAATTGAATTTAAGAACCTGCGCGCAGCAGAAACAGAGAAGTATGCGCACGTGACCTATTTTTTCAATGGTGGCGTTGAAAAGCCTTTCCCGGGCGAAGACCGGGTCCTCGTGCCCTCCCCAAAAGTCCCGACCTACGATTTGAAGCCGGAAATGTCAGCGGCAGGAGTGGCTGACGCCGTCGTGAAGGGGATTGAAAAAGGCGACTTCGATGCCATCGTGATGAACTTCGCGAATGCAGACATGGTAGGCCATTCGGGAAAATTAGAGGCAACAATCAAGGCCGTGGAAACCGTGGACCAATGCCTCGGCAGGATTTTTCAAGCGTTGCGTCCTCGTGGCGGCGCCTGGATCATTACCGCTGACCACGGCAATGCCGAAACCATGATCGACCCTGTTACAGGGGGACCGCATACGTATCACACAACCAACCCTGTACCCTTTATTCTTGTGAGCGAAGACGGCCACACTCAACTGAAACCGAACGGCTCGCTTCGCGACATCGCGCCGACCATGCTGGGCATTCTGGATGTCAATGAGCCGCGGGAAATGACCGGACACGACCTCCGAGTTTCCACGATCCCCTAGTCGGATGCCCACGGTTCAGGGTCAGCGGAGCGGATGAACGCGGTCCAAGTCCAAATTCAGCTCGAGGACGTTTACGCGGGGCTCGCCAAAGAATCCGAGCTGGCGATCTTCTGTGTGTTTCTTTACCAACGCGGATACCTCCTGCTCCATCATGCCGCGCTCGCGAGCTACACGCGGGCTTTGAAAGTTTGCCGCTGCGGGAGAAATATCCGGATCCAGTCCTGAGCCGGACGCCGTGGCGAGATCAATCGGAACCGGTGCAGAAGGATTTTCAGCTCTTAATGTGGCTGCGGTAGCGGAAACCCGATCGATCAACGCCTTATTAGTTGGTGCGAGATTCGATCCGCTCGAATTTGACGCGTCATACCCCGAGCCTGCCGATGAGGGTCGGGAATGGAAATATCCGGGCGCAGTAAAAGGCTGGCCGATGAGGTGCGAGCCAACAAGTTTGCCGCCTGAGCGAATCAATTCGCCGTTTGCCTGGCGCGGAAACCACCATTGAGCGAGTCCCGTAACGGCAAGCGGATAGACGATCCCGAGCAGTATGGTGGTCGCCACCGTCATCCGGACCGCAATGTGGAAATTCTTCTGCATTTTCACCTCACGCCAGACCAATTCGCGTTATAAGCATGTCGATCAGCTTGATCCCAATAAAAGGAGCAATGATTCCCCCAAGTCCATAAATCAATAAATTGCGGCGCAAGAGCGCCTCAGCACCGATGGGGCGATAGCGGACTCCGCGCAGGGCGAGCGGCACGAGAATAATGATGATCAGCGCGTTAAATATGACGGCTGAAAGTACCGCCGACTGAGAGGTCCTGAGGCCCATAACATTCAGGATATTCAGTTGCGGAAAAGCGCCGGCAAACATAGCGGGGATGATGGCGAAATATTTTGCGACATCATTGGCAACGGAAAAAGTAGTGAGCGCGCCGCGGGTAATGAGGAGCTGTTTGCCGATCTCAACGATTTCGATAAGTTTGGTGGGGTTCGAATCCAAGTCAACCATGTTGCCCGCTTCTTTAGCAGCCTGAGTTCCTGCATTCATGGCCACACCGACGTCGGCCTGAGCAAGGGCGGGAGCGTCATTCGTTCCGTCTCCGGTCATCGCAACGAGTTTCCCCTTTGCTTGCTCGCGACGGATCAGCGCGAGCTTGTCCTCGGGTTTGGCCTGAGCGAGAAAATCATCCACGCCGGCCTCACGCGCGATAGCTGCGGCCGTCAATGGATTGTCGCCGGTAATCATCACAGTGCGAATTCCCATGGCGCGAAGCTGATCGAAACGTTCGCGCATTCCTCCCTTGATAATGTCCTTGAGGTGTATCGCCCCGAGGACGCGGCAGTCCTCAGCGACAAGCAATGGTGTCCCACCCGAGTTCGCAATCGCCTTCACAGCTTCGTCGACTTCTGGCGGAACGCGATTGCCGTTCACCGAGCAGTATTTGGTGATTGCGTCCGGGGCGCCCTTGCGAATCTGACGGCCATCGAGATCGACGCCGGACATTCGAGTCGTAGCGGAAAACGGAATGAAGTTCACGCCGTAAGGCGAAAGTTCGCGTCCACGCAGACTGTATTTTTCCTTCGCCAGTACCACGATGGAGCGACCCTCCGGAGTTTCGTCGGCAAGGGAAGCAAGTTGAGCGGCGTCGGCAAGATCCTCTTCTTTAACGCCCGGAGCAGGGATTAGGTCGGTCGCGCGGCGATTTCCGAGAGTAATGGTACCGGTTTTGTCGAGAAGCAAAGTATCTACGTCTCCCGCTGCTTCGACAGCACGGCCCGACATGGCGAGAACGTTGCGTTGCACGACTCGGTCCATGCCTGCTATGCCGATCGCGGATAGCAAGCCACCAATCGTCGTCGGAATCAAGCAAACCAGTAATGAGACGAGCACGAAAACCGATTGGGGCGATTGCGAATAGATCGCCATCGGCTGGAGCGTGACAACGGCAAGCAGAAAAATGATGGTCAGACCAACTAAAAGAATGTTCAAAGCAATCTCGTTTGGCGTTTTCTGGCGTTCGGCTCCCTCGACCAGTTTGATCATGCGGTCTAGGAATGTCTCACCAGGATTGGAAGTAATCCTGACTTTTATCGAGTCGGACAAGACCTTTGTTCCGCCGGTAACAGCGGAACGGTCTCCGCCGGATTCGCGAATCACAGGAGCGCTTTCCCCGGTAATCGCGGATTCATCCACGGACGCCACGCCTTCGATTACTTCGCCGTCACCGGGGATGAACTCGCCGGCGCTCACCAGGACCATGTCTCCCGCGCGGAGCTTTGACCCCGTGACCTCTTCGGTGCAACCGTCGGGCCGCAGACGGCGAGCGACGGTCTCAGCGCGGGCCTTGCGGAGCGTTTCTGCCTGAGCCTTGCCACGCCCTTCGGCCATCGCTTCGGCAAAATTCGCAAACAATACGGTGAACCAGAGCCAGAGCGTGATCTGCGTGGAAAACAACAGGGCTCCTGTGCGCTGATGAAGCTCCCAGAATAGGTCGGCGGTGGCGACGACGGCGCCTACCTCAACAACGAACATGACCGGATTTTTCATCAGCGTGCGAGGGTTCAACTTGATGAAAGAGTCCTTCAGAGCCGAGGTTACGATGCCCCACTTCCAGAGTGATTTGCGGTTTTCTCCGCCCAGCGTGGTAGCCATGTCAGAACACCTTTCCGGCGTGCATGAGCAGGTGCTCGAGGATTGGTCCCAGGCTCAGCGCAGGGAAAAAGGTGAGCGCACCGACAATTAGAATCACGGACACGAGAAGAAACGTGAAGAGTGGTGTGGTGACCGGAAAAGTGCCGGCGGATTCGGGAACGAGCTTTTTTCTGGCAAGGTTCCCGGCGATCGCGAGAATCGGAATGTGCGAGATGAAGCGACCAAGGAGCGTTGCAAAGCCCGTCGTCACGTTGTACCAGATCGAATTCCAGTTGCCGCCCGCGAAGGCCGATCCGTTATTCCCTGTGGCGGACGTGAAAGCGTAGAGAATTTGCGAAAGGCCGTGCGGCCCCGGATTAGAAATGCCGGCGATGCCAGCTTTTGAAACAAGCGAAATCGCGGTGAAGACCAGAATCGTCACACAAAAGACCAAGACAGAAAGCATGGCCATCTTCACGTCGTAGGCTTCGATTTTTTTTCCGAGGTATTCCGGAGTGCGTCCCACCATCAGGCCCGCAATGAAAACAGAAAGCACGACGAAGACGATCATCCCGTAAAGTCCGGCGCCAACACCCCCGAACACCACTTCGCCGAGCATGATGTTGATGAGCGGAACCATGCCGCCGATGGGCGTGAATGAATCGTGCATCGCGTTCACAGCACCGCAACTGGCGTCCGTAGTCACCGTTGCGTAGAGAGCGGAATTCGCGATGCCGAAACGTACTTCTTTGCCCTCCATGTTGCCGCCAGATTGCGTCGCCGTGGTCGTCTGATCAATTCCCTGCAAAAGTGGGTTGCCTCGAGCTTCGGCCGCGTAGGCTACGGACGCTCCAACAGCAAAGAGAACGGCCATCGCGGCCCAAACGGCCCACCCATGATGCTGCGAACCCGTCATGCGTCCCAGCGTGTAGGTCAAGCCCGCAGGCACGGCAAAAATTAGAACGAGCTGCAGGAAATTCGCGAACGGCGTGGGATTCTCAAAGGGATGGGCGCTGTTGGCGTTGAAAAAGCCGCCGCCATTCGTGCCGAAAATCTTTATGGCTTCTTGTGAAGCCACGGGCCCCTGAGCGATTACTTGATCTGTGACGGTTTGCGTCGTGGTCTTCCCGTCCGCGCCGACTTGCTGCACGGTTTGCGGGTTCAAGAGATGCGCGACGTCGTAGGGCCTGAGGTTCTGTACGACGCCCTGCGAGACGAAGACGAGAGCGACCACCAGCGATACAGGAAGCAGGATCCAGAGGATCGCACGGGTGATGTCCACCCAAAAATTGCCGATCGTCTCGGATTCACGCCGAGCCACGCCGCGAACCAGCGCAATCGCAATGGCTATTCCGACAGCGGCGGAAATGAAGTTGTGGTAAGCCAGGCCGGCCATTTGCGTGAAATAGGACATCGTGGTTTCAGGAACATAAGCCTGCCAGTTCGTATTCGTCGTGAAAGAGGCTGCTGTATTGTAGGCAAGGTCCGGCGGAACCGAGGCGAGGTGTTGAGGATTCCAAGGAAGCCAGTGCTGAAGGCGCTCCATAAGGTAGAGAAGGAGCATAGTGACGCCGCTGAAGAGAAGCATCGCGACGGTATATTCGGTCCAAGCCATTTCGGTTTTTTCATCGACGCCGGTGACTCGGTAGAGCAGGCGCTCAATGGGCCGCAGGAGGGGATCGAGGAAAGTTTTGTCTCCAGAAAATACTCTAGACATGAAAATACCCAGCGGTTTCGTTAGCGCGAGGATCACCAGAAGAAAGAATCCGATTTGTAACCATCCGTTGGGGGTCATGTCAGAACTTCTCCGGCCAAAGCAGCGCCGCAAGCAGGTACACGAGCAGCAAAATGGAAATAGCTAGCAGGAGGGTGTTGCCCAGCATCGTCGCTCCTATTTCAGGCGGTCGCAGGCCCAAACATAGGCGACTGCGACCACGAAAAATGCAATTGTGCAAACAACAAAAACAAGGTCACTCATCGCTTCGCCTCACTGGCATAGCGGGACCGCTTAGAAGTTCCTCACATAGCATTCGGCAAATCACCAGGCACCTTCCTTCTGTCCCCACCACCAGATAATTCCCACTGTCGCCGTATCTTGCTGCTTGGCGAAAACACCCTGGACATCGGTGAGAAACGATGGCTGATTCGAATAATCGCGCCGCCATTCGTACCGCATCAGGAATCCGGGTGCCACAGTGTAGTCGAACGTAACTGTGTTTTCCTTCAGCGCTTGAGTGAGGCCGCTGAAAAGTCCGCCACGATCGGACATGTATTCGGCACGAGTGGCTAGCGCCAGCTTGGGAGTGAACTGGTATTGCAAGTATGCGGCGCCGCCTGCGACGTGCGATGGCGCCGAAAATTCGCCGGGCGCCGAGTTTCTCCATTCACGCTCAATGTACCAATCGCCTTCCAGGGAAAGGGTGAGTTTCGGAGTCACGTTCCACGTTGCATAGCTGTCGAAAATATTCGTGCGTCCATTGGGTGCGGGCCGAATGGCCTCAAAGCAAAGTCCCGGCTGAACGGGAATTGGGCAGTCGCTCACTGGAGCCGCAACTCTGTCGGGGTGCTCTTGCCCAAGGTAGTAGTTCAAGGTCCACGTCAATGACTTCGTCGGCTTCGCCGTAAAACCGAACAGCTCGTCTTTGAAACCATTGGTAGCCTCGACTTGATTGGTTCCATTTACCACCCAGTAGTTCACAGCGAATTTGTCACTGATCGGAATGCTCGCGCGTAGGCCCATGTGGTAGAAGGGCAGAAAGTCGAACCAGAATGCTCGCGAATAGTTCATTTGATCTTTGGTGTAGTTGCCCTCAATTCCTAGAGAACTGCCCCATTTACCGAAGTCCACGGTCACGCCTCGGCCGAACGGGATGATGTAGGTACCGTAAACCTGGAAGATGTTTCTGTATATGTCGGGGCGCGGCTCATTCAGAGGATTTCCTTGAAGGGTGTCGGTCGCCTGACCGAATTGCAGATCTAGTCGGCCACCCCAGCGCCGGCCCTCATCCAGATCTGGCGGGTGGTCGAAAATGACGCTGGCCTGGTTCAGGCTGAACTCGTTGCTCAACACGTCATAGGCGCGCAGCAAGTTGACGCGACCGACGGGAGAATTGAAGTTGTATTCATAGTAGGTGTCCAGCGAAAGGTCGAGCGTGGTGTCATGGAGGAAGTCGAGAGTTTGCCTGTCTTGCGGCTGCAATGGATTCGCTTGCGGTGTCGTTGCCCGCAACGCAGCTGGATCGGCCGTTGAGATGGCGTTGGCGCCGCCGAACTGCGCCGCCTGTGCCGCATCCGTCGTCGACGGAGAGAGCGGTGGCATAGGCGCGGACGACTCGGATGCGCGCGTTTGCGATTGAAGCTGCTTCACGATAGCCTTCAACTCGGCGACTTCCGTTTCAAGTTTGTCAATGCGCCCTTGCATCGACTCCGTGCTTTCCGTGGGTTCTGCGGGAACGGCCGGAACATTCGATTGAGCCCGCGCCGCGCAAGCAAAAACGCCGATCGCGATAAGCGCAAACACACAGGTAAAAGAACCTCGTGTCGAAACCCTCGTTTTCATCACCCACCTCAATAAGTGAAATCGCGAAATCTGAAACCGCTTTTCGCGAGCACGCTAAGTTTAGTGGTGGGCGTACTGTCTTCAGCAAGTTTTTCTGTGGCCAACCATAGTCCGTCCCACTAGAACTTCACGAGTAAGGCCAAATCCAGGCGATTCTCGTCCCGACGCAGATCCGGACACCAAGTGTTCGCCATTCCCATGCAGGTAGAACCCGGCAGTGACACGAAGGAACCCGGGTTCCCATTGTCACCGCCCGGCGGTGTGATCCCGCCAGCGCCCGTAAAGTATGGGACGTTCGCTGCTCGATGATCGAACTCCCACCGGAATATCACGTACTGTGAAGGCATGTAATCGAATGTGGCGGACGCATCCCAGGCCTTGAACGGCTGGCCAGGATTTTCAGTGAAGTAGGGCGTGCCGGAAATTGCTGTGGCGCCGTTGATGGGAGGCAGCAACACGAGATAGCGGCCGGGATTATTGATTTTGCCGCCACCAAGGGTCAGCCCGAACTTATCGCGGTCAAACCACCAGCGGTTATATAGCATGAAGCCCAGAAAGCTCTGTTTGGGTCCCTTCGCCGAATCGGTATCGCAACTCACGCCGCCACCATGCTCGCAACCGGCGTCGCCTGTGAGCGAAAACGCCATCTTATCCAGAGCGTTGTCGGGGCGATCGTAGTACTTGATCTCGAGACTGTCGTCGGTGTGATAACGGACCCGTCCGGGGAAACCCAAATCGTCCTCCCCAAAGGCATATTCATTGCCGAGCAACTCCATCCAACCGGTTGGGCGCCATAGAATCTGCATTCCAAAGCCCGGCCGGTTATTGAAACGACCATAGGACTGCCATCCATTGATGAGCCACGGCTCGATCTTTAATTTGTCCGAAGGAAATATCTGTACGCGCATTCCGTTGAAGAACCACGGAGTATTCGAGGAAACATAGGACGGCTGATAGGCCCAATTGTCGAAATTGTAGTAGCTGAATAATCCGATGTACGACATGAAGATTCCAGCTTGGACATTGACTCCGTGAAGCCAGTTGAAGTGATAGCCGCCGTAAGCCTCGGAAATATAGCGATACGCAGTATCGAGATCCCAACCACCACGCGCGGGGCTGGCATCATTCCGCGGAGTGGTCTCTGAATACATCCCGAACTGCGTCATGACGCGTGCCTGTACATTGTCGAAGTGGAAGTCGCCACCCACTCCGAGCTGCGTCACTTGAAATTCCTGGGACCGGAAAACCTCGCTCGATCCGCCGATCGTGTCATCTGCGGGATGATTGAAGTCGTAGATATAGTCGACGTCGGCGCGGATCTCTGGAGTGAAAAACTTTGTGTCGAGCGGTAGTTCTTTCGGGCCGCCGTTTCCGTTCAGCCAAGTAAAGTCGGCAAAGGCGAATGGCTCGGTTTTGGCAGACGCATCGTCCCCGGCAGCCGCATCCGGGGTGACGCCAACGTGGATCGGGTCGTGCGCTGCTTCGGGATCCGGCACCGCTGCTGCCTCAGGCCCGGCTGAGCGTAACTCGGCGCCTGAATTGCCGGCTGCCGGCTGAGAGGACGAAGAAGCGGCGCCCGCTGCAGTTTCAGTCTCGTCGGTCTGTTGCTTCAACTGAGTCTCGAGTTCAGCGATGCGCGCGCGCATCCGATCAAGTTCCTCGAGAATCGCCGCGTTCGGACTCGCCTTCTGATGTGCGGCCGTAGCTCCTGTTCCGGCGCTTGCATGTGCACCAGCGCCATCGGCAGTCTTCGAAGTCGTGGCTGCCGTGGGAGAGTCTGTGGAGGCCGTCGCGCGTGAGTCACCCCCCGGCGTCGATTGGCCGAGCGCCCTTTGAGCAGAAATACAAAAGAATCCCGTCAACAGAGTCGTGCCAAATAGCGCTCTTACCACCAACTTGTACGTAGTCATGTTCATATTCAGCCTTCCGATTCGATCTTCGCTCTAGCGACCGAAGCGCGCCTTTCATGTTTGATGGATGCGCCCCATCAGCCCTTTGGCACACTGGAGATGAGTCGGGTCGTGAACTCCCCAGCAAAAACGAAACCTCACCGTGTTTGTAGCAAACGAAAACGATACCTGGCTCGCATCAGGAAGACATAAGCGACTCATAAGGATTTCATAAGCCTCATCGGCGACGGGCTAGCCTCCGGACATGAAGATAGCGGCTCGAAACAGCCCATTGAATCGCAATTGTCACTTTTTCTAGGCGCTGGCATCCGATAGAGGGGATAACGACCCCTTATATGACTGAAAGACACAGAGTTGTAATTGTGGGCGGCGGATTCGGAGGGCTTAGCTTGGCGCAGTCTCTCAAGAATGTCCCTGTGGACGTAACTCTTCTCGACCGCGCAAACTACCATCTTTTTCAGCCTTTGCTCTATCAGGTGGCCACTGGATCGCTTTCACCCGCGAATATTGCCGCTCCTTTGCGGCAAGTCCTACGGCGGCAGCAGAACACCACGGTGTTCCTGGCCGATGTGACCGACATCGATACCACCAGAAAGCGTGTCATTTTGAGCGATCGCGAGATCTCTTACGACACCTTGGTAGTGGCCACAGGATCGAGCCATCAGTATTTTGGGCACGATGAATGGGGAAAATACGCACCGGGGCTGAAGACAATTGAAGATGCCACAGCTATGCGCAGTCGCATCCTCCTTGCCTTCGAGGCGGCAGAGCGCGAGAAGGATCCTGAGGAACGCAGAGCTTGGTTGACTTTTGTCATCGTGGGTGGTGGACCGACCGGCGTCGAATTGGCGGGTGCGCTCGGGGAAATTGCCAATGACACTCTGCGACACGACTTTCGCGACATTGATCCCTCTAGCGCGAGAATTCTCCTTGTGGAGGGCTCAGACCGAATTCTCCCGCCCTATCCTCCGGAACTTTCACAGAAGGCGCAGGCGATGCTGCAGCGGCTAGGTGTCACTGTTTGTACCGGGACAATGGTAACAAGCATTGAATCCGACGCAGTGACAGTCCATAGGGGCCAGCACACCGAAAAATTCAGAACCCGGACAATATTGTGGGCAGCGGGAGTGGCCGCGTCTCCCTTGGGGCAGGCCCTCGCGAAAAGCATCGGAGCGCCAGTCGACAAGGCCGGCAGAGTCGTAGTACAGCCAGACTTGACGGTGCCGGGGCATCCGGAAATCTTCGTGATTGGTGATCTGGCGAATTTCAGCCACCAGAACGGGAAGCCGCTCCCCGGAGTTGCGCAGCCGGCGATTCAAGAGGGGCGCTACGTAGCGAATGTAATTAAGAGCCGGCTGAGCGGAGCTACTGAAGCCCTGAAACCGTTTCATTATGTCGATCGGGGCAACTTAGCCGTCATCGGCCGCGGTGCAGCAGTCGCAGATCTGCTCAAGATTCGGCTTTCTGGTTGGCCCGCATGGTTGATTTGGATCTTCATTCACCTGGTCAACATAGTGGAGTTTCAGGACAAGATTCTAGTGCTTTTGCAGTGGGGCTGGCTTTACCTCAGCTACGATCGCTCCGCTCGGCTGATAACAGGACGCGACCCGTCGAAGCTCGACTTGCTCTAGATCTGCGGCGACACTAACCATGCGCGCGAATTCTGCCCGCCCGAATTGCGCGTAACAGGGCCTCATGGTCGCGCTCGGTCTGATCGGCATACTTCACAGCGAACTTCGAAATCGCGATATCGAAAGAATCGTTCTTCCCCAAATATCCGGCAATCATGGCCGGATCGCCGGTTCGCGCGTGTGCTCGCGCCAGGGCCCAGCCGCAAACCTCCGCATATTCGGCCCAGTCCGTCTTCGGCAGTTTTCCAAGCTCAATTTTCATCCTCATGTCTCGGAGCTGGCGAAAATAGTAGTCGTTGCCGGCATCGTCGCGCGTCCACCCGAGAAAAATATCACTAGCGGCTTGCAGCATTCGCTGCCCCGTCACCACGCGCTCGCCGTGGTTATCATAGCGGCTCTTCCCCACGTACGACTCGAGCACCGAGGCATTGGCCTGTTTGAACTGCAGAAACAGCGGATCATCATTCTCAGCCATGAGAAGCATGCAAGCGCAGCGCGTACCCACGCTGCCAACCCCCACCACTTTCCGCGCCATGTCAACGATGTGATAGCGGTCGAGAATGATCCGGCGTTCGTCGGGCAGCGTCTGCCGGTAGCGTTGAAACATGTTCCCAATGAATTTTGTCCGACGTTTCATGCCGGGAGGATGGTAGACAAGGGGAGGTCGATCTAAAATCCTGACGCGCCCGTGCTTCCTCTCGGCCAGTTGCGGAAGCGCGTGCCTAGCGGTTTCCTTTCGGGCCTCGGCCTCCGCTTTCCTCCAACGTTTTTTCGACGAAGGTGATCGTCCCTCCTCAATCAAAATCTCGGCGTCCAACTGGGAGTACCAAACATCCAGCGCGCACATCTGGGCATACCGGCGCATGCGCTTGCGATAGGATTCGATGGCTGCCTGTGCGACGTCGGCGCAATCCCGGTCGCGAATTCCAAGATCTCTCCCGCTGAGTACGATGCTTGCCGCCAAGCGCTTCACGTCCCATTCCCACGGCCCAGGCAAGGTTTCGTCGAAATCGTTGATATCGAAAACCAGCCGGCGCTCCGGACTCCCGAAACCGCCAAAATTCGCGATGTGGCAATCGCCGCATACCTGAACGCGAAGCCGCGTGACCGGTGTATGCCAAAGATCAAAAGCCATGAGTGCCGCAGCGCCGCGATAAAATGCGAATGCCGATTCGCGCATGCGCTGGTAGCGGATGGGCAGCAGCTCCTTAATCCTGCCGCGATCGTGATGCTGTAGAAATTGAATGGGGTCGGGCCGATTTGCCGCCGGCTTCCACTTGGCGTGACTCGAACGCGGGACTTTTTCTCGCAGCGTCCGCCCGAAGTTCAACTGCTCCTTGCGGCTTGCCTTCGCATGAAATGACGAACGTTCACGCGCACGGACAGACTTCTTTCTGCCCTCGGGTTCGTCCGTTTGGCTTTGTCCTGGTGTGTGCGGCATCTCAGGCTGCGGCAACAAACCTTGGTGTTATGGCGGAGGGGGTGGGATTCGAACCCACGAGACCCTTTCGGGCCTAACGGTTTTCAAGACCGCCGGTTTCAACCGCTCACCCACCCCTCCACTTCCGGCGAGCGCTGAAACATTTTAGCCCACGAGTGCACCCAGTGTCTGCTAAGGGGATTCGAATTGTGATCTTGGTCTGTCATTCGGAATGAGTGGCGGCTCCTTTCTTTGGCATGTGGAAGTAATTTCGGTCACTCGGATGAGTTTTGTTGATTCGGCCGGAGTTGCGGAATTTTCTGCCAAATCGAGTTCGGTCAGAAAGGCGGCCGCGGAGGGTGAGCAGCGACAGAAACCTGGAAACCAGGGTGTGGTTTGAGTATCGAGTAGACTGGACAGCGTTGTTGCAGAGATTGGAGTTAGATGCGTTTCTACTCGTACCGTGTGTCGAGAGAATTTGGCGACTAGAGGTGGAAATCGAGAGACCTGGGGTTTCCGCGACATCGCCCTTGAGCCGCCTCCTTCCGTCTTAGCGGCAGGAAAATCGACGAATGATACCGCCGAAGCGATAAGTAATCAATCCGTAATACTACGGTAGATGGTACTCACGTGACTGCCCTCGGGGGGTGGGATCGCAGATCTACTTTGGCAAAAGACCCACGCCGTTTCAGTTTGCGCCATTCTCCAGCGGTTGGTTGGTAGCAACTGCCGGAGAATGGCACCTTACTGCCTACGGCGGACTAAGGAAGGGCGTCGGCAATCTTCATGCTCAGTTCCCGATTCTCACTGCTGACTGAGTACATTCGTTCGCTCGTGTTTCGGACAACAGTCGCCCGCTTTACTGCACCCCTGTCATCAAGCTCCTCAATCAGCATCGCTGGACTCGTTTGTAGCGACACCTCCTGAATATTCACGACCGCATCAGGTGGAATGTCGAGGAACCACGCTGGATTGGCTGCAAACCTCTGCGCCATGGCATGCGCTTCCCACGAAGAAACCCCAATGCTCCGGAATGCCACCTCGGCGAAATGCTCTAACGGAAAACCGGAAGCAATAAAGAGTTCCATCGGCCGTGCCTGCAGGATATGAACACGGTCGGGATAGTTCAGCTCCACGATAGGTCCGATCTGGGTACGTAATTGAACGCCTTCCCATTCAGCCGGAACCTGCACGTCACTTGCTTCCACCCTGACGAGAGCGGATTCGATATCGCGGACGTGGATTGTTTGTTCAACCGAGATCGGACCAGTGATCGTGATGCTAGGATTCGCACGTAAAACGCCGGGCGCGGGTAGGTACGGCCTGAAGCCTGCTTTGCGTGCAGCTTCCTCCATATCCTGGGCGCTCTGCTCCAGACCGTTGGTTGTTACCTGCATCTGGAGCGGCAACTTCGATAGATCGAGCCGAACAACCTCGACGCGATTCAAAATAAGCCGGTACCAGAGTTGTTGAGCGAGCGCCCTAGTCGCCGGAAGTGCAAGTACCGCGATGCACGCTGCAGCAGTGGCGGTGGCAACTGCGATCCACCTCAACGAGTGATTTCGCTTCTCCAGCTTGGAGGCAAGCAATGCGCGCCCCCTCGCGACGTTTGGACTCCAGCGTGGTTCGAGAGTTGCGAGGCGGTCGGCGATCCACTGATCTTTATGATTCGTTTCCATATCGTTTCAAATACTCCTTCTGGAACGCTTCTTGAGCACGTTTGACAAGACTTCCAACGTAGCCGGGATTCACAGCGAGAGAGACGGCAATCTCCTGATAGCTGAAGCCTTGGCTCCACAGCAGCAACAGCCCCGCATGCCGGCGACTCAAAGCTCCAAGCACGCTTCGCACCCTGTGCTGCTCAGCGTTGACGGCGTACAAGTGCTCCGGGGTTTTCGGCGACTCGCGGACAAAACTGAAAAGGCGCTCGAATCGGCTCCATCGTGTCTGGCGTCTTAATTCGTCCAAAGCCTCACGTACGGCAGTCCGATAAAGCCACCCCTCCGCGTGCTCTCCATGTGCCTGAGGATTTCGCCACCACTTCAGAAAAACGTCCACTGCTAGTTCCTCCGCGCGGGCTTGGTCGTTGATGACCCTGCCAATGACGCGGGCTATGCGCTCATAGTGAGCACGAAAGATTGCATCCAGTCCTTCGGAATTTGAGACTTCCATCTCTCTCAGTTCGGCCATGCTTCCTGCGTTCACATACCAAGAACGAATCCGGCCCGAATTTTGTGGCAGCGAGTGCGACAAAAAGCATTTGGGAGCAGCCCGCCTTCTCCCAAAGATCCACAATTTACAATACTTAGCTTGAACTTGGTCGCGTATCCAAGCATGGGAACGGCATCGACAAATTGCTCCTGAAGGGTTTGTCGCCAACCTGGAAGTTTGGAAGTCTGGCGGACGCGCAGGCTATTACCGACGAGGGAGCGGCGCCCGTGCCGCTGGGAAGGGAAAAGCCTGATATGATCGCCAATTTCGGTCAGTCCGAGAACGGTGGATATGGAGTAGCGCGCGGGATGAATAGGGCATGCACAATTTGCGAGAAGAGGCCGGCGAAGCGGTTTTGTCCGGCGAAGGGCGAAAAGATCTGCGCGATTTGCTGCGGCGAGCAGCGCGAAGTGACCATCGATTGCCCGTCTGATTGCGCTTACCTAATCGCGGCGCATCGCTACGAGGCCGAGCATCGCAAGCCGATCCCGCCCGAGGAGTTTCCGTATCCCAACGTCGAGTTCCCGGTGGAGTTTGTGTACGAGCGCTGGCCGATCGTGGCGGGACTTGCGGGCACGATCATCACGTTTCAGACGCAGAACAAGGAAGCAAACGATGCCACCGCGCGACTCGCGCTCGAAGCTCTGATCGAAACGTATCGCACGCTAGGCGCAGGAATCTATTACGAACGGCCGCCGGATGCGCCGCTGGCTCGCGCGCTCTACGGCCAAATCACCGGCTTCCTTCAGGAATTTCGCAATGAGCAAGCGAACCGCACGGGTTTTCCGCCGGTGAAAGACTCCGACGTATTTCAATTGCTCGTTTTTCTTCTGCGGGTCCGCAAGCAGGAGACGAATGGACGGCCGCTCTCGCGTGCATTCATTGGATTCCTGCGCGCGCGGTTCGGCGTGCCAGCGGCAGAGAAAAAAGAAACGTCGCGGATTATTGTGCCGTAGAGGAAGAAACCTTACCGCAGAGACGCAGACGACGCAGAGAAATCATCACTCGTCGAGCGCGAGAGCGAGTTGCGGCGAGCGCCATGGCTTCGTTGAACCGGGCACGGGACGCGAGCCGAGGCCGTATTTCCCGCGAAGGCCGTCGATCAACGCTTTGATTCGCTTCCGGTATTCCTCTGGAGCATCGCCGTATCCGTGATAGAAGTCGCGATAACGCTTCGCCAGCCGCGGAAACTTCGCATCGAGAAAAGCCAGAAACGGTTTCCACGACGCCGGCATAAGAAACAATACATTCGCGGCGAGCCACTCTGCGTTTGCGTCTCGCGCCGCGCGCACCAGTGCCTCGAGATCTTCCTCACGATCGGTGAGGCCCGGGATTATGGGCATGGCGTTCACGCCTACAGCGATTCCCGCTTCGCGCAGTTTCCGAATCGCGTCGAGGCGCAGATCAGGCCGCGGCGCGCGCGGTTCGAGCAAGCGTGCCAGCCGAGTGCGCACCGTCGTGACCGTCATGTGGATCGTGATCGACGAGCGCTGCGAGATTTTCTGCAGCAGGTCGATGTCGCGCACAACCTGATTCGACTTTGTGGTAATCGAAAGGCTCAATCCCTCGCGCTCGGCCATGCGTTCCAGAATGGCGCGGGTGGCGCCAAATTCCTTTTCCGCCGGCTGATAAGGGTCGGTGGCAGTCCCAATGGCAATATGCTCTCCCCAGATTCTCTCCGACGCGAGATCGCGCTCAACTAGCGCGCCGGCATCTCGCTTGACGTAAATCTTCGATTCGAACTCCGAGCCATCCAGCTCCATGTATTCGTGCGTGTAGCGCGCATAGCAATAGTGGCAGCCGAATTCGCAGCCCCTGTAGGGATTTACCGTCCAGCGAAAGGGCACTCGTTCCGAATTGCACTGATTCAGAATCGACTTAACCGGAAGCAGGTAGTACTCCGTCCCACGCTTGCTTTCAGCGCAAGGGGAGGATGCGGCGAGGCGCGCAATGCCGACCAGTTCCGGAACGGGTTTCATGCTCCGGTCGGTTGCCGGAGGGGGCGCAGAAGCACCGTTCAGGGGCTCACAATTGCCGTGGCGAGCGGCTGTGGGGAAAAGGGTGAGACTGGTCTGCTTCGGCGCAGCCCGGCGGCGACGAATCGTCGCCGGAACCGCCCGAAGAATGGGAGAAGTGGCCATTGAAAGCCTCGCCGCACCAAAGGACTATATTCGCTTTTGTTTCGCCATGTCAAGCAGAAAGTTTCGCCATTTCTTCGCCTGTCTTCACGGACAAGTTCCGGTTCGGAACGCTGCCTTTCTGGACCGCGGATATGCCCTCCCTCGCGGATATACTGGATGAACCGCAACCGAGTCCGCAGTTGCCAGATTCGTGCCTGAAAAGGGTGATATTTGGCGGAAATTGGCATCCTGATCATCGACGACGACCTCGCCAGCCAACGCGCCCTGAAGCAAGTGCTCGATGCCGAGGGCTGGCGGGTCCGCATCGTTCCCGTGGCGGCTCACGCCCTGAGGGAACTGGCGACGGGCCAGTGGGATCTAGTTATCGTTAATGCGACGCTCACGGACCTCCACGGCCCTGTATTTGCCATCCTCCGCGAGCTGGCGCTGGCCGATAGCTACGACGTCGTGGAAGAACTACCCAGGAACGAGAGCGCTCCCGAATCGCATAATCGTGACCACGACCAGGGGGACCAGAATGGCGACGGCGCCGCGGCTGCAAAAGTTCGAAAGCGCCTTCGCGTCCTGTTCCTAATCCCCTCGCTTACGTCTAAGGATCTGCAGCCGGTTCTCGAACGGGACGGCCTTCCCTATCTTCTGAAGCCCTACCACCTGCACGATTTCCTCGAAAAAGTGAGCGAACTTCTTCAGGAAGCTGGCGCGCTGGAAAATCCCATCCGCAGCATGCGCGATTTCCTGGGCGGTAAGAAACGGAGCCGAATCCGCCGCGCGCGTGACGCCCGCCGTAATACCATGTTCGCGTCCCGCGACGATTACCAGATGAGTGAAGAAGAATTGGCGGACTGGGAGCGCCAGGAAGAAGAAGAACGCAAGAAGCGCGAAAAAGAACAAAAGCAGCGCGAACACCTCGGGTAGCCCACCCAAGCAACTCAAAAATCTCTGCAAGAAATTAAGTCCATGCCGTTCTCATGATGAAGGTGGCTGCGGGAGAGCCTTCTGTGGCACCCGCGGTGACCGAGGAGGGCATCATGGAACGAAGGCCGATACAGTTTGGCTGGATCCTGTTGTGGGCAGTGGCGTTTCCTCTCATTGCAGTGCTCCTGATCCATGGCGGCGTCGCGTCAGGCGCGGCAGGCTCGGGTGCCGCACCAATCAAATCGAAATCGCAAACTGAAGCGAACTGGCGCCTCGCAGCCCCGATCAGTTATCAAAATCTTACTGTTTTCCCCGTGCTCTCAGACGAAGATCCCGATACAAGCGGGTTCGCCACTCTCGATGACGCCCTGGCCTCCGGCGCCGCGATCATCACCGAACAGGGCAGCTACATGCGCCGGAGTCGCAACGGCGAGAGCCGGCCGGCGGTCTCCGGTGCAGAGGTGAATCAGCTCGTCCTCGTGAATCGCGGCAAGAAACCGCTGCTTCTTCTGGCCGGCGAAGTCGTCTCCGGGGGCAAGCAAGATCGGATCATCGGGAAAGATCGTATCGTGCCTATCGGGGCGGAGCCACTGCCACTGGACGTCTTTTGTGTCGAACATGGGCGGTGGACCGGCGGCGATGATACATTCGCCGCCGCCCAGCTAATGGTTCATCCGAGCGTGCGCGAAAAGGCTGCCTTCGACCAGAATCAGGGCGAGGTCTGGGCCGCCGTGCGTAACGGCTCAACATCTTCGGTGTCGGAGTCAGTGACAGTGGAGGGCGGCGGGCTGGGCGGTGGCATGGCGCCGGGAGCCTCTGCGCCGCGGATTTCGAGCAGCACGGTCGACGCCGCAATTGCCTCGGTCGCGCCGACAGAGTCCTATCGAAAAATCTATAAGTCATCGCCGATTGGCGGCTCGGTTGAAGCATACGCGCAGGAAATCGAGCGCCGGTTTCGCCGCGCAACCGGTGACCTCAAAGGCGAGCATGTTGTTGGCGTTGTAGTCGCGTACGGGAATGAAGTTGCCTGGAGCGATATCTTCGCCTCCTCGCAACTCTTTGAAACCTACTGGCCGAAGCTTCTGCGCAGTTATGTCGTGGAAGCCTTGGCTCGCCCTGCGAGGCCCGAGAAAGTCTCTTTCGACGACGCTCGCGATTTCCTTCGTCCAGCAACCGGCCACGTCCACGAAGACTCGGAGCCCGGCGTTTACGTCTGGCGCGAACAATCCGAGGGGCGTGAAGCGGCGATCGAGCTCGAAGCTTTGGAGCCCAAGCCCATCACGCTTCATTGGCTGAAGGTTCTCCGAACAAGCTGACGAGGAGTCGGAGACTCTACGGCGAGAATCGCCGCACGTCGCTGCGGTCAGCCGTTTCACGCAGAAGTTCCGCGATTGTCTTTCGCGTAGTCGGATGCAGTACGTCGGGCGCGATTTCCGCAAACGGCACCAACACAAAACGGCGCTCGGTCATGTGGGCATGCGGTATATCCAGTTCGGGCGTGTGAAGTTCACCGTTGCCATAGAGAAGAATGTCGATATCAATCACGCGTGGCCCCTTTGGGATGCCCCGTTCACGGCCCAAGCCTCGCTCGACTTGGGCGATCGCGCCCAGCAAGTCATAAGGCTCGAGCTCCGTCTCGGCTTCAATGACGGAATTCAGAAACCACGGCTGCTCTCTGAATTCGACAGGTTCGGTTTCATACAGAGCTGATTCGCGGACCACGCGCACCCCCTGCGCTCGAAGCTCCGCAATCGCCTGCGCAATATTTCCCGCACGGTCGCCCATATTCGACCCCAACGACAGATAAATCTTTGCCGACATTCGCACCTATCCTACGAACAAACCTCCGATAGACGAAAGCAAAACCAGTCTGCTAGAGTCGGGGGCCTTCGCTGCTCGCAGGGGCCGAGCGCAACCTCGTGAGGTGATCCAATGCCGGCAAAGCGCATTTCTATGCAATTGCAAAATTCGAAAGTGTGCGTACGCGTGTTCCAATTCGTAATGTGCGCGGCGCTTCTCCTTCTCGCCTCGGGAGCGATTGCAGGCGATTCTGACCCGGCTCCGCTTTTGCTGCGAAATCCGTCTGTGAGCCGCACGCAAATCGCGTTCAGCTTTGCAGGGAGCATCTACATCGTTCCGCGCGATGGCGGCAACGCGCAGCGGCTCACCAGCGGTGGCCACGAAAGCCATCCTGTTTTTTCGCCAGACGGCACCCAAATCGCATTCATCGGCGACTATGACGGCACGCGGGGCGTGTACGTGATCCCTGCTACCGGCGGCGTGCCTCGCCGGCTTACATTTCATCCCGAGGATGGCTTCGCTGCGGGTTGGAATCCTGTCGGCTGGAGTCCTGATGGGAAACAGATCCTGTTCTCATCGCGTCGCGCCGCGTTTGCCGACGGAGTCACCCAGCTCTTCACTGTCCCCGTCGAAGGCGGATTTGCCACTCCTCTTCCGCTCATTCGTGCCGCAGAAGGATCTTACTCGCAGGATAGCTCACGCATTGCCTACGTGCCCATCGGGCAGTGGCAGCAGGCCTGGAAAAGGTATCGCGGCGGCCAAACGCGTCCGATTTGGATCGCCAGGCTCTCTGACTCAAGCATCGAGGCAACAATTCCTCGCGATAATTCGAACGACTTCAATCCCATGTGGGTTGGCAATACCATCTATTTCCTCTCCGACCGCAACGGCCCGGTGACCCTGTTTTCGTACGACATCAGCTCCCACGAAGTGAAAGAGCTCGTGAAAAACGATGGGCTCGATTTTAAAAATGCCTCTGCAGGGCCGGATGCCGTCGTTTACGAGCAATTTGGCGCAATTCATCTGTTCGATCCGAAATCCGGCCAGCAACATCCGGTGGATATCCATGTCGAAGCTGATTTGGCCGAGGTGCGTCCGCACTTCCAAAAAATCGAACCGCGACGCATCCGGTCAGCAGGAATTTCGCCTACAGGTGCGCGGGCGGTGTTTGCAGCAAGAGGCGAAATCCTCACGGTTCCGGCAGAAAAAGGCGACGTGCGCAATTTGACCAACACAGTCGACGTCGTCGAGCGCGACCCCGCCTGGTCGCCTGACGGCAAATCGATCGCCTATCTTTCAGATGAGCCCGGCGAATGGGTCCTGCATGTCCGCGATCAGAACGGCCTCGGTGAGGTGCGCAAATTCGACTTGGGTACTCCTCCCACCTTCTATTACTCCCCTGTCTGGTCGCCAGATTCCAAGAAGATCGCCTACACGGACAAGCGGCTGAACGTCTGGTACCTCGACCTCGAAAAGAAGGCACCAGTTCGCATCGATACCGATACCTATGCAGGCCCATTCAACTCGCTCGACCCGGTATGGTCTCCCGATAGCCGCTGGGTTGCTTATACCAAGCAGCTCAACAATTATTTGCATGCCGTTTTTGTCTATTCGCTCGAGCAGGGCAAGTCATTCCAGCTTACAGATGGAATGAGCGATGCGATGTATGCTGCGTTCGACAAGGAAGGCAAGTATCTCTATTTCACCGCAAGCACCAACACAGCTTTAAGTAACGGCTGGCTTGATATGACGAGCCTGCAACATCCCGTCACTCGCAGCGTGTATGTCGTCGTGCTTAAGAAAGATGCCGCTTCGCCGCTCGCACCGGAAAGCGACGAGGAGAAGGCCGAGAAAGAGAAGGACGGCAAGGACAAACAGGCGGACTCAGACAAAGATAAGGACAAGAAAGCCGACAAGGATCAAAAAGAAAAAGGCAAAGCGGGCGACGAAGCGAAAGAAGAGAAACCGGCAAGAGTCGACATCGACTTCGAAAATATCAGCCAGCGAATTCTCGCCGTGCCCATGCCCGACCGCAATTACGTCGGACTCGTTGCGGGTAAGGCGGGAACTCTGTTCGTGCTTGAAGGTGCGCCGGTTGATTCTCTCGATTTTGATGATGGGCCGCCGACCGTCAAAGTGCAGAAGTTCGAATTCAAGACCCGCAAGGCCGAGCAGATTCTGGATGGTGTCACATCGTTCCACATCTCATTCAACGGCGAGAAGATGCTGTATGCGAAGCAGGATCAATGGACGATTGGCCCTGCGGAGAAACCGTCTGACGCGCCGCCGAAGCCGGGTGAAGGAGGTCCGCTCAAGCTCGACGATATTCAGATTTACGCCGATCCTCGCGCCGAATGGAAGCACATGTACTACCAGGTGTGGCGCGATGAACGCGACTTCCTCTACGATCCCGGGCTGCACGGCCTGAATCTCTCCGCTATCCAGAAGAAATACGAACCTTATCTTGCCAACATGTCCAGTCGCGACGACCTGAACTATCTTTTCACGGAAATGCTTGGCGAAATAACCATCGGCCACATGTTTGTAGGCGGCGGCGACATGCCCGAAGCAAAGCGTGTAAAGACTGGGCTCCTTGGCGCCGACTATACTGTCGAGAGCGGCCGCTATCGTTTCTCACGAATCTACAACGGCGAGAATTGGAACCCGAAACTTCGTGCGCCGCTGACGCAACCCGGTGTCAACGTCGTCGCCGGAGAATACCTGTTTTCGGTGAACGGGCACGATGTCCGTCCGCCCGCTGACGTTTACAGTTTCTTTGAGGGGACTGCCGGCAAGCAAATCGCATTGAAAGTCGGCCCAAAACCGGATGGTACAGGCGCGCGCGAAGTGACGGTCGTTCCCGCGGACGATGAAGGCGACCTTCGCAACTACGCCTGGATTGAAGACAATCGCCGCAAGGTGGACGAACTCACCGGCGGCCGCGTCGCTTACGTCTATTTGCCCGATACCTATGCGGGCGGCTACCAAAATTTCAACCGCTACTATTTCGCTCAGGTCGGCAAGGAAGCCGCAATTATCGACGAACGTTACAACGGCGGCGGCGATATCGCGGACTACATCATCGAGTATCTCCGGCGTCCGTTGCTGAGTTACTGGAGCCTGCGCGAGGGCAAAGACATCACCACTCCCATCGAAGCCATCTTCGGTCCGAAAGTAATGATCACGAACGAAATGGCCGGCTCAGGCGGTGACGCCATGCCGTGGATGTTCCGTCAGACGAAAATCGGCCCGCTCGTCGGCAAGCGCACTTGGGGCGGCCTCGTAGGCCATTACACCAATCCCGCGGATTTGCTCGATGGCGGATTCACCGGAACGCCGAATCTCGCCTTCTATAATCCGAACGGCACATGGGACGTCGAAAACCACGGTGTTCCGCCCGATTTCGAGGTCGAATACGATCCGCACGCAGTTCGCGAAGGCCACGATCCGCAACTCGAAAAAGCCGTCGCGGTGGTGATGGATTTGTTGCAGAAAAATCCACCGCCCCCGGCGCCGCACCATCCCCCATATCCGAACTACCACAAAAACAATCAGTAACGTAAGGTCACGCCGTCGCGCGGATCAAATGTCCGCGCGGTCGAGGCTCATTTGTGCGGCGAATGGGAACGCAATCGAGAGCAACGTCCAGCCAATCATCTGTACATTGGGTGTCAGATACCACGCATGTGAGACATTCGCACCCGGGTTCGCAAAGTTTAAGCTCGGCAGCTCTACTCCGGCGAACTGTTTTAGCAGCGCCGAACCGATTGAGTACGCGAAAAGGACCGCGATGCTCCACACAACGCCGCGTTGGCCGCTTCGAAGCAGTACGCTCATGAAATAGGTGAGACCGTAAATCACCGCGGCCGTGAGCATGATCATCGCAAACATCAGCGGAACATCAAGACTTCCGGATTGGCTGCCCTCGCCTACCGCAAAATGAAAAGGCGAAGGGACGTGACGCCAAGCGGCCCCTGTCACAAGCACACCCAAACCGAACACGACGGCTATTGTGGCGAGAATCAAAGCCGTCAATTCCACAATTCCGGCCATCCATCCAGTCCACACGAAATAGCTGCGCGAACGCGGCCGCGTGAGCAAGAAATCGCCCGTACCCTTTCCGATATCCGAGCCAACGTTGTTATTGCCGGTCACAAACGCCATCACCAGTGCACAGAGATAGGCGAGCGCAAACGTGATTCCCACTTCCATCATCCAAACCGATGCGGGATCAACGTGAATGCTGCGGGAGTGGGTCGCGCGATGCATTGCGCCGAGCCACAGCGCGGCTCCGACAACCAGCAAACCTAGATAGATGAAGACACCGCGACGGGTGTCGCGCCAGAATTTCCAGATGTACATGGCTCCTCCTTTCGCACCAACTGCAGGAACACTTGTTCTAGGTTCAGCGGGGATATCTCGACGATCGTGGCGCCCTGGCTGCGAAGTTCCGCCGCGAAGCGCTCGGCCTCGTTTCGGACGAAGTACTCTCGAGAGTCACCCGAACCGCTGATTGAGAAGATCTGTTCGTTCCGTTCGCTCGGAAGCGCGTTTCCCGCCACAGTGACGCGGCGATAATCCGCGCGAATGTCTTCCAGGCTCGCCTCGAGCAGGAGCTTGCCGTTGTGAATGATGCCCACCCAATCGGCCACCTTTTCCACTTCGGCCAGGTTATGCGAGGAGAGAAAAATCGTGCGGCCTTCGCCGGCGTAGTCCTCGATCAACACCTTCAGCAGCGCATCCATCACCACGGGATCGAGTCCTGACGTCGGCTCATCCAAAATCAGCAATTCTGCTCCTTGCGCCAGTGCCATCAGCAAACACAGCTTTGTCCGATTCCCGAGTGAAAGCTTCTTGAACTCCACATCCATGGGAACTTCCAGTTGCCGCGAATACTTCGCCATAAGCTCGTCGGACCAGCGCGGAAAAAACGGCCGGTTGAACTTGGCGAGATCGCGGCCCGTCATCGCGTCAAACAGGGTCTTTTTCTCGCCAACGAATCCCGTCCGTTGCAGGATCGCGAGCTTGTCTTCCGGCTGCCGCATCCCTAGGATCGTGGCCGAGCCCCTTGTGGGAGCGGCAAGCCCCATCAGCATTCGTATTGTCGTCGTCTTTCCCGCGCCGTTGCGCCCTAGAAATCCGTAGATCGATCCTCGCGGCACTCGTAGGTCCAGGCCGTCCACCGCCCGCGTCACCGCGTACAACTTCGCCAGGGCCTCGGTTTGAATCGCATATTCGGTCATGGCTTTGCTCCCAAGTCTTCGAAAGCTTCTTCCACCAACTTCAACACGTCCTCTTGCGTCAGCCTGAGGTGCGTGCCCTCCACTGCCACTTGCATTGCCAGCGGCCGCAGGCGCTTCAGCTTCTCCACCTTCAAAAGCCCTGGGACGTTGTCAGCGACGTATGTTCCGCCTCCCGGCACAGTCCGGATCACGCCTTCACGCTCTAGATTCTGATACGCGCGCGCCACGGTGTTCGGGTTGACTCGCAGATCGGATGCCATCTTTCGCACCGACGGCAGCGAATCGCCCTGCTTCAAGGCGCCGGCTGCCACTGCATGCTTGAGCTGCGATTCGATTTGCAGGTAGAGAGGCAGGCCGGACGACGAATTGACGTGAATGATCACGACTGTACTAATACATCGATACAGTTGGGCTGTCAAGCTAGTTTTGCTTTACGGTTCTACCTGGGAAGAGACCGAATCCTTTTAAGTGAAGAGGTGGAAGCCCTTCAAGCGGACGGAGGCCCGGCGGCCGGCAGCGTTTCTTGCTGCGCAGGTCCGTCTGCGGCGCCCAGCGATACCAGCAATCGTCGCAGTTTGGCGCGGTCGTCAAGCCCCATGCCGACCATCTCGAATCCCGCCTGCTGTGACCGCACAAAGCGAACGATGGCTTGCATGCTGATCGAGCGCAACCCAGCGGGAATTTTCAGCGTTGCTTCGGTGCCCACCGCGAGCTGAATGTCCCCGCTCAGCAGACCGCCTTCCAGACTTAGCACGCTGATCCCGGACGAGTATTTGCCCCGGGCAGAAGTGATTACCGCCGGCACGTTTCGCGGCAGCCGCACACGCCGGTATCTTCGATGACGCACCACATCGCGATCGGGAATCGGATCGAGAGGCGCAAGCGCAAGAATCTTCGGATCGAGCCCCGAGTCAGGAAGAAAGGTCTTCAGCCACTCGGGATCGAGCTTCGCCAGCGCCTGGGCAGCCGCCGTGCGAATCTCTTCCGGATAAGCCCAACCGAAAGTTTTTCGAGATTCAAGGAATCGCCGCAAATGACCGGTGGCCGCCGGAGCGCGCATGCGCCCGAGAGCTTCGATTGCCTTCACTCGGATATACTCCGGCAACTGCGAAAGCAGCTCCCCTTCGGCGACCCGCAGCAACTTTGGAGCCGTGCCCGTATCGCCACACATGCCAATTTCGTCCAACGCCAGCGGCAACACCATCGGGTCAAAATTTTCTACGCAATTCGTGAGTATTCTGCCGCGCTCCGGTGCGCCAGCGATGGAAAGCTGCCGGACAGAGGCGTCGTGAAAGCCGCGCCCGCCGTCACGTAGGCGCAACGGCAGCGCGTCAGATACAGCCTCCGGATCCAGCCGGCTCAAGAGTCCGACGACAGTAGCAGCTTTCGTTGGCGCCTCATTTCGGAGCATCTCCTTCAAGTGTCGGCTGCAAGGCGTGCCCACTTCGCGAGCCATAGCTACGACGGCCTCACGTTCCGTTCGCCGGCCTGTCCGCGCCAGCCGGACGGCCAGATGCTCGCCGGCAAGATGCGGCAGCCGCATGAGAACGCCCAGGAATCCTTCGGGCAGAGCTTCTGCGGCGAGCGCTTCCTCGATGAATTCCGAAAGCCGGTTTTCAACCCCGATGCGCGGACGCAGACTCTGAACCCAGGTCGGCCGCGATTCCTCCAAATCCGCCAGTGAATCCAGCGCCTGCTGCATCGCACGGTAGTAGCGCCGGGAAGCGGATTCCTGGCTCAAGCGGACGAAAGCGGCGCTCAGCAGCGTTTGGAGTTCCGGATCCTTTTCCATTGCCATCTGTTGGCCTATTTGTGAGAGCGCGTCCTGCAAGCGCTGGCTTGCTGCTTTGCTGTAGAGCTCCGCAAGCTGGCTCAGGCCGATCGCTGCTTTCTTGCGGGCTTCTGTGTCTTTATTGCGTACGCAAGAGGCGTAGTGCAGCAGGATATCGCCGGCTGCTTCCGATTCTCCGCGGCCCAACAATTCTTCCACATACTGCTGAACGTTCCTGGGTGGGATGCACCATGCCTCAGCAGAAGTGAGGACGGAGCGCTTGCCCGATTCCGGCACTGCGGCCCAGAATTGCCGGTCAAGAACATCCGCATGCGATTCGATGTTCAACCCTGCCGTGGCCATCTTCTCTTCGCGAGCTTTCAGCAGCTTGCGGAGCGTATCGAGCTCGTGCCCCATTTTGTCGAGCATTTGGCGAACCGCGTTGACCCGCACTTCACCTCGCTGAAAGCGATCCAGCGCAAAGCGAATCGCCAGGTCCTCCGCCAATCGCAGCAGCATGGCCTCGTCGACTTTGGCATGGGGCGTCTGCGCAGCCACGCTCGCGAGCGCCTGCCTCAATGTAATTTGCGCATTTTGCGGCAGAGCAGCGAGCTTCATTTGCCAGCTTTGCTGATCAAGCTGGTTCGGATTGCTTGACTGCGAAGCTTCGCCAAATTGTGCGAGCAGCCGCAGCAAACTCTGTAGCTCATCCTCTTTCAGCGGCGGAAGTTGCATTTCGGAGGCGCCACCCACGTTGCCCGTGCCTCCGCCTCCGCTTCCTTGTCCTCCGCCGGGGCCCACTCCACCCACTCCGGCAACCGCTCCCGCGCCCGTCAGTCCGCCCGAGCTCACTCCGTTCCAAGCCACATCCGAACCTGCATAGCCCCCCAAACCCGCGCCTCCGCCTGCAGTGGCGCCTCCGCCAGCACCGCTCCCCGCTATGCCGCTTTCGCCAGAACCTCCGTGTGAACCCTCAGCGGCGGCGATCAACTGAATCATCTTTTCCGGGCTGCGAAACCAATCCTGGATGCGGTCGGCGTCGGCGCCGAGAGTCTTCACCGTCAACTGGGCGGCGACTCGGGCCTCGGAAAACCCCGCATCCTCGGCCACAAATCGAATCTCGTTAACTCGAATACCCGAGGCACGGTTGGCACCGAAATATTTCTCCAAGCGCTCACCGAGCGGTGCCGCTTTGGGGCCGGTTTCCATGAAGGCTCTCACCAGGTTGGCAAACTCCTCACGCTCAACGGTGCGTGTGAAACAGATGCTCGCCACTCCCGAGCTATTGAGTAGATCTGCGAAGCTGCGCTCTGCAGGTGTGGATTCAAGGGGTTCGCCGTCCAACAAAAGTTGCGACCCAGATGCGCCCAGCAAAAGGCCCGTGTCCCGAGACGCCTGGACGCACTCCTGGAGTTCCTCCCATGCCGATTCGAATTGCGTTGCGGAGCGCGTATGCTCTAAACCATAGAGCCGAGCAAACTTAAGCAGCACGTTGAGGCTGCGGACAAAAGCGCGGGCGTTGGGGGCCTGTCGTTCCGCTGACACGATCAGTTCACCGGGGACGGGGCACATCGTGCTCTCTGACCCGAGTGTACTAGAACCTTCGGATAGGGAAATGGTACAGACGTACCAAGGTCCCTGACTGTACAACTCGGCTCTTCAGGAGGGCAACTGTACCTCTACGTCCTGGCCTTGAAGCATCGGCCTGACGCGCCGGATAACCTCGCTTGCCCACAACTTCTCACTCAGCAAGACAAGCGATCCGTCCTCAAAGGCACACACGGCGCAAAAGTAATATCTTGGAAACGCCTTATGATAGGCATCTGCACCACGACTGGCCAGCTCGCCTTCGAGTGCTTGATCGGGGGCACTCAATTGCGACCCGGCTCTGGCGCCAAAGGTTTCTCGCTGAAAACGGTCAAGCAGAATCTCCAGAGAGGCGGGTTCCGGCGCAGGTATAACAATCAATCGCTGGTTGGCTTCGCGGTACGCGATGTTGTTTCGGTCGCAAAAATCGCGTACGCGGTCGGTATGACTGAAGAAATCGAGGGACCAGCTTTCATTTCCCGCCGTGCCTATCAACACCCGGCTCCAGATCGCCGCCGCATCGATTCCCCGCACGGGCTCGCGGTTCTCGTCTCCCTCCACTAGCTCAAGCCCGACCGCGCGGACGTCGGGTCCTAGATCGAGCGGCTCTACGTCCAAAACGTACACTAGAGTTCCTCGTCTGCCGTATTCGAGAATTTTTCCTGGAACTCAGGGGATTTCTTTCTCACTTCAAGCCAATCGAAGAAGGCATCGGGGGTTTCCAGCCAAATCGCGAACCATTGCGCGATTTCTGCCTTCTCGGCGCGCTTTTCGTTTTCCACTTTATGATTGTGCGCGATCATCTCCGCTCGCCGGCGACCCAGGCGCGCCACCTCACGGACTCGCTCAGCGGCCGTATTCTCCCCCTCCACAATGAATTTCCGCAGAAGCTCGTCCAGGCGGACCAGGCACATCTCCGCTTCGTCCAGGTCCGAAAAATGCAGCAGATCGGTGAACTCTTCTTCGTATCGTCCTTCCGTATCGGACCGTGTTGACCATACCACGCGCAATCCCGCCTCTTGCAGCACCGTAACGATGTAGTCGGCCGCCGTTTTTCCTGGCGCCCCCATCTGGGCAATCAATTGGCGCCGAATCTGCTCGATTTCAGCCGGAGTGAAGCGTGGCTTGCCCAACCCGCGTGCAATTTGCAGGATCATCGCCTTTTTGGAAGGCTCGCTCGAAACGCGTTCTTTGGGACGGTGTGGACTCAAGGCTTTTATTCAGTCGGCTTTCTCACGTGAGGATCGGAAGTTGTCTCGCCGGCTAAGGCATGCCGCAGGTGAGCGACATTTCGATTGTGCTCAGTCAAAGTGCGGCTGAACGAATGCCCCCCCTCCGCGTTCGCCACGAAGTACAAATAATCGGTCGATGCCGGAGAAAGTGCGGCCTTTAGGGACGCCTCGCCCGGATTTGCGATGGGCCCGGGCGGCAGACCTCGATGTTGATACGTGTTGTACGGTGAATCCACGTGTAGATCCGAGGGGTGGACGCTTCGTTCCTTGCGTCCGGTCAACTCCAGCGCGTACTGCACCGTGGGATCGCACTGAAGTGGCTGTCCGAGCCGGAGGCGATTGTAAAACACACCCGCGACAAGCGGCCGCTCATTGGGGTTCGGAGTCTCTCGCTCAACCAGCGATCCGAGGCTGACGATTTGCAGCACGGTCGAACCCTGTGGATATGATGCTTCGGAACCACCCGCTACAGATTGCCAGACCGCTCGAAAGTTCTGCACCATTCGCCTGACGGCTTGATCGCACGTCGTATGCCTCGTGAACTCATACGTGGAAGGGAAAAGAAATCCTTCCAGGCTTTGGGCCTGCGGAGCCAGATCGGAAACCAGCGACGTCTGGTGCGCCGCAGCAAGGAACTCGTCGCGCCCGCAGATGTTCTGGCGGTTCAGCTCGTCGGCGATGTCGTACATCGTCCAACCTTCCGGGATGATTACCGTATGGACGTAAATCTGCCCTTTCGCCAGCTTCCAGAACGTTTCTCGCGAGTTCAATGGCCGGTCGATCAGATACTCGCCAGCTTGCATACGCGCACGGAAGTGCCACTCGCTGAACATTAGAAATGCTAAACGGTTCCGGATGACGTCGTCATGGGCCAGAATACCCGCAATTCCCCAGCGTGAGGTTCCATGCGGAATATCTACAAACACCGTTTCCGGCCTGTGACCTCGATAAGGTTTATCAAGTTGCGAGTCGAGCCAGCCAGCCCCGGCGCCAAGCGCCGCGATTGCCAATAGGGCCAGCAGGCCAAGCCTGCGCATCATTGTCTAGTCGTTCTCCGTTATTGTGGAACCATCCGTGGCCCGGCGGTTCCATTCGAGATAGTCGCGCAGCAACACCGCGGCGGCGATGTGATCGATAGGTTCGCGCCTGAGCCGCGATGTGGACTTAGTACCGGACATTGTCTGCCGCGCCTCCCAGGACGTCAATCGCTCATCGACCAATTCCACCGTATGTTCAACTGCTTTCGCCAATCTCTTCGCAAACGCCGCCGCTTCCGCCGCCATTTCGCTGGATTCGCCGCTCATATGCACTGGATGGCCCACGATAATATGACTCACCCGCCACTCGCGGCAAACCTGGCGCAAGCGCCGAAGATCGCTCTCACGGTTTTCACGTTCGATTGTTTCCAACGGCTGCGCAGTGATGCCCAATTCATCCGATATGGCTAATCCAATTCGCTTTCGCCCGTAATCGACCGCCAGCACCCTGCGTCTATTCGCTTCCGGTGTTTCGCTCTTGGGAACGTGCAGCCCCCTGACGTGTATTCCGCAGAACATTAACAGGATACTATACGCCGCATCTGGAGCTAGTTGAAACGCCCGTGACACCTCTAAAGTTTCGCTGCTCTTCGAAATATTCGATCGCATCCGAGACCCCAACAGATCGTTTGCCGAAGGTCTTCGCGAGGAGGGAACCGATATGAGCTTCCTGCTGCTCCTAGTGCTTCTTAGTGTAATCTTTCTCGGAATCTGGCGAAGTTTTGCTGTCACTATGAACGTCCATGATGGACGCCAGGTCCGCTACAACCTGGTGCGAGGGCTGCCGTTCTTTCTCGCCGCCATTCTGCTTTTTGTCTTTTGGATGTCATTCACCACCGTGGACGCGGGATATCGCGGCGTGGTCCTTCGCTTCGGCGCTGTCACAGGCCGCATTCTCGAACCCGGTCCGCACTTGATCACCCCGTTCATCGAAACCGTCAGGCCGATTTCCGTTCAGGTCCAAGTCGAAAAGCTCGAGTCCCAGGCTGCTAGCCATGACTTGCAGGTGGTTCATACCCAGGTGACTCTCGCCTATTATCAGGACCCCTGCTGCGTCACCGATATTTGGGCCGAGCTGAATGACGACGCTCTCAATCGCGTCGTGGTTCCCGCGATTCAGGAAGCGATCAAAGCGCAAACGGCCCAGTACGACGCCGAACAACTGGTTGCTCAACGCCCCGCGGTGCGCAACGGCATTGAGCAGTACGTCAACAACAGGCTGAAATCTCACCACATTGACGTCGATTCCGTCAGCATCACCGATTTTAATTTTTCAGAAGAATACAATCGCGCCATTGAAGCCAAAGTCACGGCCCAGCAGAACGCTCTGAAGGCAGAAAACGACTTAAACCGAATCAAAATCGAGGCCGAACAGAAGGTCACACAGGCTCAGGCTGAGGCCAAAGCTCTTGAAGTTCAAAAGCAGCAAATCACCCCTGAGCTTCTCCAGCTTCGCACCATCGAAATGATGCAGCAGCACTGGGACGGGCATTTGCCAGACGTCTATATGGCCGGCCAGGGAGGGGCTCTGCCCATGATCGACGTCCTCAAAGCCGCTGGCCGAACGAAATAGGACTGGTCAGAGACCCTGCACGCTCTTTAGCTCATGTCGGAATCTCAATGCCCGGAAGGAGGCGTGTCGGCTTCGGACTTTGGCGGCTCGTGCTTACGACCTCGATTTCTCGCCAACCGCCCAGAGAACGCGTCCAAATGGCAACCGAAATGGCGCCCACAGATATCCCAGCGTACGCACGATAAGTGGAACGCGCTGAGCCATAACTTTGCGCCAGCTAAAGTCCAGTCGCAGCAAATATAGCAACGAGCTTAAGTCCTCTTCCACGGCGCGGCATTCAACCACTTTGAATCCCGTAAGTTCCAAAGCCCTTCGTAATTCCGATCTCGTGTACTCGCGATGATGACCCAGATACACCGGAAGATCGGCGGACCCTTCGAAGAAGTTCATGAAATTGTCGTTTACGCTCTTCCCCGCGGCGAGCAGCACGCGATTGTAGACCGATGCGTGATTTGGAGTTGAAACTACAATCTTTCCGCCTGGCGCCAGAACGCGGTGAATTTCCTTTAGGACGCGTTTCGGCGAGAACGAATGGTGTTCCAGAACATCTAGGTAGGTTACAGCGTCAAACCTCTCGTTTTCGAATGGCAACTTTTCAATGGCGACATCGCAGATTCTATACTCCACACCGTGTTCTTCGGCGAGAGGCCCGAACCTTCGCGCGAAGAAATCATAATCCACAGCCGCAGCCCTGAATCCCACTCGCGACGCGTATAATGCAAAAGCCCCGATTTGGCTGCCGACGTCCAGCAGTTGAGGCTGCCGACTCTCCATTCGATTGAGCAGATACTTCAAAACTCGGATCTTCTCTCCCGCTGCGGGAATGCTGGTTCTTACCCAGTCAGGAGAATATGGCGCAATCCGGGGGTCGCTAGCGATGAGCTCAAGTACCCGGTCGTATCCCTCCAGAGTTGGCTTTTCGAGGCCCCCCGTGCCCAACCTTTCGCTGGAATCCTCAACTGGGATTGCTGCCTCGTCTGAGTGACCAACTGTCTTGGCGCCGCTCACGGTCCGCGCAGTTTACGCTGACGCGCACAGCCACACAACATCACGAGACTGCCTTGCGGCGTTTACGTAGTCCTTGCGTGGGGAACCTGCGTAATTCTACTCATCTACACGCGCCATCGGCCTGTGCTATATGCCTCGACATGGACCTCGACCAATACTTGGGATGGCTCGCGCTGGCCTTGACCCCCGGTCTAGGCGCGCGCATGGCCGGAAAACTCCTGCGCGAATTCGGTGGCCCTGACGCCATCTTCAATGCTTCGCTGACTACCCTTGAGGCCCAGCGCTTGCCCGCCGCCGTCGCCCAAGCGATTCATTCTGGCCAACCGCTCAGCGACGCAGCGAAGGAACTAGCCCAGGCTCAGACCTGCGGCTGCCGCCTTTTAACCTGGAATGAACCCCAGTATCCCGCCCGCCTTCGCGAAATCTACGACCCTCCGCCTCTCTTGTATGTTCTTGGAAACGCGGAACTTCTCAATCATCACGTCGTCGCGGTCGTGGGGGCGCGTCGTCCCACCCCCTATGGGAATCAAATGGCTGAGCGGCTCGCCATGGATTTGGCGGCCCGAGGCTTGGTGATCTCGAGCGGCTTGGCCCGAGGAATTGACGCGAGCGCACATCGCGGAGCCCTCAACGCTCCCGCTGGAACCACCATCGGCGTGCTGGGCTGCGGTATTGACGTCATTTATCCCAAGGAGAACAAGAAAATCTTCGAAGTGATCGAAAAACGAGGCTGCATCATCAGCGAATTCCCCATGGGCACTTTTGCCGCGCCACAAAACTTCCCGATTCGGAATCGCATCATCGCTGGGATGTCCCTGGGCGTCGTAGTCGTGGAGGGCGCCCAGTATTCCGGCTCCTTGATCACCGCCCGCCTCGCCATGGAGTTTGGCCGCGAAGTCTACGGCGTCCCCGGCAACGCCACTCAGCCTTCCAGCTTCGGCCCGAATCAGCTAATCAAGCAGGGAGCTAAGCTCGTCACGAGCTGGGAAGACGTCGTCGAAGAGCTTCCTACGCCGGTTCGCGCCGAGCTAACCCCTGTGGAAACCGCCACCTCCGAAGAGCGCAGCTTGCTGATCGAAGAATCTTTAGGCGCCATCGAGCGTCCTATATACGCGCTTTTGGCGCCCGACGAGGCTCGTCACGTGGATGATTTGGTCGAAACGTCAGGTCTCACATCCTCCGAAGTACTAGCCGCACTATTTGACTTGGAGCTTCGCGGCGTGGTACGCCAGTTACCTGGCAAGCAATTCCTGAAAGTCCTGTTGTAAAAAACCAACGGGCGACAGGTTAGGATTGTGATTCGCTCCCGGCTCTGGGGGAGCATTTTGGTTTTAGCGTTCTGGGGAACACGAAGGAACATGGGAAGGTCACTCGTAATCGTCGAATCGCCCGCTAAGGCGAAGACTATAAACAAATACTTGGGCCGCGACTTCACGGTCAAAGCGTCCATCGGCCACGTGATGGACCTGCCCAAGAAAACGATCGGCATTCGTCTGCCCGACGAAGAACCCAGGAAGCGCAAGCGCGGCAAAGGCAAAAGAGCCAAAGCAGCCGAAAGGGCCGCCCCGAAAAAGCCCATTACGCTCGATGACGCCAAGATATTCGAGCCCACTCTGCTGATTCTCCCGGGCAAGGGCAAAGTCATCAATGACCTGCGCAAATCCGCCAGTTCCGCGGATGCCGTCTACCTCGCCAGCGACCCGGACCGCGAGGGCGAAGCTATTTCCCAGCACATCGCCATGGTCCTCTCGAAGCCGGCCAAGTTCACTGAGGACGAAGTCTCCTCGAATGGTAACGGCAAGGCAGCTGCGGAAGAATCCAAAGACGCCAAAGCTGAAAAACCCACCAAGGGCAGAACCAAAAAGAATCGCGACGAAATCAGCATTCCGCCCATCGATCCCAAGAAGATCTTTCGCGTCGCCTTCAACGAAATTACCCCCAAAGCCATTCGCGCTGCTCTTGAGAAGCCGCGCCAGGTCGATACCAACCTTGTCGACGCCCAGCAGGCTCGTCGCGTCCTCGACCGTATAGTCGGCTACAAAGTTTCGCCGCTCCTTTGGAACAAAGTTCGCCGCGGCCTGTCTGCCGGCCGCGTGCAAACCGTCGCCCTGCGCCTGATCGTAGAGCGTGAACAGGAAATCCGCGCCTTCGTCCCCAAGGAATATTGGACCATCCACGCCATGCTCGACGCCGGCGAACCGCCCATCTTCGAAGCCAAACTCACCAAATTCAAAGGCGAAGAAATCGAAGTTCCCAATCAGGAAGCCGCCGACAAAATCGTCGCCGCCGTCAACCAAGCGAAGTGGCAAGTGGTATCTGTCGCGCAGAAGGAAAAGCGCCGCAATCCACCGCCGCCCTTCACCACTTCGAAATTGCAGCAGGCCGCTTACAATCGCCTGCGCTTCACCGCCAAACGCACCATGGCGCTCGCGCAGCGCCTGTATGAAGGCGTCGAGCTCGGCGACGAAGGTTCGGTCGCGCTTATCACCTACATGCGCACCGATTCCGTCCACGTTTCACAGGAAGCCATCGCGCAGGTTCGCGAACTCATCCCTGAGCGCTTCGGCAGCAACTACCTGCCTGAAAAGCCGAATTACTACAAATCCAAAAAGGACGCGCAGGAAGCCCACGAAGCCGTGCGTCCCACCGACGTTTCGCGCACTCCCGAAAGCGTGCGCAAGTATCTCGACGACGACGTCTTCAAGCTTTACCAGCTCATCTGGCAGCGCTTCGTCGCATCGCAAATGCTGCCCGCCGTTTTCGACCAGACTTCCATCGACATTTCAGCCGGCGACTACACCTTCCGCGCCACCGGCTCCGTCCAGAAATTCGACGGCTACCTCCGCGTCTATCAAACGCCTGCCGCCGTCGCCGATCGCGAAGACGACGAAAAGGACGAAGACGAATCCAAGGCTCTGCCGCGCGTCACCGAAGGCCAAACGCTGCGCCTTGCGGAACCGGTTCGCCCCGAGCAGCATTTCACCGAGCCGCCGCCGCGCTATACAGAAGCCACCCTCGTCAAAGATCTCGAAGAAAAGGGTATCGGCCGTCCGTCCACCTACGCCTCGATCATTTCCACCATCGTCGAGCGCGAGTACGTCAAGAAAGAGCAAGGCCGCTTCACGCCCACCATGCTCGGCGAACGCGTCAGCGACCTGCTCGTCAAAGCCTTCGACGACGTTTTCGACGTCACCTTCACGGCGCGCCTCGAAGAGGAACTCGACGAAATCGAAGAGGGCAAGCTGCCCTGGCGCGAATCCGTCAAGGAATTTTGGGAGAAGTTCGTTCGCGACCTCGCCAAAGCCGACGAGGAAATGGTCTCCTACAAAATCGGCATCCCGACGGGCAAGAAGTGCGAGAAGTGCGGCGAAGGCGAACTGCTCGAACGCATCAGCCGCCACGGATTTTTCCTCGGCTGCTCGCGCTATCCCGATTGCGATTTCATTCAAGACCTCGCGCCCGAGCTTCCCGGAGACGAATCCGAAAACAAAACCGAGTACTGCGAGAATTGCGGCCGCGAGATGGCTCTGAAGCGCGGGCGCTTCGGCAGCTTCCTCGCTTGCACCGGCTATCCCGATTGCCGCACCACCCGCAGGCTCGTCGAAGGCACGCGCAAAGCGCGCCAGCCCGACGTCCCCATCGGCGAAAAGTGTCCCGACGATGGCGGCGAATTGCTGAAACGCGCCGGACGCTTCGGCGACTTCATCGGCTGCCAGAATTACCCGAAGTGCAAGTACACGCGCCCGATCACGCTCGGCATCAAATGTCCGAAGTGCAACGAAGGCGAATTCGTGCGTCGCGGCTCAACAAAAGGACGCGGCGGCCGCGCGCGCATCTTCTACGGATGCAGCCGCTATCCCGATTGCGATTACACTTCCCCGCACGAGCCCATCAACGAGCCGTGCCCGAAATGTGGCGCGCCATTTATCGTCGAAAAGCGCACCAAGCAAGGGGCGTTTCGCACTTGCATCAAGGACGGCTGCGACTGGGAAATCCCCGCGCCTTTGCCGCCTCTCGACTCCATCGGCCGCCCCGCTGGCCCTGCTGCTAACGGCTCGCAATCGCCCCAACCCGAACCCGTCGGCGCCGGCTCCCCGTCAAAATCGTAGGGTGGAAGCCCTGGGCTTCAGCCCAGGGGGCACGGACTTCAGTCCGTGCAAAAAAAGGCCCCCAAAAAATAAATGGGCTTTAGCCCCGGGACTTTGCCGCTCTTTCCCCCCCAAAAAGCAACCCATGGCCTCACCGCGGGCCTCGTATACTAAAGGCCTAGACCTCTCATGCATTTCAAGGCGCGCACGCTATTCACAGTCCTCATGCTTCTGCCCAGCGCATTTCTTTTGCGCCCGCTGCCCGCACAGCAAACCGCGCCAAACTCTCCCAATCAAACGGCCTCGGGCATTTCCGCTGAGCCGCCCTCGATTCCTACGGATCAAATCATTCAACGATTTGCGGAGCGCGAGGCCGAGTTCCGCAAAGAGCGCGATAACTTCACCTACGTTCAGACCTTCGTCGTGCAAACCATCGATGACGATGGACAGCCCGACGGCGAGTATCGAATGACCAGCGACGTCACCTTCCTGCCCTCCGGCGAGCGCTACGAAAAAATCACCTCCGCCCCGCCGCCCACGCTGGAGCGCCTCACGCTAACCCAGCAGGACCTCGACGACTTGAAGAACATTCAGCCCTTCGTCCTTACCACCGAGGACATACCGAAGTACGACGTCTCCTACGTCGGCCGCGAAAAAGTGGACGAACTCAGCACCTACGTGTTCGACGTAAAGCCGAAGAAGATCGAGAAAAATCAGCGCTACTTTCAAGGCCGCGTGTGGGTGGACGATCAGGACCTGGAGATCGTCAAGACAGACGGCAAAGCTGTGCCGGACATTCACAAACGTGACGAGGACAACGTTTTTCCACGTTTTGAGACCTACCGCGAAAATATCGAGGGCCACTACTGGTTCCCTACTTACACTCACGCCGACGACGTGCTGCATTTCCCCGTGCAGGGCAACGTCCATCTCCGCATGACCGTTCGCTACTCCGACTACAAGCGCTTCCGCTCCTCCTTCCGCCTCCTCCCCGTACCCCCCGACCAAACCAAGCCCCAAAACCCCTAACCTGCTTCGAGACGCTTGTCCTCGCGCGCCCAACAAAGGGCGTGCAGCGCAACCAGCACGACGGTATCAAGGTCGCGTCATAGTGCGACATAGACCGCCTTGCGGTAAGATGCCGCTTTAGTCTAATGCCAACGATTCGCCAACTCGCGAGGCTCTTTCAGGCGGTATCAGGTCGAGACCTTGACTCCGCTGAGCAAATCGCGAAGCAGATCGCCAGCCTCGAAGAGAAAAAGGGTCACCATTCTGCGGCTCAATTGCTGAGGGGATCCCTAACCTCGAATGGGATAAAAGGGCACCGGGCGATTGAGCCCATCTCGGGCGTTCTTACAAACGGAAATTTTCTCGAAGCCGCACTTTCTCGCGGTCACAGCCCTACTACACTGAAAGACGTGATGCTGCGTCCGGCATCTAGAAAGGCCCTGGAAGCGCTCATCGATGAAACAAGGCATGGAGCGTATCTGGCATCGAAGGGAATCAGGCGCAGAAGCAAACTCCTGTTCGTAGGCCCTCCGGGTTGTGGAAAGAGCTTCACAGCCCAAGCGATCGCTAACGAGCTAGAGCTTCCGCACTATATCGTCCGCTTCGACGCCGTGATTGGCGCCTACCTCGGCCAAACGGCTATCCACCTCCGAGAGCTGTTCCGATTCGCTTCAAGCAATCCATCGGTGCTTTTGTTTGATGAAATCGATGCACTGGGAAAACAAAGGGGCAACCCGCTCGACGTGGGGGAACTGGATCGAATCGTAATAGCACTGATGCAAGAACTGGAACTCTCCGAAACCCGTGGCCTCATCGTCGCGACGTCCAATCTTCCACAGAATCTCGACCGCGCACTCTGGCGTCGATTCGATCTCATCCTCGAATTCCCAAAACCTACCAGATTGGAGCTGGCTGCTTACACAAGGAAAACGATGGGAGGATTCGCCCTCAAGCGATTCTCCCCAAAGCCAGCGCCGAAAACATACGCGGACGCCGAAAGACTTATCGAAGCAAATGCTCGGAGCATCGCACTAAGAGAATTACGACGTCGATGAGCCCGGAGGAGAGTGTCCCACCAAGAACATTCTATTTGAACGAACAGCACGAGCTGGCTCGCGGTGAAAAGAAAGGCGGCGGCGCGACACCACAGTACTTAGACATAAACTGGGCAACAAAAGCCTCCACGATTACGAGCTCTCTCGCTCGAGTTAGGACAGAGATTCAGGCGTCACGCGACCCCACAAACAAGAATCACTATTTTTTGCTCGCCGCTCCAGTTCCGGAGCTCTCGAAGGCGTCAAAGGACAAACGCAAGGCGCACGGAGGTAGGGTAGTTGAACAGACTGATTTCGCCGACAGGCAATCGCGCGTTTTTCGCAGGCTGGGAATTGACCTCCTTTCGGTGGCCGATGATGGCTCTGCTCTCGTCCACATGAAGCCGGAGCTCATAGAACAGCTTTCAAATACTGCCAAGAACCTCCGAGAACTAGGAGAAAGAGAAAAGGCAAGATGGGCGACCATCGAACGCTTCGAGACCATCCCACCAGGGCTCCGGGTTGACGCAGATTGGCTGAGCGGACTAGCGGCCAAGACGGCAACCGACGCAGTCGTAGAGCTTCAGCCGCTGCTAACGAGGTCAGAGATCGATTCGCTGATCCGGGCCGTAGTGTCCTTGTTGGCTCAGGGCCTCGCGGAAGCAGTAACGGGAACCGGCACTGACTTTTCGGGTCGCCAGTGGTTAAGGGGAAGAATCACGCGCGAATCACTGAAACGCATATCCGAAAATTTCTACTCTGTACAATCACTACACTCGCCACTCCTTTCGATTGCGGCGGTCTCGTCTTCACCTCCGTCAAAGAATCGTGCCCGATCTGCGCGCACGTTAGGGGTCGACACGTCAACCCTTCCGACGATCGGCGTCCTCGACACCGGCGTTCCATCCGACCACGTGATTCTAGGTAAATACATCAGAGGTAACTATGCCTCCCCCACCTCACCCGCAGTCCTGGCCGATGCTCACGGCTGCTTTGTCTCCTCAAGAATAGTTTTTGGGGATCCTGATTACAGTACGGGTCCACCGGCCCGAACGCCCGCTGGAACCGCTCGGTTTTACGACATAAACGTAAGTGGCATCCGCCCAGGCGAGATCGAGGATAAGAATATCTTCCCGGCCCTACAAGCAATCGTGAGGACGGCACCGGACGTACGTGTGTTCAATATGAGCTTTGACACCGAGGTGCCTCTAGATTCATTCAGCCCCGTCAAACGCTCCGAGGCTCTAATATTGATTCAGGACCTTGATAATTTCATTTTTCAGAACGACATTCTCGCAGTGGTTGCAGCAGGTAATAGCGAACGAGGAGTTATTCCCCCGACTCCCTACCCCGATCATTTCTCGGCGCCCGAATGGGCGCTCGGCGCGTGGGCGCGAAGTTTCAACTCTTTAACGTGCGGATCCTTCGTAGGACGTCTCAGCTCGGGTGGACTTGTAACGCAGCTTGACTGGCCGAGCCCATTTTGCCGCGTCGGGCCAGGCCTGTGCGATAGTCCAAAACCCGATTTCTCGGCAAACGGAGGGAACTCCACCGCCCAGTATCAATATGCTCCGGGGCTCGGAGTTTGGTGCCTCAGCCCGCAAGGCCGCTGGGAAGACCGGCCAGGCACATCTTACGCCGCGCCTCTCTTAGCGAGGGAATGCGCCTTTGCGTTGCAACGGCTTCAGACCGTGTGCGAGCGCGAAGCGCAACCGTTCTCCGTGACGGTCAAAGCTTTTTTAGCGCTGACAGCGCTTCCCCCAGTCAACGACGAGGCAGTTAGAGAGCTAGCGCAACGTACACTCGGCAGAGGGTCGGCGAGCGCCATCAGGCTAACGGCACCGCTCGCGAGCACAGGAGTAATGATATGGCAGGGCGTCCTTGAAGATGAGAAAGACGTGGCAAGAATAGAGCTGCCAATACCCCACGATTGGTTCAAAGAAGCCAAAGAGCCCGCTCTGAGGCTAGTCGTCGCGTGGGACCCCCCAGTAAACGCTGCCGCAAAGCATCTGTGGTCCACACGGAACTTGTCCGCTACCTTGCGAACGCATCCAGACGCGCCCGCGTTACGAAGCCTTAGGCCGAAACCCCACGGGACTTACCCTATGCTAGAACGTACATATCACCTGCGAAAGGTTCCAAGGGGCGTAACGGTTGAGGGAGATACGTGGCTATTAGAAGTTGTCTACGAACAAATCGCCGAATACGCTGCTGCGATGACTTTCCCGCCACAACAGCGAGTTGCATTTGCCGCCGAGCTGTTTGACGACGGCCCGGGGAAGCTTAGTCCGCAAGGCTATCTCCTGGGTTTGGCGGCGACGAACACTATGACCAGGCTAACGACTCCGCCCACTGCCGTGCGTCTCCCGGTGATCCTGCGCACCCCGGTGTAAGCGGACTGAAATTCGCGGGTCAGGGTTTAGAAAATGATTAAATGGCAGCCCAGCGCGCCCAAGAAACGGGTGTTCGGGTACCCATACGCTAGTCCCAGCGGCAGGAATTACTTCAAGCAGATCGGCACAACGCAAGACCAGACGTCATGCTGGGTGAAATCAAGCTCTCCGAGAGCTTGCGATTGAGCTTCTATTGCGACGACGCGAACGACGCCAGTTGTATGCCATCATCGACGAAACCAGCTACCGCCACGCCACCGACCTCCGCAGCCCATGGCCTGCGCGCAGCGGACACTTCCGGTCCCCATTCGGCGGCGGACCCTAGGGGTCGGACCTTGTCGCGCCTCGAGCGCGCGGAATTTAGGTCCGACATCAGATGCGGCATTCGCCGAAGCTACCCCCGGGTCGCAGAGTTGGGGGTCTCAGGGTCTGATCCCGAGGCTTCGGGATTCAAACCATGGTGCAAAGCAATCCCAAACTCTGCACAAAAGAAGTCGCCGCCCTCCCGATACTTCGGAAGCGTTAGCCAACATACTAGTCTTTCGGCCTCAACTTAACTACCGACTGCCAACTCAGGTCCCATGAGTTACAGAAGTACTAACGTCATTTTGTAACTATCTATTCAGCCCAGTTCGTGCTAACATCCCGCACTTTTTATGAGTGACAAAGCGAGGACAACACGTCGAAGCCCAAAATGGGAAGGGCTCAACTCTAATCGCCCAATCCCGAAATTAGAACCCACCCTAACTCGCAGAAAACAAACTCCACACTCCCGTTCTAATCGCCCAATTTCCGGAAATTGCCCAGATCTGACGAATCTCACAAAGTCACAAATCAGGGGTCACGAACCACGCCAGAACTGCGAATCAGCGCGAGGTGTCGGGACGGGATTTAGCGACTTTGGGGCGCCAATGAGAGAGGTTGTTGGCGTAGAGGCCGATGCAGAAAAGGTTTGCGGGGACGAAGCCGAATTGCGCGGTGTGAATGCCGATGAGGCAAACGACGACGCTATTGAGCGCGGCCACGATCCAGCCGTGCCACATGCGTCGCCCGATCAGAACGGTGGAAACGACGGTGAGAATGCAGGAAATGTAGTCCAGTCGAAGCATCGGTTTCAGTGGTTCCATGAATGACATATCAAATGAAGTCTCAAGGGCAGAGTAGCGGCGTGCGGCCAGTATGGCGACTGTACGGAAGGACGGGCAAAGGTACAGTTTTGCCGAACAGAGCAACAGGGGCTTTCAGAAGAGACGGAAGAGGTTCACCGCAGGGGCGCAGAGAGGGGCCGAACCAAAACGCCGGCAGGATACAGCAAGGCAGGACAGTGCCGCCGCTACAAGCGGTCTAGTGATGATGCGGAGACGAATGGGACGACGCGGGGCCGGGAGCGGGGGCGTCATGGCTGACGGCGCCAGCGTCGAGCGGGCGAAGCTGCAAATCCGCGATGAAGACGAGAAAAATCGGCGCGGCGATGCTGTAAGCGAGAAAAGCAAACAGCACGGGAAAAACCCAGCCGAGCGAGCCAGGATGCACTGCGTAGTAGCCCTGGCTCAACTTGAAGACGACGGCGGCGATGATCAGAGCCGAAAATGCCGAAAGGTAGCGGCTGAAGGCGGAAAATTCGAGCGGGCTATTGCAGGATTCGCATTCGATGTTCACCGAATAGACGACCACGTTCGTCGCGGGAAGAGCTGCGAAGCACTGTGGGCATTTTCTAGCCATGGATTTTCCTTTGGATGGGGAGTTCGGCGAGCCGCCGGCCGATTTTGAAGATTGGAAAAACCTCAACGTCTTTTACCGCAGAGGGCACTGAGAAAGACGCAGAGTTCGCGGAGACGAACGGAGTACGCTGGATTTCGCGACGAAAGGTCAACGGCCTGGTCTCCTGAAGTCGCCCCGGAATTGCCTCCTGAAACCGCAAAATATCGCGCGGCTTATTCGATGACAAGCGAAAATTCGACGCGGTGACGAATGGGATCGATGCGGTCGGCGCGGACGCGGACGCGATCGCCCAGCTTGAATGTGAGCCGCTGCGTGCTGCTGCCGCGCGAGCCGCGATGCGGTTCAGTGACGATGGCGTGGTCCCGTTCGCGATAGACGCAGCGCTGGCCGGTGACTTCCTCGAGATGGTCGATGGAGACGAGGCCTTCGACGAAGATTTCGATCAGCTCGACGAAGAAGCCAAACTTCTGCACGGAAATGATGAGCGAGTCGTATTCCTCGCCGAGATGGCTTTCCATGTACTGTGCGGTCTTCCAGTCCATCAATTCGCGCTCGGCGGCGTCGGCGCGGCGTTCGGATTCGGATGTTTCGGCGGCAATTTCTTCGAGTTCGACGCGGCGATAGGGGCCGAGCGTGGCCGTCGAAGGATGATCCTTCGCTGAATGGGGCGAGTGGGGTGCGTGCGACACGAAAGACTGCGGCGGTTCGGCAGAGGGATTTTCGAGCGCCCACTTCAGCGCGCGATGGACGATGAGGTCGGGGTAACGGCGAATGGGCGAGGTGAAGTGCGTGTATTCCTTCACGGCAAGCGCGAAGTGACCGAGCGGGTCCGCGGCGTAGCGGGCCTGCTTGAGCGAACGCAGCATGAGGTAAGAAAGGATGCGCTCTTCGGGTTTGCCCGCAATTTTTTCGGCGAGGCGCTGATAGTGCTGCGGGCGAATATCGACTTGTTCTGAATCGGCGAGGGTGACGGTCATCGGGCGCGGGCGGCCGTGAGAGGCGCGCCCGGTGCGCGTATCGCGCGCGGCAGGCTGCAGGTGACCGTGGCGGACGGCGACGCGGCGTTCGGCAACGTCTTCAATGCCGAGTGTGTAGCCGAAGGCGTGGGCCAGTTCCTCGAATTCGAGGACTTTTTTCGGGTCCGGTTTTTCGTGGACGCGATGCAACGAGGCGATGCCGCGACGATCGAGATATTGCGCAACGGCTTCGTTGGCGGCCAGCATGAATTCTTCGATGATGCGGTTGGCGATGTTGCGCTCGCTGCGGACGATGCTCAGCATGCGGCCGCTCGAGTCGAATTCGATGACGGGTTCGGGCAGGTCGAAATCGATGGAGCCGCGCGCGTTGCGGCGACGAATGAGGAGAGAGGCCAGTTCTTTCATGAGCTGAAATTCGCCGACGAGGGGGGCATAGCGGCGGAGCATTTCGGCGTCGCCTTCGAGGATTTTGTGGACGTTTGTATAGGTCATGCGCTCGGCGGAGCGAATCACGCCGGGAGTGAATTCGGCGTGAACCATTTTGGCGGAGGCGTCCATTTCCATGAGGACGCTCATGACGAGACGATCGACTTTGGGATTGAGGGAGCAGATGCCGTTGGAGAGTTCCTCGGGAAGCATGGGAACGGCGCGATTCGGAAAGTAGACAGAGGTGCCGCGGACGCGAGCTTCGCGGTCGAGGGTCGAGCCGCGGCGGACGTAGTGAGCGACGTCCGCGATGTGAACCTGGAGCTGGTAGCCGCCATTCGCGAGCCGGGAAACGTAGACGGCGTCGTCGAAGTCGCGCGCGGTTTCGCCGTCGATGGTGACGATGGGAAGATCGCGAAAATCGCGGCGATGACGCAAATCGGACTCGGCGACACGCTGAGGGACGGAGTGCGCCTCGGCCAAGACCTCATCAGGGAAAATGTGCGGGAGGTGATGTTTGCGAATGATGATTTCGGTGTCGACGCCGATGTCGCCCGGGCGGCCGAGAATTTCGACAACGCGACCAGCGGGAGCAAGGCCACCTTTTGGAAAGCGGGTGACCTGGACGTCGACGACGGCGCCATCGAGTTCGGGGAGGCGCAGGCGGCGAATCGGAATCGGCTCGGACGGGGAGCGAGCGCCGATTTTTTCGCGCAACTCGGGCGTGAGCTCGTCGCCCGGCGGAATCAGGACTTCGTGGTGGATGCGTGTGTCGTAAGGCAGGACGTGATTGCCATGAGTGCCGTAGCGAAAAAGGCCGACGATGGTGGGATTCTCGCGCCTGACGATTTGGACGACACGGCCTTCGGCGCGGCCGTCGGGGCGGCGGCGTTCGACGCGAGCGAGAACGCGATCACCGTTCATAGCATCAGCAAGATTGTCGCGGCCGATGAAGAGGTC